>Ga0209039_10000672_pt1 | contig 32793 bp, 32 predicted proteins | sample BogFormECP12_OM1_FD_188238 | JGI IMG/M metagenome (GOLD analysis project Ga0209039, IMG submission 188238) | Bog forest soil microbial communities from Calvert Island, British Columbia, Canada - ECP12_OM1 (SPAdes) (version 2) | ecosystem: Environmental > Aquatic > Freshwater > Wetlands > Bog ... | reverse complement strand
GGGACAAGAATGTAATAATGCTCCAGTAGACACTAACTCAAATTCGGCCCTTTTAAAGGCTTGTTACAATCTGAATCCAATAGATCGGTCATCTTTTATGGATCTTCCCAGGATCTTCTATGGTAGGGCCGGTTATACGATAAATTATGCTGGGAACCGGACAAGCGATGGCCCTTTAGTGGAAATAGATTTCCTAGTCGGCGAGGGGAAAGATTTTGGGCTGGCCCTGCCAAAATTTATTAATTTTTCAGCACCAACTTGGATAATAACCAATATCTCTTCTTCGCCTTGGGCGGTAATCCTTGTAGATCATTCTCCATTACCAACATCAGATATGATAAACAAGGGAGGCAAATTGGAGATTCAAGTTCCTGAGGGTAAACATGTTGTCGAGGCTCTGTTTTCGCCAGATGAAGTTTTTCTCATTCTGGAAAAGACAAGGTCTGTAGTATTAATATTATGGGTGGCCTTGATAGTGGGGTGGTTGCTGTTCATCTCTGTACAAAACCTGCAGTCATCCGTCCGAGTCCACGCTGGCAAATCGGGTAACAAGACCCGTAAGATATCTAACATATAATGCCATTTCCCTTTCCCCCCATTCCCAATCCTGATGAAAAGCCAGAATGGACAAACCATGGCCTTCTGCGCGGGCTTGTGGCCTATGTGGGATTTAAGCAAACTTTTATAGAGTATAATCGCGCCCAGCGTTTTGCCGACCAGGGCAAATACAACCACCTGACAGGCCCCTTGAAGATTGGACTGAATGGTTTGATTGGTTTCAGCAGCCGCCCAGTTCAGCTAATGTCGTTGGTGGGGATGGGATTTGCCGGATTCGGTTTTCTCCTGGGTGCATGGTATCTCGTCCAAAAACTTTTGGATGTTAACCTGACTCCAAGCCTATCCACAACGGTTCTTGCCATCACGTTTTTCTCAGGTATACAGCTCTTGGGCTTGGGACTTACGGGAGAGTGCATCGGGCGGATTTATAATGAAGTCAAGCGTCGTCCACAAAGCATTGTGGATCGTAAAGTTAATTTTGCTGAGGGGTCGTTTTTTCAAGCTAAGGTAAAATACAGTGTTTTCAATAGATATTCTATTATTAGCAGCAGGCATTTATAATGACCGCCCAAAATAAGTGGCCGAAAACTTTTCCTCCATTAACAACCGAGCAACAGCGTATCTCTGATGACTTTATGGCTCATTGGCATACGCTTCTCCCCTCGCGGTATGGCATTATTGACGAGTTTAATCATAAATATCCTGTCCAAAATGCATCTGTTGACTTTAACCACACCCTCGAAATTGGCGCGGGCCTAGGCGAGCATCTCAAGTACGAGAAACTGACGCCGGAACAACTCAAAAACTATTTTTGCCTCGACTTGCGTGCAAACATGGTGGATGTTATCCATCAAACATTTCCAGATGTACAAGCCATCGTCCACGATTGTCAGGAGCCTCTGACCATGTTCGCAGACGGGTACTTTGATCGCGTTTTGGCAATCCATGTGCTGGAGCATTTACCAAATTTGCCGGCCGCGATTCGGGAAGTCTATCGCCTGATTAATAAACAAAAAGGTGTTTTCTCTGTTGTCATTCCTTGTGAGGGCGGGTTGTCGTATGGATTCGCTCGTCGCATATCGGCCCAACGCGTCTTCGAAAAACGTTACAAACAACCCTATAAATGGTTTATTGAGCGCGAACATATTAATCTTGCCAATGAAATTCTGGAAGAACTTCAACCGTATTTTGAAATTACACATCGTACATTATTTCCTCTGCCCTTTCTGCAGGTGCAAACTGTAAATCTCGTCATTGGTCTGACGTTGAGACCTCGCTTGATCTCATTTGCAGGTGCTTATTAGAGAGGAAATTGTTATGCAGTATTTTGTCACTGGCTGTGCCGGATTCATCGGCAGCAACCTTGTCGAGCGCCTGCTGGCAGACGGTCATAGCGTTATTGGCTACGACAATTTTTCCACCGGGCAGGATAGGTTTATTGCCCCTGCGCTTCAATCACCCAATTTCACGCTTGTGCGAGGTGATGCGCTGAATTTAGCCACATTAATAGAAGCGATGCGCGGAACTAAATTCGTCTTTCATTTGGCCGCCAATGCGGATGTGCGTTTTGGCACCGAACACCCACACAAAGATTTGGAGCAGAACACTGTTGCTACTTATAACGTTCTGGAAGCCATGCGCGCCAATGGCATCATGCGGATTGCGTTCTCCTCCACTGGTTCTGTTTACGGCGAAGCACAGGTCTTCCCTACTCCCGAAGATGCCCCCTTTCCTATGCAAACATCTCTTTACGGCGCATCCAAGTTGGCCGCCGAGGGTCTGATTCAGGCTTATTGTGAGGGCTATGGCTTTCAGGGGTATATCTTTCGGTTTGTTTCCATCTTGGGCGAACGGTATTCGCATGGGCATGTGTTCGATTTTTACAAGCAGCTTGTCAAGCATCCAGGTGAATTACAGATCCTGGGCAATGGTCATCAGCGCAAATCCTATCTTTATGTGCAGGATTGCATTGATGCCGTCTTCCTAGCGATGGAAAAAGCACAGGAAAAAGTAAACATTTATAATTTGGGTACAGAAGAATATTGTGAAGTTAATGACTCTATTGGTTGGATTTGTGAGTATTTGGAAGTAAACCCCCACCATGTGTATTCTGGAGGTGAGCGCGGCTGGATTGGTGACAATCCTTTCATATTCCTTGATACTGCCAAAATCCGCACACTTGGGTGGAGGCCAAAGCTGACTATTCAGCAGGGCGTTATCCGCACACTGGAATATTTACAAGCCAATCAATGGCTTCTGGAGCAAAGATAATGAAAGTTTGTATTCTGGGTCTTTGGCATCTAGGCACGGTGACGGCTGCCTGTCTCGCATCTGGTGGGCATCATGTCACCGGACTGGATTTTGACGAAACCGTGATTACCAACTTGAAAAAGGGCCAGCCGCCTCTTTTCGAACCGGGACTGGACGATTTGGTCAAAAAAGGCATTCAATCCGGCACTCTTGATTTTTCAACCGACCCGGCTCAGGCCATGAGTCAAGCAAAAGTCATTTGGGTGGCTTACGATACGCCCGTAGATGATGATGACAACGCAGATGTAAATTATGTCATCGAGCGCGTTGGGAAACTTTTCCCCCATTTGAAATCAGGACAGGAAGTATTGATCTCATCCCAATTACCAGTTGGCACAAGCGCGCATCTGGAAAAGTTATTCGCAAAAGCGCGACCTAATCTGCAAGTCTCCTTTTCGTATTCCCCGGAAAATCTGCGCTTGGGAAAAGCCATCTCTGTCTTCACCCAACCCGATCGTGTGGTCATTGGCACTCGTTCTGAAAACAGCTGTAAAATATTTGCAGAACTATTTTCCCCTTTCACGGATCATATTGAATGGATGTCTGTCGAATCTGCCGAGATGACAAAACATGCGCTAAATGCTTTCCTGGCAACCTCAGTGACATTCATCAATGAAATCGCATCTATTTGCGAACAAGTTGGAGCCGATGCCAAAGAAGTGGAACGTGGATTAAAATCCGAGTCGCGCATTGGACCGAAAGCCTATCTGGGCCCTGGCGGAGCTTTTGCAGGCGGCACACTGGCGCGCGATATTGCCTTTTTGACTCAGCTTGGTCAGCAGAACAACTTACCCATTTATCTTGTCCCTGCCGTACGCGCCAGCAACGATGCTCATAAAGATTGGCCACGCCGACGCCTGATGCAATTACTCGGCTCCTTGAAAGGCAAGACGGTAGGGGTCTGGGGATTGACCTATAAAGCTGGTACTGACACATTGCGGCGTTCCAGCGCGATTGAGTTGTGTCAGTGGCTGCTGGAGCAAGGCGCACAAGTACAAGCGCACGACCCGGCTGTGAAAAGCCTGCCGGAACAATTTGCCGCCATCCGCTTGTGTGCCTCGCCGTTGGATGCCGCTCGGGGTGCAGATGCATTGGTCATTGCCACTGAATGGCCTGATTACCGCACTGTTTCGATGACAGAAACACTAACAGCCATGCATTCTACAATTGTTCTGGATGCAAATCGTTTCCTAGCCGCATCACTTGAGGCTTTACCCAAAGTGACGTATGTAGCCGTTGGAAGGGTTGTTAAATCATGAGCCTTGTGTTGGAGAGTCGTGTTGCCATTATTACTGGTGCTAATCAAGGTCTGGGCGAAACCATTGCCCGAGCTTTTGTGCAGGCCGGGGCTAATGTGATGCTGTGTGCTCGCGACGAGTCTAAATTGGCCGAGGTGCAAAGCAAATTACAGGGTCTTTGCAAAACAGGCCAACGGGTCGAAGCGATGCGAGCTGATGTCTCGAAGAAGGATGATGTAGATCGACTCATCTCAGCCTCATTGGCAATGTTCCCTCAAATCCATATCCTGATCAATAATGCCGGTGTGTATGGCCCCAAAGGCAGGATCGAGGATGTGGATTGGAATGAGTGGGTGCAGGCAATTGAAATAAATCTTTTGGGTTCGATTTTGACCGCTAAGGCGCTTCTGCCACACTTTCGTGCCCACCACTATGGAAAAATTATCCAGCTCTCCGGCGGAGGAGCAACCTCACCACTGCCATTTATCAGCGCATACGCTGCATCAAAAGCCGGAATTGTGCGTTTTATGGAGACTCTGGCTGATGAGGTAAAGACTGCAGACATTGACGTAAATTCCATTGCTCCTGGTGCGCTCAATACACGCCTGCTCGACGAAGTGCTGGAAGCTGGTCCGGATAAAGTGGGCAAGGCCTTTTATGAACGAGCCTTGAAGCAGAAGATGGCAGGCGGCACGCCGCTTGAAAGAGGTGCGGAGTTGGCGATCTTTTTGGCTTCTGCCGCCAGTGATGGGTTGACAGGCAAACTCATCAGTGCTATCTGGGATCCATGGGAGCATTTTCCTGAACATTGGGATGATTTACAGAAAACGGATATTTATACTCTGCGCCGCATCACTCCAAAAGATCGCGGCCAATCGTGGGGTGACATATGAATCAATTACCTGGAGTGGCTATTCTCGGCTGTGGTCTGATTGGTCAAAAACGCTCCAAGACACTGGCAGGGGCGAAGCTCGTCGTCTGCGCCGATGTGGACGAAAAGCGCGCAAAGTTTCTGGCAGATGGATTTTCTGGTTGTGAAGCAACTGGAGATTGGCATATTGCCGCGGAGCGTCCTGATGTTGATATTGTCGTTGTTGCAACCACAAACGATGCGCTTGTGAAAACAAGTCTCGCGGCTGTGCAGGCGGGGAAGCATGTCCTTGTGGAAAAACCTGCTGCTCGTAATGTGGCCGAATTGGATCAATTGATTGAAGCGGCCTCAAAAAATGATGTACAAGTACGCGTGGGCTTTAACCATCGCTATCATCCCGCATTGCTCAAGGCAAAAAAGTTAGTCAATGCAGGCGAGCTCGGTGAACTGATGTTCGTACGCGGGCGTTATGGTCACGGCGGCCGCATTGGCTATGACCGCGAATGGCGTGCCAATCCAGAGCTTTCCGGTGGCGGCGAGCTGATCGATCAAGGCGTACACATGATTGATCTTTCGCGTTGGTTCCTGGGCGATTTCAGGGAAATTCAGGGATATGCACATACCTATTTTTGGGATATGCCTGTGGACGATAATGGATTCATGATTTTGAGAACCGTCAAAAATCAAACCGCTTTCTTGCATGTCAGTTGCACCGAATGGAAAAATCTTTTTTCACTTGAGATCTATGGACGCAATGCCAAGCTTCATATTGAAGGGCTGGGTGGCAGCTATGGCGTGGAAAAGCTTTCCTTCTATAAGATGCTCCCAGAAATGGGTCCGCCCGATACTACGGTCTGGGAATATCCGCGCGGGGATAATTCATGGACGCTTGAATTTTCTGAATTTCTGGATGACATCAAATTGAAGCGCATGCCCTCTGCCAATTTGCTTGACGCTCGCGCCGCCCTGACAGTTGTTGAAAAAATCTACGAGGATTCTGGCTATGATTATCACGCGTAGTCCGCTGCGTATTACGCTGGGTGGTGGTGGCACTGATCTGCCATCCTATTACCGTCAATTTGGTGGGTTCCTTATCTCGGCGGCAATTGATAAATACGTTTTTGTCACCGTTATGCGCCCGTTTAAACCAGGGATCTTTCTGAAATATTCGCAATTGGAGAAAGTTGAAACAGTAGATGACGTTCAGCATCCCATCATTCGCGAGGCAATTCGCCTGCTGGATTTCAAGACCCCTCAGTTGGAAATCACAACCTTGGCCGACATCCCCGCCGGGACGGGACTCGGCTCATCAGGTAGTTTCACAACTGCATTACTAAAAGCACTGTTTGCACACCGCCGTCGTCTGGTATTGCCCGACGAGTTAGCTCGCCTAGCCTGCCAGATCGAAATGGACATCCTGAAGGAACCTGTTGGCAAGCAGGATCAATATATTGCAGCGTATGGCGGCGTTACCTGTTTTGAATTTAATCAGAATGATTCGGTCAATGCATACCCTTTGCCAATTAGCATGAATACACTTTTTGATCTTGAAGATAATCTACTGCTCTTTTTCACTGGGTTTTCCCGTAGCGCCTCGACTATTTTGATGGATCAGGATAAACGTAGTAAAGAAATGGACGAAGAGATGCTCAACAACATGCATTATGTCAAGGAGCTAGGATTGCGAAGTAAAGCATCACTCATTGCCGGACACACTTCCGAATTCGGATCGTTGATGCATGAGCATTGGGTGCGTAAACGTCAGCGTTCCAGTGGCATGAGCAATCCCCAAATTGATGAATGGTATGATCTGGGCATGAAAAACGGCGCGCTCGGTGGAAAACTGGTCGGCGCAGGAGGCGGTGGATTTCTTATGTTTTATGCCGAAGATCGCAACCGTTTGCGTCATGCCATGTCCAAGGCCGAGTTGGAAGAAGTGCGCTTTCGTTTCGACTTTGAAGGGACCAAAACTTTAATCGGATGAAGCTTTATCCTGTTGTCATCCTGGCGGGCGGAATAGCCACGCGTCTCCGCCCGATTACCGAAAAAATCCCAAAGGCATTGGTCGAAGTGGGTGGAAAACCTTTCATCGATCATCAATTAAATCTGCTAAAATCTCACGGTATTCACTCTGTAATCATTTCCGCCTGGTATAAGGGCGAGATGATTCGTGAATATGTGGGAGATGGCCGTCGTTTCGGAATGGATGTGCAATTGGTTTTCGATGGCGAAACTCCATTGGGTACCGGCGGGGCTGTGCGTCAGGCGCTGACTCAGCTGGATGGACCATTCTTCGTGTTGTATGGTGATTCGTACTTGCCGTGTGATTACGCCGATATCCAGGCATTCTTTGACCGTCAAGCACAACCCGGTTTGATGACGGTTTATCGCAACCGAGGAAAATGGGATACCAGCAATGTGGAAATGGTTGATGGACAGATTTTATCCTATGACAAGAAAAAACATAATCCGCGCATGGAATTTATTGACTATGGCCTTGGCTTGTTCCGGCCCGAAATATTTGCATCCCTGCCTGAAGGGATGCCGGCTGACCTAGCGGAGATCTATCAAAAATTAGTAGCTGATCGCAGTCTACTAGCGTATGAAGTAGAACAGCGTTTTTACGAGATCGGGTCTTTTGAAGGCCTTCACGAACTGGATCGATTGCTTGCCAATGACTCTGATCAATTTCTAAGAAAAGGAAAACCATGAACTTCACTGAAACGTTTATTACAGAAGCAGCCGAGATTCTGAGCAAATTGGATACTGTCGCTATAGAAAAAATTGCTGATATACTGGCGCAGACTCGGGATCAAGGAGGGCGACTATTCATTTTGGGCGTAGGTGGAAGTGCAGCCAATGCTTCGCACGCGGTTAACGATTTTCGAAAAATTACCAGTATCGAAGCTTATGCCCCTACCGATAATGTTTCCGAGCTCACAGCGCGTACTAACGATGAAGGCTGGGCATCCGTTTTCAAAGGCTGGTTGGAAGGAAGCCATTTAAACGCCAAGGATGCTGTTATGGTGTTCTCGGTCGGCGGTGGAAATTTAGAGAAGAACGTCAGTCCCAATCTGGTCTTGGCTCTACAATTGGCAAAAGAAGTCGGCGCAAAAATTGTCGGTGTAGTAGGCCGTGACGGTGGTTATACCGCACAAGTGGCTGATGCCTGCGTTGTTATACCCACCATCAACCCAGAACATGTTACTCCACACACCGAGGCCTTTCATTCGATAATCCATCACTTGCTGGTTACCCATCCGCGCCTGAAGGCCATGCAGACAAAGTGGGAATCAGTTAAGTAATGGCTGGTTTACCGGCGGTCTTTCTCGACCGTGATGGAGTCATTAATCGTGCAGTTGTCCGCGAGGGCAGACCATATTCCCCGGCTCGGCTGGAGGATGTTGAAATACTTTCAGGGGCAATCTCTTCAATCCAACGGTTGGCAGAACGCGGGTATGTTTTGATCGGCATCACGAATCAGCCAGATGTGGCACGCGGCACGCAATCCCGAGAGGTTGTGGAGTCTATCAATGCAATGATCCTATCTCGCCTTCCTTTGCGTGAGATTTTTGTCTGCTATCATGATAACAAAGATAATTGTGACTGCCGCAAGCCTAAGCCGGGTCTGATTTTACGGGCGGCGGAAAAGTACGGATTGGACCTTTCACAAAGTTGGATGGTAGGGGATCGTTGGAAGGATATTGCTGCCGGCCGGGCGGCCAGGCTGAAAACGATATTTGTGGATTATCACTATGCCGAAACCTATGAAGGTGTTCCTGCAGATTTTAAAGTGAAAGATACTTTATTTCTATCTGATATTATTTTGAAAGAGTAAACAATGAAAACGCTTGATCAATTGAAGGTAAAGATTTTTGCCGATGGCGCTGACTTGGATGGCATTTTGGAACTGTATCACAATCCATATATTACCGGTTTTACAACCAACCCGACCCTAATGCGCAAGAGCGGAATTACAGATTACGAGAAATTTGCACGTCAGGTCTTGGAGAAAATAACTGATCGTCCCATCTCTTTCGAGGTCTTTTCAGATGAATTTAATGAGATGGAACGTCAGGCCCGGAAAATTGGTTCGTGGGGGCATAACGTGTATGTCAAAATCCCCGTAACCAACACCAGACGCGAATCCTCAGTAGAGTTAATAAGCCGTCTGGCTCAGGAAAAAGTGAAATTGAATGTTACGGCGCTTATGACATTGGACCAGGTGCGCATAGTTTCTGGAGCGCTGGCTAATCATACTAGTTCTTTTATTTCTGTCTTTGCCGGGCGCATTGCAGATACAGGACGCGATCCCATGCCAATAATGAAAGAAGCAGTGGAAATCATGTCTCCCCATATAACTCAGGAATTGATCTGGGCAAGCCCGCGCGAATTGCTGAACATTTTTCATGCAGATGAAATCGGCTGCCATGTGATCACCGTGACTCATGATATCCTTAAGAAGTTGACACTTGTGGGGAAGGAATTGGATGAATACTCCCTTGATACAGTAAAGATGTTCCATGGAGATGCTCAGATGGCCGGATATAAGCTATAGTGGGGAATATTGGCGTTGGGTCTCTTAACGCCAATAATGGAGCTCGGTAACAATCCCCTCAACGATGGGTTTTGCAGTTCAATGAATGCAAGCGATTGAAACTCAACGTTTAGAGAGTCTTGCTATTGGAAGATTTCTCGCTTTTTCGTTATTGTGTAATCTACCGATGAATTGTGAAAACGACTAATATTGATAATGAAATAGGATAATCCCGCTTCTTCGACCTCAGGCGCAAAAATTTGACCCGCGAACAAGATACAGCGGGGTCTCAACCATGGTTTTTCCCATATCACCCAAAGTTTGAGGTCCATATGTAGCGCCACTCGTGCTCCAACAATATTTTTCTGATTGGTGGATAAGCAGCTGATTTTCAATGAAAGTACACGAGATGGTCAAATGATCAGTGCTACATCGTGAGCTATAATCGGTTTCCTGAATTTTTCGATACCATGAATGGCTAAAAAAGGTTGGATCAAATAATAATTGTCGATAACGCTTCGAATCCTAAAACACATAATCTCCTCGAGAGGGTAGTTCAGAAAAATAAGGGGAATTGCGAAATTATCTTCAACACAATGGTTCTGTCGCAGTCGCTGTCTCAGGCTCCGGCGCATCCTTGGATCGAGAAAGCAGTCACCTATTACGATCATAATGAGCAACGCGTGGACCTTGCCCGCTTCCGAAAGCTTGGCTATCTCATCGGCAGCGGCACGATTGAGAGTGCCTGCAGACCAATTGCTGCGGCTCGTCTCAAACGTTGGGGGGCACGTTGGACCCTGCCCGGCGTGATCGCCACGGCCAGAGCTTGAGCCGCTTGGCTCAGTAAATCTTGGGATTCTTTGCAACCCACTTATTTCAATTTAACCCACGCTACCTACAAACTTTGAGTGCTCCCCGGTAAAACTATATTGCGAACTCCCGCTCAAATCGCATCTCCTGCTATGAGCGGGTATAATCAAATCCTGCTTGGGATAAAGGATCATGCCAACGACGACCCGTTTAGGTTCTGTTCTTCAAGTCGCAAGGTCACGGCTTCAATCCATACTAAAAAACTGGCGGTTACCGCGCATCCTCCTTTCGATCCTGCTTCTCGGGCTGGTTCAGGGAATCATCTTCGCCGCCATTATCCCTCCCTGGTGGCACAACGACGAACCAGGTCACTTTGAATACGCCTGGTTGGTTGCCAACTTGCCCACATGGCCCAAGGCTGGACAATATGACCAGACCATGCGCCAGCAAATGGCAATCTCGATGGCGAACACTAGATGGTATCAAGTTCGGGGAGTCAAACCCGATCTTTCAGGTTCTGCACCCATCCCCATCGGCGTCACTCAAACCGGCAAGCCACCTCTTTATTACTTCATCGCTTCCCTCCCGTTACGAGTATTGCACCAGGCCGATATCAATCTCCAATACTATGCCGCCCGCTCTATTTCCTTCGTCCTTTACTTATTGGTCCTCGTTGTCATTTGGTATGCACTCGGCGAAATCCTTCGTTCAGATCATCCGCTTCGCTGGATGGTGCCTACCTTCCTAGCCTTGCTCCCAGGCTTTATCGATGCCATGACCGCTATTAATAACGATGTAGCCGCCGTCCTGGCCGCCTCCCTCTTCTTTTGGGCCAGCCTCAGATTGATCAAAAAAGGATTTTCGATTGGACGACTGTTCTTCCTCGCAATTTCATTGATCCTTTGTTATCTCAGCAAGGATACAGCCCAGTTCACTTTTCTACTCACTCCCTTGGTCTTGCTCCTCGGCTTCTTGCGCGGACGATTTACCTGGGTCGTGATAACCCTTTGTGTCCTGAGTACCTTGATCTTCCCTTTGACCACGCTCGAATGGGGTGCGCCGCTCGGCTGGTATCAAACTCCTGCCCAAATATCCCCCCTCCGAAGTTCCTCAAGCAGTTCGCCGCTGGGAAGCTACGTTTTTCAAATCAGCTACCAAAGCTCAAATGTCTCCGGTCAAATCTCACAATTCATCCCTCCGGATATCACAAATTCCATATCCGATCACAGGATAACTCTGGGAGGCTGGTTCTGGGCAGATCCCCCTACTCAAATCATGTCTCCCAGTATGGTTTTTTCAACCAACAACAATGGAACCTTGGATTTCATTAATATTACCTCGCCTCAAACACCTCTGGCACTCAACACCAGGCCCACCTTTTATCGCTTTGTGATCCAAGCTCCCCCTAGCACCCAATATGCAAGCATAATTATTCCTTACATTCTTCCGTCTCCCAACGGCAAGATTTTTATAGATGGCCTCGTCTTGGCACCTGGAGAATATAGCAATGTGCCACCCCATTTCTCGGACCCCAACGGAACTCAAGGCACTTGGGATGGTCAGAAGTTTCTGAACATCATCCGCAATGGCTCAGCAGAACAGGATAATCTCCGTTTTCAACCTTGGGCACAGGACAAACTTGCCAAACTATCCTTTTCCTTTTTTGACCCACCCTTCATCCTGTCCACTCTTCTGGATCGCCATGGCATCGGCTGGTATTACCGCCAAACTCTTGCAGGTCTGTTTAGAACATTTTGGACAAGTCTGGCAGCAGACAGAACCGATAGACCTGTAATCACAGCATCTTCAAGTTATATGTTGATGTTATTAACATTTCTGGGAGTTGCGGGAGCATTGTTATGGATGTGGCGAAAGAGGAAAACTTTGCAATGGGATATATTGTTCTTCCTGGGAGTCTCCCTTTTCATCTCAGGGACACTAGTAGTCTTTAGAGGCATATCTGGCTTCGAGGGTCAATTCCCGATCATCAGTTGGGCACGTTATATCGATCCGGCCATTCTCCCCATCGCATCGATCTTATGTGCAGGCTGGCTGGAATGGTTGAACCTCTTGAAAACCAAAATTAAATTTACAAATGCAACCCTGACGGCCATCTTTATAGGCGGTTTGCTTGGCATTTCCGCTTTGGCCATGGCAGATGCGATTCAGGTTATCCATCCAGACTGGTGGAGAAATTTACAGCCATTGATCTATCTCCTTATCTTCCAAATCATTTCGATTCAAGCAATTATTCTTTATGGCAAGACCAGATTCAAATCTTGATTTCGTCAAGCGAGGTTAGGCCATGAGAATTCTTGGCGTTTCAGTTCATCCGACCAGCTACCAAGCCGCGGTGAAACAAATTACATCGTGGGCGGAAATGAAGGAGAGCCGATATGTGTGCGTGTCGAACGTTCATATGATTATGGAAGCTTATGATTCGCAATCTTTTATGCAGGTTGTGAATAGTGCCGATTTGGTGACTCCCGATGGTATGCCCTTGGTCTGGATGATGCGCCGGCTGGGCGCTCCAAGCCAGGAGCGGGTTTATGGTCCTGAATTGATGATCAAACTGATTGAGGCCTCTGCCCAAAGTTCTATCCCCATTGGCTTTTATGGAAGTTCGTCAAAGGTTCTTGAGAGCTTGAGAAATAGAATTAAAAAAGAGTATCATGCTATAAATATTGCATATTCTTTCGGCCCTCCGTTCCGGCCTCTGTCGGATGAGGAGCATACAAAAATCGTCAACGAAATCAATTCATCCGGGGTGCGTATCCTCTTTGTGGGATTGGGGTGTCCAAAACAAGAAAGGTGGATGGCCCAACACAAAAGTAAAATTTCCGCAGTAATGGTTGGCGTAGGAGCCGCTTTTGATTTTTATGCCGGTGCAAAGCCGCAAGCACCGGCCTGGATGCAGAAGGGAGGATTGGAGTGGCTTTACCGTTTGCTCCAAGAGCCTCGCCGCCTGGGTAAGCGTTACCTATATCACAATCCGCGATTTATGGTGTTGGCTTTAATTCAATTCCTTTCAAAAGGGCAAAGAAACATAGGGTAAGATAACGGCATGGTTAAACTTGTTGGCAAATTAATCTTATCGTTTTCGATGGCGCTCCAGATCTTGCCTAAACTATTCGCGGTTTCGTTGCTATGCATCATTACATTTCTTCTTTCATATCTATCCAACTATTTTTATACAAAGCTCAACGGAGGGACTATTTCCCAAACTTTTGTTGCGGGAAATAATTTACCATGCTGAGACGGTTTTCATCCAACTTTGCAGTCTTCTCGGTCTTTTTGGACTTACTACTTGTCCCGCTCATGCTTCGGCTGGTCATCTATATTCGACCATGGTTAAATGCTTTACCCTTCATTGCGACCATCAATGAAATTACCAGTTTCTCCGCTGCCATTTATATTGTTTTCGCTGTGCTCTGGGTTTCAATCTTTGCAATCTATTCAGTATATGATGGAAAGCGCAACATACGCATTGTGGACGAGTTTGCCAGCCTAACGCAGGCTACGCTTGTTGCCGCCGTTAGCATGGCTGGTATTCTATATTTCACCTATCGCGATGTGTCCAGAGTCTTATTTATCGTCTTTGTCGTTTCAACCTTTTTGGTGATGCTTCTTTGGCGTTCAGTCGCCCGGCTATATTTTCGAACAGTTCGGGAAGGATTAGCAAAACCCCAGCGTATCCTGATCGCGGGCGCGGGTCAGGTCGGACGCGAGATGCAGTCAAAGCTGTTCGAGCATAAGGATTTAAATCTGCGGTTCATTGGCTTTCTTGATGATGACACAGAAAAACGCAGGAAGGAGCCAAGCCTGATTTTGGGATCGCTGTCCAATGCGCGTGCCATCATCAAGAATTTTCAAATTGATGATTTAGTGATCGCCCTTCCGTTGAGAGCCTACGACCTTACGAATCGTCTCGTAGCCGACCTATTCGATCTGCCTGTTAAAGTGTGGATCATCCCAGATTATTTCTCCATTGCCTTACATCAGGCTGTCGTCGAGGATTTTGCTGGAATCCCCATGCTCGACTTGCGCGCTCCTGCATTGAGTGAGTATCAACGGATGCTCAAAAGGGGATTCGATTTGATCGTGACCATTCTTGTGCTTATTCCGAGCCTGCCCGTCATGATTCTGGTCGCGCTCCTCATTCTTCTAATGGATGGATGGCCTGTCCTTTTCTTCCAGAAGCGCGTTGGCGAAAACGGCAGGTTGCTTAGCTTCGTAAAATTCCGTACTATGCGAAGGGATGCAGACCAATTGAAGAAAGATACTGAGTTCTGGGATGAACAGGGAAACCTCATCCATAAGAGGCCGAATGATCCAAGAGTAACGCCATTGGGAAGATTCCTGCGCCGTTTCAGCCTGGATGAATTGCCACAATTCTTCAACATTCTGGAGGGAAAAATGAGTTTGGTAGGGCCGCGTCCAGAATTGCCGGAATTGGTGGATAAGTATCAACCGTGGCAACGCCAACGCTTTGCCGTCCCGCAAGGCCTTACAGGATGGTGGCAAATCCACGGACGGAGCGATAGGCCCATGCATTTACATACCAAGGATGATTTATATTATGTAAATCACTATTCGATCTGGCTGGATATCGAGATTTGTCTTAGGACAGTCTGGATTGTTATTCGAGGCAAAGGCGCCTACTGATATTCAGAAGAAAACAATCAAGGGCTTTATAACAGTTCACCTAATCGATCTAAGGCCATATTCTTCTTTCATTTACTACAAACTTAAATAATCGCTCTTATGTCTCATCCACAATGTCAATATCGAAAGCGCGTACAGGCGCTTGCCATGATCGGCGCGGGCTTGAGTATGCTCATCCATTAAGTTCTGCAATGCGCGTTGATTGAATAAACCTCTTAGCGGGCTTTCGGTACCAAGCAACAATTCGCGAGTCCAATCCTCAAGCGGGCCGCGAAACCAAGCCGCTAACGGAATTCCGAAGCCCTGCTTGCCGTGCGACTTAACATTCTGGGGTAAATAATCAGCAAAGGCTTTCTTCAGCAAATATTTTCCGCTTCTGCCGTGGACTTTGAACGAGTCCGGCAAACGAGCGGACCACTCCACGATTTCATGATCGAGAAATGGCGAACGTCCTTCGAGTGAAGCTGCCATCGTCATGCGATCTGCTTTTACCAGTAAATCACAGGGTAAATAGTTATGCAGGTCAGTGTAAAGCGTTCGGTCAAGAAAAGAACCAAGGCCTTTATCAAAAGATTCCGCCAATAATGATTCCGCATTATCGGCGCGGAGATTTTTCCAATGCTCTTCCTTCCAGAGTTGTTGTCTCTGCCCCGGAGCAAAATACGAACCCCAGCGCAAAATACTGGCGCGGCGATCCATGCGCGGCAGCTGCTCGAGACGTTTCAATCCATTGACGAAACTCTGCCCCACAGGCCGGTTCGATCTATCGGGAAGATGATGCACAATGGACGGAATCAGATTTCGGGTCATGAATTGAGGCGCCTGCAAATACAGGTTGGCCAACGGATCGAGCCAGTAACGTTGATAGCCCGCGAAATCTTCATCGCCGCCATCGCCATTCAATGCAACCGTCACATACTGACGCGTCAACAACGAAAGATGATAAAGCGGAATCGCCGAAGCATCAGCAAATGGCTCGCCAAAATGGCAGATGATCTTTTCCAGCGTTGCAGGAATATCGCCATACGTCAGCGTAAATTCATGATGGTCGGTGGAATATTTTTGCGCGACCGCACGCGCATACGGCAATTCGGAAAATTCTTCTTCCTGAAAACCGACCGAAAACGTTTTGACCGGTGCGTCGCTCAACTCAGCCATCAGCGCCACAACGATGCTAGAATCGAGTCCGCCGCTCAAATGCGCACCGAGCGGCACTTCGCTGATGAGGCGCATCTTCACCGCCTCGCGTAAACGGACGCGCAGTTCTTCAGCGAGATCATCCTCGTTGCCTGTGAGTTTCGGTTGGTATGAATAATCCCAATAACGATTGACCTTCGCCTGACCATTTTCCCAAACCAATGTATGCGCGGCGGGAAGTTTGTAAATATCTTTATAAACCGTGCGCGGTTCGGGAACATATTGCAAACTCAAATACAAATCGATGGCTTCCAGATCAATGTCGGGCCGATGCGGCAAAGCCTTGAGCAAGCCGTTCAACTCCGAACAAAAATACAACTCACCATTTTGAATCGTGTAATAAATTGGCTTCTTGCCAAGACGATCACGCGCAAGCAATAAGCGGCGTTTGTGCGCGTCCCACAACGCGAAGGCAAACATGCCGCGGAAATGTTGGACACACGACTCGCCTTCATCCTCATAAAAGTGAACTACACACTCGGTATCGCTTTGCGTCTTGAAATGATGACCGCGCTTTTCCAATTCAGCGTGCATTTCGGGATAGTTATAAATTTCGCCGTTGTATACGATCCAAATGGAATCATCTTCGTTCGAGATCGGCTGATCGCCGCCCTTTACATCAATGATGGCAAGCCGCCGCATCGCAAGTCCGATGCCTCCCGCAACGTGAAAGCCGTCACTGTCGGGGCCGCGATACATGATCGCTGCGTTCATTTTCTGCAGGACCTCGCGGTCACCGGGACGGTTTTCGGAATAAGACAATCCGCAAATGCCGCACATTATTTCATCGCTTTTTCTAGAACTAACTCGTACTGTTCCGCGACTCGATTCCAGCTAAATGACGATTCGACCCTCTGGCGCGCGGCGCGTCCCATTTGTTCACGCATCTTCGCGTCGACCAAAAGTGGCCTCAGCGATTCTTGAAGTGCATCCACATCTTCAGTTGGGACAAGCCTTCCCGTTTCACCATCTACAACCAATTCTTCATTGCCTGCAATCTTGGTCGCCACGACAGGCAGTCCGCTCGCCATGGCTTCCAATACCGCATTCGGCATTCCCTCATGCCTCGATGGAAATAAAAACACATTTGCCGCGGCATATTGCTCTTTGAGTTGTTCGGATGAAAGCCAGCCTGCGAAATAGATGCGGCCATTGATGCCATATTCTTCCGCCATCGCTTTTAAAGTTGCCATCTGCGGCCCATCACCGGCGATCGTCCAGGTCCATTCCAAATCCTTCAATTGGGATACGGCCCGCATCGCCAAATCGAATCCCTTTTGATACACCACGCGCCCTACCGATAGAATGTGCGGCGATGACCAATCACGGTTGGATGCTGTAAATTGCGATGTATCCACGCCATTGGGAATCACAGGAATCTCATAACGCGAATCAAAAGCAAGCGCAAGGTCTCGCAAGCCTTTACTATTGGCAATAATCGAAAAAGCATTCTTCCAAATTAGACGTAAAAACGGTGCGGCCAGTTTATGATACATACGAAAATCATAAGGACGAAAGCCGGGCACATCTCCGCCGCGCAAGGAAACAACATAAGGGATTCGATAAAGCTTTTTCAACAGCAAAGCGACCGCGCCCGAAGGTAAACCGAAAAAGGCCAAAGTGACATCCGGTTTAAATTGATGGATCAAACCAAAAGTCTTGAAAGAAGCGCCAAAGATAAATGAAATTTGTTCGAGTGCGTTGGAACGATCCATCTTGCGGCGCAACACAGACAGGCGAACGACTTTTACCCCATCGCGTGTCTCCTCAAAAGGCAAATCACCCCAATGCGAAGTCAGAACCGAAACATCCTGACCGCGTTGAGCAAGCACGCGCGCAATATTTGAACTGGCATTGCCCGCGCCGCCGCCGATGGGAGGATATTCGCTGTTGAGCAGCAGAATCTTCATTTCACACGGGTGACTTTTGGAGATAGAAGACGTTGAGGAAACACCAGTTGGGATAGCCCGCCAAGCGGTTGTAAATCTTGTGGAGCCAAATCACATTGGAAGGCATGATCACAGTAAGAACCGAAATCATGGGAAAGGTTGGAAAGACGCCTTTGCGTTTTGTAATTCGAAAATGTTTTTGAAGCATCTTGACGTATTCACCCGCGGGTCGGTCGCCGGGATGACGCTCAATGCCTGAGGTACGAACCAATTTGCCGGTGAAAAAGAATGAGATGCGCGAAGCCAGATGAGCAAGATTAGGTACGCTGATCAGCGCGCATCCACCAGGTTTAAGAATGCGTGCAAATTCGGCAATGGCTTTTTCCTGATCGGAGAAAATCAAATGCTCGATCACGTCGGTGCAGATAATAATATCGGCAGAACTATCGGCGATATCTGAATTCAGAAAATTACGTTGAACAATGAATTCTGATGAATAATTCAAGTCCATTCCGGTGATTTGATAACCACGCTTGCGATATTCATTGACCAGCACGCCTTCGCCGCAACCCATATCGTAAATGACCTGATCGGTCGAACAAGAATTCAAGAACTTGCGCGCCAATGCCATCTTCTCCAAATAGACCGGCAGATAAGGCCAGTCTTTTTCGGGATGGATGTGGTAGTCGCCGCGGTGGGCATATTCGCCAGAACGTTTCACTATGATCCTCGAAAGAAAATATTATGGGCAGGATTCTGTTCCAACAGACTTGGGAGCATACACCTGAAGATTGTTGCTTTGCAAACTTAGAACAGGCTGGTATTCGCACAGGATGGGAGCCGCGATGTCTTGACTCCAGGCATTATTCTCCTCAGAAAACGCCTGGCCCGTTTTAATGCCGGTATTCAATTTGCGGGAAACAATCAATGCAAAGCGATGTTGATGAAGATCCGAATAAAACCGTGAAAGTGCCGGACGATTATTCGACATTGCAATTTCCATCAACTCCACGATTTCATCATCCGGCACAAGCGTCACGCCTTTGATGTAACCAAATGTGATCAACTGGCGCTCTGAAATAAAAAGGACCTCGCCTCCATGCGCGGCGGCCGGAGTCAATGCAGCTTGCAAAGTTTTTATATCAGCTTGCGCTCGCCCCTTGTTATAAGTGATCCACTGACCGACATAATCGAGAGGGAAAATAAACGGGACGATCATGGCAAGAACCAGAACCGGCCAAGGCATTAATCCCCATTCCGCGTTGCCGGATTCGGGTTGGACCTGATTCGCAAAAAAATAAACCGCGGTGATTTGCAAAAGGACTTCGTATGAATCCAGGTCATGCAGGTCCGCACCGCCGCCGATCTTGACGCTGACCACCAAACATCCGATGAACAAAACCAACAATATCAACCCCAGGCTGATCACACGGATCGGATGCAGATGATTCAATAGGCCGCGCAAAACAAACCAAAGTCCAAGCCACAATGGAAGCGAAATCAAGATGATCCCCGGCAAAATTCCAAGTGGAAACGCAGGACTGGGAAGCAATCGATTCCACAATAATGATGAAGTCAAGCTGGAACGGAATAAACTTGTGTCTTTATTACCTGAAATAAAAATATAAAATGTCTGGCCCGCAAATGCGCTGACCAATCCCAACACGCCCCACATCAATGGCTTAATTAAATATTGCCAAACGTTTTTCGATTCAGAAACCGGCTGTTCGAGCAGATATAAAGCCGCGGCCAGCGCCGCCGGAACCGGATACCAATTAACGCCGCTCATCCCCGCCCAAAACGACGCAACCAATACGGCGATCAATGACTGCCAGGGATGTTTCATCTCCACGCCCCACAAGATAAGGATGACGCAAACTTGCAAATAATAATAGACCGGCCCTTGCAGGAGATAGACAAAGCTCCAACATGCAACCAATAAAGCCAGCGCTTTATTGCTGAGATGCAAACGCCGCACGAGAAGCCAGGAAGAAAGACTGGTGATTCCCAGCCATAAAAGCACTTGCCAAAGTCGATGGACCCAAAGCGGAAGTCCGCGAATCAAAAAGGGAATGGCCATCAGAATGTATCGCGTGGCATGCCAGGGAGAAAGCGGCACTCTCATTCCGTAGAGCGATCGACTTAACCACAATGAGCCATAATAAAAGCGGCTCGTCTCGGAGTAATCAATGGAAAACGGATCCGTGGTCACAACCAGCAGATTCTCGTAAACTTGATAGGCAACAACTTGAATCAAAACTACAGACGCAAAAGATGCCGCCCAGGAAGAGGATGTCACCCATTTCCATGATAGCACTTGAAATAGACATATCCACCAAAAAACCCAGAGTAAAGGAAAAAACTCAGGCAGGGTTTTGCCAAAAATATATATCTTAACAAATGGAGGCACAAAAGCGACTGCTATTAACGGAAGGAATACAAGCCAGCGCCATACAATCTTGAATTTTATATTTTCAAGCCGCTCAAAGAAATTCCCTGCCCTACCCGTTTGCAAACTATAAAAAAGGAATGCACTTCCAACAATTGTTATGATGTATCCCAAAAGCAAAATCGTCCATTTGGAACGCCAGAGAGAAACATCCATCGGAGCGACGCGAACAAGGGTCTGATACAGCGCAATAAGGCCGATAAAAATCCCAAAGCCCAAATAGGTCTGCCAGAACGTCTTCGATGAGATGGGTTTCATAATGTGTCTTTGGATTCGGGTTCCCGCTCGGTATCCATGGCAGACAGGATGGCAGGCATATACACTGCGCCTGGCAAGCTGGCAACCATGTAGAAAACACGGATCAATACAGCCAATGTGAGGCCAACCGCTGTGCTAATTCCGCCGACTGTGGAAAACAGGAATGTTAAAGAAAGTTCTTGCACGCCATATCCATTGATCGAAATCGGTATCAGCGTGACAAAATAGGCGATGCTCCATAAGCCGACCACCAGCCCAAAAGACATGTGTTCGCCCAATGCGGAAATCAGAACGGCAAGAGCCAGGCATGTACAGAGAACATGTCCCCAAGTGCAGGCAAGCGCGGCAAATAAGGCCAGTGGATTCTTAATCCATATTGAAAAAGTCTGTAGGGTCCGTTTGGTGAAATCCCATGTCTTTTGGAAGATGGGCGGTACAGCCATCGCTGACGCGGCTGAAATCGGGAAGAGAACGTGCCATGCAGGAATCAAGCCGAAGGGCAGTGTAAAGACCATCGCAAGCGCACCAACCAATCGGTCCGCGACCAAAGAAGCGAGGCTAACAGCGCGGTCATATCCCAGCTGCATCGCGCCAGCAAGCCGAACTACATCCCCGCCAATTGTTGTCGGCAAGAAATTATTGGAGAATAGACCGGTGAATGTGAGTGCAAGCGCGTCAGAAAAGGAAATCCTGACATTTCCAGCACGCAGCAAAATGTACCAGCGCAGCACAACACAAAAACGCGAGCACAAAATCAGGGCGAACGCAAGCAGGATCTGGGAAAAGGACAGTTGTTTGAAGGCCTTGAGGATCTCATCCCAGCCTTGACCGCGCAGAAGCAAGACAATCAGGCCGATGGCCAGCAGGGTACCTACAAATCGAAGAAGGAAGCGGCGATTGTCGGAAAGCCAATCTGTCATTTGCGTTCCTTTTTCCCTTCGATGATTTCTCTCACGGTGTAAGTGGGCTTGCGCTGGGACTCGTGATAGGTGCGCACAAGAAGTTCTGCAATCAATCCCATGAGAATGGATTGGAAACCCAAAATCAAAAACATGATCGCCAAAGGCAAAAGCGGCGAGGCGGTCACAGAAGTGCTTTCGATGATTTTACGTGCAAAAAGATAGATGAAGGTTACAAAACTTGCAAACATCAATACCAATCCCGTGCCGCCGAACAAGCGGATGGGTTTGTTTCCATAGCTCAACAGAAATTTAACAGTAAACAAATCGAGCACCACCTTCATGGTCCGCTCCAAACCATATTTTGCTTTTCCATGAAGACGCGGATGATGATGAACTGGAAGTTCGGCGATGCGTGCGCCCACGGAATGAGCAAAGACTGGAATGAAACGATGCGTCTCACCATACAGCCGAAATTCATCCAACACTTCGCGGCGATACGCTTTGAGTGTACAGCCATAATCATGTAGATGGACGCCGGTCACCCATGAGATCAAACCGTTGGCCATCATCGAAGGCAGGGTGCGCGTGATGGCATTGTCTTTTCGATCCTTGCGCCAGCCGCTGACCACATCGTAGCCCTCTTCAAGCTTGGATAACAACATGGGGATGTCGGCGGGATCGTTTTGAAGATCAGCGTCAAGCAAAATGATAATACTTCCTTTTGCATGATCAATACCAGCCGAGATGGCCGCGGTCTGTCCGAAGTTGCGGCGGAATACGATCACGCGCACGTGTTGATCTTTCTGAGCCAGTCCTCGCAACACTTCCAGACTTTGGTCTGTGCTTCCGTCATTGACAAAGATCATCTCCCATGGTTTCTTCAACGGCGTCATAACCTTTGTTATCGCGTCGAAAAGGATGGGTAGATTTTCTTCTTCGTTATAAACGGGAATGACGAGAGAAAGATAAAGCACCAAATCTCCTAATTACGAGCCAGCGATTTCAATCGCTCCACATCCGCATCCACCATCGCCTGCACCAATTGCCTGAAATTCATCGTTGGCTCCCAGCCAAGAATACTGCCAGCCTTTCTCGGATCAGAAACCAGCTCATCCACCTCTGCCGGACGATAATACAACGGATCTTGAATGACATGTTGATTGTAATCCAGTCCAACATGGTTAAATGCAAGCTCGCAAAATTCGCGCACAGAATGAGTTTCGCCGGTGCCGACCACATAATTATCGGGCTTTTCCTGTTGCAACATCAGCCACATCGCCCTGACGTAATCTCCCGCAAAGCCCCAGTCGCGGTGCGATTCCAAATTACCGACATGCAATTCCCTGCTCAGCCCCAGCTTGATGCGCGCCACACCGTCCGAAATCTTGCGCGTGACGAATTCGAGTCCCCGGCGCGGGCTTTCATGATTGAACAGAATCCCTGAGACCGAAAAAAGGTTAAACGATTCGCGATAATTCACCGTGATCCAATGACCGTATACCTTTGCCACACCATATGGACTGCGCGGATAAAACGGCGTTGTCTCCTTCTGTGGAACCTCCAGCACTTTCCCAAACATCTCGCTCGAGGAGGCTTGATAAAATTTGATCTTTGGATTGATAAAACGGATCGCCTCCAAAAGACGCGTGACGCCCAGCGCGGTCACATCGCCAGTCAAGACGGGCTGATTCCATGATGTCGGCACAAACGATTGCGCCGCGAGATTGTAAATTTCATCCGGCTTATATTCCTCCAGCATCGAAAGCAATGAGCCTTGATCGGTTACATCACCTTGGATGATGGTGATATCATCCAACAAATGCTGAATGCGTTCATAGGTCACAGTGCTGGCACGGCGCGCCATACCAACGACGCGATATCCTTTTGAAAGCAACAACTCGGCAAGATACGAACCATCCTGTCCGGTAATTCCCGTAATAAGGGCAGTGGACATCCATTCTCCTATTCAAACCAACTCAAAATTCAAGAGTTGAATTATAAGCCCAGTCATGAACGTGTCAAGCGGGACCTTGAAGCGGCGCGTCGATCCCAGAGCCATCCTCCGCCGACAATTGCAATGCTGACCAGCACGATCAAAGCAATCATCAAGAAGAATGGCATTTGTCCGCCCCAATGATAATAACGGCTGATATACCATTGCAGGAAGATCAACACCGCCAACACTTCAACCGCGGCAATGCGCAGGAACCAACTATCGCGATGCGCGCGCCACCATATCCAGGCATAACCGGCAGTCAATGCTTCAAAGGCGAATAAGATAAGCCGATAGCGCGGATTATCCCATTGATCACCACCAGCGCGGATGGAACAGATCAAAATCCACAGCCAAGATGCTGCAGAAATCCAAAGCCACACGCGGCGTTCCGGTCCGCGCGGCGTGCGCCATGCCGCGATCAAACCATAAATCATCACCGGCAAAAGCGCATACCACCCCACCGCGCGCAGAATGGCAATGATTTTCCAAGTCAACGTTGTCGGCTCGATAAACGCGGCAGGTAAAACCGGTTGCAATAAACCGTAAACGATCGCAAACAATAATTGTCCGCTAATGCTCATTTTTCTGAACAGTGATTGAATCCAACCCGAACCGCGTTCGAGGCGATAGGTATCCCATTTCGCCGAGGCGCGGAACCAATCGAAGATCACGCCGACCGGAGATGCAGTGCCAAAATCATGAGAGCGATTCAAACTCCATGATAGGACAAATAAACCAAGCACAAATATCACGGCCAGGAGGACCAACGCCTGCCATGGGATTCGTTCATGATCGCCGCGCAGATAGACCCAAGCGGAAAATATAACCAAGGTCGCCAATGCAATCGCCGGTGAAACCATCAGCATCCCTACGAAACCAATCGCCATCCATATCCAACCGTGACGCCCTCCTTGTTTCAACCAATCGGCAAAACCCCACAGCGACATGGCGATAAAGGTTAATAAGAAAGGCTCGCGCATTTGCGCGCCGCCAGTGAGAATCGATTCGGGATAGAGAACAAAGAGCCAACAGGTAACGGCGGCCAGCTTATCATCCCAGAGCAGACGCGTGGCCTCATAAAGAAAGGGAACACCGAGAGCAGCGGTCAACGCCGCGAGCAGAATGATCAACAACGGACGATGTGCATCCGGCGAAAGATAACGATAGGTGAAGGCGCTGAAAGCCAGCAAGCCGCCATACTGATCGGTGTAAAAGCTTTTATCGAAAGCAGTCCACAACGGCTTGCCCGAACTGGCAAGTCCCCAGGCTTGATCGTCGCGGCGATGCGCGTCGGTGAAGACATAACCGGCTTTATCATCCGCAGAATTGTGACCATTGATGGGCAAGGCAATATAAACTGCGACACCAGCCGCGAGCCGAAGCAGAAGCGCAAGTCCGATCATCCATGCCAGAGTTTTGCCGCCACCGCCCCAACGCCATGCAATCACCAGCGCAATCAATCCGACGATGAACAGCGCCGAGAATCCCAGCCAGCCAATCCACCACGCGCCATTTTGTAACGCAGATAATCCCGCACCAAATGCAAGAGAGACGGGAATGATAAAAAACAAATCTTTAAGAAAGAGTTTTTTGGTTTGCATATCGGGCTTATTCTACTCCACCTGCTATATCAGAAGAAAAGAAATCTAAAACCCATCCAACGCTTTTCGTGCTCGCACAACCCACGTATGGTTTTCCACCGCGAGGCGCGCTTGTTTCGCAAACATGCTGCGGCGAGGCTCATAAGCAAGTAAACCTTCAAGCGCGGTCTTCCAAGCATCCACATCATCGGGCGGACAAAAGACCGCGTTCGATTCGTTCAGCACTTCGCGGATCACAGGCAAATCACTGGTGATGATGGCGCGCTCCGCCGCCATGTATTCGAACATCTTCATTGGGCTGGCGACCGCCGCGGAGTCCGCCGAACCGCTGGAGCCAAAGATCGAACGCGCATATGGCATGAGCAATACGTCGGCGGCGGATTGATAAAGTGGAAGATCACGATTGGGTATGAAACCAGTGAACAAAACGTTTCTCAAATTTTGCGATGATGCTTTGGCGCGCCATTCATTGACATCTTGCGGGCGTCCGCCAACCCATACGAATTGGGCGCTTGGGATTCTGCGCGCCAACTCAATGAAGAGTTCCACGCCGCGTCCCGCGTACAAATGACCGGTACACATCACAGTCGGGGATTCGATGAAATTCAATTGTCGGCGCGCCGTGACCGGGTCCGGTAATGAAGCGAAGCGTTCCAGGTCAACACCGTTAGGCGCAATGACGATTTCATCTGCAGCGAGTCGAACACCAAATTGATTCTGCAAAACATCCACCAGCGCGCGCGTGATCGAAACCAAACGCTTATGTCCCCGAATGCGCGCAAACCAACGATGCCATACCGGACCGAGCAATCCGGATGGCTGAATATGAATCTCAAAGATGACCGGCAAATGGGCAAGCAATCCAAAGACCGCGGATTGAACCATCCATACGTAAAGCAGATCGGGCCTGAGTGCGCGGGCGCGCTGAACAGCTTGCCATGTGAACAAACGGCGATTGATGGAGGACAACCATTCAATGTTAAAAGAAGTTTGAAGTCCGTATAAAGATGCGATTTCGTCAATTGGAGGATGCTCAATGGAAGATGGATTCGCCGGAACGATCAATGTGAGTTCATGTCCGAGTTGCACCAACGCCTGGCAAGCCTTCATCACTTGAATGCTGTTGGCAGTATCCGATGGAACGCGCGAGCCTGCAATCGCAACGATTTTCATTCAGCAGAAATTTCTTTTTGATGAAGCACGCTCAAGCCGCGCCAAACGATCCAGCCGATGGCAACCACGAAGTATCCCGAAACGATAGCGGACTCGGCCAGATAGCCATAATGCGGCACCAGCAAAAAGATCAGTGCGATCTCCACCACGCCGACCACGGTCATCGCCATCACTGGAAAGCCCGGCATACTAAACGCCAGCAACAGCGGACGATTCCAATGAAAGACGTTTGCCATTCCATAGCCGATGAGCAAAATGGCCAACGAGAAATACGCGGGGCGTGCATCGGCTCCATATACGAACGGCAATAGCCACCATCCGAACGCGACCAATCCGCCGCCCGCCGCGAGAGTCCATCCGCCGGCAATCGCGCTGACGCGGCGCAAGAGTCGTTTCGTTTCCTTCCATTGACGCAAGGCGATACTGCGCGTCAACTCGGCATACGTGGGCCAGATGAACGGCTCGATGGGCAGTGAAACGATGTTTAACAGACTCAAGGCAAGTTTGAAATATCCGACTTCGGTCACGGTTCCCAACGCAGCCAGATACAACGGCGCGTTGTCGCGCACAAAGAGCGTGATCGTGCCGTTCAAATTGGTGTTGATCGCGAAACTTCCAATCGAACGCCAATCGGTCAAATGACGAAGCGAAGCGCGGTACCAATCCTTTCCGAGGATTTTATTCAATTCGAGTACCGCAAAATAAATCACCGCGATGCCGGTAAATGTTTTGCCGACCAGATACGCAGTCAACACATCCATCATGCCGCGCTTCAAAATAAAATCTGCAAAGATCATTGCGGCAGTGATGATGCTTTGAATCAAATTAATCACCGCCACGCGGTCGAAGCGGTCAGTGGCTTGCAGAACGCCGGTCGATGTCTCGTAAATCAGATTCGATAAAAGAGAAAGACCATAGAATGCGAACAGCGGTGCAGTGGTTGGATCTTTTGCAAACGTGCGTGCCGCCCACGGAGTCAATGCCAGTAGAATCAAATAGGCGGCAACGGATGTAAAACCTTCCACCAACCCGATGCCTTTGACGATTGCCGCGGCGCGCTCATACTTTTCCTTCGTCAACGCTTCCGCCAAATATTTCACCATCACTTCGCTCATGCGGAACGAAAGCAAACGGTTCACATTTGACGCAAACAATATGATCGTGCCGACGGCGAGTCCATATCCGTTAATGCCGAGCAAGCGCACGGCAAAGATTCCCTGCACAAAACTCAGCACGGCAGAAATGGTTGTGGAGCTGAATAAATATCCGCTGTTGCGAACGACGCGGCGCAGGATATTATCCGCGCGCCACGATTCAAACCACTGACGCCAAGAATTCACGGGGTCAAAATCCCGCTCGCCCACGACCGTTCAGCGGCGTACCACTCAATCAGTTTACTCACGCCCTCGCGGAGTCCCACTCGAGGCGTCCATCCCAAGAGTTTTTTCGCTTTGCTGACATCCGCCCAATTGGTGGACATATCGGCCAGGTTTGGCGGACCATATTGAACATCCGCCTTTCTGCCAGTCAACTTTTCAATCAGTTTGATCGAATCATTAATCGTGATGACTTCATGTCCGCCGATATTGATGATCTCGTATCCAAGTGGTTTGAGCGCAAGGATCGTACCGCGTGCGATATCGTCAATGTATGTAAAGCCGCGCGATTGATTGCCATCACCATTCACGCGTACTGGACGATCTTCATTGATCCATTGCACAAAACGAAACATTGCCAAGTCCGGTCTGCCCGCGGGACCATAAACGGTGAAATAACGAACCACGCTGACATCAATATCATATAAATGATGATACGAATGACATAACGCTTCCGCACCTTTTTTACTGGCGGCGTACGGCTGAAGCGGTTCGCTGCTCGAAGCGGTTTCCGGTGTGGGGTATGGAGGGTTTGCTCCATAAATGCTGGAGGTGGAGGCGAAGATAAATTTCTTTGTCCCGCTTTGCTTGCATAACTCCAACATATTCAATGTGCCTATCACATTGGTCTCGACATAAACCCAGGGATTATCAACGCTATAACGCACACCCGCGCGCGCTGCAAGATTAATAACTCCATCGAGTTTCTCACCTTTAAAATGTTCAATGACGGATTTCTCAGAAATATCTAGCTTATGAAATGTGAATCCCGGCAAGGCTTGCAATTTCTTCAGGCGATATTCTTTCATGTGCGGATCATAGGCGTCGTTCAGGTTATCCACGCCGATGACGGTGTGACCCTCTTCGATCAACATTTCCGAGGTGCGTGCGCCGATGAAACCCGCCGCGCCCGTGACCAAATAGTTTCCCATAATTAGAGCCTCGCGACTTTATCGCTTTCTTTTCCTAATTTCCCAAGTGCGTTGCGACTATCGAACACGAACTTCGCCTGGGCCAAAATCGCTTGATAATCATAGGTCTTATGATTGGTGACAATCACCACTGCATCCGATTCCTTGACGGCTTTCATCGCATCTTTGACACTATCCATCTTCCAGTCTTCACGCTCATGATGAATTTGCGGAATATATGGGTCATGATACGAAACCTGCGCGCCTTTCTTTTTGAGTAAGGCAATCACATCCAGCGCGGGCGACTCGCGCACATCATCAATATCAGGCTTGTAGGCTACACCGAGCACCAATACTTTTGAACCTTTTAATACTTTGCCGCGGTCGTTCATGGCATCCAAGATTCGGCTGACCACATAACGCGGCATGTTTGTATTGATCTCGGATGCCAGCTCGATGAAGCGCGCGTTGTAATTCATCTCTTTCATTTTCCATGAAAGGTATAACGGATCGATCGGAATGCAATGTCCGCCCAAGCCGGGTCCCGGCGTGAACTTCATAAAACCAAACGGTTTCGTCGCGGCAGCATCGATGACTTCCCAAACATCCACACCGAGACGCTCGCACATGATTGCAAGCTCATTGACCAATCCAATGTTGATCATGCGAAAAGTATTCTCCAATAGTTTCGCCATCTCCGCTGCTTCTGCCGATGAAACCGGCACGATGGTTTTGATCGCGCCTGCGTACCATACTTGGGCTACTTCCACACAAGTGGGCGTGATGCCGCCGATGACTTTCGGCGTGTTCAACGTGGTCCAATCTTTTCGTCCGGGGTCGACGCGTTCAGGCGAGAAACAGATGAAGATGTCCTCACCCACTTTCAGCCCGGATGTTTCGGTTAATTTCGGAATCATCACTTCGCGCGTTGTGCCCGGATACGTAGTGGATTCCAAAACAACGACCATTCCTCGATGAACATATTTCGCTAGTTGGTCCGCCGCTGAATTGATGAACGACATATCCGGGTCGCCGGTTTGGCGCAGAGGCGTTGGCACACAAATGCTGACCGCGTCCATGTCCTTCAGCGTGGCGAAATCGGTGGTCATATTCAGCTTGCCCGCTTGCTTCAAGCGCACAATGGTTTCCGTGGGCACATCCTGAATGTACGAAACGTTCTTGTTGAACGTATCGGTCTTGCGCTGATCGGGATCGATGCCGAGGACATTGAAGCCCGCTTCGGCAAACGCCACCGCCAGCGGCATCCCGACATATCCCATGCCGAGGATTCCGATTCTTGCGGATTTATCTTGAAATTTTTTGATGAGGGTCTCTTTGATTGACATTCATTTCCTTCTTGGCTCACCACAAAGTTTTTTCTGGTGGCGAAATTAAAATAGACTCAATTGCTTGGGGTCTACCTTAGGTTCTTCTTCTATTACATCCGGTGCAGAGCGCCCCAATCCTTTGCGTGCCTGTTCGAGCAGTTCAGGCAACTTGGCAAAGTCCGCCAGGATGGCAGGTTTCAACGAAGCTTGGTGCAGCGCCGCGGCTGGATGGAACATCGCGATCACATATCGCTCGCCGACTTTTCGCATCTGTCCGTGCACCGTACTGATCTTTGCGCCGGGCATGAACTTGCCCATCGAATAACGTCCCAGTGTAATGATGATGCTCGGATTGATGGCTTTGATCTGACGTTCAAGATACGCATCGCACGCTGCCAGCTCCTCCGGTTGCGGATCGCGATTTCCTGGCGGTCTGCATTTGACCACGTTGCCGATAAAAACATCCGCGCGTTTGAGTCCGGCTTGAGCGAGGAGTTGGTCGAGAAACTGTCCCGACGCTCCGACGAATGGGCGCCCCTGTTCGTTTTCATAAAAACCGGGACCTTCGCCAATGAACATGATCTCGGAATCCGCCGGACCTTCACCCGGCACGGATTTCTTGCGCGAATGATACAACGTGCACTTCTCACAAACCGCAACTTCTTTTGCAACTTGCGCTAAGATTTCTTCGGCGCTCATATCGACTCCAAATCATCCAGGTTCATCAAGATGGCATCCTCACCGTTATCTTTATAATATTTCAGACGCTTGCCCGCTGCTTTGAATCCAAACTTGCGGTACAGATTCTGCGCGGCATTGTTCCCCGCGCGGACTTCCAGCAGTGCATGTTGCGTCCCGGCCTCGCGTCCGTCTTGAAGCGCTTTCGTTAAGATCAGCTCACCAATTCCCTGCCGGCGATAATCAGGATGAACCGCAATCGTGGCAATGTGGAGTTCATCAAGGATGATCCACGAGACAATCATGCCAATTACTTTTCCATCTTCCGTCTCAGCGACAAAGCAATGCGCGGCAGAGTTGTCTTTTACTTCATAATAAAATGCATACTCCGGCCACGACAGGCTGAATGACATGCGATCCAACTGAGCAACGACCGGCACATCTTCAACTGTCATCTTGCGAATTGATACCTTCATGTCTGAATGGATTCTGTGGTATGCAGATAAATCGGCGCCAGCGACGCGGTTTCATCCACTTTGCCCAATTGCCAACGCCTCCAAGCCAATTCCGCCAAAACAGCAGGCCGCCGTATGCACATGGAAGGCAGCGCCAAATGCACATTGACCTTCTTGCGCATCAACCTTTGCCGTTCCTCGGATGTCATTTCGCCAGCGACCAACGTTGGAGTATCAATCGAACCGGCCAATTCATCCACAGTAGTTATCTTGATCTCACCATCAAGTTTCCAGTGATTCTCTACTACTTTATACCATCCTAACGCAATCCGCGTGCGGCCGGCTTGCAAAAGTGCCGCCAATAATAATTTCTTCGCAATAGGTTGCGCGGTGGCAAGTATATCAAGAGATGGGATCCCGACGACCGGCAATTTACGCGCGACTGCCAATCCCTTGACAAATGCCAACCCCACGCGCAAGCTAGTAAACGAACCGGGACCTATCGCAACGCCCAGCGCTTCAATATCTGATACTTTAACTTCAGCACGTTTAAGCAACTCTGTAAATGCTGGCGCCAACTCCACAGTATGATGCTGATGGCTTTGCCACATCATCTCGGCCAGCATTTGCGACCCGTCATAAAGCGCAAGTCCGGTTTGTGCAGTGGACGTATCAACAGCTAGCAACATCACGCTGCTCCGAACATATTGGCCTGCAATTTAACCAGCAACTCATCATAGCGCGCTCCGTTGGCACGAAAGTTCATCTGCCTCTGCTCTTCGCCTCGATATTCAAGGCTAATCCACAATCGTTCGGCCGGCAAGACCGACACAATGCGCTCTGCCCATTCGACGATCAACGCGCCGCGGGCCAGCATTGAGTCGATGTCGAGTTCAGCCGCTTCGGGCGCGGACTCGAGGCGGTACGCGTCCATGTGAAAGAGCTGTTCCGCGTCGGGACGACGATATTCGTTAACCAAAACAAACGTTGGACTCGAGACCGCATCCAGCGAACCCCAGCCTTGTGCCAATCCCTGCACCAGCGTAGTCTTGCCCGCGCCGAGATCACCCTGCAAACAGATCAAATCTGATGCACAAAGCAAGCTGCCAAGCCGCATTCCAATGCGGCGGGTTTGTTCCGCGCTTCGGCTGAAGAACTCGAAAGTGTGTTTATCCAAAATAGGCACGCTGGGATTATACGTCAGCGAATGAGACGCGGCAAGTTACTCTCAAACGGCTATCCAAGCGATGTCGTTGCAGGTATAGTGCCTTGCCCCGTTTCTGATTTTGCCTCCCCCAACCGAGAGATTTCGATCTCACCCAGTTGGGGGATACGGCTGGAGATGCTTTATTATAAAATGAGTCTTAGAGAAAGCGATTCAAAAGGAGATCGGGGCTGGTTTTTGCATGGCACCGCCCTCTTAATTAGTTGCCATTACTTCGTGAGTGAGTAATCGACCAGTGCTGTGCAAGAACAAGCTTATTTCGCTAACTAACGTGAATAATGGATAAGGAAGCGGGGTTCACAATTGGGTAAACTTTAGGTGCGAACCAAAAAGCACCCGAAAGGAACCCCGCGCCATGAGTTTACT
>Ga0209039_10000671_pt1 | contig 32802 bp, 39 predicted proteins | sample BogFormECP12_OM1_FD_188238 | JGI IMG/M metagenome (GOLD analysis project Ga0209039, IMG submission 188238) | Bog forest soil microbial communities from Calvert Island, British Columbia, Canada - ECP12_OM1 (SPAdes) (version 2) | ecosystem: Environmental > Aquatic > Freshwater > Wetlands > Bog ... | reverse complement strand
ACCTTGTCGATGTCGTTCATGATCGAGGACATCAGCCGCCCGGTGGAGTGCGATTCAAAAAACTCCGCTCCCTGCTTCAGCACCTTGTCGAACACCTGGTCCCGCAGGTTGGTCACCGCCGAGAACCCCACGTAATTCACCAGGTAGTTGCCGAAGTAGTCGCAAACACCCTTGGTCACGAAGACGGCCGGGATGGCGAAGGCCACCATGGTCCAGACATTGTGGATGAACGAGGGCACGAAATTGCCGAGATAGAAGTGGTGGTGGAAGATGGGGTCGGTGTACAGCAGCACCGGGGTATTGGCCGCGGTGGGGTTGAGCACCCGGTCGAAGATGGGACCGATGAGGAGCGCCATCATGCCGGTGGCGCCCCCCGCCACGGCCATGAGGATCACGGATGCGGCCAGAGAAGCCCAGTAGCGGCGGGCGTAGGCCAACAGGCGCAGCAGTTCTTTCATGCGGCCACCCGCAGACGCGCCAGCGCGTCAAGGACCTGCGCGACGCCGCTGGGCGCCGTAACCACTTGCGATGTGGTGCGCCATGGCCCCCAGATGGCCGGATCGGAGGCGCAGAAGATCACCACCGAGGGCACACCCAGAGCGGCCGCCATATGGGCTGGCCCGGAATCGTTGCCTACGAACAGCGAAGCGCCGGCGATGAGCCGCTTGATCTCGGAGAGCGGCGCCCCGGAGATAGTTCGGAACGCGCGAAAGGGGGAAAAGTCATCGCCCCCGCCGCCGATGAAAACCGGCTCGATCCCCGCCTCCTTCAGGTATTGCGCAACCGCAAGAAATCCCCCCGCGCCCCAGGTCTTCCCCGCCGTAGTAGCAAACGGATGAATGACCACCTCCGTAGCGCAGGCACTCATGCCTGCCGTGCCGGCACTCGTGCCGGCACTCCCCGCCACCACTTTCGCCCTCGGCACATCGCAAATCGGCGCCCCCAAATAAAACACCGCGCTCGCCAAATGCTCCGCCGTGTGCACCTTTCTTTCCACCCCCAATATTTCCTGCGCGCGCGGTATCCGCACGTTGTACACCGCCCGATACCGGAAATGCCCGAACCCCGCGCGATACCTGGCTCCCGACAACGCCGTCATCCACGCACTGCGTCCGCCGCCGTGCAGGTTCCAACACAACATCGGGCGCCAGCGGCGAAGCGCGCCCAGTGTCCCAGGCAGTATCTCATCCACATCGGGATTACCCTCGAACACGGCGCGGAAGCGGTCTTCCACCATCACCGCCAGGCGCAGGTCGGGACGGCAGCGTTTCAGAATCTCGAGCGCGGGTGTCGTCAGCACGCAGTCCCCCAGGGACCGCAGGCGGAGAATTCCCACCCGGCTCGCCCGTGGCAAACATTCCAGAACGCTTTGCACAGCGCGCCTATTCTTCGATTTTCGCCTCGTCCACCAGCATCACGGGAATGTCATCGCGAACAGGGTAAACGCGATGGCACTGGACACACTTCAAGCCGCTCTGGTCGGGCTTGAGCTCCACCGTGGCCTTGCAGACCGGGCACACCAGAATCTCGAGCAGATCGTTGCTTATGGCCATAGCGTATCTACAGTTTAACAAGCCTTCACGCGTGCATTTCCGCCCGCGCCTTGGCGATCGCCGCCAGGTACTGCCGGGCGCGGTTCTCGATGATGTCGAAGCGGCCTTCCTTTACGGTCTTCGCGTCCACCAACTCGCCGCCCACGGCCACCGCGCAGGCGCCGGCCTTGAGGAAATCGCCGGTGGTTTCGAGATTGACGCCTCCCGTGGGAATCATCTCGATATGCGGAAGGGGGCCCTTCAACGCCTTGATATACTTGGGGCCGCCCACGTTGCCGCAGGGAAAGATCTTGACCACGTCGGCGCCGGCTTCCCACGCCGTGAGCACTTCGGTGGGTGTCAGCGCGCCGGGGCAAATGACTTTGGAGTAGCGCTTGGCCATCTCGATGGTGGAAAGGCGCAGGCTGGGCGTGACGAAGAACTCGGCGCCGGCCAACATGCACGCGCGCGCCGTTTCGGGGTCGAGCACGGTGCCGGCCCCCAGGATGAGTTTGCCGCCGAAGCGGTCCGCGAGCTTTTCCAGGGCGTGGATGGCCCCCGGCACGGTCATGGTGATCTCGGCGGCCCGCACGCCGCCCGCGTAAATGGCTTCAACGGCCTGGATGGCGCTCTCGGCGGAGGAGGTGCGCACGATCGGGACGATCCCCACCTCGGTGATAAAGGCAAGAATCTCTTTTGATGTCATTACCTTTCACGTTATCATGTGGCTTGACACCCCAGCAAAATCCGGAGCAGGTAGAGCGGCCGCCGCGCGTTACGGTGGTGGTGGTTTCCCGCAACCGGGCGGCCCTGTTGCGGCGCTGCCTGGAATCCCTGGAGAAATCCGAGGGACGCGAGACGCTCCAGATCGTCGTGGTGGACAATGGCTCGAGCGACGGCAGCGCACAACTCGACACCGATTTTCCACACACGCAGTTCATCCGGCTGCCCAAGAACTTCGGACTCACCAAGGCCATGAACATCGGATGGCGGGCGGCCGACGCGGAATACGTTTTCTTCCTCCACGACGACACCGAAGTGGATCCCGGGGCCGCCATTTGGCTCGCCGGTACGCTCGATTCCAACCCCACTGCCGCCGCCGCCTGCCCGCTGCTGGTGGATGACGATGGCCAGCCAGCGCCGCAACTGGGCGTTTTGCCGCCCACGGGCGAGTGGCTGCCGGCCGAGCCTTCGGGCAGCCAGCCGGAGCCGGTCGACTATCCGCGCGGCGCGGCCCTCATGATGCGGGTCTACGTGATCCGCGCGGTCCGCCAGATCGACGAGCGCTACGGCCAGTTCGGCGGCGACGCGGACCTGGCTGCGCAGATCCTGCGGGCCTCGAAGAAGATCCTCCTGGATCCCGGGGCGCGGGTGAGGCACCACGGGCGCGCGGCCTACTCGGCCTTGGAGCGCGCCGATTTTCTGCTCGGCCGCGCGGTCTTCATGGGGAAGTACCTTGGCTTCGCGGCCGGTCTGCGGGCGCGGCTGGCAGCGGTGATCTCGCCGCTGATCGGCTTCCGCTTCGGCGAGCTGCGCTACACCCTGCCCGGCCAGAGAATCGACGGCACGCAATTCTGACTGTAGGGGCCGGTCGGGGTGCCCCCTGGGCCGCCCGGCCCGCATGCGCGGCCCCCACCTCCCCGCGCCGACGGCTTTACGGCGCGGCGCAGAACCGGAAGCCGATCGCTTGTGAATCGAAGGGTTGTAGGTAGAACGACCTCAAGGTTCAATCTTACCGAACAACCTGCTTCGTGCCTGATTCCGCCTCGCCACAGTTCTTGCGCGCTCCGCCACCCCAGGGGTAACGTCGCACTCTCTCTGACAAATTCGTACAGAAGCTCAAAGCGCTCGTGACTGGGAACGTACCTCGCTGACTCTCCGCTCGGTGGCCAGCGCTGGCAGCACTCGACGTTGCAGGACCACTCACCGGATTCGTTGTCGTAAACGTTGAGGTACACGCTCAGCACACGTTCCCCAGGCGGTTCTGGCCACTTGTAAACCAAACCCGGCACCTGGTAGTCAGTCCACTCCCGATCAAACAGGACAACTGTGAAGCCCTGGTCCGTTTGTCCCGTGACGGCGTACCGTGTAACACCAGGACGGCTGAGCACACCGAAACGGTAAGAAATGCCCTTTTCCCAACGCGGGTTCATGCGCCGAATACGCTCAATCAACGCTCGCATCTGAGGTATCGTCATTTCTTCCATCACCGCCACCGTGGTTGGCTTCCGCACCAAGGTTAGCATGTCAGCCGCCGCCTTGATTCTAGCAAATTAGATTCTTATTGAATTCTTAAGGCGCAGACTGGACCTTGATCCGATTCCGCAATATTGACAAAGCGTCTGGTTCCGGTTGAGGCATCGTCGCAGCTTGCGTTTTCGCGGCGTAGCTCTGGACACGTCCGGTCTGGCACAGCGTGTCTCTAGGCAGCTCGCGGGGTTTCGGCACGTTTGATCCACTTCGCAATTTCGGTTGCGGTAGCTCCGATGGTGAGGAGCGACCGCATGATCAAGTCGAGCGACACCGAGCGGTCGGCTGCTTCCATCCTCGCGACGCGCGACTGACTCGATCCCAGTCGATGCGCCAGCGCGGCTTGCGTCAATCCCTTTCGCTCGCGAAGTTCGCGGACTCCGGTGGCGAGCGCCAGCTTCAATTCGATAAAGCGATTCTCTTCCGCGCCCAGTTGCAGAAACTGGGTGCTGTCGCCAACCACCCAGCCGGCACGTTCCAGACGTTGCTTCTTGATTCGCTTCATGTGTCCTCCTTACCTGAAACCGCCCGCAGGTAGGCAGCCAGGCGCTTTTGGCAAACTTCCACGGTCTGAACAGGTGTAGTCTGAGTCTTCTTGCTGAAGACGTCGAGAATTACGATCGAATCCGACGCAACGTGGTAAATGATTCGCCACGTTTTGTCACGATCGCTAATTCGCAGTTCGTGGCACTGGCGACCGATTGCGGGCATCGGTCGCGAATGGGGCAGACTCAACCCTTGCCCTTGCTGGAGCCGCCTGAGAAGCAGCCCGGCTTCCAAGCGGGCTTGACTGCTGAACGGAGGGGTTTTCACTTCGCCCTTCAACCAAACCAGCGGCTTGTCCCCCAGGTTTGCCATCTATCGCCTATGTCCAATATGACATATTTCCCGGAAGGGCGCCGCCTTGAGTTGAGATGGACGGCTTGACGAGTTCGAGACGTGTCCAAAGTGGGGGCCCGGAGTGGACACGCGTCGATGAGCAGCTTGGACCCGCATGAAAGGGTTACACCTTTAGGAGTTCGATCACAGTCCGAGCCGGGGCCCAAAAGTTAGAAATGTGTCCAGACCGGGGAGCCTTTAGACCGTAGCATCCGGGCTGGGGAGCCACGGCCGAGGGCCGGTCAGGCGTCGATTTCGTCCCCGGAGCGAGGCTGTTCGCCGCCGGAACGCGACAGGAAGGCCAGTGCTTCGCTGAGATTACCGCGCCCCCGTAGGGCCGCGAAATAGGTCTCCGCAGTTTGGATCGCAGCCAGTTTCTCCGCTGCGGCCATTACCAGAAACTGGTTCATGCTGGTTCCGTCAGCCTCCGCCATCCGCTCGACCGCCGCCTTCAGCGAGATCGGCAGCCGCAAAGAAAACGTCGATACTCTGGGTGTCATTTCCTGATCTCCCGTAATGCTTCCGCAGGCTTCCACAACTTGATTCCGAATCGCCCGGGCGCACACTTGAAGTGCGCACCGTTAAACGTAACGATTGCATCGGCCCGACCGTTAACCGCCGCCTCCAAAACCATTTCGTCCCCTGCATCCGTCAACTGTGGCCGCCATTGGTAGTGGACCTCGACTGGAACGACAACGTCAAAAATCGCGTCTAGCAGATTCCGTACTTCCCGCTCACTTGCGTTCGCTGCCAGGCGGTGTTCTGCCAGCACGCAAATCACCTCATACTCAAACGCCATTGCAACGCTCAGGAGCCAGGATGCCTTGCCTTCGAGCAGCAGCGCCAATAGGGCTGCCGAAGCTCCCGTGGGGCTTCGCATGGCAGCGACCACGACGTCGGTATCAATGGTCAGCCTCATTCACCTATAGTATCACATCGCCAGCGATGTCATGGACAGAGGAGTACTCAGCCAACGCTATCGGGGAGATCTGGCGCAGCCACAAGTGCTTGAACCCGCTGGAAAGCCACCCGAACCGCCGGGGGCGGGCATGTCACCAAAGTTCGAAACGTGTCCTACCTGGGGAGCCAATCTGAATGGGTGTCCCAGCAGCCTCGCGCGGCTATTCTGGCTCGACGCGTCCCAGGGCCTCGTCAGGTTGCCAACTCGAGTTCTTCGACCTCACTCTCAACGAGATCCTGGATCTTGGCCTGCAACGCCGACTTGGGGATAGCCCGCATCTGGAAGGCGAGCGCAACTGAGTCCTCGGGCGGCACGCCGCTTGGGGAGGAATCGATCAATGCCGTTCCGGCAAGGTTTGCGCAATGAAGTTCGTGGTGAGCGGAACGACCAGAATCGATTGGAGAACCCGTGTCGGCGTATCACTTTGCCAGATCACGACGGGCCGACGCCCTGTCTGTTCCCGCGGCCGATATGCGCCGAGGTCGGCCCACCAGAGTTCTCCTCGCTCCAACTCCGCTCCATTGTCTCGAGCGCGCTGGCCCACTCCGCCAGACCCTGCTCGGCAAGGGCAAGGTCTTCCGCACTGCCGGCCTTCGCCAGCTTGGGCAAATCCCAGCGGCCACCAACAGGGCGCCGGACCATGATCGAGTTCACACTCTCACCGGGTCGGAGGCCCAGCCGGTCCACAGGCAGGAGTACGCCATTCTCGTTGCGGGTTTCCACCAATCGCACGGCCACAATCGTACCACGCCCGCACTCCCGCGGAGGTAAACTGTGGTCGTGGGCGACACGGAAAGCACCTACCGCGATCCTGTGGTGGAAGCCTACAAGAAGGGCATCGACCGAACCCTGCTTCGGGCCAATTTGAAGCTAACCGTCTCGGAGCGGTTCCGGCGCGCGATGGAACACGCAAGGTTCGCGGATGAGTTGCATCGGGCGGGCAAGGAATTGCGATCGCAACGGAAATGACGGATTTCGAGGCGCTTCTCGGTACGCTGAATCGGAACCGCGTCGAATACATCGTCGTGGGCGGAGCGGCGGCGATCGCTCACGGTTCAGCGCGCTTCACGCAGGATCTCGATGTTGTTTACAACCGCACGCCCGATAACCTCGATCGACTTGTGGCAGCTCTCCAGGATCTCAAGCCATACCTTCGAGGCGCTCCCCCCGGGCTCCCGTTTGCCTGGGACCGCGCAACTCTGTCGCATGGGCTGAACTTTACTCTCGAGACTTCACTGGGCCCGATCGATTTGTTGGGCGAGATCCCGGGCGGCGGAACTTACGGGGATCTTGTGCATTCCTGTGTCGAGTTGCGGCTCTTTGCCGGTATCGCGAAATGCCTTAGCTTGGAGCAGTTGATCCGGGCCAAGCGCGCGGCGGGGCGGCCGAGAGATATGGAGGCTCTGGCCGAACTGGAAGCACTCCGCGAAGAAGCTTCAAACGGCTGATCGCCATGCATCCAGGCGCGCTACACTCCGCTCGCTTCCCGGTGAGATGACACGATTTCCGCGCTGCCGGCGCGAGGAATGAGGCGATCGCTGAGAGCTTGTTAACCTTTGATATCTAGTAAGGAGCGTACTGTGGGGTTAACATTAACCCCATGGATACGCTGTTCTGCGTCCTTTTGCCGGGCTTCGCGGCGGTCGCGGCGGGCCTGCTGGCGTGGTTTATCATGCAGTCGCGCATGGAAGTGGCGCTGGCGGGGCTGCGGGAGCAGTTGGCGGAGTCGCGCGGAGCGTTGCGGGCCGAAAGGACGGCCATGGAAGGGTCGCTCGATACCGCGTTGCACGCCGCCGAGGAGAGCGCGCGCCGCCAGGCCTTCGACAATTTCCTGGCCGAATTACGCGTCGAGCAACGCCACTACACGCGCGAGAACCGATCGCTGACACCCGCCCGCGCCAGCCTGGTGCTGCAAGAGCGGATGTTCTTCCGGAACATTCCGCTTTCCGACTGGATCGAGCACGAGATTCCGCTGGAGGACGCGGCGGACGTCAACCGGCTGGTGCGGGACATGACCGTATTCGACAATGCGGTAGTCAGTATCGCCGACCTGCCGCGGCCCAAGCGGGCGCTGGCCTGACTTGGCCCGATACTTCGCCTGATATCATGTTTAGTATGAATCGATTTCGTACTCTTGTGATTTGTGTGGCCTTGACCGCGGGCTCGCGGGTGCTGCTGGCGGCCGATAAAGGCGATGCGGCAAAAGGGAAAGCCGTGTTCCAGCAGTGCGCCGTCTGCCACAACGCGGATAGCGACCAAAAGAAGATGGGGCCTGGTCTGAAGGGGCTGTTCACGAAAGCCAAACTGGCCGACGGCAAGAAGCCAACCGAGGCCACTGTCCGTGCCAAGATCGAGGCCGGCGGAAACGGAATGCCCGCCTATAAAGACATGTTGACCGAGGCGGAGAAGGCCAACCTGGTAGCCTATCTGAAGACGCTGTAAGGACTCTTACGCCGCCTTCACTCCCAGGACTTCCAAAGCCTTCTTCACCACCGGATCGTCTTCCGCCTTCTTCTGCGGCGGCGGGGCGGCCTCGGGTAGAGCGGGGATCGGCTCGCCGTTCTCGTCGACGTCCACCTGCGGTTCCGGCTCGTTGACCACCACTCCGGGGGTCACCATGGCGTCCTGGATGGCCTTGCCATCGGGCGAGTAGTACTTGGCCACCGAAAGAATGATCGCGCCGCCATCGTCCATGGTGATGGTGCGGCGCACGGAGGCGTCGCCGTAAGTGCGCTCGCCCACTACCTGGGCCCGCTTGTTCCCCATGAGGGCGGCGGCCGCGATCTCCGCGGCGGATGCCGTGCCACGGTTGGTGAGGACCGCCAGCGGCAGGCTGGTGACGGCCTTGGCCGGGTCCGCGTCGAAGTTCTGCCGCGGCACGCGCTGGCCCTGCTCGTAAGTGATGAGGCCCTTGCTCAGAAAGAGATTGGCGAGGGCGATGCCGTCATCCGGCGTGCCCACGGCGCAGCTTCGAAGGTCGAGCACCAGTTTCTGCGCGCCCTCCTTCTGCAGCTTCTCGATGGCCGCCGCGGTATCCTTCACCAGGGCCGGGGAAAGCGCATCGATGTTGATGTAGCCCACCTGGCCGGCCAGCATCTTGGCCTCCACGGGCGGCAGCGTCAGGTTGGCGCGGGTGAGCTTCACGGTCTGCGGCTCGGGCCGCCGCACGCGCACCACGCTGAGTTCCACGGTGCTGTCGGGATCGCCCTGCAGCAGCAAGCCGGCGTAGGCCAGCGGCATGTCGCGGGTGGCGATGCCCTTGATGGTCTCAATCATGTCGTTGGTGGAGAGGCCGGCTTTGGCCGCCGGCGATCCGGGCACGGTCCCCACAATCCCCACGTAGCCGAACTTCTTCGACAGGATCAATCCCACGTCGGCCCGCTTCAGGTCCTTGTTCTTGACGTAGTCCTTGTACTGTTCCGCGTTCAGGTAGCTGGCGAACGGATCGATGGCCTCCAGCATGCCGTTCAAAGCGCCCATGGTGACGCTCTTCATGTCGGGCTCTTCGACGTACTCGGTCTTGATGCGGGAGACTACGTCGCTGAAGACGCCGATGTGCTTGTAAGGGTCGTCCGACGGAGATGCGCCCTGGCCGAGCACACTCCCGATCAGGAGCAGAACCGCAAGACACGAAGACGCGGTTACGATGAGGTACTTGATACGGCTGTTCATAAATGTCGGAAACTCCGGAGGCCCAAAGCCATTATATCGTGCTTACCGGATTAGACGCAGCCACGGCTGGTTTGGTTGTAACTGTTATTTCCAGCCCATCCGCTCGCGCATCCCGGCGATATGCGCGCGATGGTGGCGGCTGTGCCAGGCGTACATGGCGAGGGTGGTATCCAGGCGCATCAAGCCCCGCTCGGGGTGGAGGAATGCGCGGGCGAAATCAGCGTCGGACATGGATCGCAGTAGAACCACCCACCGTTGGTGGAGACTGTCGATAAGCTGGAGCGAGATTTCGACCGGGGCTAGTGCCGATCTTACCAGGGCGGCGTCAGGGCTTAAGTTTAATAACGATGGTGGCCGCAACGCTTTCCCATGAGATCGGTTGGCCGTCGGCTCCGAATTTGCGAGGCGGGAGATCAAAGTTCATCTCGTCCGTGAGACGCGGGTCGAAATATTTCATGACCTGGCGGATACGCGCCTCAGTCTTCTTAAGTGCCTCCATATCGGTGGTTTCCCCTTCCGCAACAGCTAGCCGCTGGCGCAACTCCGCGGCCGCTTCGGGCGAGAGGCCCTGGATGTCGACATGCAGCTTTATGGGAACGTTCTCGAACGAAGGGGGCTTGGCGATCTTGCTAAACTGCTGCAACTCGCCCTGCGGGGCTGGATCTCGAGGCGCGATGATAACCGTGACGTCCATACGATCCGGCGGAAGCGCCTTTCCATCGGCTCCGGTCTTCCGCGCCACCTTCCCCACCGCTCTACTGTCGTTGAGATGCGGGTCGAACTCGCTGACGATCTGGTGGATTCGCTCCAGTTCTTTTACGAATGCGGCGTGATCGAAAACCTCGCCCTCCCGAAGGGCCAGCCGCTGGCGCAGCTCCGCCGCGGCCTCGTCCGACAGGCCCTGGATATCGACGTGCAGCGTGCGGGGAACATCGGTGAGGATGTTGCCTGATGGTGCGCCTGCTGCCGGGGGCGAAGGTGGCTGCGGCGCCGGAGGCTCAGGCGGCTGCCGGAGGACGGCTTCCTGGTTGGTAGCTGGCACAGTCGGGTTCCCGTTCGACGAATTGGCTGGGGGCTGAACGAATACCACTTTCCGATCGGCTTGCAGAGCGGGGCGCTGGCGATCGAGAGTGCTGGTGGCAAACGCGGCCGAGGTGGCCGCGCAAGCGATGAAGGCACACACCAGGCGCGTGCGCGAGAGCCGCGGGATCGGGCCGCCTTCGAGGATTCGCCGAAGGCGTTCCTCCAGGAAACCGCCGGGCATGGCCGTGCCCCAAACCTGGATTCTGGCGCCACTGCTCGATACGGAACGGGCCATATCTATCAGGTATTTGGAATAATCGCGCGGGTCGTGGCCGTGCGCCAATACCACGGCATCGCAAGCCTCCTCCGCCAGAGCCGCCATACGCCTCTCCAGCCACCACGCGAGCGGGTGGAACCAAAACACGGCGCGATTCAGTAGAGCCAGCCATTGAAAAAGAGGATCGCGCCGGCGCGCGTGCTCATGCTCGTGCGTCAACACCGCGTCGAGTTGCGCCGCCGGCCACCGCGACCAGCTTTCAGGTAGAACGACTAGGGGACGGAGCCACCCCACGGTGACCGGCGCACCGCAGGCCTCGGAGAATAATCTGCCACCGCTGTGGAACGCCCGGCGAACGAGCAACTGCGCTTGCAGCGTGCCTAATGCGAGACGCACCAGGAACACGGCCACGCCAACCAGATAAATACCGAGCAGACAGGCCGTCCAATTCCACGACGAATGCCGGGGGGCGAGCGGCGACCCTGCGGCCGGCTCAAGCGAGCCGGCGGCGGCAACGACGTAGGTCGCAGCCTGATTGGGGAGTGGTGGCAACCAATGCAAGGCGACCTTGGGCCCCCAGACCGTCCAAGCGGGTAACAGCAGCATGACCACCACCACGCCCGCCCAGGCGGCATGGCGCGCCGCCGCCGTCTTCACATTCAGGATACGCAACACGCCCGCGGTGCCCACTGCGATCAGCACCGCTTTGATGGCAAATTCAATCGGAAGAAGCTGCATCTATTTGCCTCCTCGCCTTCGGCTCCGGACAAATGCTTCCAGGCGGTCCATTTCATTCCCGCTCAATACGTTGGCATCCACCATGCCGCTGACCAACTCCTCCACCGAACCCTGGCAGAACCGGTCGATGATTTGACGCACCGCGCGGGCCGCCACGCTTCGGGCCGGCTCCGCCGCGCGGTAGACGTAGGCTCGGCCATTTTCTTCATGCCGCAGGTGACCCTTCTGCTCCAGCCGCCGCAGCAAGGTTCTAACGCTGGTCTCCTTGAGTTCGCGGTTGGCGGAGACGATTCGATAGACAGCTTCCACGGTGCACGGTCCCGCATCCCAGACGGCTTGCATGACCTCGTTCTCGAGTTCGGTCAGCGGAGATCGTACGCGCGCCGCAGATGCGGTACTTCGTGTCATGGTACAACATGTACCACTAGCGAAACCGGATGTCAAGGTCTTTTTGGGGCCGGTGGTTCCTGGGCTTCCACCAGTTTCCACAAGCCGCGGCCGCACATGTTCTTGCATTCGGGGAAGGGCTGGCCCGCGGTGAACGCTTCGGGGGATTTGCAAACCGTGCACCAGTAGATGCCGGTGATGGGCACCGTGGCGCCGGGACGATGGTTCATTGACTGCCTCCGTCTTGATTGAGAACCCATTCGGCAAGTTCCGGCATGCTGTCCACCAGCACGTCGGGGGCCGGCTCGGCCAGCGTTTCGGGCTGGAAGCCGTAGGTGACGCCGCAGCACGGAATGCCGGCGTTGCGCGCGGTGTGAATGTCCACGGAACTATCGCCGATCATGAGGGTGCGGTCGCGGGCGACGCCGGTCTCTTTCCGGAGGGCTTCCACGCCGATGGGGTGGGGCTTCTTGAAGTCGAAACTATTGCCGCCGTAGACCTGGAAGAAGTAGTCGTGGACGCCCAGTCCATCGACGATCGCCTGGCTGATGCGAACCGGCTTGTTGGTGAGCACCGCCATCCGCTTGCCGGCCGCGCGCAAGCGGTCGAGCGATTCCTTGACGCCGGGGTAGAGGGTGGTGTAATCCAGGTAGTGCTCGCGGTAATACTCGAGAAAAAACTCGAGGGCTTCCTCGACCTCCGCTTCGCTGGCCTGATCTCCCAGCGCGCGCCGGATCAGCGATGGCGCGCCGTTGCCCACATAAGAGTAGACGCGCTCATTCTGGAGCGGCGGCATGCCCATGTGGCCGCGGGTGGCGTTGACGGCCTGGGCCAGGTCCAATTTGGTATCGACCAGGGTGCCGTCGAGATCGAAGATCAGCAGGTCCATGTCTAGGCGGCGCCCGTCTTCCGCTTCCGCAAGCGGCCTGCACGAGCCATGGGTTTGCGGCGCTCGCCCAGACCGTACTCCACCATTTTCCTCTGCAGCGTGTTGCGGTGTATGCCCAGCAGCTTGCTGGCGGCCGATTGGTTGCCCCGATTGCGATCGAGGGTGCGCTGGATCATGCTTCGTTCCAGTATCTCGACGGCCTCATGCAGCGGAATGCGTCCTTCGAGAAAATGCTCCACCAGCCCCTCGAATTTCTCTTTCATTTCTTTCGAATCCCCTCGTCGAGCGCCTTCTGCCACGCCGATTTGACCTGGTCGTACGTCTTCCGAAAGCCTTCCTTCAACTCATGCGGCGCCATAGCCGCGAACGCGCGCGCGGCATCCAACACATAGGGAGCCGTGCGCGAATTCACCACGGATGAGGGCGGCTTATCTGCCGGGGAAAACGCCATGATGGCCATAACCAGTGCCACCATAATCAATAGCCCGCGCAACGCTCCGAAAACCGCGCCCAGCAGGTGATCGAAAATCGAAAGCCCTGTCACCTTCAAAAACTTTCCGATTCCGTAGCTCACTAGGTGCCCCAGCAGCAGGACGCCGCAAAACACCAGCAGGAAACCCGCGAAGTTCGCCAACCCGCGGGAACTGAGGTAGGGCGCGAGAAACGATCCCGCCGTTCCATAGAACCAGATGCCCAGCAGGATCGCCAGCACCGCCGACGCCAGGCCGACGACCTCGCGCGTGAGGCCCTTGCGAAAACTCATGGCCGCCGACACCGCAAGAACGGCCAACACCACCACGTCCAGCCAGTTCATAGCTCGCGACCCGTGAGCGCGCGATAGGCCTGGCGGTATTTCTCGCTGGTCTTGGCCGCAACTTCCGCAGGCAGCGCGGGCGCGGGCGGCTGCTTGTTCCAGCGAATCGATTCCAGGTAATCGCGCACAAATTGTTTGTCGTAAGAGGATTGCGGCCCGCCGGGCTGGTACGTATCGGCGGGCCAGAAACGCGAAGAATCGGGCGTGAGCACTTCGTCGCCCAGCACCAGTTGTTCGCCCACGAAGCCGAATTCGAATTTGGTATCGGCGATGATGACGCCTTTGGTCTCGGCGTAGCGCGCGGCGCGCGCATAAATAGCTAGGGTGAGATGGCGCAACCGCTCCGCGAGATCCACGCCCACCAGCGAGCTCACGCGGGAGAACGGCACGTTTTCGTCATGGCCCGTCTGCGCCTTGGTGGCGGGCGTGAAGATGGGTTCCGGCAGCTTGTCGCTTTCGCGCAGACCGGCGGGCAGCTTGATGCCGCACACCGTGCCGTGCTCGCGGTATTCTTTCCAGCCCGAGCCGGAAAGGTAGCCGCGCGCCACGCACTCGACCTCAATCATGCGGGCGCGCTGGACCAGCATGGAGCGGCCGTCAAGCTGATCGCGAAATCGAGGAAGCGGGTCCGGATAGTCCTCGACGCGCGCGGTGAGAAAGTGATGGCGCGTGAGGTCGCGCAGGAAATCGAACCAGAAGATGGAAAGTTGCGTCAGCACCTTGCCTTTATCGGGGATGCCGGTGCCCAGGATGTAGTCGAAAGCGGAAATGCGGTCGGTGGCCACGATGAGCAGCCGCCCGTCGATCTGGTAGACGTCGCGGACCTTGCCGCGCGCGTAGCGCTCGACGCCCGTAAGATCGGTTTCCAGAATGATTGGGTTCCCAGTGGAATTCACACGCCCTCAGGTTTTCAATCGGGGGAGACTATAAAATCATACCCCGTATGGCGGCGTTGTCAATGCGGAATTATTCGGCGTTCTGTTATCGGCGCATCGCCATGGTTGCGAGCGCTTGTTTGGCGACGGCTTCCATGTCTGTGCGCGTTTTGGCCCAGTCGGCATCGCTCGTGCCGGCCGGTTTTCTGGCCGGTGTGAAAAACTCCGGCACATAAGCCAGAAGTTCGCGCGCCGCTCTGGTTCCCAGCGCCAGCAAATCCTTGGACGCGTTGGGGATGTTCCCGACGTTGACGGTCATCAGGTAAAGCACCACCAGAATCGATTCGGGGTCGCTGAGAGTGGTCTTCAAGTCCCCGGACATCAACTCCAAGCCATATTCCACCACCTTGGCCGGCAGAGGTGGTTTCATCCGGCTGTACGATTGCATGTAGAGATACAGCCGGTCGTACCAAAGATCGGAGTTCGGAAATCTCCTCGACCAGGTGTCAAGGTCCTGAAGCGCTTTGACCGGATTATCGCTTTGGACGTCCTTGACCACCTCGTTGTAGATGGCGAGCTCTTCCTGGCCCATCGGACTCTTCCGATGCGGTGCCGGCGCCGACACGGGTGTCCGCTTTGGCGGAGAAGGTGGAGGGGTCGCCTGCACACTGGCACGCAACGGCTGGGCAGAAGCTTTGTCATTCCGCGGGGGCCTCACAACCACGATCCCGGCATACACCGGGACCTGCTCGATCACCTGTTCCGGGGGCGGCGGCGGGGTGCCCTCTGGGGCCGGCGCGTTGGGGAGGACGATCACGGGCGATTGGCTCGCTTGCGGCGCCGGCTCCGGCTCGGGGATCGGCGGAGGGGCCGTGAATGTGTCCGAGTCATCCTGGAAGGTCACACCCCGTATCACCGGCGCCACCCGTGTGCTGCCCGCGCGCAGCATGGGCCGCACCGCGTCGAGCCGCGCGGCGATGAATGCCGGAGACGGAAGCGCCGCGGTGAACGGGGCGGCGGCCAAGGGGTCCTTCGGGCGCGCGGTGAAACCCGCGGGATCGATTGTGCGCGCGTCCTGCTGAAACGCGGCGTAGGTGGTGAAGGCGTTCGAATACTGCTGTGGTTGGGCGCCTTCCGGGCCGGATGGCGGCCACGTTTCGCCCGGCGCCAGCGGTCCCCAGCCGGCCAGTTCCGCGCCGCGCATCCAGTACACTTCCCCTGGTTTGAAGACGGTGCTGACCGTTGGCGCCCATACCCAGCCGAGGTTTTCCCTGTGCGCCCAGCGGCCGTAGTGATAGGGCAGCCAGCCCCATGGGTCGCCGCTCACCCAGGTGTAGCCCAGCGCGTCGTACCATCGCCAGCGTCCATTCTGAAACGGAACCCAGCCATCCGGCGCCTTGGGCTTCCATACGGCGCCGAACTCATCAGTCTGGATCCAAGCGCCCGCCGCATCGAGATCCGCCAAGCCGTATTTTTCCAGAACATGCCCGCCCGAGATCGAGAAGGCCTCGGCCTTGTCGCGGGCCTCGCTCCAGTGGTCCAGGTCCATGGGCTTTACTTCGCGATCCAAAAGGAACCGCGCAGGATTCTCCGGCTCCAGGCGGAGGGTCTGCCCGGCGAGCAGATCGATCTCCGCCGTGGGCGAGGAATATCGTACCTTGCCTTCGATCACCGAGACCATGCTCCAGCGTTCCTGCGCTTCCAGGCGAATGCGCGCGCCGCGAATGAAGATCACCTGCGCGCCCGGCACCGCCAGCGAGAGCGAATCGTTGCCCTTGGGCTCGCCGGTGAAATATGCCAGGCCGCGATCCAGCGAGAGCAAGGTGATCCGCTGGCCGGTGGAAAGCCGGGAGTAATCGGAGATCTCGCCCTGGGAATCCGGCCCCAGACGCCACGCGCTGCCTTCGTCCAGCTCCACTTCGAGATGGGAAGACGCCCCCGTGCGTACCCATGTCGATTCCATCAGCGGCAGGTTGCGTTCCGCCGGAATCCACGTGTCGGCAGCCTGGAGCTGCACCTCCACGTCGCCTTGGAATTCTCCCAACCGGGCGTATCGGGCCTCTGCCCCAAACAGGATGGCCGGGAACAGCCATAGCGCAAGGCGCTTCATGCCACCTCCAGTCTTCGCAGGGATTGACGCTCGGTGGGCGGCGAGCGTTGCAGGTAAAATCGTGAGATGACGGACGCGGACCTTCTCGGCCACATTTCGCGGTTGCCGCACCGGCGCGGCAGTTTCAAGCAGTTGGTTCGCGAATTGGGAGCGAAAGGCGCCCAACGCCAGGAGGTGGAGACCGCGCTGGCCCGCCTGGCGGCGCGCGGCGACCTGATCGAGCTGCGCTCCGGCCATTACGCCCTCACCGCCGGCAGCCGCGAATTCGCGGTGGGACGGCTCAACATGCACCGGGACGGTTACGGATTCCTGATTTCCGACCGGCCGATCGAAGGCATTGCGGGAGACATTTTCATCCCGCGCGAATCCGCCAAAGCGGCTATGCACGGCGACCGCGTGGTGGTCCGCATTGCGCGCATCGAGCCGGACGGCCGCGCGGATGGCGAGATTGCGAAGGTGCTCAAGCGCGCCCATGCCACGGTGGTGGGCGAATTCCGCATCGGGCGCCACGGCCAGTACGTGGTGCCTCACGACGACCGCATCCAGCAGTGGATCGAGATCCCCGAGGGCATGGAGTTCCCGCCCGCCGGCCCGGTGATCGACCGCATCGGTGTGGCGCCGTCGCGAGCCACAACCATCGCGGAGCTGAACGGCATGATCGTGAACGTGGAGCTGCTGGATTACGAAGACCACGCGGGCCGCGTGATGGAGATCCTCGGCCGTCCCGACGATTTCGGCGTGGATGTGGAGATCGTCATCCGCAAACACCAGCTTCCGCATCGCTTCCCGCCGGAGGTGATCGAGCAGGCGGAGCGAATCACGCACGAGATCGATATCCAAGGCCGGCGCGATTTTCGCGACATGGACATTGTCACCATCGATGGCGAGACCGCGCGCGATTTCGACGATGCCGTGTGGGTGGACCGGCTAGCCAACGGCAACTACGCGCTCGACGTGCACATCGCCGACGTCAGCCACTATGTGCGGCCCGGAACGCCCATCGATACCGAGGCCCGCCTGCGCGGAACCAGCGTCTATTTCCCCGACCGCGCGGTGCCCATGCTGCCGTTCGAGCTTTCGACCGACATCTGCTCGCTGGTGCCGCACGCGGACCGGCTGGTGCTTTCGGCGCTGCTGGAGATCGACCACCAAGGCGAGGTTGTGGCCCAGGAGTTTACCCCCGGCGTGATTCGCAGCGTGGAGCGCATGACCTACACCGACGTCCACCGGGTGCTGGAAGGAGACGCCGCTCTGCGCGAACGCTACCGGCCATTGGTGGCGCGCTTCGAGTTGATGCAGGAGCTGGCGCTGGTGCTGAACCGCAAGCGCGTGCGGCGCGGCTCCATCGATTTCGACCTGCCCGAGCCGCTCATCGAATTCGACCAGTGGGGCGCCATGACGGGAGTGACGCGCGCGCCGCGCAACATCGCGCACCGAATTATAGAGGAGTTCATGCTGGCGGCCAACGAGGCGGTAGCCGGGTCCGGGTTTGTTTCGCTGTTCCGCATCCACGAAAAGCCCGACCCCAAACGCGTGATGGAATTCGAAGAAGTGGCCACGCACTTCGGATACTCGCTGGGCATCGGCGGCTCCGGCATGAACATCGGCCCGCGCAACTACCAGCGCCTGGTGGCGAAAATCGAAGGCAAGCCCGAGGAGCGCATCCTAAGCTACCTGATGCTGCGCTCACTGAAGCAGGCGCGATACAGCACGGAGAACGTCGGCCACTTCGCGCTGGCGGCGGAGGCGTACACGCACTTCACGTCCCCCATCCGCCGCTACCCCGACCTGGTGGTCCACCGCCTCCTGAAAACCCGGTGTCTGACGGAACGTTTCCCGGTTTCCGAGATTGCCCAGATTGCCGAAATCGCCGACGAGTGCTCGCAATCCGAACGGCGCGCCGCCGATGCCGAACGCGAGCTGGTGGAGTGGAAGAAAGTCAGGTTCATGGCCGAGCGCGTGGGCGAGGAGTTCGACGCGCTTATCATCAGCGCGGCGAAGTACGGCGTCTTCGTGGAACTGACGGAGCTGTTCATCGAGGGGCTGGTGCCCATCGACACCCTCCCCGGCGACGAGTACACTTATCACGAGAACGTCCGCAAGATTGTGGGCCAGCGCACCCGGCGCGAATTCTCGATTGGCGACCGCGTGCGGGTGACGCTCGACCGCGTGGACGCCAACGAGCGCAAGCTCCAGTTTTCGATGGTGGAAAATGAGCGAGACTCACCTCGAACCAAGCGACCTGATTCGCATACCCGGCGGCGAGTTCCTCATGGGCCAGGAAAACGGCCGCGACGATGAGCGTCCCGCGCACCGCGTGACAGTGGCGCCCTTCCTGCTGTGCCGGTATCAAGTGTCCAACGCGCACTGGGAGGCATTTCGCAAGGCCACCGGCCGCGCCAAGGGGGAGTTCGCGCACGAGACCGCGCCGGCCACGTCGGTGAATTGGTTCGACGCGATGGCGTATTGCCGCTGGCTCTCGGCGGAGTGGGGCCGCCACGTGCGGTTGCCGACAGAAGCCGAATGGGAATTCGCGGCGCGCGGCGGCGTGGAGGGGACGCTCTATCCCTGGGGAGATGCGCCGCGGGAGTACGAGGCAGGCCGCTGGCAGAACGGTCCGGAACCGGTGGCGGGCTTCGAGCCGAACGGCTACGGACTTTTCGACATGTGCGAGAACGTGCACGAGTGGTGTTCGGATTGGTACGACGCGGGCTACTACGCGGTGTCGCCGTCGGAGAATCCGCAGGGGCCGGCGCGCGGGGTTCGCCGGGCGTCGCGCGGAGGGGCGTGGCGGCATCATGTCAAGTTCTCACGGTGCGCGGCGAGAAGCAGCATTCCACCGGAGTTCCGGTATGCGGATTATGGCTTCCGGGTGGGGGGGTAGCTGTGAAAAAAGCGATTTGGCCACCGATGAACACAGATGAACACGGATAAGAGTTTCTGTCTTTGAATCTGCGTTCATCGGTGTTCATCGGTGGCCGTGGTTCTGGATTGGGAGATGCCGATCGCCCAGTCCCGCCGCAAACGCCAGAAGGAGTTGATGCGATGAGTAAGTAACACATGGGTTCCAGCATTGATGACTTCCTGAAAGAGGAGGGGGTCTTCGAAGAAGCGCAAGCACAGGCAGTCAAAGAGGTCGTCGCCTGGCAGCTCGCCCAAGCGATGAGGGAAAAGAAGATATCGAAAAACCGCATCGAAATCCACCGCATCAGAGGGCTTTCCCCTTGGCGGCTTGCCCACGTACCAGAAACGTTTTCGGCACCGATCCATTGCCGCAGATCTTGAAGGAACCGAAGTCCTTGTACCAATCGTCTTCCGGTACTTCCGGATTGGCGTCAATCCAAAGCCGAAGATGATTGAGATCGGGAATGCCGATCGCCCGGTCCCGCATTCGGTCTATCAGGTGCTGGCGGATGGCGGGCGGCAGGTTGGCCCACTTCTCGATTCTTGGCATCAGTCGCCAAAGACCATTCGACCCATCTGATCGCCGAGGCGTTTGACTTCGTCCGGATCGGTGGCGCTCCGGAAGCGTTCGGCGAGTTCGAAGAACTCCTGTTGCTTCCGCTTCTCAGCCTCCATGCCGTTCTCGATGAGTTCCACCAGCATCCGGTTGGCACTCAGCCTGCGCGCCTTCGCCAGACTGCGGACTTGGGCCGCGACGTTCGCCGGCAAGCTAACGCTTTGCCGGACCGCCCTACTCGCCACTCTCATAACACCATTATGCACCAAACTGGTGCGAGAGGGGTGTGGGGGGACAGTGAGTTTGGGGTTTTTCGTTGCATGCCACCGAACTGCCTTCGCTCCCCTGCTTTGCGGCAGTGCATGAGGGCTTCCTCCTGCAACGGCGCGTCACGGGATCGACCCTCCGTTTCCCGGGTGTGGAACCTCCGTTCCGAGGATTGGCTGCTTTCCAGAAACCCCGTTTACCAATCCGAACCGCTCCAGGGCCGTACATCTCCGATTCGAAGAGGCAAGCCGGGACTGTTCCGGGGATTTTGTACGCTAAGACCGTATCGTTTTAGGAACTGCTGCGTTTCGGGTGGAGGGCGGCGCTCAGTTCCCCTGGTAACTTCGCCTCGCCCAATATCGCCCAATGGTCATGGCTGGGCTCTTTTGCGCTCTGATGCTCTTTTGCGCCTGCGCCGTGGCGCAGACGGTGGAGGGAAGTGTAATCAACTCCGTCACGGGCAATGGCATCCCCGCCATGCGGGTCGAAATCAGGCCGGCTGCCGCAAAAACGGGCTATTCCACCACCACCGACGCGCAGGGCCATTTCCTTGTCGAAGGCGTCCAGGCGGGTACTTACACAGCCAGTTCCTCGTCGCGCGACTATTCGTTGAGCGGCGCCCCCAGTGTGTTTCAAGTGACTGCGGGGGGAACCCCGGCGAAGCTGGAACTGCGCATGATGCCGCTGGCCAGGATCTCCGGCCGCGTGGTGGATGGCACGGGCCAGGGCGTGGCCAGTGCGCAGTTGGAGTTGATCGGGGCGGGGAGGCTGCTTGAGGAGAGCACCGATGCCACGGGCAAGTTTGAGTTGCGCCTGCTCCCTGGCGGCTACACGCTGTCGGTGGTTCCGCCGACTGGCTTGAAGCCGCCCAATCCGGAACCGGACGACGACCGCGTAATGGTCTGGACGCGAACCTTTTATCCCGGAGGCGCTCTCCCGGAGGCGGCGTCCAAAATCGTGGCGCAGCCCGGCAGGGTGCTTTCGGATATTGAGTTGAAACTGCAGGCCGTCCCGGCGCATGCCCTGCGGGGGGTGCTTCTCAATCCCGACGGCACTCCGGCACCCAAGGTGGCGATCACTTTAAGTGAAGAGGCAGGACAGTCGGCGCATCGCGCGGAATCGCAGTCGGGTGGCGCCTTCGAGTTTCCGGCGGTGGTGGATGGCGAATGGCGCCTTGCGGCCGCGGTGGAGAGCGATGGCGTGAAACTGCGGGTCATGAAGTGGATCGAGATGGCTGGGCACGAACTGGAAGGTGTGAAGCTTCGTCTCAGCCCGCCATTCACGGTGCGCGGCCAGGTGGTGATGGAAACGCCCAAAGGCACGCCAGCGCCGGCCGTGCCCTCGGTGTCTCTGGTCCCCCGCGCGGGCCGCACCGGCAGGGAGGCCTGGATGACGAATTGGATGCTGCGGCCTGAGATGCACTTTGTTGAGCCGATCCCAACGACCGCGCCAGCCGGCGACGCTACAAAGCAAATGCACGCGGAAATACTCGACAGTTTCCTGTTCGGCGGAGCTATTTCCGCCCGCCCGGATGCGGACGGCAATTTCAGCTTGCAGAACGTCTACCCTGGCAGCTATCGGCTCGTTCCGATGCCGCCGCCACCACTGCCATATTACCTGGATGCGGTCCGCGTGGGCGAAACCGGCCTGGGCGGGCCGGAAGTGGAGCTTTCTTCCGAGGTAGTCCCGGTCACGGTTGTGTACAAGACCAACGGCGGCGGCGTCCGTGGCACGGTGGAGAAGTGCGCCTCCGGCCCAGTGCTGTTGGTTCCGCAGGACAAGGCCAGGCAGTGGCTCGGATTTCTCCGCACAGCGCGGTGCGATTCCAATGATCGCTACGGAATTACGGGGGTGCGCCCGGGAGAGTATTACGCGTTGGCTTTCGCGGGGGACGGACCCTTGCCGGAATTAGATGGGGGCCTTCTCAACCAGGCCAGCAAGGTCACGGTTCGCGCGGGCGAAGCCACCTGGGTGGACTTGCGCGCGATTTCGAGGGTGTATTGAATCCTCCCGACACCAAGGATCACCCTCCGCTACTTCAACGACGCCGTGATCTTGGCGCGGTATTCTTCGGCTTTTAGTAGGATCGCGTTTGCATCCAGCGTAAGTATCTTCGCGTCCCTCACCACCGGCCTCCCGTTGACCATCACGTCGCGGACGTCGTCGGCCTTTAGCGCGTAAACCATCTGCGAAATGGCGCCATATAACGGCACGCCGTTCGGACGGTCCAGCCGCACCATGATCAGGTCCGCGCGTTTTCCACCTTCGAGCGACCCGATCTCCTTCTCCATCCCCAGCACGCGGGCGCCGCGAATCGTGGCCATCTCTAGCGCGGTGGTGGCCGGCAACACCTGCGGATCGAGCGCTGTCACCTTGGCCAGCTTGGCGGCCAAATCCATTTCCTCGAACATGTTGAAATCGTTGTTACTGCCGGCCGGTCCGTCCGGGCCGAGGCCTACATTGATGCCAAGCGCCAACATGCGCACTACCGGCGCAACGCCGCTCGCCAGTTTCATGTTGCTCGAAGGGCAGTGCGCCACGCCTACGCCGCGCGCTTTCAGAATCGCCATGTCGGCCTCGTTGACCCACACGCAATGCGCCGCCACGGTTCGGCCGCTGAACACGCCCAGCGTATCCAGCACCTTGGTGGGCGTCATATGGCGTTGAGCCAGCGCGTCGTCGCGTTCCTTCTTGGTCTCGGCCAGGTGAATGATCAGCGGGGCGTTGTACTTGTTGGCCAGGGCGCGCGAAGCTTTCAGCGTGGCGTCGGAATTGGTATAGAGCGCGTGTGGGGCGACGGCGGGCACGACTAGCGGGTCGTTGCGGAAACGCGTGAGGTAGCGCTCGGTGAACTTAAGCGAATCGGCGGGGGTCTTGGCGTCGGCGACGGGGAAGCCGATGATGGTCTCACCCAAGACGCCGCGCATGCCGGCCTCTTTGGCGACCTCCGCCACCACGTCCTCGAAGTAGTACATGTCGGTGAAGGTGGTGGTGCCGCCTAGCAGCATTTCGAGGCAGCCCAGGCGCGTGCCCCAACGGACGAAATCGGGCGAGACGTTCTTGGCTTCGGCGGGGAAGATGTATTTTTCGAGCCAGTCCTGGAGCCGCAGGTCGTCGGCGATGCCGCGGAATAGCGACATGGCGGCATGCGTGTGGGTGTCGATCAGGCCCGGCGCGAGGATGGCGTCGGGACGGTCTAGGCGCTGCTTGGGTTGGAAGCGCTTGTCGATATCGGCCTTGGCGCCGACGGCCACAATGCGGTCGCCGCGAATAGCCACGGCGCCGTTCTCAATAACGCGGCGCTGCGCATCTTCGGTGATGACGTAGCGGGCGCTCCAGATCCAGTCGGCGGGTTCGCCGGCGAGCGTGAAGACGAAGAGGAAAAAGCTACAAATACGAAACATCGAAGGGCTTCGGGAAAAGATCCTTCAAGCGATGGGTTTCGGTTTTGCCGCGCGGGTTCACCAGCACGATTTCGATGTCGCCGCAGAATTCCCAGAGGATCTGCCGGCAGGCGCCGCACGGCGGCGTGAGCGAGTCGGTGTCGGCGGCGATGGCCACGCGGCGGAACTTGCGGACGCCTTCGGAGACGGCTTTGAATACAGCCACGCGCTCGGCGCAGACGGTGAGGCCGTAAGTAGAGTTCTCGACGTTGCAACCGGTGTGGATGCGGCCATCGGAATCTTCAATGGCCGCGCCGACTCTGAATTTGGAATACGGGGCGAAGGCGTTTTCGCGGGCGGCGAGCGCGGCGGCGATCAGGGCGTCGGGCAAGAGCTACGCCTCCAGTCTCGGGAGCAGCGCCTTCAAAAATCGCACCAGCGTATCGCGCATCATGGCGCCGGTTTCGAGCACTTCCTCGTGATTGATCTTCTGTAGAGGAATAACGCCCGCCGCCATGTTGGTGACGCAGGAAATGCCGAGCACCTTCATGCCCATGTGGTTGGCCACGATCACCTCCGGCACGGTGGACATGCCCACCACGTCGGCGCCAATGGCGCGCAGGTAGCGGATTTCGGCGGGCGTCTCGTAGCTGGGCCCCAGCATGGCGGCGTACACGCCTTCGGGCATGAAGACGCACAATTCCGCCGCCACCAGTTTGGCCGTCGCGCGGTAGCTTCGCGAGTAGGCATCCGACATATCGGGAAAGCGCGGCCCGAGCGAATCGTCGTTGGTCCCCGCCAACGGGTTCGAGCCTTGCAGATTGATGTGGTCCGAAATGAGAACCAGCCCGCCGCGCTCGAGTTCGAGGTTGATGCCGCCGGCGGCGTTGGTGAACACCATGGAGCGCACGCCGATGGAACCGAGCACGCGCACGCCGTAGGTCACCTGAGCGGGCGAATAGCCTTCGTAGAGGTGGGCGCGGCCGGCCATCACGGCCACCACAAGCGAGCCGAGCTTGCCGACGGTCAGCTTGCCCGCGTGGCCCACGGCGGTGGATGCGGGCCAGCCTGGAATCTCGCTGTAGGGGACGTCCGTGCGCTCGGTCAGCTCATCGGCGAATGCGCCCAGGCCGCTGCCCAGCACCACGCCGATGGACGGGCGCAGCGGCGTGCGCTCTTCAATGTATCGTTTGGCTTCTTCGGTCATAGCAACATTCCCGCGATGCAGGCCGACATGAAGTTGGCCATGGATCCCGCGGCCACCGCGCGAATTCCCAGCCGCGCCAGGTCCGACTTCCGGTTGGGCGCCAGCGCGCCAATGCCGCCGATCTGGATGGCGATCGAGCTGAGATTCGCGAACCCGCACAGGGCGTAGGTGGCGATGGTGAACGACTTCGGATCGAGCGTCTTCTGCATCGGCCCCAGTTGGACAAACGCCACAAATTCGTTGGTCACCAGGCGCGTGCCCAGCAGGTTGCCGATAGCCGAGGCGTCGTGCCAGGGCACGCCCATGATCCAGGCGATGGGCGCGAACACGATGCCGAACAGCTTTTCGAGCGATTCCGGCAGCCACCCGAGCCAGGGCAGCGAGTGGGCCCAGTGCATGATCCCGTTGAGCATCGCAATCAACGCCAGAAAGGCGATCAGCATGGCGCCGATGTTCAGCACCAGGCGCAGCCCGTCTCCCGCGCCCTGCGCCGCCGCGTCGATCACGTTGACCGCCGTCTTCTCCACGTTGATCTCGACCTTCCCCTCGGTGGCGGGCTTCCCGGTCTCGGGGATGAATATTTTGGCCAACATGATGGTGGCCGGCGCCGTCATGATGACGGCGGTCAGCAGGTGGCGGATCTCCACGTGCCCCACCAGGACGTAGGCCGCCATTACGGCGCCCGACACATGCGCCATGCCGCAGGTCATCACGGTGAACAGCTCGGACTCCGTCATGCCCGCCAGGAATGGCTTGATGGTGAGCGGCGCTTCCGTCTGGCCCATGAAGATGCTGGCGGCCACGTTGAGCGACTCCGCGCCGCTCACCGCCATCGTTTTCTGCATGGCCACGGCCATGGCCTTCACCATCACCTGCATAATTCCCAGGTAGTACAGAATCGAGAAGAACGAGGCAATGAAGATGATGATGGGCAGCACCTGGAAGGCGAAGATGACGCCCACATTCTCAGTTGGAGTTCCGAAAGCCCGCTGCACCGCGTCGCTATCGGCCAGCTTCCCGAAGACGAAGGCGCTGCCTACGTTGGCGTACCCGAACAGCGCCGCGACCGCGCTGCTGATGGCTCGCAGCACTTGGCTGAACGGCGTCTTGAGCACCAGCAGCGCGAAGGCGAACTGCAAGCCGAGGCCCCAGGCCACCGTGCGCAATCGAATCGATCGCTTGTGGCTGGAGCAGAGCCAGGCGAACGCCAGGATGACGACGAGGCCCAGAAACCCCGTGTAGCGGCCCATTTTACCCCACAACTTCCAGAATGAGTTCCCGCTCCTCGGGCTTCTGCGCGGAGATGCGGAAAGCGTCTTCCACCATCTCGGCGGCCTCTTCCACGCGATCTTCCTTGGTGTAGTACAGGCGGCACAGCACGGAGCCGGCGTCCACCTTTTCGCCGGCCTTGACTTCGAGGATGATGCCCACGGCGGGGTCGATGGCGTCCTCTTTCTTGTCGCGGCCGGCGCCGATCATGTTGGAGGCCGCGCCGATATCCTCGGCGTCGATGGAGCTGACGTAGCCGCCGCGCGGCGAGGCCACCTCGCGCATGCCGGTGGCGTTGGGGAGCAGCTCGAACTTGTCGAGCGCCTGCGGATTTCCGCCCTGCGCGGCCACCACCTGCTTGAACTTCTTGTAGCCCGAGCCATCGACCAGCTTCTCTTCGGCCAGGCGGCGGGCCTCGTCGAGCGTAGCGGCCTTCTTGCCAAGGTAAATCATGCGCGCGGCCAGCTCGATGGAGAGCTTGGTGAGATCGGTCGGCCCGGCGTTTTGCAGCGTCTGCGAGGCCTCCATGACTTCCAGCGCGTTGCCCACGGCGTAGCCCAGCGGCTGGCTCATGTCGGTGATGAGGGCCTGCACGCGCTTGTCCATGCGGCGGCCAATCCCCACCATCATCTGCGCCAGGCGGCGCGCGTCCACCTGCTTCTTCATGAAGGCGCCGCTGCCCACTTTGACGTCGAGCACCAGCGCATCCACGCCCTCGGCCAACTTCTTCGACATGATGGAGGAGGAAATGAGGGGAATGGATTCCACGGTGGCGGTGACGTCGCGCAGGGCGTACAGTTTGCGGTCCGCGGGCGCCAGCCGGTCGGTCTGGCCGATAAAGCACAGCCCCAGTTCGGAGAGTTGTTTTTCGAATTCCTCGGCGGTGAGGCTGGTGCGGAAGCCGGGGATGGATTCGAGTTTATCGAGCGTGCCGCCGGTGTGGCCCAGCGCGCGGCCGGACATCATGGGCACCACGACGCCGGCGGCGGCGGCCAGCGGCGCGACGATGAGGCTGGTTTTGTCGCCCACGCCCCCGGTGGAGTGTTTGTCCACTTTCACGCCAGGGATGGAGGAAAGATCGACGGTGTCGCCGGAGCGCAACATGCATTCCGTGAGGCGGCTGACTTCGCGGTCGGACATCCCCGAGAAGAAGACGGCCATCAGAAAAGACGACATCTGGTAATCGGGAATGTCGCCGTTGGTATAACCTTCCACCAGGAACTCGATCTCTTCAGGAGCGAGCTCTTCCCCATCGCGTTTCCGCTGGATTAAGTCAACTGTACGCATTATCAGACACTTAGGCTACCACTCCCAGTGGTGGAAAGTAAAGGAAGAGTTGCTACCATAGATTGCATGACCCCTAATCAGCCTGGCCAGATGCCCCGATTGCCCATCGCCGGCGTGAAGAATCTCATCGCCGTAGGTTCCGGGAAAGGCGGCGTGGGTAAGACCACGGTAGCGGTGAACCTGGCCGTGGGCCTGGCCTCGCTGGGCTATAAGACCGGCCTCATGGACGCCGACGTCTACGGCCCCAACGTGCCCCTCATGATGGGCATCAACCAGACGCCCATGGCCCTCGGCGAGCGGATACAGCCGCTGGAGCAGTACGGCGTAAGGCTCATGTCCATGGGCTTCCTGAACCCCGGAGACAAGCCGCTGGTGTGGCGCGGCCCCATGCTGCACAGCGTCATCCAGCAGTTCCTGCGCGGCGTGGACTGGGGCGATCTGGACTACCTCATCATCGACCTTCCGCCGGGCACCGGCGACGTGCAGCTCTCGCTCATACAGACGGCGCCCATCACGGGCGCCATGGTGGTGACCACGCCATCCGATGTCTCGCTCGAAGATGCCCGCAAGGCGGTTTCCATGTTCCGCCAGGTCAGGGTGCCGATCCTCGGGATCGTGGAGAACATGAGCTTCCTGAACTGCCCGCACTGCCACCAGCGCATCGACGTATTCAGTTACGGCGGCGGGCGCCGCACGGCGGAGGAGATGCAGGTGCATTTTCTGGCGGAGTTGCCGCTGGACCCGCAGGTGCGCATCGGCGGCGACACCGGCAGCCCCATCGTGCTGCGCAAGGGCGAAGGCGAACCGTTCCTGGAACTGGCCCGGAACACGGTGGCGCGCGCCCAGGAAGCGGCCAAAGAGACAGGGCCGGATATCGAGATCGGCGAGTAGGTCGTACTGCTGCCCTGTCAAACCTTCGCAGCCTGCGACGATTTTGTGGGGCAGGCTTGCAGCCTGCGGCCGAGTTGTACTCGGCCTGCCGGACAAGCCCCTACAACCCCTGTGAAACCGCCAGCGTCACGCTCTTGCCGGAGTGGTCCAGAATCGTGATCTTCCCGTTCTCGAAAGTCACGTTGTCGATTCTGGTGAATCCCTCCGGCACCCGCGTGTAAAACATCAGAAAGCGGGTTTCGATTCTCGCTTTGGCCGGCAACCAGCGGAAGGTGGGCGTGCCGAATAGCGGGCTCATGGCCACCGTTTCGCGATGGGAGATGTCGAACGTCTGTGTCGAGAACTCCATGCCGCGCGCGGCACGGTTGTCGCCCGTGAAATTCATCCAGCTCATCAACCAGGGAAAATCCTCGCGCCGGAATAGGTACCCGAATACCAGGCGCTTCTCCAACTGCAAGGCTGTTACAAATTCCAGTTTACGGGCGGGGTCCAGTTGGCAACTGGCCAGGTCCAGCCAGTTATGGTCCGTGGGAATCAGGCGCAGGTCGGCATGGCCGCCGTCATTGGTGGGAGCCATGGGCCAGGTGAAATCCTTGTCGTACACCAGGTGTCCGGGAATGTCACCGGGCTTGTAGGGGCGGACGCGGCAGTTAATAGCCGGCATATCCACCACGACTTTGCCTTTCTCCATAAACGGAGGGCCAATGGTGGCGTGTTCGGCCCAGGAAACGGGCCGGTCCACTGAAAGCAGGCTTTCCAGACGGCTGGTGACGCGGACCACGCTTTCGCCTTCAGCCAGCTCGATGGTCCGAGTGAATACCTCCTGCGCCAGCGGCAGCGTGGCCTCGATGACTACCGAGTGCACCGGCCCGGATTCATGGGCGGCGACGATCTTAAAAACCTGCCTACCGGTCTCGCCGTGAAAGGGCATGCCCACAGCCGCCTCCTCCGGAGACGGAGCGCCGAAGCCGTCCAGCGCCAGCATGTGAGGGACCGTCGTGCCAAACGGGCTGATAGGTTCTCCATCGCGCAAAAGGAGTTTGGTAAAGCTGCCGCCATTGGCCAGGGTTGTAAGTTCGAGCTTGTCGTTGGCGAGCAAGATGGGGATGGGCGTGGGCCGTGCCGATGCTTGCGATCCGCCACTGACAGGCGCATACGTCTTGCTGAAGCCACTCCGTGTGTTCGTCACGGTGAAGGCGCCACTCGATTCCGCCGACAGTTTGATCAACTTATGCTCGTCGGTAGGTTCCAGGTTGGCAATGAAATCGTCCGTCGGATTCGTATTCTTGGTCCCGTTGGCCGAGTAATGGACCTGCCAGATGTCTTCCAGGCCGGGGGTGGCGCGCAGAATCGGCCAGGTTTGCGGATCGGCGCCCTTGGTTGCTCCATTGCCCATGATCGCCACTCGCGGGTGCACGGCGCCGATCAACTCCGGCGCGATCCCTTTGAACTGGCCATGCACGTTGACGTGACACACGTCCACCTTGCCGATCAAATTGTTGGGACAAACCAGGTCATGACTGTGGTGCGCCTCCAGGTCCGCGAGATCTAACATGCGGAACTTTCCAAAGGTAATCAGCAGACCGACGGATAGGTTGTCTTCCACATCTCTCTCAAGCAAGGCCTGCTGGGGATAAGTCGAACAGAGCGGATTTGGCGCGCCGGCGCCGAAGAGCGGCTGCTGGAGGAACTTCCCCGCCGCGGCCACTACCTCTACATCCACTCCCTTAAGCGGAATCTTGTCACCCGGCTTGAGTACCGTGTGACCCACCTTGCGGCGAACGGCATCGTAGGCTTGGAACCAGTCCGGCTGAGAGCCCAACACGTCGCCGTGATCGTAGATATGCCCGATGGGGAACCTGGCCTCCAGCGCGGGAACGTCGCCGCGGTGATCGATATCGAAATGCGAGATCAGCAGGTGGTCGATGCGCCGCAGACCGGCGGCCTTGACCGCTTCCAGAATTCGTTCCGTCGATGGGGGCCGATTATTAAACGCGGGCCAGCCAACATCGATGAGCAGCGATTCCCCGGAGGGAGAAACGAACAGGACACACTTGCCGCCCTCGACATCCACGGTATATACGTCGAGCGTATTGGCGGCCGCCAGGACGGAAGCGAGGAACGTCAACAGCAAAACCAACTTGAGGATTCTCATGGCTTTTCCTTCACTGGGCATGGTAGCAATAATACGCGGTAAAATCGGACTCTGATGCAGGCCACCACATCCGAATCCTTGTACCGCCAGTTGCAGCAGCACCTGGACCGCATGCCGGTCGGTTTTCCGGCCACCGAATCCGGGGTGGAGATCCGGTTACTCCGGCGGCTGTTCACCTCCGACGAGGCCGAAATGGCGCTGGAATTGAGCGCCATTCCCGAAACCGCCGCTACCGTCCACAAGCGCTTCAGGTCTCGTATGACTCTCACGGAACTGAAGCAGAAGCTGGACCAGATGGGGAAGAAGGGGACCATTCTGGCTTGGCCCATCGAGGGAGAAGTTCACTACGCCAAGCGGATCTTCGCCATCGGCATGTACGAGAGCCAGATCAAGAAGCTGACGCCGGAGTTCGAGCGCGACACCCGCCAGTACTTTGAAGAAGCGTTCGGGCGGGCCTTCCACACCGGGAAAACCCCGCAACTGCGAATCGTGCCGGTGAACAAACAGATTGCCCTGGAACGCAGCGTCACCACCTACGACCAGATCCGCGCGCACGTGGAATCGTCGCCCGGGCCTTTTGGCACCATCCCGTGCATCTGCCGCCACGGTAAGGACCTGACCGGCGAAAGCTGCAAGCAGACCAAGCTGCGAGACAACTGTCTGATGATCGGAAGGGCGGCGCAATGGGCGGCGGATTCCGGCACCGGGCGGATCGTCAGCCGCCAGGAGATGCTGGACCTGCTCGACCAGGCCGACAAGGAAGGGCTGGTCCTGGAGCCCGAAAACACCAAGGCCCCGATGTTTGTGTGCTGCTGCTGCGGGTGCTGCTGCGGCGTGCTGCAATCGGCCAAACGCCTCCCCAATCCGGCCGAATACTTCAGCTCCAATTTCTACGCCGCCGTGGACGCGGACACTTGCGAATCCTGCGGCACCTGCGAAGTGCGCTGCCAGATGGAGGCGATTACAAGTCCCGAAGGCAAGGCCGTGGTGGACCGTTTGCGCTGCATCGGCTGCGCGCTGTGCGTGACCACCTGCCCCTCCGGCTCGCTGCGGCTCGAGCCCAACGAAAAGCCCAGAATCCCGCCCGACGACACCAAGACACTCTACTTGAAAATGTGGCGGGACCGGATCGGCCCGTGGGGGATGGCCAAAATTGGGATGCGGAAAATGCTGGGGCTGAAGATCTGATGTGGGGCAGGATTGCATCCTGCGGCGGGTTGGCAACCCGCCAGGGTCTCCTCCTCGCCGGTCTCGCTCTGTGCGCACCACAGGTTTTCGCGGACGCCTATCCCCGGCAACCGGGCATTGACGCGCAGCACTACATCTTTCGCTTGACGCTCAACGACGACAACGATGAGATTGTGGGGGAGGCCACCGTCGATCTGCGGTTCGTCCAGGACGGCGTTACCGGGTTTGCGCTCGACCTGGCGTCGGCCGCGAGCGGCAAGGGCATGACCGTGTCCCAGGTGACCTCGGGCGGCGCGGCCGTGGAATATGTGCATCGGGCCGACCGTTTGGCGATGATGCTTCCGTCGGCGCCGAAGGCCGGGGAGCGCCGGCAGTTCACCGTGCGGTATCGCGGCATTCCGGCGGACGGCCTGCATATGCCCAGGAACAAGTACGGGGAGCGCACGTTCTTCAGCGCCAACTGGCCCGATAAGGCGCGCCAGTGGCTGCCCATGATCGATCATCCCTACGACAAGGCGACCAGCGAATTCCTCATCACCGCGCCCGCCCGCTACCAGGTGGTGGCCAATGGCCTGCTTCAGGAAGAGATCGACCTGGGAGACGGGCGGCGGCTCACGCACTGGAAACAGTCCGTGCCCATCGCCTCGTGGCTCAACAATATCGGCGTGGCGCAGTTCGCCTCGCGGCACTTCGGCGTGGCTGCCGGCGTTCCGCTCGAAACCTGGGTCTTCCACCAGGACCGCGATGCCGGCATCACCACTTTCGAAACCCCCACGCGGCAGGCCGTTGAGTTCTACAGCGATCGCATCGGCCCGTACCCGTACCAGAAACTCGCGGACGTCGAAGCCGCTGGCATGAGCGGAGGCATGGAGCACGCTAGCGAGATCTTTTACGGGGAAAGATCGGTCGCCGGCCGGCCGGCTTTCAGCCTGGTGGCGCATGAGACGGCGCACCAGTGGTTCGGCGATTCCGTCACCGAAAAAGACTGGGACGATGTGTGGCTCAGCGAAGGCTTCGCCACTTACTTCGCGCTGCTCGCGACCGAGCATTACGAGGGGCGCGATGCGTTTGTGGCGGGCCTGAAACGCAGCCGCACCAGCGTGTTTACCGCGGAAAAAAGGCTCCCCGGCACCGCGGTAGTCGAAGACAAACCGTGGCAGGGAATTCCCAACCCAATCGTCTACCAGAAGGGCGCGTGGACGCTGCACATGCTGCGCGGCCAACTGGGTACCGACAAGTTCTGGGAGGGCATCCGCGAGTATTATCGCCGCTATCGCGACGGCAATGC
>Ga0209039_10000670_pt1 | contig 32874 bp, 21 predicted proteins | sample BogFormECP12_OM1_FD_188238 | JGI IMG/M metagenome (GOLD analysis project Ga0209039, IMG submission 188238) | Bog forest soil microbial communities from Calvert Island, British Columbia, Canada - ECP12_OM1 (SPAdes) (version 2) | ecosystem: Environmental > Aquatic > Freshwater > Wetlands > Bog ... | reverse complement strand
CTCGCACACAAACAAAAGCACTTGCTCCACTGCCAAGAGTATGAATGTGCTCAAAAAATATTCAACTTTCTCAAAACTGCGGAAGGTGGGCTAGTCGTGCAGCTCATCAAGTCTGTTGACGCCAGTTGGGCGTCACCAAGACGCACAGCCGTCCGCACATCTCGAACGACAATCCGTATTCGGAGAGTGAGTTCGGCACCCTGAAGTATCGGCCGGAGTTCCCGGACTGTTTCGGGCGCATACAGGGCGGTCGTGTCTTTTCTCAGGGGTTTTTTCGGCGGTACGAGTAAGAGCATCACCACTCCGGCTTGGGCTTACTCACGCCCGCCATGGTGGGAGACGACACGGCAGAAAACCTCACCACCCTATGCGCCGACTGCCACCGAGCTGAGCACGAGTTTCAGAGGTCAGCACCTCATTCCCGGCGGCAGTTAATTGCTCCAGTCACACACGGACTCGACGAAGGCCGCGGAGCCATCGCGCAGCCAGCCATCAAGCTGCGCGGGTTCTTTGAGTTGTTGGCCACGCTTGCGGGGGACGGCTACAAAGCGGCAGGGAAATTCCGGAAGGCTAGTCATGTCGCCCCACAGCTTTTCAAACTGCGCAACCGGGAAGATATCTTCCTGACCTTTGCCCCAGCGTTTCTTGACATCTTTTAAGGTGATGTAAGTGGGCATGCGCGCGGCCAGAGTTCGCACGGCGCTGTGCACTTTTTCCTTGTGCGTAAGATCATCGCGGGTCAGCCCGAACATGGCGAGGAGTTGGTCGATATCGATCCAATAGGTGGCACTGTTGTACCAAGAGAGGAGGGATTCGGCCTCTTCACTGGGAAGCGCGAGACCTTCGATCAGACGCAGGCGGCCGTCGACGCGGGCCAAGCCTCCGCCGCGGTCTTCCACCTGCCGCGCAATGACCTCGGCGGTAAGCGCGGCCCCCTCCGCGATGTGGTAGCCAAGCAAGCCCGGATCTACGTCAGATCCCGTGGTGTCAATGTTGTGAATCATCAGGTATTTCAGGCGGGGTCTTTCGTGCAATATCCGCAGGACGGTGCCGTTGCGAAGCATGTTCGGCACTTCGTACCAATGGCCGACGGGATGCAGGCATTGCATCGGAACGTTATCTGTATAACTGGCGCCTTCGCCCATGTGGCGGGCCCAGGCGATGAGCGTGGAGCGCAGGCTGTCGCGAACCTTTTGCGCCTGCTCGTCGAGCAATTGCTGCGGCAACTCTTCCCAAGTAAATCGCAAGTCGCGTTCCATGGGCACAAAGCGCAACCCGATGGAACGTCCGGGAGAAAGCAGCAAGGGGCCGGGGTAGTCGTAGTTGCACTGGGTGGTGAGGTGCGCCTGGATTGCATCGTGTGTCAGGTAACTGGTGGTGATGACGTGTGGCAGAGGCGTGCCGCAGAGGCGTTCAGTGCGGCGGCTGTGGGCCAATTGTACTTCGAGGAAGCTGCGGTGCTTGCCGCCCAACCGGCAAAAGGGATTCAGGGCTTTGACGACGCCCGCGCCTTTCGTCCAACGGCTGCCTGCGCCACCAGCAAAGGAAACCACCGCCACCATTCCTGCCGCCAAGGCGTCCTTGCCGATGTCGTGGTATTTCGGCGCGACACCCTCGGTGGCGTCAAAGAGATCCTCGGGGCCAGCGTCGGTGATCAGGCTGCTGATGGGAAGGCGATTCTGCGCCAGGCCCACGCGGCCGCTGCGCAAACCCGCCTGGATCTGCTCATGCTCGACGCGATCAAATCCATGCGTTTCGAGCAGTGCGTCGAGACTTTGGGAGAGATCGGCTTTTTGCGGGCGCTGCGGGATGAGGCGCTCGAAAACTTGCTGCATCATTCCCTGGAATTCTGGCACGGAGTGGCAGGCGGGCGTGAAGCGTTCGAGTTCAAGGAGGCGCACGGGAGAAAGGAGACGGGATTCCATGCGCAGAAGCGAGGGCACAACCATCTGGTAGTAACCGACCGGCATCAGCGCAGAGTCGTCCTGGAGGTACGTGGCCTGAGTGCCGTGTTCGTTGATGGCGAAGTCGTAGACCACGGGTTCCATGGCGAAGGGCACCGCATCTTGCATCTCCCGCTTGGTGGCGCTCATGATGGCCTGCAAACGCTCCTGTGCCAGGGCTTTCGCATGCGGAGCAAAAAGAAAACCCATACCGCCGCCCGACATTCCCCCAAGCATCCAGAAGCCCCAGAAGTCGTCGCCCATTTCTGTGCGTGCGCGGCGAATCAGCGTGTCGGTGTAGAGATTTCCGGCCCAGGGAATGATGGTTTGAATGGGGCCGTTGAAATTCCGCTCCGTCAAGGCGCCAATGGCGCGGATGTCCCCGCTCTTCAAGCGTGCCATGAGGTCATCCAGGATGAGCGCGGCTTCGATGCGGCCTTGCCATTCACTTTCTGAACGAAGCAGGTATTTCTCCGTCACCATCTCCAGGATGGGGCCGACATCCTGCGCCATGCCGCCGTGGACGAGCACCAGGCTTTGCTGAAGTTGCTCGCGCGTTTCCGGTGAAACCTCGTGGGGGCCGAGAAGTTGGTGATTCGGCAACAACTGGCCGCGGCTGATGCCGAATTCCGGATCACCTTCCTGGGCCAAGACCCCGTGAATCAGCTTGATTCCCGGCCAAACCCCGCCGGAATCCTGCCAGCCTCCTCCCGAGCCCGCCAGCCATTCGCCCAGAATAGCGCGCCCGGCCACCAGGCGGCGGTCATCCTCGGAGAGGGCACCGGTGAGGGCGCGGATCTGGATTGTCGCGCGCATGCACAGGGAGATGAGGCAGGCCAGGAGGCTGGTGGAAACCGCAAGGCGTGAGCCGCGAGGGATATCGTTCACTTTACTGACGATTTCGATGCCGTGGCCGGGCCGGCCTGTCAAATGAGTCAGTACGTCGGCGAGTGGCTGAGTGGCTCCCTCCATGCCCGGAGGGACGATGCCGGAGGCAATTACTGCGGCCTTGAGCAAGCCGAGATAGTCGTGCGCGAAATCGAAAACTTCGGCAATCGAACTGAGTTCAGCAGTGCACTGGAGGTCAACGCTGACCAGGCGAAGCACCGGCTGATCGATGACACGGAACCAGGCTTCAACAGGAGGCTTCGGAGAACCCAGGCTGCGCACGCTCAGGTCGATGGAAATGTTGAGCACGCGGGCACCCTCGGGGAAGTCCATTCCGAGGAAAAAAATGTCGCTCCACCCACTATGGCTCAAGTCCATGCGCACCGGCATGGCTTCGCGCAGGATGGGGAAAAGATGATCAGGAGTTTCGCGCTTCAATAGCTCGGGGCGAATGCGCAGCGGTGCGTCTTCCGGATAAGCAGCGCGGAACATCCACTGATTGCCGCGGACCGAGCGCACGCTACGCCGCACCTGGTCAGCGAGAGTTTGGAAGCCGAGCGAACGATAGCCAGCGGCGAGCGCGCTGGAGAGGGCAGCGCTGGGTCCGGCGGCAGCCTGCGCGGCCAGGAAAACATCAAGGGCTTCTTCAAACCTTCGTTTGAGGAGGTTGGTGTAACCGGCGAAAGGAATCAGCGCGCGGGAAGCAGGCAACTTGCGCACGGAGATGTGAAAGCGATGGATGGAATAGAGAAAAAAAAGGGCTCGCACGCGCTGGTAGAGATTGTCGCTGCTGCGCCGGAAACGGTCGAGGGCTTCGCATTCAAGGAGGAGTTCATCGAGTGACGCGGTCCGGCATAGTGCGTCCAGCGGGCGATTGCGTGTCTGCGTATCGCGAGAGGTGATGACATCCGTGAGCAGGCTCACCGCTCGCTCCCCGCAGATGGATTTGTCAGCTCGCGCTCGGCCAAAAGTTCCAGCAAGTGCGTAAGCACTTCGTCGCGGTCACGCCCGTTTAGCGCGAGAGCCAATTGCGCGGTGAGCAACCCGTAGCGAGCACCGAGATCGTAACGCCGTCCCGTATCTTCCAGAGCCAGGTACTGTTCGTGGCGGGCGAGTTCGGCGAGAGCAGTGGAAAGCGTGACGGCGCCGCCTGAGTCACTCGCCAGCTTGCGCCCCAGAATCTCTATCACGGTGGGAGTGAGAACGTGAATTCCAAAGAAACAGAGGTAGTAGCCTGCGCGAATTCCCGGCACCATGAGGCGCTGTTCGGCTTCGGTGGGCGTGGGTTTTTCGAGTACCGTTTCGACGCGATACACGCCGGGCTGGCCGGACATGCGGCGTCCCGCTACGGCTCCGAAGCGAGAGAGCAGGCGTTCGTGGGTAGGCTGGACCCCGGAAGCGGAGCACGACTCGTGTTCAGCCAACTCCACCAGGCGCTGAACGCCAGGCTTCGCTGCGCTCACGTAGAGATGATCTCCGACCAAGTGCAGGAAGGGCTCACCGGCCACAAAGTTGCGCGCACAATAAATGGCGTGGCCGTAACCCCGCGGTTGCTGCTGGGGGATAAAGCGCACCCCGCCGCCGAGGTTGCCTGCGGCCTGTGCGTAGCGAGTCTCGTCGCCGGGCCAAACTACCACACAGATCTCGTCGATATTCGCGGTGAGCACCTGTTCGATCAAGATGCTCAGAACTGATTTTTCCACTCCGTCGTGGATCAAGGTTTGGAGCGGAAGCGCGCGCTGATTGCTTCCGGCTGCAGTGATTACCGCCTTTCGGATACGCACGTTTGACGCTCCTCGTCAGGGCTTGTGCCGAACTCCTATTGTGAATTGTGGCGCATAGCCAGTTTGCCCACTACGTTACTAGAAATGATTAGGAGTGCTCATCTATTTCTGCGAGGGCTTCCGGGGTTGCTGGCCTGACGGCCGGCGGCCGATTCGGATGTGAACATTATAACCGACAGCCGAGAGCAAGTGTCCGACACTGCTCGAATCGCCCTCCGCAACGACCTGACGCCAAAGGCTTCCTGTGCTTTTTCCGCAAGCGCGATTCCTGTTTCTTGGACATGATTATCTAAACCACTCCACGCTCAAAAATGCACACTGAAGTTGCTAGAAAAACAGAGTGGTTTCCATCTTGCGAGGCGGCCGGCCAGCTTGCGTTTGAGAGCGGGGCGGCGCACACAACTCACTTGTTTACAGGTAGTTACATAGCGTTCCGGAGTGTGACGATTGTATCGGATGTACCGGGACGAGGACTACGCCAGCGCGGGGCACGTCATGGGTCACAGGGAGTTGGGGTATCCCTCACATACAGTGCATCCATTGGGACTTAGCATTTGCAATGAGGCCTTCCCGTGGAGAACTCCGCCCTCGGCCAAGTACTGCCCGAGCTTGTGCCGATCCAATTCCCAGACCACATTGAAGTAGCCGATTGTTATCAGTGCGGCAAATGCACTGCGGGCTGTCCCGTCGCCATGCACATGGACGTGGCACCGAACCAAATAGTGCGGTTGGCACAGCTTGGGGAATGGGAAAAAGCTTTGCGTTCGCGGGCGATATGGGATTGCGTGGGCTGCCAGACCTGCTCGACGCGCTGCCCCAAGGAGGTCGATTGCGCGGGCGTGATGGATGCGTTGCGCGAGGCGTCGCTTGCGCGGGGCATGGCTGCTCGCGGGAAACTGCCCGTGGTCGCGTTCCAGAAAATTTTTCTTGAGAACATCCGCCGCAATGGGCGCTTGAACGAACTGGAGCTGATCGGGCAGTTCAAGGCAGAAGTTGTGCTGAACACCGGCAGGATCCCGTTTCTCTTCAAGGACGCAGGCCTGGCGCCGCAACTCGGAAAGCGGAAGAAGTTGCACTTAATTCCCGGCAAGGCGCGTGACCGGAAAGTAGTGAAGCGCATTTTCGAGCGTTGTTCGAGCGAGCGGAAACCATGAACATCGGCTACTACCCGGGTTGCGCGCTGCATGGCTCGTCCAACGATTATGAACAGTCCCTGCGTGGGTGCCTCAGCGCGCTGGATGTGCAACTCGACGAAATGAAGGATTGGATTTGCTGCGGCGCCACCGCGGCGCATTCCCTGAACCACAAGCTTTCGCTGGCGCTGCCCGCGAGGAACCTGGCCATGGCTGAACGAGACGGCTTCAAGGAACTGTTCGCGCCCTGTCCACTCTGCTCGATGCAATTGCTCAAGGCGAAGAAGGCGGTCGCTGACGAACGTGTGCGCAAGGAACTCTCTGAGATTGTCGAAGCGGATATTCGCGGGGAGAGCGAAGTCCTGAACCTGATTCAGCTCTTCGAGAAGGTCGGAGTGGAGCGGATAAAGTCGGCGGTCAAGACTCCGCTCAAGTCCATCACCGCGGCATGCTATTACGGATGTCTTTTAACACGCCCGCCGGATGTTGTGCACTTCGATGACTTCGAGCAACCGACTTCGATGGAGAGCATCGTGGCGGCGCTGGGCGCGAAGACCGTCGAGTGGAACTACAAGACGGAGTGTTGCGGCGCGGGCATGACCATGTCCAATGAAGAGGTCGTGCTGGAATTGGCGCACAAAATCCTGAGCAACGCGGCCGAGCACGGTGCCAATTGCCTGGTGGTGGCCTGCCCGATGTGTCACGTGAATCTGGATATGAAGCAGGCGGCCGTAGAGCGGCGATTTGAGAAGAAGTTGGGCATGGTCGTCTATTACCTTTCTGACCTGGTGGGGCTGGCGTTAGGACTATCCGCGGAGCAGTTGGGCATCAACCGGCATTTCGTTACGCAGGCATAGACTATGTCGAGGATTGGCGTTTTTACATGCTGGTGCGGCGAGAATATCGCGCGCACGGTGGACGTTGACGAAGTTGCCAAACGCGTCGCGGAACTGCCCGGCGTGCGCTGTTCGTTGAACTACAAGTACATGTGCGCCGATCCCGGACAGACGATCGTCCGCGAGAAAATTGTGTCCGAGAAGCTGGATGGCGTGGTAGTGGCTTCATGCTCGCCGCACATGCATCTGAAGACTTTCCGCAAAGCGGCGCAGGCGGCGGGACTGAATCCTTATCTGGTGGAAATGGCGAACATTCGCGAGCAGTGCTCGTGGGTGCATCACGACCGCGCGCAGGCAACCGCCAAGGCCATTGAGATCATTCACCTGGCCGTGGAGAAGGCGCGGAACGATGCCGCACTGCAACCGATTCGCGTTCCGGTGACGCGCCGTGCTTTGGTGATTGGCGGGGGCGTCGCAGGAATCCAGGCGGCACTCGATATAGCCGATGCGGGCCACGAAGTGGTGATGGTGGAACGCGAACCCTCCATCGGCGGGAAGATGGCCGGCCTTTCCGAGACTTTTCCCACACTGGATTGCTCGCAATGCATCCTGACGCCGCGCATGGTCGAGGTGGGCCAACACCCACGCATCAAGCTGTACAGCTACTCCGAAGTGGAGAAGGTGGAAGGGTTCGTCGGCAACTTCAAGATCACCATCCGGCAAAAGGCGCGCTATGTGGACGTCAGCAAGTGCACGGGCTGCGGCGAATGCTGGAACGTCTGCCCGCTGAAAAGAAATCCGAGCGAATTCGATTACGGCATGGGAATGCGTCCGGCAATTTACATCCCGTTCCCGCAAGCCGTTCCCGCGCGGCCCGTGATTGACAAGAGCCAGTGCGCCAAGCTGATTCGCAATGGCTGCGGACTGTGCGAGAAAAAATGCAAAGCCGAGGCCATCAATTTCAAGGATGAGGACAGGCTCGTCGAAGAAGCTGTCGGCGCGGTGGTGGTCGCCACCGGTTATAAGCTTTACAGCATTGCGAAGCCGCAGCCCAAAGCCACGCTGGCCGGCTATGGCGAGTACGGCTATGGAAAGTACAAGGATGTAATTGACTCGCTGCAGTTTGAACGGCTTGTTTCCGCATCGGGGCCGACAGGCGGCGTGCTGAAACGCCCGTCCGACGGCGAAATTCCGAAGAGCGTCGTCTTCATCAGTTGCGTGGGATCGCGCGACAACGCCAAAGGCCTGCCGTATTGCAGCAAGATTTGCTGCATGTACACGGCGAAGCACACCATGCTTTACAAACACAAGGTGCACGAAGGCCAGGCGCACGTTTTCTACATGGACATTCGCGCGGGCGGCAAGGGGTACGACGAATTTGTGCGCCGCGCGATCGAGCAGGATGGCGCTAAGTATTATCGCGGGCGGGTTTCAAAGATCACGCAAGAAGGCGGCAAGCTCGTCGTTCGCGGCGCTGATACGCTGGCGGGAATGCCCGTAACGATCGAAGCGGATATGGTGGTGCTCGCCGCGGCCATGCGGCCCGCCGATGGCATCGAAGAGTTGGCGCAAAAGTTGAATATCGGCTGCGACGAGTTTGGCTTCCTGCTGGAATCCCATCCGAAGTTGCGGCCCGTGGAGACCAACACGACGGGAATCTTCATCGCCGGCGCGTGCCACAGCCCCAAGGACATCCCGGAAGCCGTGGCGCAAGCATCCGCGGCGGCGAGTAAGGTGCAGGTGATGCTGGCGGCCGACGAGCTTACGCGCGAGCCGGAGATCGCCGCGATTAACGAACAAACTTGCGCGGCCTGTTTCGCGTGTGTTCGCACCTGCCCGTATCACGCGATTGACCGCGCGGAACTCCGCACAGCAAGGGGCGCGTTCATCAAAAACACGGCTCGGGTGAATCCAGGGTTGTGCATGGGGTGCGGCACCTGCGTTTCCGTCTGCCCGTCGAAGAGCGCGGACCTGCAGGGATTCACGGACCAGCAAGTTTACGCGATGGTGGAGAGCCTGGCATGAGCACGGCACACGAGTTCGAGCCCAAGATCGTCGCCTACGTGTGCAACTGGTGCACCTACCTGGGCGCCGATCTGGCGGGAACCGCGCGGCTCGAGTATCCCCCGAACGTGCGGATTATTCGCCTGCCCTGCACCGGGCGAATTGATTTCAACCTGATTATCAAGGCGCTGGAAGTGGGCGCCGATGGCGTGCTGGTCTCCGGCTGCCATCCGGGCGATTGCCACTACACCGCGGGGAACTATCACGCGAGGCGGCGCTGGATATTGTTTCGTGAATTGCTGGACACGCTCGGCGTTGACCTGCGGCGGATTGAGTTCGCGTGGATTTCGGCGGCAGAGGGCCGGAAATGGCAGCAGGTGGTGACTGAGTTCACTGAGCAGACGCGGAAACTTGGGCCGTACAAGGAATTATACGCCACGGGACCGGTCCCGGATGTTCCAGCGCCTGAGACTGCCACACCCGAGGCGAAGAGTTTTGCGGCCGAGCGCGAACTGCGCGAGGTTTGCCAGAAGCTTCTGGCCGAGGGCACGGTGAAGGTCGTGATCGGCTATGGCGCGCGCGGACCTGTTGTTGTGACGCGCCCCGAGGATGCGGGGCGCCTGGTTTGGAACAACCGCTGCTTCAGCAATCTCACTGCGTACTTGAAGCGGAAAGAGATCAAGGCGCTGGGGAAAGCGGCGGTCATCGTAAAGCCGTGCGACGAGAAATCGCTCGTTGAACTGGAAAAGGAAGCGCAGTTCGAGCGCAAAGGCGCGCATGTAATCGGCATGGCCTGCGAGGGCGTAGGCCAGCCCAAGTGCGCGCACTGCACCGCGCGCACGCCGCGTTTCGCGGATGTGACCTTGGGCGTGGCGGCCGGCGCAGAGCCGCAATCCAGTCCCTCGCCAAACCGCTTCGCCGCACTGATGGCCATGCCGCCTGCCGAGCGCATGGCGTTTTGGACCGAGGAGCTCAACCGCTGCGTGAAGTGCTACGCGTGCCGGCAGGTCTGCCCGATGTGCTACTGCGAGCGATGCATCGTGGACAAGAACCGGCCCATTGCCATCGATCCGGCGCCGAGCACGAAAGGGAACTTTGCGTGGCAGATCGCGCGGGCGTTTCACCTGGCGGGACGCTGCGTGGGATGCGGCGAATGTTCGCGCGCCTGCCCGGCGGGCATTGACCTGGCTTTGCTGAACATCTCGCTGCACATCGCGGCGCAAAAGAATTTTGGGTACGAAGCCGGCGCGGATCCCAAGGCGGAGCCTTTGATTGGATCGTACACGCTGCACGATACGGAGGTCTTTATCCGGTGAGCGAGATTATTTCCCAATCCGTGCTGCGCGCGCTCACCGCCGAATGGATCGCCGGAGGCAAGAGCGTCGCGGGGCCCGCGCGGGTAAAGCCGGACCTTGTGCTCTATCGCACGCTGCGATCGGAGGACGAACTGCTGCTCGAAGGCTTTCAACGGCCGTCGAACTCCATCAAGGACTTCCTCTTCCCGAAGGCGGAGAAACTGTACGGATACAAAATCCACGGGAATAGTATTGAGCTTATCGAGAACGACTCGCCAGAACCTGCGCGGGTGATCATCGCCGCGCGGCCATGCGACGCCGCCGCGCTGCCGATTCTGGATCACGTATTCAACTGGGATTTCCATGACGAGTTTTACAATCGGCGGCGCGCCGCCACCACGGTGGTCACGCTGGCCTGCAACGCGCACGACGAAAACTGCTTTTGCACATCCGTGGGGCTCGATCCCGGATCGGAGCGTGGTTCGGACGCCATCCTGTTTGCATTGGGAAACGGCCAATACGAGGTGCGATGCGCCACGGAGAAGGGCCGCGCGCTATTCGACGGCAAGACGGAGAAATCGGAGCGCACGGGCAAGACCATTCCAGGTCCGGAGAAGAGATTCGATGCGCAGGCAGTGCGCGCGTTTGTCACCACGCATTTCGAAGATCCCTTCTGGAAGGAACATGCACTGACGTGCATCGGCTGCGGGACCTGCGCGTTTTCGTGCCCGGCTTGTCACTGCTTCGATATCGTGGATGCCGGACCCGCGGCGGGCAACGCACGCATGAAGACCTGGGATTCGTGCCAGTTTTCTACCTTTACTGCGCACGCGTCGGGCCACAACCCGCGCCCTGTGCAGGCAACACGCCAGCGCCAGCGCATCCTGCACAAGTTTGCAATTTATCCGGAAAAATTCGGAGAGATTCTCTGCACCGGCTGCGGCAACTGCGCGCGCAATTGCCCGGTAGGACTGGGCGTGCTGGGCGTGGCGAGCGAGATTAACCATGGATAACGTCTACAAGCCCGACTTGATGGAAGTAACGCGCGTTCATCAAGAGACGCCGGATGTGAAGTCCGTATCGCTGCGTTTTCTTGATTCCGAACGGGCGCGCGATTTTTCGTTTCGAGTGGGGCAGTTCGGCATCTTCTCCGCGTTTGGCTACGGCGAGTCCACCTTCAACATCTGCTCGAGCTCAAACTGGAAAGATCACATTGAGTTCTGCTTCCGCAAGGTTGGCCGGGTGACGGAAGCATTCTGGAGGATAGAGGAAAAGGATGTGGTCGGATTCCGCGGACCGTATGGCAACGGTTACCCGATGGAAGCGTGGAAGGGGCGGGACCTGATTTTCCTGGGCGGCGGAATTGCGATGCCTCCCATTCGCTGCGCCGTGTGGTATGCGCTGGAGAATCGCTCGGATTATGGCGAAATTACGGTGGTGTACGGAGCGCGCACGGTCGCCGACCTGGTGTTCCTCGACGAATTGGATGAATGGTCGAAGGCCGAACGCGTGCGCATCATCCGGTGCGTTGACCCTGGCGGCGAGACGCCGGATTGGAAAGGCGAGATTGGCTTTGTACCGCACGTCTTCGAGCGCGCCCAGGTGGCTACGAAGGATCCGGTGGTCCTCGTCATCGGCCCGCCCATCATGATCAAGAACACGCTGCCGATCCTCGACAAGATGGGGGTCAAGCCTGCGTCGGTTTACACCAGTATCGAAAATCGCATGAAGTGCGGCATCGGCAAGTGCGGGCGATGCAACGTGGGTCCCATCTACGTCTGCAAAGAAGGCCCGGTGCTCACCATGGAGCAGTTACAAGGACTACCTGCCGATTACTGATCCCGGCGGCCGCTTTCACTGGCGAATTACTCCCAGCAATTCATCGGCGTACAGCGCGCGCGCCGGATTCTCTTCGGGCTTGAGGCGCGGCTGCATCTCGCGGCGGACGACGCCGGCTCGACTGACTCCCATGCGGCGGCTTTCGCCTCGCCCGCTTACGTTCTGCACTGTGTACTGGCCTTCTCTTACTTTCCTACGCTCCTGCCGTCTCTTTTCTTCAGGATTTCGGGCATCTACCTGCTAACCCCCATGCCAACCACGCTGCACCCAGCAAATTCGCCTTGTCTACCAATCGGCTCACCACGACGCGTACTTGTTTTCCCGAAATCGGCTGTGCCCGTTCCTTCATGGCTTTCCGCAACGCATCCAGAAACAAATCGCTCGCCTTCGCCAGCCCTCCGCCAATCACGACCATCTCCGGGTCAAACAAGCTCACTAGATTCGCCACGCCATATCCCAGCAGCCGTCCTGCCTCAAGATAGACTTCGATCGACGCGACATCCCCGCGGCGCGCGGCCGCTGCCACCTCGTAGGCGTTGATCGCCTCCGCCGGAATCTCTTCCAGCAATCCGCCGATCCCCTGCGCCAGTTTCCTCTTTGCCGCGCTGGCGATCGCCGGTCCCGCCGCCAACGATTCCAACTGTCCAACGCCTTGTGTTTCCGGGCCATGCTGGTCTGTTACCACCATCCATCCCACGCACCCGGACAATTCATGCGCACCCCGCACCAATCGCCCTCCGCTCAAAATTCCTGCGCCTATCCCCGTTCCCAGCATGAGTACGATCGCGTCGTTCTTCCCGCGCGCTGCCCCGCGCCACGCTTCTCCCAGTACTGCGGCGTTCCGATCGCTCTCCACCACCACCGGCACACCCAGTGCTTGATGCAATCGCCGCGCCAGCGCCATCCTTTTCCATCCGGGCAAATTCGGCGCCCACACCGTTCCGTCCCGCCGCACCAGCCCCGGCACCGCTACTCCCATCGCCGCGATTCTTCCCCGAACAACCTTTCCGCCCGCCAGTTTTCGCGCCAATTCCACGATCTGCTTCACGGGCGCCAGCGTGGAGCTTGCGTCAACACTCACGCTCTTCCGCGCCAATACTTTTCCCTTGCGGTTCACGAGTGCCGCCGCCACTTTTGTCCCGCCCAAGTCCGCCGCCAATACGATGTCTCTCGCCATTGGTTCCACTCACATCCCTAGGAACTTTCTCTCCGATTTTCTGTCCTTAAAATGGTCCACGCCAGAATGCAAATTGCCACTGCTCCCACCAGCGGTACCACCATTCCAAATCGCACTCCCAGTTGCTGCGAAATCTGTCCCACCGCCCAGGGAAACGACATCCCTCCCACCAGCGCAATCGCGAACAACAATCCAAACACCGTCCCAGCCATCTTCCGGTAGGTATCCCCGGCAATCGCCAGCGCCGTTGGGAACACGCCCGCATACGACAGCCCGATCACCAACACACCCGTCACCAGCATCCCTTGCGAGCGGTTCGTCAACAGAATTGCTGCCCCGATCAGCGCTCCCACTCCGCTTGCCAGCACCAATTGTCGTTTCCCCACAAACTTCAGCAATCCCGAAACCGCCAGCCTCCCCGCCATCAGCGCCGCCCAGTAACCGGCCAGGATCAACGTCGCCGTCCGCGCTCCCAGTCCCGCCGCGCCCACGTACGTCGAAGTCCACCCGCCGATGCTCGCTTCATTTCCCGACTGGCAGAACAACAGAAATCCCAGCACCAGCACGCCCGGATACCGCGCCACCTTCAGCGCCTCGCGCCAGGAAAAACTCTGCGGCGCGCTTGCTGCGGGAAAGTGCATCGTCAGAAACAGCAGCGCACACGCCCCTGCCAGTCCCGCACAAGACAGTAACTGCGGCGCAATCGCGAAATGTCCTGCAATCATCGCCGTCAGTGAAGGAATGCACAGCGCCCCAATGCCATAAAAAATTCCCAGCACGTTCAACATCGGCCCGCGCTTCTCGCCGTACAAATCGGACACCAACACATTCGTGGAGGTGTTCAATCCCCCACCGCCCAAACCGAGCAGCACCGCGGGGATTGCGGCTCCGCCAAACGAATGCGCGTACGCGAGCCCCGCCATGCCCGCCGCCACCAGTACTGACGAGGCAACCAGAATCACTTTATTACCGATAACGTCAATCACCGGCCCGGCGATGAGCGTTGCCAGCAGGATCCCCACATACAGCAGCAAAAACAGATTCCCCTGTTGCGCCAGGTCGATTTTCAGCCGTGCGCGCATCTCCGGCAACCCGAACAGCGTGCCCAGGACGGCCATCACGATGCCAAACACAAAAATACCCGTCGCCGCTCCGCCGAACAGCACTCCCCGCCGAATCGTTTCCGTCACAGGTCACCTTTTCCGTCGCTACAGTTCGTTGAGATTCTTCAGTCGCCAGGCAGCCCCAAGCTGGCAACGCACTGCTTTATGGCGTGCGAATGTGCTGGACACGCTGCTCCGCGGAAGACATCAATGCGACGGCGCGTTTGAAATTGCTCAAACAGCCGCGCGCCACGGCGAGGCTGCCATAATAGTCGTTGTAACGGAATCCCGTTTCGCCACGCCACATCGGGAATGCGGAGCAGGCATTCATCCAACCATCGAAAACAGAAGTTATGTCGAGATACGTGTCCGCGGTAAAACCGTTTGCATCCTCCCAGTTGTCAGCATAAAAAAGTTTCCTTATTCCATGGTCTGGTTCTTTCCGAACGATGGCAGGAAGCCCGGCATAAAAGATGGCATCTTCGACGATGTCCGCGCAGGCGCGATGGTCCTTGTGCCAGCTTCCTTTCCAGTGGGTCACGATGGTGGACGGCTTGTACTGTCGAATTAAATCGCAGACCGCAAGCTTGGCTTCTTCATTGATTGGAATTTCCCCATCGGGATACTGCAGGAAGAGCGCTTTTGCGCCGATCAAGGCTGCGGCCTTTTGCGCTGCGTCCCGTTGCGATGCTCCGTATTGTTCCGCGGGAATTGTAGGAGAGCCCCTCTCACCCAACGAAAGACTCAGCAAGGAGCCTTGTCCACCGAAATGCGTGGCGACGGCCACGGGAGCACCCATGGCAAAAAAAGCGTCGCCGGGATGCGCGGCAATCGCCATCACATTTGAAAAGCCTTTGTCCTGCCCGCCGGAATTCTCACTTGGTGGCTGCCCTGGCAATTGTTTGGCGTTTAAGGATTCTGCCTCCATTGAAAGAGCCACTGCACTGCCACCAGCCAACGTTAAGAAGCTACGCCGTGTAGTTGGAGACATGATTTGCCCTCTCTTTTACCTTTTCAGCCGCTTCTCGTATTCCGTGTACACACGATTCGTATTGTCCGCGGGAATTCCCTGCACGTTGGGAGACACAAACACCGGCGGTGTTTGTCCCTTCGCCGCCAGATTCGCGGCCACCTGCGCGATGATGGACATGGCGATGGTAATGAACGCCACCGTCGACCCCGCCGCCACCGGGGCCTTCCATCCATTAATCGGCACCAGCGCGTCCTCCGCCGGGGTGCAATTGTCGATCACGATGTCCGCCACGTCCGCCAGCTTCTTCCCCGAAGAATGCATCGCGTCTCTCTTCCGGTAATTGTCCAACGAGGTCACGCCCACGGTGGTCAATCCACGTTTCTTCGCTTCCATCAACACTTCTATTCCCACCGCGTTTAAACCTCCGTGAGAGAACACCAACATCACGTCACCCTGGCGGATCGGTTCGTTCTCAAACAGCACTTGCGCGTATCCCTCTTTCCGCTCCAACCACAACAATCCCTTCGCGCCACCGCTTCCAATCACGTTGGTCCACATCAACCGCATATCCATCAACGGACGAAATCCCGGGTATGCGCCATATCTTGGAAACATATCCTGCACCGGCAGTACCGAGTGCCCGCTCCCGAACAGGTGCACTAGCCCGCCATTCGCGATCGTTTCCGCCATCGCCGCCGACGCTTTCTCGATGTTGCCCATCTGTGTTTCCCATATTTTCCCCAGGACTCCACCGATACGCTCTCGATACGCGCTCGCGCTCACAATAGTCCTCCCGTAATTTCCTGCCCGTTCTTCAATAATCGATCCGGTAAATCCGCACCGTCTGCGCTGGCACTTCCGTTTTCACCGCAAATCGTCTTCCCTCTGCCTTCCTCATCTCACCGGTCACGATTTCCCGCACGCTCGCTGCTGGCCGCTCCAACTCCTCGGCAAACTCCACTTCCGCATCCTTCTCTCCGTGATTGAAGAAAAACACCAATTTCCCTTCCGGCGATTCCATCTCCCGCAGCTCCACCAGCGCCGGCGCCTTCAACTCAGCCTCCGTCAATCCCGCCCATTTCGCCAGAATTCCTCCCAGCGGATGCATTCCCACGGGCTTGGCCTCGTTCTCCTGCCCCGCAAACGTGCCCAGCAGCATGGTGCTCCCTTTTCCATACGCGTTTTCAAACGCCGCGGCCGTTCCATCCGCAAATCTCGCCACCAGCCGTGCCTTCTCGTTCAACACCGTAAAATGTTCCGCGAAGCTCCTCCCCACAAACTCCTCCGCGTCCCATTTCACTGCGATCTCCTTTCCCGGATCGATCGAACTCTCCCGCACGCCCAACATCTCCGTCCATCCAAATCCGGGTATTGCTCCCTCGGCGTGTCCGTCTTCATTCACCCACCCCGGTCGCGCCTCCACGAACAAATGTCCTCCCTTGCTCACGTAATCCTTCAGTGCCCCCGCCTCATCGTTGGTCATCATCAACGGATACGGCAGCACGATCAGCTTGTATTTTCGCAGGTCTCGCCCCGCCAGTTCCCGCGAACTCAACACCTCCACAGGAAGGTTCCTCTCGAAAAACATCCGGTGATATCCCGCCAGCGCCTTGTGCATCGCGTTCCGTGTGTCTTCCTCATCATACCCGCCCAGCAGCGGCACCAGCGGGCTGAAAATAATTGCGGCTTCCGCCTGTTTCGGTTTCGCCTGCAACAGCAAATCCGCGTTCGCCGCGATCTTCTTCGCCGTCTCTCCCGCTCGCTTGCTCCGCTCCGTCAGTGTTCCGTCCAGTTGAATCATCCCGTATCCGCCGCTTTCATACCCAGCATTCATCGGATAAAACGCATAGTAGTTGATCGCGCGCGCGCCGCGCGCCACCATTCCCCACGTCCACATCTCCAAATCGCTCGAGGTCACCTCTGACCCAATCGTCGTCCCGTGTACGCCGAACCCGCTCTGCAATTCCCCAACGTAAAACCCGCGCCCTCCGGTCATCGCCGCCGTTAAATCCATGGCCAACACGCGGCGGTTCAGCTTCCAGTTGAATTCCGTCGCTGTCAGCTTCGGGTAAAAACTCGTCCCGAAATAATCCACTGAATCTTTCATTAGGAAATCGTCTGTGGGGTCGTACGGATCCGCCAACGTCCGCGCCAGCGGCGAAGGATCCGGCGCATGGCTGGTGGTCACATGCCCTGGATCGATCGCTTTCACCGCGTCGTTCCTCATCTTCAGGTCTTGCGCCAGCTTGTACCCGTAGTACACGCGCCAATCCATGAAATCCGTGTACGTCAGGATCGTTCCAAACCGCGGCGGCTCCACCCGCTTCCAGTCCGTGAACGTCCGGTGCCACGCCGCATTCAACTTCTCGAGCGTTCCGTATTTCTTCTGCAGCCACTCCCGGAATCGCTCCATGCTCGCCGGGCAATAGCAAAACATCGGTTCGGCCTTATATCCCACGCGCGCCCAGTTCAGCGCCGCCGGTTCGCTCCACAAATCCCATCCGTAAAATGCCGCGCTCTTTTCCGCGTGCCGCGCCAATTCCTTGAAAAAGTCCAGCACGGCCTTCCGCACATTTTTGTTGTCGAAACAAAATCCCGGCGCCGCCTGCGAAGGAATCGGCTGGCCATCCTGCGCCGCATATCGCCCTTCCGGATATTTTTCTCCCACCCACTCCGGGGCCGAATCCACGTATACCTGCACAATCACCTTCAATCCCGCTTCATCCGCCAATCGCAACAGCAAGTCCAGATTCTCCAGGTGGTATTCCCCCTCGCGCGGCTCTCCCACATTCCATTCCACCCAGGTTCGCACGGTGTTGAAACCCAGCCTCTTGATCTTCTGCAGATCCTCTTTCCACAATCGCGCCGAATCCCCATTCACCGGCTCCAGCATTGGCGCCCGCGCCTTCCCCCCGCTGTACCACACCGACACCGGATAGAAGGAGGATTGCGTTTGAGCGCCCGCGCAGGCCGGCAGTGCAGCGCACAACACTAGAACTGAGATGGCAATTCGGAAGAGATTCACGCGCATAAGCCCTCCGCCCCAGACGAGCAGATTAGCCGTTTTTTGACATCACGCTCGAGAAATTCGCGATCGAACTTCACGAGACGAGTCACGACGCCGTAGCTATCACCCGATAGGTCGATGCGACGTACTTTGCAGTTTGGCCCTACCTAACATACGACGTACGAGCAAAAAGGAAAACCGAGATTCCACATCGTGCGCGCAACAGCCGTGCTTCCTCTGCTTTGAGCTTTGGCGGTGTACCGCGGATTAGACCTTGTACTTCTTGCGATCCGTAGTCTGTTACCTGCTGGCACGGTTGGGAGACTTTTCGGCGGCCGATGGGAATCCTTGAACAAGAAGAGGCTGGTGGAGGAAGTACGTCCTAAAGGCTGAAGGCTATGCGACCCCGCTGGCACGGCGGAATGGCCGACGAGGCTTACAGAAGCTAAGACGGAGGTTTACATGGCAATGGCCGAAGTGGGAGACTACGGGCAACGACCCAGGGATCGACGGTGTGCCCTTGCCATCCAAATCCGTGACGCCTGCGGGTTCTGTAGTTTGCCCGAAATGTGGTGCTCGTGTCCTTGCAACCGCTTCGACATGTGACACTTGTGGAAGCGTGCTGGGCAGTGCCAGTGAAGAAACACTTGTTTTGTCCTCCGATTCGGTAACCCCCACCGCCCCTCCTCCGGCTTCTAGTTCCACTCCCTCATCACCAGAAGAGACGCAAGACACTCCTCTTGCGCCTCAACCGCGCTCGCAATCCTCCGGCCTGCCCAGGAGAACTCCCGACTTCGGGCCGCGCTACCGCCTGGAAGGCATGTTGGGGGAGGGTGGCATGGGAACTGTCTACAAGGCCTGGGATAAGGAACTGGAGCGAACCGTAGCGCTGAAGCTGGTTCGCCATGATCTCACGTATGATCCCCACATTTTTCAACGCTTCAAACAGGAGCTATTGCTTGCGAGCAGGATTTCTCATCGCAATGTTCTGCGGATTCAGGATCTCGGTGACGGGCCCGGAGATACGAAGTTCATCTCGATGGCTTACATCGACGGCCAAGATCTGAGCCGACTGCCGTCGCCAGGTAGCGTGATGCTGGATACTTCCGCTTGCCGCAGAGAGAGCGCCTTGGCTACCGGGAGAGTATTCATATCGAAGAACTACGGCCCCTCTGACCGCTTGGGCTTTACGACCCCAGATCGGACGAGGTTCTGCGGGCTCCTTCGGCAGAATCTACAGTACAGCAGTCGCCTGCATAAGCTTTAGCCCTCGCTTCTGCATGCCCCTGCACTTAGCATCCAAATAGCAGATTGTGTATTTATGGGTGTCAAGGAAACGGCAGACCTACCGTACAAAAAGACTGACAGGCTATGCCGCACTCGGTTACGGGGATCACACCAGTTCTTGCGCATGCTTCTGTATTTTCGCCCACGCTGCGGCGATCTCGTGCATGTCCTCTTCATCGCCGAGCAAGGCGGGCTGCGGAATCCAGATGGTCTCGAAGGCGGCACGATGCGTGTGCGGGTATGTGGCTTTCAGGAACGGATGTGCTTCCGTGGCTTGCACTCCCGTTAACCGCTTCCGGTACTCCCCATTTTGGAATACATCCAACGCATGAATCGGCGGGTAGCTTGCCTGATTTGGAATTCCTTCGGCGTTCATGGCCTCGATTAATTTTTCCGTGCTGGCGCCCGCGAATTGTTTCGAGTCCACATGAAAAATGTAGGCGTACTGGCCGTTCCTCGTGCAGCGCGGGTCGAGCTTCTGCGGAGTGATCCCGGGAATCTGCAAGAGTAATTTGTCCAGGAGCCGCGAGTTCTTGTGGCGTCGCTGCGTCTGCTCATCAAGGCGCGTAAGTTGCGCGCTCAGGACCGCCCCTTGCCATTCGCTCAGACGGTAGTTTGAGCCGTTGATGTAATGGCTATAGAACCACTCGCCGGGCATACGGCCGCAGTCGTGCACGCTGCGCGCCTGGCGTTCGAAAGCGTCGTCGTTCGTGACGATCATGCCGCCTTCTCCCGCCGTCATCAGCTTACTCGATTGAAAACTGAAGGTTCCAGCCTTGCCGAGCGCGCCAATCCGCCGCCCCTTCCATTCCGTGGCATGCGCGTGTGCGCTGTCCTCGACCAGCGCAATTCCCTTTCTTTGCGCAAGCGCGCCCAGCGCGTCGAGATCCGCTGGATGTCCTCCCATATGGACGGCAATGATGGCCTTGGTACGCGGGGTGATGGCCGCTTCCGTCAGTTGTGGATCCAGGCAGTAAGTTTCCGGTGAAACATCCACCGTCACCGGCAGTGCGCCCGCGTACAGCACCGCACTCGGTGTGGCCACAAACGTATAATCCGGCACAATCACTTCGTCGCCCGGCACGATGCCGAGACCCGACATCGTCACCTCGAGCGCCGCCGTCCCGTTTGTTACCGCAATGCCATGCTTGGCTCCATGAAACCTGGCGAACTCCTTTTCAAATTCGAGAGTCTTCGTTCCAGGAGTGCGCCACCATACACGGCTTTCCAGAACCTCAGTCAGAGCTTTTCGCTCTTTTTCATCATATTGAGGCCATACGGGAAATGCCTTCTGCTTAGTCTTGTTGCCACCCTTCAGTGCCAGTTCCGCCATCGCGATTCTCCTCGTTTCGTATCAATACTGAACAAACCCTGTGGCATACCGGAATGCTTCGACAAAATGCCCATCCTTGCGCGGCTGCTCTTCACGCATTTCGTCTTTGGCCTTCGCCAAGTCCTTGGCCTCCCAATCGGGCCGGTAGTGATTGATGGCCGGCTCAAATTGGCTGACCTGCTTGGCGGCCGCTTCTAACTTGAGTTCCGCGACGCTGTCGATATTCACAAAGTAGTTTGCTTCCTGCGGCGAAGGATAATAGAAGTACAACTCCGGCACCTTGTAAGGCTCCAGTCCCTGTTGAAGCTTCTGGTTGGGAAAATAAAGCCAGAACTCCGCGGCGCGCACGGCGTCGATGGTGTTGAAAGCAGCCATGCGATGGTCGCTCTTGTGCCAACGTTCGTACCACTCTCCCGGATCAACGCTCAGCAAAACGTCGGGACGTATGCGACGAATGATGGCCGTCGCCTCCTCCGTCAGCTTGGGTTGTGGCGCATACTCGAGCATCCCGTCGTCGTACCCCATCCACAGAATATTCTCCTTGGGGGTGCCTAACATGCCTTCCGATACCTCTTGCTCGGCGCGGCGAATCCGGGCAAGCCGCTGCGAACTCATCTCCGGATCATAAGAGCCCTTGTCGTCGTTGGTGTAGACGACGATGAACACTTTGTTGTGATTGCGGTTCAGCAGTGCGATTGTTCCACCCGCTCCGAACACATCATCATCTGGATGCGGCGTGAAAAGAAGGATTGTCTTGCCTTGCAGCTCTTCCAAACGTTTTGCGGGCTGCTTGCTTTGATCCTGCGGTCCGGATCCAAAAAGCAGCGGCAACGCGAGAAACAAACCAGCGGCAAATCTCATCGAAAGGTAGCCTCCTGACGACATTTCTGCGTGCGAGTGACAACGTGTGTAATTATACAAATTGGCCGAAGTAAACCGTTTCAGCAGTTCCTGCTTGACATAAGACACTACCTACAATATGAAAGCAATTCAACTGGGGTTTTTAGCCTGGCCAACGGGGGGAAAATGCCGCATCAAATTCGCTCGCTCATTATGTTGTTCTGTTTCCTGGCCGTACTTCTGGGAACGGCGCCCGGCCTGTTCGCGCAGGTAGATCGGGGCTCCATTGTCGGAACCGTGGTGGACGCTTCCTCGGGGCGGGTGGCGGGGGCCAAAATCACCGTCACCAACCTCGAAACGAACCAATCCCTGGAGCTTTCCACTGACTCGGAAGGAAACTATTCCGCTCCTTTGCTGAAGATCGGCCGCTACTCTGTCCGCGTCGAAAAGCAGGGCTTTCAGAATTCCATCGAGCCGAGTGTCGACGTCGGCGTCAACCAGGTGGTCCGCGTCGATATATCCATGAAGCTCGGGTCCGCCTCTGAAACAGTCGAGGTGACCTCAGCCGCGCCCTTGCTCCAGACGGAAACCTCGTCCCTGGGTACGATTGAGACAACCCGCCGGATCACGGATTTGCCTTTGAACGGCAGAAACTTCATTCAGTTGGCCTATCTGGGGCCCGGCGCCAATGGCGGCGCGACCGGCTCCAACGTAAGTGGCGATGTGTTTGAAAATGAGAGAGCTAACGAAGCAATCTCCGTGAACGGCTTGCGCGTGACCAACAACAATTTCCTGCTCAATGGCGTTGACAACAACGAGTTTGGGCTCGGTGGCACGGTTGTCCTTCCTCCCCCGGATGCCATCAATGAGTTCCGCACTGAAGAAAACTCCATGAGCGCGGAATTCGGACGCGGTGGCGCGGCTGTCAACGTGGTCATCAAGTCCGGCACCAATCGTGTCCACGGCGGAGTTTACGAGTTCATTCGCAACGACAAACTCGACGCGGTCAATTACTTCAGCCCAGGGAAGGCTCCCTTCAAGCGGAATCAGTTTGGCGGATTTGCCGGTGGGCCGATCAAGAAGGACAAAACCTTCATTTTCGGAATTTATGAAGGCTATCGCTTGCGCGAAGCCGACCCTTTTTTTTCCAGTGTGCCAACCGCCCTGGAACGCACCGGAGATTTCAGTGATGTTGGGACGCAACTGATAAATCCCTACACCGGCGATCCAATTCCTGGTAACCGGCTGGATCTCGCCACCAAACTGGATGGCTCGCCTCTGCTCGACTCGGTTGGTATGAGGGCCCTCAACCTCTATCCGATGCCGCTGCCATCGGACACGCCTCAACTCTTCCAGAACTACGAAGCCCTACAGAAGCGCATCAACAATCAGGATTCCGGAACAGTCCGCGTGGACCACCGCTTCCGCGAAGAGGACCAGGTGTTTGCCTCCTATAGCATCGGCGATGTCCGCAGCCAACGTCCGGGTCCTCTGGGCGCTCTGGGCGGTAATGATTGCTGTCCCAGCGTCAGTAATTCGCGCGCTCAGCATCTGGGCCTCGGTTACACGCACATGTTTTCGACCAGATTGATCAATGATCTGCATGGCGGCTATTTCCGGTATGCGGTCAATGCCCTGCCCTTCAACTATGGAAAAAACCTTGGACAGGGGCTCGGCATCCCAAACGCGAATCGCGGAGATATAAACTCCTCGGGCCTCACCAACATTGACGCCGCGGGCTATACCTCCCTGGGTGATTCGGAATGGCTGCCGGAACACGTCTACGAGAACATTTTCCAGGCCGCCGACACGCTGACGTGGATTCGCGGTTTGCACTCGTTCAAGTTCGGCATCGATTTCCGACGCCAGCAGCGCAATTTTTACCAGGTCATGGCGCCGCGCGGCCTGTTCGTATTTACCGGTGCGTACACCGGCGACGGTTTCGCAGACCTTGCGACGGGCATCGCCAACTACACGGAGCAGGATTTCCTGCAAGGCATCTATCCCACACGCTACTGGGATCTCTCGGAATTTGTTCAGGACGACTGGCACATTCGTTCGAACCTCACGCTGAATCTCGGATTCCGCTATGAACTCACTTCTCCGGCGAACGGCCGCGTCAGTAATTTCAATCTCGCTACCGGCCTGTTGGATGTTTCTTATGGCTCAGGAGCCATTTCACACGCAGGAGTGGGATTTGATAAGGGCGGTTATGCCCCGCGCATTGGCCTGGCTTGGTCCCTTCCTCGCAATACCGTGGTGCGTAGCGCATTCGGCATTTTCCACTCTTCCGAGGCCAATATCTTCGACGATCTTGGCCTGAATCCGCCCCAAGATACGTTTAATGCCGCTTTCTACAGCCAGGGCGCCGCTCCCGTACCGGCGCAACTCATTTCGTCGGGCTTCCCCGACGCATTTCCAGCTTACAATCCGAACGACCTCTTCGGCTCCGTGAAAACTACTGGTCCGAAGCGCCTGATTCCGCGGATTCTGGAATGGAATTTAACCATTCAGCATCAATTTGCGCAGAGTTGGGCGTTTCAGGTGGGTTACGTCGGCACTCACGCCTATCGCCTGTGGAACCACGAATCCAGCGATCTCAATCAGCCTCTCCAGCCCCTGGACACGAACTTCTGCGGACCAGATCTCAACAATTGCATTTCCGGCAATTACGGCAGGCCTTATTACGGTGTGCAGCCGGATCTTGCCTCAATTCTCCCGCTCGATTACGCCCAACTCCACACCATGTACCATGCCTTTCAGACATCTCTGAACAAACGCTTTTCCAACGGTTTCAACATCCTTGTCGCCTACACGTTTGCGAAGAACCTGGGGAATTCCGACGGCAACGTAGGCAGCTACATCCAGGACTCGCATAATCCGAATCGCGAGTACGGGCCGGCTGCTCCCGACCTTCGCCACCGCCTCTCCGTGAGTTATTTGTACGAGCTGCCAGTTGGCAGAGGTCGGCGTTTTCTGTCGGATACGAACGGCGTGGTGGACGCATTTCTTGGTGGCTGGCAGATTGCCGGCATCACCACCGCGCAGACCGGCGAAGCTTTCACCGCCACCCTTTCGGGAGACGTCAGCAACACGCAGAGCTTCAGCCCGCGTCCAGACCAGATCCACAATCCTTACGATTTCTCATTCAACGCTGCTGGTCAGGGAACCGACTTTGCTTGCTCAAATCCTGGCCACCAGACACTCGACTGCTGGTACAACCAGGAAGCATTCGCAATTCCGGCATTCGCGCCGGGCCAGACAGTCGCTCGCCTCTTCGGGAATTCGGGTATCGGCAATTTGCGCGGGCCAAACCTGATTGACTTTGACTTTGTCCTTCAGAAATCGTTCCGAATTCGAGAAAGCCAGCATATCGAATTTCGCGCTGAACTTTTCAATCTGTTCAACCGTCCCAACTTTGGGCTCCCCGCAAATAACCCCGACGTGCCCGGCGGAGCCGCCATCGGCAGCACTTCCACGGATAACCGGCAGATCGAGTTCGCTCTGAAATACACGTTCTAAGAAGAACCTGCGGTAGACGCACTTTTGAGGAGAACTTTCATGATGAAGATCCGTCCCTGCTTCCGCATTCTTGCGGGATTGCTTGTTTTTCTGTGCGCAGGAGTTCTGAACGCACAAACTGTGAAGTTGCACGTGTCCTCGAAGGCCGGAGACCGGCTGAGCGCAAAACCCGATTTGCAGTTTGCGGACGGCACAGCCGCGACGGGCGCGACCTTCCAAATTAATGATTCCGTGAAATATCAAAAAATCCACGGCTTCGGTGCTTCGATTATGGAAGCGGGGTTGATGACGCTGAACACGCTTCCGGCGGACAAGCAAGAGGAGGTACTGCGGGCGCTGTTCGATGCGAAGGACGGTGCGGGCTATACCGCCATGAAGACGCCACTTGCTGGGACCGATTTCCAGTCCGCGGGCCCCTGGTTCACCTATGACGACACTCCCGGCGACGTGGAACTCAAGAATTTTTCCGTTGATCGCGATTTCGGCCCCAACGGTGTTGGCACCTATATTCTCCGCGCACGGAAATACGGCAACTTTGCCCTGCAAGCGCCCATGGATTACCCGCCGGACTGGATGCTTTACGACGTGAAGAATCACCAGGACATTCAGCCAAAATACTATCCGGTACTCGCGAAATATTTCATGCGCTATCTGGAAGAGTACAAGAAGCGCGGGATCGTGGTCGATTATTTGAGCCTGTTCAACGAGCCGGAAGAAGTCTACACAAAGATCAAATATCCGGAAATCAAGGTGCTTTTGCGCGATCATGTGGGACCCGCGCTGCAGCAGTCTGGATTGACGACGAAGCTCATGATGAGCGAAGCGCCGGAACGCAAGGTGGCTTACAGGCGGTATCCCGTCGTGCTGGACGATCCGGCAGCGCGCAAGTTTGTGTCCGTCGTGGCCTATCACGGTTACGATTTCAAGAATTTCGACAAGATAGCGGAACTGGAGAAAAAATACTCGGATTTGCCGTTCTGGATGGATGAACTCTGCTACGCCTATGAGGCAGGCTATCCGAAAAACAAGAAGCTCCCAATCTATGAATTTGACGATGGCGACGTTTGGGGCAACATCATCTTCAACGATCTGGAAGCCGGCACATCTGCTTGGCTTTATTGGAACGCCATTCTTGACGAGACTGGTGGCCCCTGGGCCGTTTCACCCATCCACGGCAATCCCGACCCCAATGCCCAGCACCCGGTTGTGATCATCAACAAGGCGACCCATGAGATCACTTATACCGGCACCTACTATTACCTCGCTCATTTCAGCAAATTCGTTCACCCCGGTGCCGTGCGCTTAGAAACGACGGGTACGGCCAAGGGCATCCGCGTGATGGCGTTTCAAACGCCCGAAGGCGGGTACGTGACTCAACTCCTGAACAGTTTGAATCAGGATGAAGAGGTCAACCTTGTATCCAAGGGGCACACGCTTCACGTGACGCTACCCGCGCGCTCGATTACCACAGCAACATGGTGATAGGTCGCGGCTTGACACTCAAATGCGCCACTAAACTGCTCCTTGCTCTCGCGGCATCGCTCATTCTCACCGTGAGTAGCAGCTCCGCGGCAGAGACACTTTGCCAGCTCCGCGCAGGCATCGCGGCCATTCCCATTACGCCTTTCGGCCCTAATCCCGACTGGGATGGCCCCATCACTCCTTCCGGTGTGTGGGGAGAGTCCTTCACCGACACGAATCATAACGGGCGATGGGATCCAGGGGAGCCATTCACGGCCGATGAGGCAAATGCCAAGCTGGATCCCAAGTCTGGCCAACATTACGACGGCATCTATCTGGCCGGATTCGGCAATGACCGAGCCGCCACGGGAAAGCATGATGATCTCTGGGCCCGCGCCCTCGTGCTCGATTGCGGCGCTACTCGCATTGCCATCGTTGCCCTTGATTTCATCGGCTACTATGACCACGCGGGCTACTACGGCCTGCAGGAAGCCCGCAAATTAATTGACCCATCGCTCCATCTTCAGGAAATCCTGTTAACGAGCACGCACAATCATGAAGGGCCCGACACGATCGGCTTGTGGGGAAACACCGCGGCGAGCGACGGCAAGTTTCCCCATTACTTGCAATTCGTCGATCGGCAGATCGCGCGTGCCGTTACGTTGGCTGCAAAATCGCTCACCCCTGTACACTTGAAACTCGGGCAGACCGATCCCGCGCGGTCGCCTTCGCTCGCCAACCTGCAGACGCGCACGGATGGCCGCCCGCCGAATTTCTTCGACGAAGAGCTTCGCGTAATGCAGTTCGTCGGCACCGAGGGCTCAACCAAGGGCAGGAACGTGGCAATCCTCGTTAACTGGAATACTCATCCCGAGTCACTCGAAGATGAAAACACCCTCCTGACTTCGGATTTTCCCGGCGCCGTCCGCGATTCACTCGAGAAGCGATTCGGCGGCAAAGCGATTTACGTATCGGGCGACCTGGGCGCCGTCGAGATTGTCGGCGATAACAATCGCAGCTCGCGAACACAGTTTGACGGCCGCACTTTCCCACTTGACGCCAAGAACAAGCACGCCACATTCACTTTTCAGCGCATGGAAGCCATCGGCCACGATATTGCGCGCGCCGCGTCCGAAGCCATTGAGCATGGCGAGTGGAGCGATATCCATTCCATTGAAGTAAAGAAGGCTACTCTGCGCATTCCCATGGACAACGTGGGTTACCAGTTTCTCATGCAGCAGGGTGTCCTGGCCCCTCTTCCCGGCTCCATCGATGAAGATGGACCGCACATTTCGAGCACCATTTATGCGATCCGTCTGGGCGACGCGCAGATTTTGACGGCCCCAGGAGAACTATTCCCCGAAGTTTTCTACGGTGTCGAGAAGAACCGGCGCCGTGATTGTCCCGGTGCCGATACCGGGCACCCGCCTGAACCTCCAGTCCGAGAAGCGATGACGATGCGTTACCGTTTTCTGTTCGGATTGTCTCCCGATGAACTGGGCTACATCGTTCCCGGCTACGATTTCCGCGCGCCCTCGTTTGATCCGGGCAAAGGGATGCAGGAGTTTCCGGATGCCTGCGCCAACTCGGGCGTGCCGCCGCACTATCACGAGACAAATTCCGCGAGTTCTCTACTGGCCACCACATGGGCTTGCACAGCCATCAAACTCCTCACTGGCCGCGACTCCCCTTCACACGCATGTCAGAAGACGTCCGCCGGCAAGTAGAATCGAAGCGGCCGATGATCCAGGCCCGCGATACGTCTTCTCGTCTTCCCCGTTCGAGCTCCAATTGAACGGCATGCCTTTGACATTCTCGCTCCACTTTCTCGCACCTAGCGCAATGCCTGAGGGACACAAAGGTCAACGCAGTCGATCTTTGTATTTACAAAGCCGCAAGAGATTCCTCGAAGGTGACCGTGACCGGCGGCACTCAGAACAGCAACTTGAGCCCAAGCTGTCCGATTCGCGGTGGGTTGGCATTTGTAATCACCCCGAATGTGGAAGGACTGCTGATATTGCCGCTTGGCGTTAAGAACTGCGCATGATTGAAAATATTGAAGAACTCGGCCCGGAATTGGAGTTTCATTCTTTCCGTCAGCTGGGTGTCTTTCAGCAAAGCCATATCCCAATTGTTAATTCCCGGACCGTGAAAGAAACGCCGGTTCGCCGTGCCCTCCGTCCCGAGGACGGTATCCTTAGAGAACACTGCGGTGTTGAAATAAGCGAGGTTCGGTGATTTTCTCGGATTCGTGATGCCCAAAGATCCGCCGGAGTAATTTGGCGTATCCACGGGCAGCGGTTGTGGTCCTGAGTTGACGGTCCCCAGCAACGAGTTATCGTCACCTTGGATAAGATCCACAGGAACTCCGGTCGAGAAGCGCGTAATCCCACTCAGCTCCCATCCGTTCGTCAGCCGCTTCGGTCCCGAAAGCTTGTCGAAGGGGAGGCTGTAGGTGTAGCTGATGACGAAGTTATGTGTCTCGTCAAACGCAGACAGCCCCCTGCTTATCGCGGGGTTGACTGGATTGATCTGCTCTCCATAACCGGAAGAATTATCCAGCGATTTGCCGTAGGTGTAGCCAACCAGGGTCTGCAAACGGCCGGTCGTGTGGCGAAGGTTTACTTGCAGCGAGTTGTAACTTGATTTTCCACCGGCGACAAAGAGCCCGTTGGACCCGAAGAAGGCCGCATTATAGAACGACCTTGTCCCGGCAACGCAGGTGCTCCCGGTCGGGCACGTCAAAGCGCCCAGCGAGTTCGTAAACGTGAAAGCTCCGGCTGGAGCTTGGACACCCGCGGGGAGGACGTATGCGTTGTTCTCACCATTAGGGCCACAGGTGGGAGTCGCTCCCAGGGCGTTCAACGCCAGGCAAAGCGCCGGGTTTCCAGGGGCCGCTTCCACGTTGGCCAGAAGACTGTGGCCCTGAGTACCCACATAGCTCAGAGTCAGCAGCGTCGCGCTGGCAAACTGCCGCTGCAAGGAAAGCTCATAACTTTCCGCATAGGGCAGACGGTTCTTGTAGTAGAAACCGGGCGAGCTGGAAATCGGGATGAATTGCGCCCAGTTCACGTTATTGTCTGGATTCGATGCACTGGTGCCGTGCGGGATCGGGGGCACCGGGAATTTCTGGCCTCCGAACACGGGAAGCCCTGTGGTGCGATCGACGAACGGAGCATCAAATTCCGGCGTCGGTGTCAGGCTTCCGTAGAAATTCCCAAATGGCGCATCGCCGATTTCGTTGAAGGTTGTCGAACCTTCAAACGTGCTGTAGAAGATCCCATACGCTGCTCGTATGCTTGATTGCCCCGGTCCCCCCAGCAGCATCTTCAGGATTCCATTATCTGCGTTGGGCGAATAGGCCACACCAAGGCGTGGCGCCAGGTTGTTGTAGCGCGTTGGCGCGAGTGAACTGGGGATATGCGGATCCCCGGGAAAGACCCAGCCGGCCGGGGAGCCAGGAAAAACTACGGATTGCTCACCGGGCACCAGCGTCTGGATTCCGTTGTACTTTTCTGACCAAGGAGTACTGAACTCCCAGCGCAGCCCGTAATTCAGGGTGAGATTCGAGCGCATGCGCCAACTGTCCTGCCCATACAGCCCGGCATAATGGTTTCGGCCGTAAGAAGGAGGGGCTTGCCCCTGCTCGTAAGCCGGAGAGCCTACCGTAGGTGACATAGATGGTGCGCCGATCAGGAAATCAGCAAAGTCGATGCCCGTTTCCGCACCGCCAAAACCGAATTGGCCATTCTCAATGTTCGCAAGGTTTTCGGTTAACTGAGCGTAGTGAAGAGATCCGCCAAATCTGAGGGTGTGGGTGCTCTTCACCTTGCTGAAGTTATCGAGAACCTGGTAGGTGTTCTCGAATAAGCCAAGCACGCGGCTGGGAACACCGACGGAAAAATTCACGAAGTCCAACTCGGGTACGCCTTGAAACTGGGGAGCCAGCACAACGACGCCCAGACTACCCGCACCCGTGGTAAATCCAAGGTCACTCATCGTGTGCTTTGTTCCGCCGGATGGCTTGCTGATGGTGGGCGCCAGGCGTATGTACTCGAGACGGAACTCATTGACGGCGGTTGAGCCGATGGTCTTTGTATCTCCGATGTTCGCGACGTTTGTACGGCCTGTGCCATTCGCGTCGAAGCCCGGGAGAAGAGGCAGGGGGGCGGCCCAGTAAGGACTATCCAAGGCGTAGTTATCGAAATAGTAGTAGGTCGAAAGCATGCCAAAGCGTGTATTCATGTCCACGCGGCCGCTTGTTTTGTTGTCGTGCAGCCGCAGCGGGAACGCCGAACTGGAGAAAGTTCCGTTGGAAGTAGCGGGGAAGATGCCAAGTTTGAGGATATTCGCCGACACTGTATCGAACGCCGCCGCCGGTATTTTCCCGCTCGGGAAAACGCAGGTGGTGACCCCAGAAGCACACCAGTAGGGTTCACCCGCGGCCACGGTCTGCGAGATTCCGCCTTGCTGCAGACGATTTTGCAGGGTCTGTGCAAAAACGGCGCCGTTCACTGCATTGTTGATGTTGGCCGTCAAACCGGAAAAATCGCCACCTTGCTCTGCCACTGTCGGAACCGTAATACCGCCCGAACTGACCCCCTGCACGATGCGGTTGCCCTGATAATCGGCAAAAAAGAAAATCTTGTCGTGCTTGATGGGTCCGCCAAACGTGCCCCCAAACTGATTCTGGTGATAGACGCCGCGTTGTTGACCGTTGATGCCGTCAAAGAAGTTCTTGGCGTCGAGATCGGTATTGCGCAGGAACTCGAACACACTGCCATGCCACTCATTGGTTCCGGATTTTGTGACCACGTTGATCTGGCCGCCTGCATAATTGCCATACTCAGCGTCGAAATTGTTGGTGAGAATGCGAAACTCGGCGATGGAGTCCAGATTCGGGATCACCGCTGTGCCGCCAAAGCCTGACTCCTGAACCGTCGCGCCGTTCAGGATGAAGCCGTTGGATGTTTCACGCATTCCGTTCACGGAGAGCGCTCCGGAGCTTTCGCTCCCGGAGACGGCAGGCAGGGCGAAGCCAGCCGACTGATACTGGCCGGCGTATGCACCGCTGATACCAGAGGTTTCAGAAACGACGCCGGGTTGGAGCGCGAGCAAGTCCGTATAACTGCGGGTGACCAATGGCACTTCGGTCATCTCGTGCCCGCCGATGACCTCGCCCATTTGCGTATTGGCGGTCTCCACGTGCAGCGCGCTTGCCTCCACCGTCATCTTCTCGGTCACCTGCCCCACTTGCAGCGTGACATCAACCGTAAGTGCGGCGTTCACGTCCAGTACCAGACCCGTCTGGCGAAAGCTCTTGAAGCCTTTGAGCTCCACGTCAATCGTGTAATGGCCCAACGGCAATTCCTGAAAAGAGTAGTATCCTTGCCCATTCGTCTGCTGCGTGTGAGTGATACCCGTCTCAACGTTCGTCGCCCGAACCGACGCTCCGACGAGGGCCGCTCCGCTTGTATCGCTTACGGTTCCAGAGATACTTGCGGAGATGCTGGCCGAGGCACTTCCGGTAAACAGGAACAGTATGCCAAGCAGAAGCAATGCGATCGCCGACTGGCAGCGCAGCGCCGGCCGGCGCGCCCGGTCGCCGCTGCTTCTCCGCGATTTGTGAAACTGGTCGTGGGGCCTCAGGAACGCCTTCAATGAACTGTACAAAAAAGATTGCGAAACAAATAGAAAGGTACATGGTGATTGCATGGTAATCTCCCTCCCCAACAAAGACCCCTTCACTGCACTCGCCACTTCGTGGCCGAGTGTTCTCTCAGAGCGACCCCTGCCTTCCCATGGAGGCTTCTACAAAAAGACAGGGATTCTCATCGAAAGTTATTAAAACCGTTTAATTCAATGCGGGAGGGATGTCAAGATAAAACTGGCAGGACGATTGATCTCAGGACCGGCGAGTGGGTCCCCTAACCGGAAACTTGGGTGCCGGGACCGACATCCCCGGTAACAGCGGTAATCAGAGGCGGCTTGGCTGAACAGGAACTCATGGAAAAGACGATGAAGCATCGACTGGAAACTCACTGGCCTTCTAATGGTGGGAGTTATGGGTGCCCAAGAGGTAGGTGCACACTGCGCGCGACACCGCGGTCGAGGATGGTGTGCGTGCTTTCACCCTGGCTGTAGCTCGCGACGCCACCCAAGATGGCCCGTTGTCCCGAGTGCGCGATGACTGAAAGCGCACCAGGTGGGGCATGTATTCGAAGATGGCGCGCCTTGCTCTTGCAAGGAGCGTGTCTTCGGCTTGGATGCTCTTGATTTCTCCTTACTGTGTCGCAATGGAGTAGAGATGTACTGGTCCAAGAAGTCCTGAAGGCAGCAACGGCGAATTAGCCTTGTACGGCTTCACATCCGCAAATGTGTATTTCGTCGTACTGTCTAGCTGTTGATCACCGATCAGCCGGTTCACCCACGCGTTGGTCACCTTAATG
>Ga0209039_10000668_pt1 | contig 32917 bp, 32 predicted proteins | sample BogFormECP12_OM1_FD_188238 | JGI IMG/M metagenome (GOLD analysis project Ga0209039, IMG submission 188238) | Bog forest soil microbial communities from Calvert Island, British Columbia, Canada - ECP12_OM1 (SPAdes) (version 2) | ecosystem: Environmental > Aquatic > Freshwater > Wetlands > Bog ... | reverse complement strand
CCGCCGCCGCGACCGGGAGCAGCCGCATGGGGCTTAGAAGCCCACTCATCGATCCCCGCTCGGCCGATCGCCGCCCGCGCCGCGTCGCCTATGCGCTGCCCACGCTCTTCACCGCCGGCAATATTTTCCTCGGCTACCTGTCCATCCTTAGATCCTTCCGCGGAGCCATGGCGGCTGCCACCGGCTCGGGTGGCGCCCCCGAGCATTTCGCTGTTGCCGCCAAAGCCATCGTCGCCGCCGCCGTCCTCGACGGCCTCGACGGCCGCATCGCCCGCATGACCAACACCACCAGCGAGTTCGGCCGCGAAATGGATTCCCTTGCCGATGTCGTCAGCTTCGGCATGGCCCCAGCCGTCCTGGCCTATGCCTGGGGCGTGCAGTTCGTCGATACTTCCATCGGCCCCAACTGGCGCGATCAGATTCTGCGCGCCGGTTACCTCGTCGCTTTCCTCTTCTTGCTGTGCGGCGCCGCCCGCCTGGCCCGCTTCAACATCCAGAAAAACCCCGTCCCCAAGAACCCCGGCCGCCCCGACCGCAAATACTTCGTCGGCCTTCCCATTCCGGCCGCCGCCGCTATGGTGGCTACCGTGGTCCTGGCCTTCGATTCCCAACCGCTTGCCTGGGCTCCGCTTTCCATCGCCTGGCTGGTCTTGCTGGGTGGGCTCGGCCTGCTCATGGTAAGCACCTGGCGGTACTACAGTTTCAAAGGCCTTGGCCTGACGAAACCCCACACGACGCTTCTCATCATCGTGCTCGGCGCCGCCATTTTCGCCATTTGGAACTGGCCCCAGCCGGTGCTGGTCTCCATGGCCGCCGCATACGTCGCGAGCGGCATCTTCATTCGCCTGGGCGGCATCATCCGCCGGCGCCTTCGTTCCTCATGAACACCATCGCCCTCATCGGTTCCGATTCCCTGCTCGGCCGCGAAGTCCGCGACATAGTCGCTACTTCCGCCGCTACTTTCGATCTCCGCCTGGTGGCCGATGCCGGCGAACAGCCCGGCTCGCTCACGCGCGTTGGCGATGAGCCCACCGTCGTCGGCTCGCTCGATGCCGCCAGCCTGATCGACGCGCGCGCCATCTTCCTCGCCGGCTCCGCGGAGTCTAGCCGCAAAACTCTCGAACTCCTCGACCGCTCCTCCGGCGCCACCGTCATCGACCTCACCGGCGCCGCCGAAGAGCGCCCCGAAGCCCGGCTCCGCGCTCCCCTGGTCGAAGACCCGGCGGAAGAACCTGCCATCGACGCTCCGGTACACGTCATCGCTCACCCCGCCGCCATCGCCCTGGCGCTCTTCCTCCGCCGCCTGCACGCCCACGACCCCGTGCGCTCTTCCGTCATCCAGATCTTCGCCCCAGCCAGCGAGCACGGCGCGCCCGGCGTCGAAGAGCTGCAGAATCAAACCATCAGCCTGCTGTCGTTTAAGCCCCTGCCCCACGCCATCTTCGATACCCAGCTCAGCTTCAGCCTGCTCGCCAAGTATGGCGATGAAGCCCCCGTCCCGCTGGAAGACGCCGAATTGCGCATGGAGCGCCATCTAGCCTCCCTGCTGGCGTTGCCAGGCGAGGGCCAGGATGCCCCCATGCCTTCTCTCCGCCTGCTGCAGGCGCCTGTCTTTCACGGCTACAGTTTCAGCGCCTGGGTGGAGTTCGAGTCTAATCCCGGCGTCGACACCCTCGAGACCAGCCTCGCCGCTGGCTCCATTGAGGTGCGCTCCATCGACGTCGAACCGCCTACCAATGTCAGCCAGGCCGGCCAGGGCGGCATCGCCGTGGGCGCCATCCAGCCCGACCGGAACAATCCCGAAGCCTGCTGGTTTTGGATCGTCGCCGACAACCTCCGGCTCACCGCCGAAAACGGCGTCGCCGTCGCCCGCCAACTCGTATGACCAAGTGCATCGTTCCATCAATTCCGTTGGCAGGCGAAAACGCCTGCCCCACAAGTGGGACAGACGCTTTCGTCTGTCAACCCCGCGCTACTGATCGGAGCCGCGCGCGTAAGCAAGCGGTCTCGCAATACGTGAATGCCGCCGCTGTTTCCTTTGCACTAGCCGCCATGCTTCTCGCGCCCGCCTGCGGCTATCACGTCGGCGGCCGCGCTTCGCTCATCCCCGACACGGTCCACACCATCTCGGTCTCCGCCTTCGGCAACGCCACCGTGCGCAATACTCTGGCGCGCCTGCTCCCCGACGATATTACCCGCGAGTTCCACACCCGCACCCGCTACACCATCGTCTCCGATCCCGCCCAGGCCGACGCCGTTCTTACCGGCACCCTGACCAATTTCAACTCCATGGGCACCACCACCGACCCCGTTACCGGCCGCGCCACCAGTGCGCAAGTAGTCGTGACGCTGCAAATCACCCTCACCGAACGCAAGACCGGCAAGGTGCTTTACTCCCAGCCCCACTATGAATTCCGGGAGCGCTACGAAGTGGCTACCGACCCCAAAGTCTACTTCGACGAAAGCGGCACCGCCATTGAGCGCGTGGCCCGCGACGTCGCCCACAGCGTGGTCAGCGCTATCCTGGAGGCCTTCTGAGGCCATGACCCCGGCCCAGCTCCTCGCCCGCCTCAAGAAGCGCGACTTCCCCGCCGCCGTGCTGCTGCTCGGCCCCGAGGCTTACGAACGGCGCCGCATCAAAGAAGCCTACACCACCCTCTTCCCCGAAGATTCCATCAGCCGCCACGATCTCGCCGAGTTTTCGCTCGTCCAGGTCCTCGACGACGCCCGCGCGCTCTCTCTGTTCGCCGCCGAGCGCCTCATCTGGGTGGCCGGCGTCGAGGCCGCTCTCCCTCGCGGCCGCTCCGACGACGACGAGTCCGAATCCGCCGGTTCCCCCTCCGATGCCTCTTCTCTCGCGGGCTATCTGAAAGATCCCACCCCCGGTGTCGCGCTGGTCTTCGAGGCCGCCCGCTTCGATTTCGAAGGCGACGACAAACGCAAGCAGGATCGCGTCCGCAAGTTCTACTCGGCCATTTCCGATGTCGTCGAACTCCGCCGCTTCGCTTCCCACGAAGCCCGCGCCGAAGCCGATGCGCTGGTCCGCCGCGCCGGTTTTCGCATAGAACCCGCAGCCCTCGAGCTCCTGGTGGAGTCTCTCGGCGCCGATATCGCGCGCATCGCCGTCGAGATCGAAAAGCTCGCGCTCTATGCCGGCTCGCGCTCGATCTCGACCGACGACATCACCGCGCTGGTGCCCGACGCCCGCGCCTCGACCATCTTCGCCCTGGTCAGCGCGCTCGGCCGCCGCGACCGCGCCCGCTCCCTCGAAATCCTCGACACCCTCACCCGCGAAGGCGAATACCTGCCCCTCGCGCTGGCCTTTTTATCCACGCAGTTCCGCCTCGCGCTGGCCGCCCGCGAAGCCGGCTTGAAGAGCGCCTCGCAGATTCAGGCACACTTCTCCCGTATGGGTGTTCCGATGTGGGGGTCGCGCGCCGACCAGGTTTATCAGACCGTCGCCAAGTTTGGCAAACCGCAACTGGAGCGCGCCATGGAATGGATCTTCGAAGCCGACCGCGGACTGCGCGACGCCCGTCCCGACGACCGCATCGTCATGGAGCAATTCGTCCTCAAGCTCACCGCCAGTAGTTAGTTCTGTGGAGCAGGCTTCCCAGCCTGCAACGCCGACATTCCTGTCGGCGTCAAGCGGCTTACTTTTCGAGTGCCTTCACCTTCAGGTGCAGGTTGGATTTGTACCGCGCCGCGGTATTCTTCTTGATGATCCCGCTCTTCGCCGACCGGTCGATCAGCGAAAAAGTCTTCGGAAGAAGTTCGGCCGCGGCCTTCGCATCCTTTTCGGTCAGAGCGCGCCGCATGGCGCGAATCTGGTGACGAAGCCGGGTCTTGTTCTTGCGGTTGATTTCCGTACGACGTTCGGTCTCGCGTACCCGCTTCAACGCGGAATAAGTGTTTGCCATCTTGTGCCGACTGGATTCCTTACAGAGTGTTCGAGCCTTCAGCATAGCGCACCCCCAACCCCTCCGGCAACCGAGGGCTCGTCCCCATGCGGCCTCGTCGGACACAACTACAGCGGAATGTTCCCGTGCTTCTTGCGCGGCATGGTGTCGACTTTGTTCTCCAGCATTCTGAACGCGCGGATCACCCGCGGCCGCGTCTCCCGCGGCTCGATGACATCATCCACATAGCCGCGCTCCGCCGCCACAAAGGGGTTGGCGAAGCGGTCGCGGAATTCCTCGATCTTTTCGCGCCGCGCCGCCGTCTGGTCGCCCGCCGCCGCCAGTTCCCGCCGGTACACAATGTTGACGGCCCCTTCGGCCCCCATCACTGCAACCTCCGCCGTCGGCCACGCCAGGTTGATGTCGGTTCGAACCTGCTTCGACCCCATCACGCAGTACGCCCCGCCATAAGCCTTGCGCGTGATCACCGTGATTTTCGGCACCGTGGCTTCGCAGTAGGCGTAGAGCAGCTTCGCGCCGTGACGGATGATCCCGCCGAACTCCTGCTCCGTGCCCGGCAGGAAGCCCGGCACGTCCTCAAACGTCAGAATCGGGATATTAAATGCGTCGCAGAAACGCACGAACCGCGCGCCCTTTGTCGAAGAGTTGATGTCCAGGCACCCTGCCAGAAATGCCGGTTGATTCGCCACGATCCCGATCGGCCGTCCGTCCATGCGCGCGAACCCCACCACGATATTTCGCGCCCAATGCTCGTGTACTTCGAAAAACTGGCCGTCGTCCACTACCCGGTGAATCACGCCTTTGATGTCGTAGGGCTGGTTCGATTCCGCCGGCACAATCGAATCGAGCGCCTGGTCCATCCGGTCCGCCGGGTCCTCGGTCGCCCGCCGCGGCGGGTCCTCGCGGTTGTTCTGCGGCAGGTACGAGAGCAGTTCCCGGATCATCCGCAGGCACTCCGCGTCGTCGTGCGCCACAAAGTGGCCCACCCCGCTGGTGGCATTGTGCGTCATGGCGCCGCCCAGTTTTTCCTTGGTGACGTCTTCGTGCGTGACCGTCTTGATCACGTCCGGTCCGGTCACGAACATGTAGCTCGTCTGATCCACCATGAAAACAAAATCGGTGATGGCCGGCGAATACACCGCGCCGCCGGCGCACGGCCCCATGATGGCGGAGATCTGCGGCACCACGCCGCTCGCCAGCGTGTTGCGCAAGAAGATATCGGCGTACCCGGCCAGCGATACCACGCCTTCCTGGATGCGCGCGCCGCCCGAATCGTTGAGCCCGATCACGGGCGCGCCGGTCTTCAGCGCCAGATCCATGATCTTGCAGATTTTTTGCGCGTTGGCTTCCGAAAGCGACCCGCCGAACACCGTGAAATCCTGCGCGAAGACATAGACCAGGCGCCCATCCACGCGTCCGTAGCCCGTCACGAAGCCGTCGCCCGGAACTACCTGCTCGTCCATCCCGAAATCGCGGCACCGGTGCGTCACCAGCTTGTCGAGCTCCTCGAAGGAATGCTCATCCAGCAGCAGTTCGATGCGCTCGCGCGCGGCAAGTTTCCCCTCGGTATGCTGGCGGGCGCGCCGTTCCGGTCCCCCGCCTTCCTCGGCGCCCGCGCGACGGCGGCGCAATTCGTCGAGCCGGTTCATGGCGACTATTGTAACGGTTGTGCAGGGTGGGGCAGGCTTCAGCCTGCCAAGCTATGGCGCGATTTCAAAGCGCCCGTCCCGAAGCAGCACGTACTTGCGGCCCCGCCACCAAATCGTATTCCCGAAAAAGCCCGCGATCCACACCGCGAAGTTTGCCAGATCCTCCAGCGGCACCAGGAACCACCGGCGGCGCGTCAATGGGTCGTGCAACGCATAGACGGCGGTCGCCCATGCCGCCGTCGCGCGCATCGCCACCGCCGCCACAAACCACGGCCACCAAGCCGGATGCACCGCAACCATCACCAGCCCGAGCGGCAGCATGTGAGTGAAGATCTCGCCCGCATAGCCCCACGGGCGCGAGCGCCGCGTGCTGCGGCACCAGCGCAAGCGATGATCCAGATTCTCCCGAAAGCTCTGCGCCCCGATTCGATGCTCGATCACGCTCGACGAGAGGATCACCCGATAGCCCTTGGCGGCCACCAGCTTTCCCATCACGAAATCCTCCGCCAGGTAGTCCTTCACCTCATCAAATCCGCCGATGTCCGAAAGCGCTTTGCGCCGCGCCGCGATGGTCGGCCCCAGCGCGAATTTCATTCCCACCAGCAGGCGAGCCACCAGCACTCCCGCCATGAACCCGGTGTTGAGTCCCACCGCTTCCAGCGTCGACCAGAAGCTGCGGCCCGGTACAGCCCGGTAGGGGCACGTCACCAGGCCCACCGCTTCGTCCTGAAACTCGGCCGCGATCGCCGAAAGCAGGTCGGGCGCAACCCGCACGTCGCTGTCCGACATCACCGCCACATCGTTGCGCGCCAGCGCCAGCATCCGGTGCAGGCTGTAAACTTTGGCGTTGCTATACGGCGGCTCACCCGTCACCAGCAGCCTCGAGCGGACGCGCGGGTAATGTTCCTGCAGCCGCTCCACCACCGGAACGGCCGCGTCCAGCGGGCTTCGCACCGCAAACAGGATTTCGAATGAAGGATAGCTCTGTTCGAAGAAGCTGCGGAGATTCTCTTCCAGCCCATCGTCGGCGCCTGCCAGCGGCTTGAGGATACTGAGAGGCGGAAAACTCTCGATTTTTGCGGGGCGCACCCTCCGGTAGCGGACCGCGGCCACGACCGTCAGGAGGCAGTACAAGATCGAGCCAGCTACCAGGACCAGCAGAGGCAGTGCAACCACTTCTACACTGTAACAAGCGACATGAAGTTCATCATCATCGGGACCGCGGGCCACATCGACCACGGCAAGACCGCCCTGGTCAAGGCCCTCACCGGCATCGACGCCGACCGCCTCCAGGAAGAGAAGCGCCGCGGCATCACCATCGACCTGGGCTTCGCCCATCTTGAGCTCACCCCGTCCCTATGGCTCGGCTTCGTGGACGTCCCCGGCCATGAGCGCTTCATCAAGAACATGCTGGCCGGCGTCGCCTCCATCGACCTGGTCCTCTTCGTCATTGCCGCCGACGAGTCCATCAAGCCCCAGACCCGCGAGCATTTCGATATCTGCCGCCTCCTCGCCATCCCGCGCGGCATCATCGTCCTGACCAAGGCCGACCTGGTGGATGCCGACATGCTCGCCCTGGTCAAACTCGAAGCCGAAGAGCTGGTGGCCGGTTCGTTCCTCGAAGGCGCGCCCATCGTCCCCGTCAGCTCTGTCACCGGCGCCGGCCTCGACGATTTGCGAAGCGCCCTCGTGCGGGTTGCCGCTTCCGTTCCTGAGAAGAACGCCGCCGGTTTTTTCCGCCTTCCCGTCGACCGCGTCTTTTCCGTCAAAGGCTTCGGAACCGTCGTCACGGGAACCCTGGTTTCCGGCTCCGTCGAGCCCGAACAAACGGTTGAAGTCTATCCCGGCGGCCGCCAACTGCGCGTCCGCGGCGTCCAGATCCACGGCGCTCCCGCGCGCCACGCCGTCGCCGGGCAGCGCACCGCCCTCAACCTGGCTGATATCGAGCCCGCCGAGCTCAAACGCGGCGATATGCTCTCTGAGCCCGGCCGCTTTCGCTCCGTGAATCAGGTGGCCTGCCGCCTCCAACTGCTCGCTTCCGCCAAGCCCCTCAAGCATCGCGCGCCTGTCCATTTTCATTCCGGCGCCGCCGAGATTCAGGCCGAAGTGCGCCTCCCGCGCTCGCTCGCAATGCTCCCACCCGGCGGCAGCGCCTACGCACGGCTCCTGCTGCGGGATTCCGCCCTGCTGCTTCCTGGCGACCGCTTCATTATCCGCAGCTTCTCCCCCGTCATCACCATCGGCGGCGGCGTGATCCTGGACATCGGCACGCCGGCCACTCGGGAGTCCGCCGCGACTTTTGCCGCCCGCCTCGAAGTCTTGTCTTCTCCCGACGACGCCGCGCGCATCGCCCTGCTGGTGCGCGAAGCCGAGTTCGGCATCGCGGTTCCTGACCTGGTCGCACGCACCGGAATGCGCCAGACCGACATCGCCGCGGCCGCCGCGCGCGCCCCGCTGGTCGCCTTGGCGGATTCCTGGTATGTGGATCGCGCCTGGTTCCACGCGGCGCGCGACCGCCTCATCCAGGCCATCGCGGTTTTTCACCAAGAAGATCCGCTCGCCCCCGGAATCGCCAGGCAGGATCTGCGCAGCCGCGAGATGCCCTTGGCCCCGCCGTTGGTCGTGGACGCCCTGCTCGCCGCCGCCGGCTCGCTGGTCGTCGAAGGCGAGACCGTCCGCTCCCGCACCCACCGCGTCGTCCTCAAGGATGACGAAGAGCAGGCGCGCGCCGCCATCGAACGCGCCTTCGAGCAGGCTTCCCTGGCCGTTCCCGCGGTCGCCGAAGTGCTCGCCAAATCCGGCATCGAATCCCGGCGCGCCCGCACCTTGCTCGAAATCCTGTTGCGCGAGAAACGCCTGGTCCGCATCAGCCAGGACCTGGTCTTTCACAGCTCCGCGCTCGACAGCCTGCGGCAGCTCCTGGCGGCCCGCAAGTCCCAACGGTTTCAAGTGGGCCAGTTCAAGGAATGGACCGGCATCTCCCGCAAGTACGCCATTCCCCTGCTCGAATACCTCGACCGCACGCACGTCACCCGTCGCGAAGGCGACTGGCGTCTGGTAATATAACCAGCATCGGATGATGCGCTTCCTTAAATCCATTACTGTCGAGCGGACCCCGCCCTCCCAGCCGCCCTTGGGCCACCTGGAAACCACTGTCATGGATTTGCTCTGGGCGCGCGGCGAAAGCAATGTGCACGACGTGGTGCAACGGTTGCACCGGCCGCTGGCCTACACCACCGTCATGACCACTCTTGACCGGCTCTTCAAGAAAGGCCTCTTGGATCGCCGCAAGTCTGCGCGCGCGTTCCTCTATTCACCCCGCTGGTCGCGCATGGAGTGGGAACAGAAGCGCGCCGGTGAATTCGTCGCCGGCTTCCTCGCTGGACCACAACCGGCTGGTGAGTTGCTCATCTCCTGCCTGGTGGACGCCGTCGGCCAACAGGATGAAGCGCTGCTCGATGAATTGGAAAAGAAGATCCGCCTGAGGCGCAGGGAACTCTACCAGAGGAGGAAACCATGACGGGTTCATACCTCGTTCGTCTGCTGTGTCTCTCCATGGCCTCCTTTTTCCTGGTGCATCTGGCACTCGGAGCGGCCCTGTCTCTATTGGCGCCCGCCGCCATCCGGCTCTCTGAACGGTTTCGCCCGCAACGGGCCGTGCGGCTGCTGCTCCTGCTGCGCCTCACCCCCACGGGCCTCTCGCTTCTGATGGTGGCTGGATTACTCGCGCCCAGCTATTTGTGGCTGGAACCCCGCGCCACCACCGAAACCGTCGGCTGGGTCTGTCTGGCCGCCGCGGCCCTCGGCGTGGCCGTCTGGAGCCTCTCCATCACCCGCGCCCTGCGCGCCGCCGGCCGGTCGCTCCGCCATATTCGCCGCTGCCAGCGCACCGGCCGCCAGACCTACCTTCGTGGAGAGACCGCGCCCGTCTGGCTGATGGAAGACCCCGCGCCGCTGGTGATGCTCGCGGGTGTGCTGCGTTCCCGCCTGGTCATCTCGCGCAAAGTCGTTTCCGCGCTGTCCGCCGAACAACTGGCCGCCGTATTGCGGCACGAGCGCGCCCACAGCCGCTCGCGCGATAATCTCAAACGCCTCCTGGTTTTGCTGGCCCCGGGAATTCTACCGTTTTTCCGCGGCTTCAGCCGCCTCGAGCAGGCCTGGGCCAGAGTCACCGAATGGGCTGCCGACGATTTCGCCGTCGCCGGCGACTCCCACCGCTCCCTCACCCTCGCCACCGCCCTGGTTCGCGTGGCGCGCCTCGGCGCCGTTCCCTCACCGCCCGCGCTGGTGACTTCCCTGATGCCCAACGGCGTCGATCTCTCTGCGCGCGTTGACCGCCTGCTGCACTTCGTCCCCTCAACCGCCAACCCCGGCCGCCTTGCCAGGCTTCTCCCCGGCGGCGCCGGTGTCCTGTTGGCCACCTCTGTCATCGCCCTCATGGCACAGCCCGGCACCCTCCGCGCCGCCCATGAGTGTCTGGAAGCATTGATCCGCTAGCACTCGTGAACCGGCTGCGCCGACAGGAATGTCGGCGTTGCAGGCTGGAAAGCCTGCTCCACATATGCCCGGCCGCGTACCACAGTCATTCATGCCTCTGGCCCTCCAACTACGACCGATGGTAGTAATAACACCCACTGCTGTAGCCTAGTTGGTATTCCGAAAGTGGAGGTTTCATGTCTCGTTTGCACGTCTTGCCTTTCGCGTTGCTGCTCGCTGGTTCGCTGGCGCTGTCCGCTCAAACGCCCGACACCGCGACCATCCACGGCCGCGTTGTCGACCAAAGCCATGCCGCCGTAGCTGGCGTCGAAGTGACCGTCACCAACTCGCAAACCGATTTGAAGCGCACCGCGCAGACCGAGTCGTCGGGCGACTTTTCCATCTCCGGTCTCCCCGTTTCCGGCAGCTACACCATCAGCGCCGCCAAACAGGGATTCGCCACCGCCCGATTGGATAAGGTAGAAGTCTCCGGCGGGGGCTCCGCCGATGTCAGCCTGCAGCTCAACGTGGCCAGTGGCCAGAGCCAAGTCACGGTGACCGGCGCCGTCGGTGAAGTCCGCACCGATCAGCCGCAGTTGGGCCAACTCCTCGACACGAACCAGATGGATGCCACGCCCTTGCTCGGCAGCCGCATCACCTACCTGCCCATGCTGAACGCCGCCAACCGCCCCGCCATCAACCAGGGCGACGTGTTCATGAATGAGAACCTCTTCACCACTAACGGCGCCGGACGCCGCGAGGCATGGTTCGAAGTCGACGGCAGCACCGGCAACGATAGCTGGGGCCGCCAGACCATCTTCAGCAATCTGCCGCGTACCGCCCTTGAAGAGATGTCCGTCCTCACCAACGCCTTTTCCGCTGAGTACGGCGGCTCGACCGGCAGCGTCATCAACATCGTGACCAAGACCGGCGGCAACCACCTCCACGGTGAACTCGCGGAACTGTGGCGGCCGTCCGCCACCTCAGCCGCCCTGTCCGGCTTTACCTCCGCCAACGCCGCCAGCGGAAACGATCTCACCAAGGATTCCCTCGGTCAGTCCGATATCTCCCTGGGCGGCCCGCTCTCGAGCGACCACACCACCCACTTCTTCCTGGCCGGCGAGTTCAGCCGCGAGAGCAAGACTTCCCCTATCATTTCTCCGGTCGCGCCCGGCAATTTCGACGGCCACTACCGCGGCTGGCTGGCGTTCTTCCGCCTCGATCATCAGCTCAACGACAAGAACAACCTCTTCTTCCGCGGCAATCTCGACGGCTTCTACGACACCAATCCCAACGGCATCGTCGGCGGCAATAGTCTGCCCTCCGTCGCCCGCACCTTCCGCCGCCGCACTTACTCTACCGAGTTAGGCGAAACCGACGTCCTCAGCCCTACGCTTCTCAATAGCGTCCGCCTGCAATTTCAGCTCGCCTCGCCCATCACCGAATTTGATCCGGTGATTTACGGCACCCAGTATTCGGTGCCCATCTCCACCGGCGGCACTTTCACCTCAGGCACTTCGCAAGCCGCCCTGCTGCTGAACCGCCAGTATCAGGCCAACGACGTCCTGGCTGCTTCCTGGGGCTCTCACCAGGTCAAGTTCGGTGCCGACGTGATTGTAGCGCATACCGGCGGCAATAGTAAGGAATTCGGCGGCCCCAGTTACCTGGGCGTCTTCAGTTACAATACCTGCACTTCGGCCTTGTCGGTCTGCGAAAGCAGTGCCTATCTCGATAACATTGCCAACGTCAAGACTTATGCGCAGAGTTACGGCAACGCGTCCTATACCGTTACCGATACGCTTTGGTCCCTGTTCGTGCAGGACGACTATCACGTCACTCGCAATCTGACCGTCAACCTGGGGTTGCGTTACGAACGGCAGACCTTCACCGATTCCAGCAAGGACTTCGCACCCCGCGTGGGCTTCTCCTATAACCTGCGCGGGGACGGCAAGACCGTCATTCGCGGCGGCTTCGGAATCTACTATTCCCAAATCGTGGACAACTCGGAGGCCAATTATGCCCTCACCGGGCCGACCGGGGTTTTCAACTATACGGCCTCGCCCGGCCAGATCGGCTTTCCCACCAGCGTGGCAGCCGTGCCCCTTCCGGCCTTCCCCGCCGGCGCCCAGGCTCCCCTGCGCAGCCTTTACATTCGCCCCGGCGACGCCTCCTACTACAATCAGTTCTTCCCCGTCTCCGATCTGGTCGGTTACCAAAATGGCTTGTGGAGTCCCTATTCCGGACAATGGACCTTTGGCATAGAACGGCGCATCGGCAAGGGCTGGCTTCTGGCCGTCGACTATGTGGGCTCTCACACCACCCGCATCAATCGCCCCCTCGATGTCGATGCGCCCGCCTCGTTCATCCGCACCGCCCAGGGGCAGACCCGCACCCCGCAGGCCGCCAATTGCACGCGGCCTTATTGGATTGCCTGGTATGCCCAAAACAACCTGGTCTGCAATACCACCACCGCTACCAATCCGCAGCCGCCTTACTCGGTGATTCAGAGCGACGTTAATGACGGTTACGCATCTTATGATGCCCTGGATGTCAACCTCCGCCATCATTTCAGCAGCCATCTCTCTATGTTAGTAAGTTACACCTGGTCGCACGCCACCGATAACGTCGATCCCGACATCCCCGGCCAGAACCCCAACGATCCTTTGCAGACCGGCCACGTCGAAAACGCCAACGCGATCTTCGACCAGCGTCAGCGATTCGTGCTCAGCGGTGTGTATATCCTGCCTTTTAAGATTCACTTTGGCGGCGTTGCCACGCTCGGCTCCGGGCTGCCCTACAACTTCACCACCGGAACCACCAACAGCGGTGACACCGGCGCCACCACCGATCGGCCTGTTATCAACGGCGTGGTGGTCGGCCGCAATGCCGGCCGCGGCAATTCGATCTACGATGTGTCGCCCTCCCTGGAGCGCGCTTTCGGCACCGAAGCCTTCCGCGTGGTTCTGCGGGCCGAGGCGTTCAACGCCTTCAACCACGCCAATTTCGTGGGTTACAGCGGAACCTATGGCAACGGCTCGACCGCCGGCGCAGGCTTTGGAGCGCCGCTGGTAGGCATCACCAACCAGCTACCGGCGCGTTCTTTGCAGTTCTCGGTTAAGGTAGCGTTCTGATGTAACTGGTTCATTGCTTCGCTACCTCCAGCGGTCCCCTCAGCCTGAAGAACATCACCGCCGACGTGAACTGCAACGCCATCCCGAAGATCACCAGCGCCATCGTCGAGTGGTCGTAGAGCAGCCCCATCACGGCGCTGCCCAAGAACCACATGATGCCGTAGACGCCATTGAACGCGCCGAACGCGCTGCCGCGCTTGTTCATGGAAACTACTTGCGCGATGCCGGAGCGGAGGCATGCATCCTGCGCGCCCATGCCCGTGGCCCAGCAGGCCACGCTGGCAATTGCCGCCGCTGTGCCGCCCAAAAACCCCAGCGGCAGCGCCAGCAAAGAAATCAGAATTCCGCATGAGAGCACCACGATCCCATAGCGGTCGAAAAGCTTCCCGAGAAACAGCGCGGTCAGGCCGTTCAGACCCATGGCGCCGGAGAAGAGCAGCGGAATGACTGCCTGCTTGGCCAGGTGCGCGTCCTGGAAGTGGAAAGAGAGCAGCGCAAAATCCACGAAACCGCAGGCCAGCACTCCGGCCGCCGCCGTATACAGCCAGAAAACTTCCGGCAGGCGCTTCTGCTCGATTTGCTTCGGCGCGGTGCGGCCGGCATTCGGATAAATCAAGCGACCCGCCAGCAGCGCGATCAGCGCCCCCGCCGCCGGAAATGCCAGGCGCAGGTAGGCCGGACCAAAATGGTGCGTTCGCATCACCGCTTCGGCCATCAGCAACGGCCCCAGCACCGCGCCCGTCTGGTCCATGGCGGCGTGAATCCCGAATCCCCAGCCGTGGCCGATCTTACCGGTGGCTTCCGAGAGCAGAACGTCCCGCGCCGGCCCGCGGAGGGCCTTGCCGGTGCGCTCCACCACGATCAGCAGCGCCGCCGTCTGCCAGTTCCCGGCGAAGGCCATCGCTGGCACCACCACCAGGTTCATGAGGTATCCCAGGATGGCGGTGGCCCAGTACGCCCGCGTACGGTCGACCCAGCGGCCGGAAAAGTACCGCAGGCTGGCAGCGATCATCTCGCCGAAGCCGGCGATCAATCCCACCTGTGCGCCGCTCGCGCCGAGAGTCTTCAGAAAAGGACCGACGATGCTGGCCGCGCCTTCATACGTCATGTCAGCGAACAGGCTGACGATGCCAAGGCATACGATGAAGCGCAACGCAGCAGCGCGTTCCTGCTGGGTAACCATGAACTTTGTACGATACCATCTACCGGATCAGGCCGAGTAGCATACCCGGGGCGCGCTCGTCGCCGGTCAGCGTCTCGATCACCGAGAGCAGTCCCAGGAAAAGCAACAGTCCCGAGGCCGCATAGCGGATGACTTTCGGGGACAAGTGCGCCTGGATCCATCCCCGCACGCCCGCTCCCAGCGACGCCGCCAGTGCCCCTTTAGTCACCATCGCGGCCACCGCGCCGATCCACACCAGTAGAAGCAGGTGGCTGTAATGTTGCGGCGCTTCGGTATAATGCAGCGCCATTCCGGCAGCCGTCATCTGTCCCACGTCGCCCCATTCCGAAAAAAAGATGGCGGCGAACGATACCCCGACCGCGCGCGACGCCGGATACTGTTTGATCTCCCGCTTGTCGGGCTTGCGCCAGAGCACAATGGCAATCGCAATAAAGTTAATCGCCGTGATGGCTGCCACCAGCCACGGCGGCAGGCGCGAAATGAACTTGCTCACGTACACTGCCACGCCCATCTTCATCATGAACGCCAGAGCCATGCCGCACATGATCGGCACCGTCTTGTATCGCGTGGCCAGGACGCCGGTGGTATATAGCAGCTTGTCGCCTACAATCTCGGCGACGAACACGGTTCCATACGTTGCGAGGATAATCTCCAGCATCGGACCTGAGAGCCCTTTCCCTGCTTGATCCGCGGGAAACGGAAGTATACCAGACGGCAATCGAACCGCGATTTACTAGCGCAGGTAGTAATCGTGGCGCAGCTTTGTGGGGCAGGCGCTTTCGCCTGCCGACAGGCGGCCAGTAGCCCCGATCCCCTCCGCGCCACGCCCCGGACGGCCCCCTTCCTCCAGTGCGTTAAACTAGGGTCACGCAGACAATGAGACAGAAGATTCGGTCGACGACGGTGATTTGTGTCCGCCGGGACAACAAGGTTGTAATGGCCGGCGACGGCCAGGTGACCCTCGGCGGCGAGGTCCTCAAAGCCACCGCGAAAAAGGTCCGGCGGCTGTATAACGATAAGATCCTGGCGGGCTTCGCCGGCTCTACCGCCGACGCCTTCGCGCTCTTCTCGCGCTTCGAAGCCAAGCTCGAACAGTTCAACGGCAACCTGCCGCGCTCCGTCGTGGAGCTTGCCAAAGAGTGGCGCACCGACCGCGTGCTGCGCCACCTGGAAGCCCTCCTGCTGGTCGCCGATAGCAAGAACACCTACCTGGTGAGCGGCAACGGCGACGTCATTGAGCCCGACGAAGGCATCTCCGCCATCGGCTCCGGCGGCCCCTTCGCCACGGCCGCCGCGCTCGCCCTCCTCCGGAACACCAAGCTCTCCGCCCGCCACATCGCCGAACAGTCCATGGCCATCGCCGGCAAGATCTGCATCTATACCAACGACGCCGTGACTTACGAGGAGCTGGAGTAGCCATGGTCATTTACCTGCCGTCCCAGTCCGTCGATGAAGAGCCTATCCTTGACGAGTTGACTCCTCGCGAAATCGTCCGCGAGCTCGACAAACACGTCGTCGGCCAGGCCGATGCCAAGCGCGCCGTGGCCATCGCCCTCCGCAACCGCATCCGCCGCCAGAAACTCGCGCCCGAGACGGCCGAAGAGGTCATGCCCAAGAACATCCTCATGATCGGCCCCACCGGCGTCGGTAAAACCGAACTCGCGCGGCGCCTGGCCAAGCTCTCCAATTCGCCCTTCATGAAGGTTGAGGCCAGCAAGTTCACCGAGGTCGGCTATGTGGGCCGCGACGTCGAATCCATGATCCGCGACCTGGTCGACATCGCCATCGACATGGTGCGCGAAGAGCGCCTCGACGAAGTCGCCGACCGCGCCGAACTGAATGCCGAGGATCGCCTGCTCGATCTCCTCATGCCCCCGCAGCCCGAGCCCAGCGAAAGCGTCGAACGCACCCGCGACAAACTCCGCGAGCGCCTCCGCGACGGCAAGCTCGATGAACGCCTGGTCGAGATCGAAGTCAAAGACCGCCCGCCCAACCTCGAGGTCACCACCAACATGGGCGTCGAAGAGATGGGCATCAACCTCAAGGACATGCTGCCCAGCCTTTTCGGCCAGAAAACCCGCCGCCGCAAAATGCGCGTGGCCGAAGCCCTCGACTACCTCGTCCAGGAAGAAGAGCAGAAGCTCATCGACATGGACCAGGTCACCCGCATGGCTCTCGAGCGCGTGGAATCGAGCGGAATCATCTTCCTCGACGAAATCGACAAAATCGCCGGCCGCGAATCCGGCCACGGCCCCGACGTCAGCCGCGAGGGCGTGCAGCGCGACATCCTCCCCATCGTCGAAGGCACCACCGTCAACACCCGCTATGGTTTTGTGCGCACCGACCACATCCTCTTCATCGCCGCCGGCGCCTTCCATGTCTCCAAACCCAGCGATCTGATCCCCGAACTCCAGGGCCGGTTCCCCATCCGGGTCGAGCTCAAGTCCCTCACCGTCGAGGATTTCATCCGCATCCTGAAAGAGCCCAAGAACGCACTCGCCAAGCAATACACCGCCCTGCTCGAGACTGAAGGCATCAAGCTCATCCTCACCGACGACGCTCTCGAAGAGGTCGCGCGTTTCGCCGCCCAGGTGAATCAAAGCTCCGAGAACATCGGCGCCCGCCGCCTCCACACCATCATGGAGAAGATGCTGGAAGACGTTTCCTTCGCCGGCCCGGATCTCAAGAAGAAGACCGTCAGAGTCGACTCCGCCTACGTCCGCAAGCAACTCGCCGACATCGTAAAAGACCAGGACTTAAGCCGCTATATCCTGTAAGGCTAAGGCTCGCGGCGGGCGAGATGACCCAGGCCTTTGCCGCCGATAATCCCGGCCGCTTCCGCGACGGTAATCAACAACGTCATCGGGTCAATGGGCGATGCGATGAACCCATACGCCTCGTAGAAGCGTTTGGCTGCCTCCGATATGGCATGAACCAATACGCCGCGGATGCCGGCGATCTCAGCCGCTTGAACCGTGCGAAGGACGGCATCCCGCAGAAGACCCGCGCCCACTCCGCGTCCCTGAAATGATTTGTCGACGGCCAGGCGGCCCAAGATCATCACAGGAACCGGGTCCGGCATGTTTCGCCGCAGGCGCCCCGGCGATGTCGCATGGGAAACCGCGCCCACGGCGAGGCTATAATAGCCCGCCACCTTTGCGCCGGCGCACACCACATATGTACGGGAAGCGCCGCTTCGTTCATTCCGCGCGGCCCGCCGCCGCAGCCAGTTATCCAGAGCAGGTTCGCCGGAATCGAACTCCGAAAGGCCGTGCGCCGGGGAGAGTTTCTCCGGACGGCCTAACGCGTCGCCGCTCATCGCTCCCACGGTGGTCTTGTTTCCAGGAGCCGCCGCAGCTTGGGATTGTCTTTCGGCGGTTTGTCGAGCATCGCCGTGAACCGCTTGAACGCCTCTTCGGAGAGCACGAAGTACCGGCGGTTCAGCAACACTGTTTCGGCTTCCCGGCATGCCGTATCAAGCATAAAATCCGACCGGCTCCGGCCCAACGCATCCGCAGCCTGGTCGATCAGGGCCTTCTGCCTCCGGCTGGCGCGCAAATTAATCGTTTCGCCCCGTCCGGTGACCTCGCGCGTGTGTGTTCCAGCCATTGTTGTGCTCCTCTTGTATATACATTCATCCTATTCCGAGCGTGCGCACATTGTCAACACATCTCGGCGTCATGCGGGAGATCTGTCTGGACGCCAACGAGCGATGGGTTTTTGGTGGGCCCTGAAGGATTTGAACCTTCGACCAACGGATTATGAGTCCGCTGCTCTAACCGCTGAGCTAAGGGCCCGCTCGTTTAATTGCAACAACTTGCACGGACTTTCGCAAACCCGGCTTTTTCACTGTAGGGACTTTTGCAGGGAGTCTGCAGCCGCCGGCCGCTTCCGCCTTCGCTTCGGCCTCCACCTGCTCGAACTTCTCCACGTTCAGATCCTCCAGCCGCTCGAAGGCGCGCTCCATGCCCTCGGGAGTCGGGTGCACGTACCGCTGCGAGGTGGTGACGCTGCTGTGTCCTGCAATCCGCATGATGGTGAAGGCGTCCGCGCCGGCTTCCCCAAGGCGAGTCAACATGGTGTGCCTTAACGAATGTATCACGAAGTCTTGGGGTAGCTTCAGATCGGTGCGCACCGTCTCATGCTGGTGATCGAGCGAGGTCCCGAGGATCGGCGCGCCTGGCGAATCGCCGGGAAACACCCATGTAGATTTGGCCGCGCCTTTCCGGGCCTTCAGCATTTCCGCGGCCCGTGCCGTCAGGCTGAGGTTCCGCTTCGCCTTGAGAGACTTCCCCTTGCGGATTGCGATATAGCCAAACTTCGCGCGCACGGCCGGCTGTAGGTACACGTCCGCCCATTGCAGGCTTGCCGCTTCGCCCGGGCGCACCCCGGACTCCAGAATCAGGATTGCCACGTCCTTGAGCGGTTGCGGCACCGCCTCCAGATACTTCGGCTGTAGCTTGTGGCTGAGCACGAATTCCCGATTGCGTTCGCCGCGGAGTAGCCGAATGCGCGGTACGCGGTCTAAGACCTTCCACTCTTGCGCCAAACGCAACAGGCGCCTCAGCGTTGCCAGCTCCCGGTTGACGGATGCCGGCGAAAGCGGACGGCCGTACCTGGAAGCCTGCCGGGTCCTTCGCTGCTTGTAGCCGTCGATTGCCGCTTCGTCAATGGCATTCAGGCGCGCGCCGGAGAGTTTCCTGTCCTCGAGCAGGCGCCGGAGCTTTTCCTTGTAGAAACTGACTGTCGCCGGCTTCTCCGCGCACAAGGTCACAATGGCGGACTCGAACCGCGGCCCGAATTCGGCCAGCGTGGGAACCGGCGGCCGTTCATGGATACCGGCCTCGCCCTTCGCCAGCCGGACGCGGTGCGCGGCCTCTATCTGCCGCGCGGCCTCTTTGTTGCCCGTTTGAGAGCTTTCCTGAATGCGCTCACCGTTGAATCGGAATTCGTACCAGTAGGTGTCACCGCGTTTGTAAATCGCCATGTTATTCAGTCCTTGTTCCCGAAGTCCGCTACAAGCTCTGTCAGTAAAATCCTGGCACGCCCTTCCGGCTCCACGTCTCCAACGCAGGCCGATTTCGAGTGCCCGTTCCATGTGACTTCAACCCATGGCTCGGTGGCTCCAGTGAGATGACAGCTCCCCTCGTATACCTCGCCATCCCTTTTGAGCTTCACCGTGAATCCTCGTAGGTGCTTGTATCTCCTATCGCTCGCCGTACCGGCGCGATACGTCCGCCTGCTCATTTCTTTACGCTCCTGTCTCAAAGCCCACAACACCACCGAGTCATGGGCGCGCCAACAGCCACAAGACCAAAATCACCAGGCCCGCGAGACACACCAGCGCAAGGCCGCCGTGAATATGCACATGGCCCGGCTGGCACAGATCGCAGCGCCGCGGCGCCGTTTTCTGATACTCTCGCCAATACACGCCCGTGCCTGGTATCCCGACGCTGGTGTAGTGCTGGCCGCGCGCCGTGATGCCGATATGCGCGCCACGGCCGCCCACCGACAAGCCCACCCCGGATTTCGAGAGGTTCAGCCGAATGCCTGGAAAAACGCGGATTCTTCGCTGAAATCTCAGTCCCATCTTGCGTTACCCTTCATGCCGCGGCCTCCGCCGGTCTCCAGTCCACAGGCAACCACGCCCCGCAGTGCGGACAGGCCAACCGCTCCGCTTGCCCAGGCTTGCCGGCTGGAAGCTCAACCGCTCGCGCGCATCGGTAGCAAATGAGCTTGTAGACTTCATGGCTCATAACCTGGCTTTGGAGCGGAAACCGGCCGCCTCCGCTTGCTCAATCGTCAAGGGCGGCGCCTCATGCGCGATTCGCCGGCCCTCGAAAATCAGGTTCGCCGCCTCTTGGCTTGTCAGTGGCGCGCAGCTTGTGACCCACTCTTCACACCAGGTGTCGCCGCCAACGCTGATGATGGTGTATGCGTACATCGTGCGCCCGTCGCGGGTTTCATACTCGTATTCCCTCAGCGCCGCCGCCAACGTCCCTACGGTGTCGCTCTCTGCCACGCGCCGGATGGTGGCCCCGAGCCGGCCGGCAATCTCTTCAAAGTCGCCGTCCACCACCGCTGAGAATCCTTCGATGCCGAGCCGGTACACGTCTCGCAGCTTTCCATCCGCGCCGCGGGCGTGGTACGCGCAGTTTTCAGGCGTCAGTTTCACTTCGCCACATCCTTCCATAGCCTCGAAACCGTCCTGGTACTCATGCCGAGCTCGGCGGCAATCTCCGGGCGCGTCTTGCCCGCGGCGCGAAGCTCGGCAATCCGCTTGCGGTCTACCACGATGCGCGGCCGGCCGCCAACATGGCCTTGCTTGCGGGCGCGCACCAGGCCCGCTGTCACGCGCTCGGAGATTCGCACGCGCTCCTGTTGGGCAATGGTCGCCAGGATGGACAGAACCGCATCGCGGAAAACGCCGCACGAGTCAAGGTACTGCTCGGTGAAGCTCCGCCACCCCACGCCGTAGGACGTGAGCCGTTGAAGGTACTGCAACGTCGCCAGCACGCCTTCACGGCTGAACCTGTCCAGGCTCCAAAACAAGACCAAATCGAATTCCCGGCGCGATGCGGCCTCCATCAGCGCCTTGAATTGCGGCCTGTCGCCAGTCTTTGCGCTGGCCTGGTCTACGAATTCACGGGTGATAGTCCACTTCTGGCGCGCGCAAAACTCCCGCAGTTGGGCAAGCTGGTTGCGCACGTCCTGGCCCTTGTCGCGGGTGGAAACCCTGGCATAGAGGGTAACGCGGTGTATCTGGCTCATGCTCCAATGTTGCCATAAACACCTGATTTTGTCAATAGTCTGTTGAGCCATTTTCAGCCTTATTCTACACCGCGAAATCACCAGAAACCAGCGAGCGTTTTTGGCAAGTCAGGTATTTCCCTTAGTCTATGCCCCGTGACCCGAGTCTATATCCCGCGCGCGAATTCCAAGGCATAGACTTTATCGAGGCCAGGAAACCGCCCGAGGTCTGACAGCGGGCTTACCCGTACCGCGCGGTGGCGCGTGAACGTTCCATGGCTTACCCCTTCGGCTGCAAGGGCCGCGGCCTGGCGCGGCTTGGCCCGCGTATCCGCCCCGCCAGGTGCGAAGGTTGCGCCGGTTGCCTGGCCTCCGCTTTACGCTTCGCAGCTTGGCGCCGCAAAACGTTCGCAGCGCTTTCGGGCTTGCCCACTGTTTTCCTCCCGTTTCAACTCATGCGCCCGCGCGAGCTGCAAGACCGTAAATCAAAGTCGTCCAGCGCGACTTTGATTTTCAACTCATGCGCCCGCGCGAGCTGCAAGGCTCAAATCCGCAACGCGTTGCGCATTCGCCTAGCTCCTACCAAGCCTTGCCCTGCACGGCCAGGCGGTCAAAATCCGCCTCCGCCGGGCCATCCGGGAAACTGCCCGCCGGCTTGATCGGCGCCACCTTCGGCTTATTGGGGTCAAACCGTTCCGGCCGCCGCGAGTTTTGCCAGGTCGAATGTTGCCGATCCACACGGCCATCAGCCCAGGAAATCGTGTATGACGTAACCCGCTCCTCGGGCGCGGGTCCACGCCCCAGCGAAAAATCTCCGGTGATATGACGCTGCCATGCCGCAACTGCCAGAGCCTCCATTTCCGCGAAGGTCTGGCGCAATTCGGCCTCTGCCGGCGCCAGCGGATTCTCGCCAACCGCCGCGAGCAGTTCCGCCAAGTCCGCGCCGCTCACTTGGCCGCGAGCCTCCATCTTGCGGGCTTCGATGGACGCGGCATTTGCCAACAGGGCGTTGATTTCCTGTTGCATCCGCATCGAAGCCGGCCACACGGGCGCGCCACCCGCCGGAATCGGAATACCCGGACTCGCCGCGTGCAAAGCTCGCAGTGCTTCCGCATGAAGCACGTAGGGCGCGCCGTCGAAATCCTCCAGGGCTTTGCGCAGCCGGGCGCTTTCGGCCAGGTGCTTATTGAGTGCCGCTTGCAACTTGCCGGCTTCCGCCCTGATGCCTTCGGCCTTGGCACTCTGTAGGGCCGTTTCCGCCGCGGCAATCCGCTTCATGAGAGCCGTGCGCGCGCCGGCAAGGCCCGATATCTGCATATCGAGCTCTACCGCACGGGCGCGCGTCGGCCCCACGTCTGTACCTTCAAGCAGGGCTGCCAGCTCCGCTTCGCCCGCGTTTGCCCGAAGGGCCGCTAACTCCTGTTGCGCGGCCGCGGTCTTTGCTTCCAGTGCGGTTCGGGCCTCGCACAACTTGCGAAGCCCGGCCACCGCTTTCTCCACGGGGTTCTCAAACATCACAAACCCCCCAACTGGCGCGCGTTAAAGCTCGGATCGAGAGCTCGCCGCCCTTCCGCAAGCACGGCCCGCCCCTTCTTAGTGCGGATGCCGAGGTGTTCCGCCAAGCGCTCAGTCGCGCCGTTCGTTACGACGCCCTGACTGAGAGCTGCACGCCCTTCCCTGAAAACGCGCTTGCCAGCTTTGGTGGTTATCCCCATGCGCTCCGCAAGCCGGTTGAGCTCTTTTTTGCGCGCCTTCTGTTCCGGTGTCATTTCCACGTCTTGACCCCCGCCCAACCCCGCCGCGATATTAGCCGCGAGTTGCGCATTGTGTGCCCGTTCGGTTTCCCTTAGTTGGATGGATCTTTCTCGTATCGTCATTGGTTTTTTCCTTTCACTGCACTGATTTGCTTACTCGAAGTCTTGTAACTCCCGCTCGCGCCGCGCCCGCTCCCATGCGGCGCGCATGTCGCCATGCTCTAACCTGTCCTGCTCACTTTGCGCGTACCGTGTGAGCAGGTCGCAAACGGCGTCCGCCAGGGCCGGACGGTAACAGCGCCCGAGGCGCCAGCGCAACAGCCAAAGCAAGATGAAATCCGTTTTGCTCATATCGGCGATATCGAGAGCCTTGGTGGTGGTTCTCTTACCAAAACTCCCGTCTCCGGGTCCAGGAACATCTGCACTTGTGGCTCCATCCCTTGCACCCGCCGCAACGCCTGTGTCATGGCGTCTACCTGGTCATCATGCCGCCCCGCCGGAAACATCGTGCACTCCTCCAGAAACTCTTCCACCCACGGCGCCGTCGCCGGATGCGGCACGTAAACATTGCCAGCTTCTACCAGCGCACTTACCGCATGCGCCCGCGATAACTTCCCGCCTTCCGGGTTCACCGGCAACATGCGCCCGATGGTATGCTGCAACTCCGCAATGATGGCGCTCCCGTTGGCCTTATCTTCCACCAGAATCGCCTGCGTTCCGGGCCACTCCCGGCACATCATCACTATTTGCGCCCGCGTCGCTGGAAAGCTCCACTGCCCACGGCGTTGATCCATCAAATATCTGTCCGCTCCGTTGATCGACCAAAGCTGCCCCACAACGTAATCGCTCGTGTTCTCACCCTTGAAAGCCAAGTCCCAACTCTGAAACATCCCCTGCACAAAACGCGGCTGTACAACCGACGCCACACGCCGTATCTCCCCGCCCTTCGTGCGCACTTCCACCGGAGGCGGCGCCGTATTCGCGGGATGCCAGTATTTGAACCAGACCCTTTCAAACAGCCCACCACCCGCCGGGCTCGGGCGTTGCTGGTACTGCGCGGAATACCCGTAGCTCCCCAGCGTTTTCTTCGTTTCCGCGATTTGCGCCGGCCCGAACCGCGCCGGCCAGAGTAACTCGCCTTGCTGTTGCCGCGGATCGCGCCAACCAATCGCCGTTTTGCGGGCATCGCCTTCGTATTCAGCCGGTAGGCTCAAATGCTCCCAGCCGCCCCGCTGCAACACATGGCCGGCCAGGTCCTCTTCGTGGCTCCGCTGCATGATAATCACGCGCGCCGTCGTTTTCGGATCGTTAGCGCGCGTGCTCCAAACCATGTCGAACCAGTCCAGTGTCGCCTTGCGTCCGAGCATGCTTTCAATCTCGGCGACGTTATGCGGATCATCAATCACCAGCCGGTCGCCCCCTTCGCCGGTCGCCGAGCCGCCCGTGCCCACCGCGATGCGATGGCCGCCTCGGTCCGTCTCCACCTTGCGCTTCTCGTTTTGGTCGCCCGCGAACTGGAAGCGCTCACCCCAGTTGGCCTGATACCACATGCTCTGTATCAGCCGGCGGCTGCGCACGTTGTCGCGGATGGCCAGCGATTCCGCATACGACGCGAATAACCAGCGCCGCGCCGGGTGATCGATCCATTCCCAGCATGGCCACACCACGGAAACAATAGTGCTCTTTGAGTGCCGCGGCGGAAGCGTAATCAGCAAGTTCTGAATCTTGCCGCGCGTGACCGCCTCCAGGTGCTCACAGATGGCGTCAACATGCAGGCCCCAAACCAGGGGCGATGGCTCAATCAGGGGCCAGGCCGCCTTCAAGAATTCCCGAAGGCTCCGCCGGCACTGTTCCACCCTCCAGGAGTTTCGGGCCGCCACCAGCGGCCTTTTCAAGTAGTCGCCCGAGCTCGGCGAATTCCCCGTCTGTGAGCTGTCCAAAGTCGATTCCGTCATCATTCGCCTCATGCACCAGTCGAATCTGTGCCGCGGCAATCAGCGGTGCCAGTTGGCCCCGAATTTCCTGATATGCCCACGACTCACCCTTCCGCGCCGCTTTCCATGCGATGTCCGCCAACTCTTGCGCCCGCGCCTCAAGCTCTTCATCGCTTCCGCCCGCCAGCGCCAACACGTACAACTCGCGGAAGCGCTGCTGTGTTTTCGTGACTCCCTGCGGGTTGCCCGAAACACCCGGCGGCCAGCGCCACCGATGGCCAGGCCTGAGTATCTTTTCCGGGCATCCGCTTTGCCCTGGCCGCCATTGCGTATCCGCGGCCGGCATCAGCGGGCCTCCGTAGAATCGGCGCCAGCAGCGCCAGCATTAGCCAGGCTTCCGCCGCGGGCATCGGGTAGAGGTCTTGTAGCCGGCGTGCAACCAGCCCAGCCCATTCCCCCACGCGGCCGTGCCGCGGCTTCCAGTAGACCTCCACTGTGGTCCGCGCCGGGTGGGGCGCTTGTCCCGATACCGGCTTCGTTTTCGCACCTCGCAAGCACTCCAAAATCGCTTCCGAGGTAACGGGTTTGGGCAGAAAAACCCGTCATTTCCATAAAAGTCCCCATGAAGCACAAGAAAGAAAGTTTTGACAAAAAGCCATCACAACCCGTCACCCGTCACCTTTCCGCGTCTGCTCTGAGTCCAATTCCTTCATAAATCACCCCGGCCTTGGTGTGCTTTTTTGCGTGGCGCTCCGTGATTCTGAGCCCGAAAGCTGTCTCCGTAACCGGGTGTTCGCCCGCGTCTTCCGCCCATGTCTTGTAGGCCTGGTACAGTTGCCGTGATTTGGCTTGCGCGTACTCGCCGATGATGCAGGTCTCATCGATGAATCGCCCGATATGGTCTGACTGGGAGCGCCACGATTCGCCGGCCTGTTGCACGTCGGAGGGTTTGCCGAGCCCTTCCGCGTACCACCGCACGGCGCCGGCAACAGCCCACGCCAAGATGCCCTCGGCTTCGAGCATGAGCTTGGCTGGCAACTCGCGGTCCTGTTCTGACTTCGGGATAGTCACATCGAAGGGAATCGGGTGCAGCCGGTTCCAGATGGCGTTATCCGTGCCCCGAATGACGGGCAGGTGGTTCGCATCAATCCAGAGCTTGTGAGACTCGGGAAACTCCACGGGGTTTTCGTACTTGCGCGTGGCCTTGATTCGTCCCATGCCCTGAGTGATGCGCTTGAGTTTGCCTTCGGCGAGTCGCTGGCCCTCTTCGGTTTCGGAAGTCATGACGAACCGGGCGCCGCGGAGGTCCGCCAGGTCCGCCTGAGTGTTGTTGGACTCCTGGCGCACCATGAGGGTGTCGATTTGGAGTAAGACCGCGTACTCTTCGAGCAGCGCCAGGAACAGGGCCAGCAAAGTGGTCTTACCGTTGTCGCCGAGCCCGTGCAGCAGAAACACGGCTTTCTCGCTGGTATGGCCCGTCAGGCTGTAACCCAAAGCCTTTTGCAGGTAGGCAATCAAGCCCGGATGGTTTGCCAGGATGCGCTCCAAGAAGGCAATGAACGTGGGACACTTCGCCTCCGGGCGGTAATCGTAGTGCACCAGCTTGGTGATGAAATCTTCGCGCCGATGTGGGCGCAAAACGCCGGTTTTGAGGTCGAGTGTTCCATTGCCGAAGTTCAGCAGGTCCGCATGGGTGTCAAGGTCCGCCGGCAGGATCGCCAGATGGGGCTGTGCTTCGCGGAGAGCGTTGGTGATGCGCGCGGTGTTCAGGCAGTTGGCCGCAAACCTCGCCGCGCCCTCATTTCTGGCCTTCAGGGCTTGCCTTGCAAATTCCAGGATGGTGTTCTGAGAGAGCTCGCGGGCGCGCTCGCCGTCATCCACGGCCCAGCGCTTACCGTCCCGAACCAGCCACTTGTTGAACGCATGGCAGTAACGCAGATTCTCGCCGTGGAGAGCTATCAAGCGCTCGGAGTTGCCGTAGTCGCTGAAATACTGGCTCAACAGATCGGGCGGGGCCGGCGGCTGCTGCTGAAACGTAGTTTCGTGTATTGGTCCGGTGTTTCTGCGCTCCCACGGTTCCCGCGCCGGCCGCGAGTAGGCCGCGGCCAAAGTCGCCTGTATTTCCTGTTCGGTGTAGGGCTCGCGTTCGCCTTTGGTGTTGGTGTCCGGGCAGCGTCCGCGGTAATTCCGCATGGCGCCCTCGGCTTCGGCGATTTTGTAACCGTTATCGCGGAGTTGCAAGGCAAGCCAGAGCCCGGCATTGTTCCGGCCTTCACGGCCCACGCGATCAAGCGAATCCCGGATTAGCCGCTCGGATTCTACACGGCCGTTTGCCGGCATCGCGTGGGGCTTGCCGTTCGTCCGTTCCGGCGCCGCGGCCGGCGGCTCGAGCAACCCGAGAAACTCGCGGAGGTCCGCCGGCAAAATCTCGAGCCCGTAGGGTTCGGGATCGCGCAGCCATCGGTACTCGCCGCGGTCTGTCCGGCCGGTGAACACCACATACCCGCCGTCTGCCCGGATATCGAGGCCGGGCCAGCGCGCGCCCAGCTCGTGCTTGCTCTTGGCGTTGAGGGTAGGAACGTGCCAGCCAGGGTGCTTGAAATCGACGTGGTAGCCGCCCGATGGAGTCTGCCGGTGTGGCTTGAGGCCGAGCCGTTCGAGTGTTTGACAGCCTGGCTCCCCGTCAAAATCCAACGTGATTCGGTGCGATAGCGTGCCCGTTACAAGCGCCCACGTGGGAGGGTTCAGCCGCGACCAGGCCGAAAACTCCGCATCGCTCGCCTGGCGGCCTTGATACGGTTTCCAGGTGGTGAGTAGTGGCCGCTTGTCGCGGCCGGTAGGGATGATACTCCAGCCGGCCTCGCGCGCCATCGCGGGTGTCATCGCGCGGCCCTCCGGGAAGCGAGCTGGCCGCGGTTGACGCCCCGCAGTAGACGCAAGAACTCCCGATGAAGCCCGCGGTATTGGCGGTGCACCTGGCGCCGCAAAAAAGTGGCCGCGGGTGTCCGCTGTTCGCGAAGCGCCAGGTCAAGCTCGCCGAACACGTCTTCGAGTGATGCGGAGCGAAGTTTCACGCCGCAACGCTCCCATCGTCGCCGCCCGGCCGCTGCACGCGGCGCTCCGCGATGAAGTTTGCAAGGTCCTCGGGTTGAAACCGCACAAGGCCGCCGACCTTGACATAGGGCAGGCCGGCCCGCATGAGCCTCTCAACGCCGCCCAGCGACACATTGAGAAACTTGGCGGCCTGTCGCTTGTTTCGGAGGTAGATTTCTTCCTGCATGATGGCATTTTGCACCCCCCGCATTGCGGGAAATCAAGCCAGAAAAGTGCGGGAAAACTGCGGGAATGTGGGAAAATCTTCTACGGCTTTTTGGGGAGGTGGGGCTTCTTGGAGAAAACCCCGCGGATAAGTTGGTCCGGTGCACCATCATACCTGGGGTCACACGCGAGCCACTTCTGAATCTGCGTTCTACTCGTCCATCTCCCGGCACGTGCGATCATTTCATCCGTGACCTTCACGCCGGCGGCCTTGCATTCGGCTTTGTAGGCATCCCGTGCCGCCTTCCGTTCGGCTTTTTTCGCCTCCAGTGACTCCGGGGGCGCATGGGCCCCTGCGTCAATCGGGGTGGCGGCGGTTTCGTCACGTGAACGAGCCGATGCACCGTTGCGCCTCTCGGACGGGCCACCCGCCGCGCTGGTGGTGGCGTTGGTGCTCACATTCCGTTCTGCGAGAAGCTGTTCCCATTCCTTGCTACTTGAAATGACCATCCATCGCATTTTGCTTTTGACGGTTGCTTCTTCGGCGTCCGATAGCTGGCGATCGCGACGGAAATAGAGATTGAAATAGTAATCTATAATCACCATCAGTGCTGCATCCGCGGCAGCCTGATTCATTCGCCCGCGTAACCCGTGATACCCGTAGAATACGCTCCGAACCAGCAGAACCAGCTCTGCCGTGGCCTCCTGCCGTCCCTCTTGCGTATCGAGCGTGGCCGCGAAAGTTCGCGTCCGCCGATACTGCAATTCACCTTGGGCCTTCAGGCGTTCAAAGGCATCGCGGTCTTCCGCGCCCTCCAGGCATTCGCTCAATTGGTGCAGCGCCGGCCGGCGGGCCCCCTCCTGGGATGCATCAGCCGCTTGCGCTACTTCGGGCGGGTGGTTGCTGCTCTCTGACATCGCCACTCCTCGCGATTCTCCATTCCCCCCGGAAGGGGAAGCCGCCAGCGGTGGAGTTGTTCCCGCTACGTCGCCCGGTTCATGACACCAGACCAAGGCGGCCACTCACATGGTACACCCCCGCGGGCTAAAACAGAATCGGCTTGCCACGTTTCAAACAATCGGCCCTTTACATCCGCAACGGATGTAGGGACTTTTGCAGGGAGTCAAGCCGTTTCACGGCTCCTCACCGCTCCGCACGGCTTCCGGTAAGAGTCGCTGGAGAGAATTGAAAACACTGCTACTTACATGAAAACAAGCGAGATGCGAAGGCAAGGCGAAACCTGCCCCTGAAGTGATTATGAGTCCGCTGCTCTAACCGCTGAGCTAAGGGCCCCCCAGCCGCCCCATTTTAGGGCGGTATTCACATTGTACCGGGTCCTCTAGCTTCCGCCCAACAGGCGCGAAAGGGTTTAGGTTGGCAGACGATTCTGGACGATGGAGCGACTATCACGCGCCTGCCCTGCAAGCGTCGCCTGTCTGCTACACTGCCGGAAAGGGGATCCGATCGTTCCGATGAAAATCCAACAGCTTCTATGGATGGTGGCTCTCTCCGCCGCCGCCTGGCCGGCCCGCGCCGACGTCCTCGATTCGGCCGCCGGCGGCTTCACCGTCAAGATCGCCGTCACTATCCACGCCTCTCCCCACGACGTCTACACGCACCTGCTCCGTGTCGGCGACTGGTGGGATTCCGCTCACACCTTCTCCGGCAATTCCCACAACCTGAGACTTGAGGCCATTCCGACCGGCTGCTTCTGCGAGGAATTCCGCGACGGCGGAGGCGTCCGCCACATGGACGTCGTGTACGTCGAGCCCGACAAGACGCTTGTCCTGCGCGGCGGCCTCGGCCCCCTGCAGCGCCTGGCCGCCAGCGGCAGCATGACGCTGGCCCTCGCAGCCACGCCCGATGGCACCAGGCTCGAGCTCACCTTCGCAGCCGCCGGCTATCTGCCCTCGGGGATGAACACGCTTGCCGCGCCCGTGGACGGCGTCCTCACCGAGCAGGTCAACCGCCTGAAGAATCTGGTGGAGCAAGGCAACCCGGCTCCCGCAAAGAAGTAAGCCGTCCCGGCGGCCGCGTTGACAAGCGCCGCGCCGGTTGTCTACTGTGAGCTTTCTAATGATTCCTTCGGTCTTGCGTTGTAGCGAAGCCGGGTGTGGGACGGAAGTCTCGCGCGATTATCGCGGCTATAGTTGCCCCGTCTGCGGCAATTTGTTGCAGGCCGTTCCCAACCTCGGCTCCCTTTCACCCGAGCAGTTGAAGAAAATCTGGCGGGAACGGCGCACTTCCAACGCGCCCCTCGATTCGAGCGGCGTCTGGCGCTTTCGCGAGTACCTCCCCGACTGCCCAGCCGCGACCGTCGTCACCCTGGGCGAAGGCAATGTCCCGCTTCTCGCCGGCCAGAAGACCGCCGATTATGCCGGCGCCCATCATCTCTGGTTCAAGCATCTCGGTTGGAACCCCACCGGCTCCTTCAAAGACCTCGGCATGACCGTCGCCGTCACCGAGGCCCGCCGCCAGGGAGCGGAGGTCGTCGCCTGCGCCTCCACTGGTAATACCGCCGCCTCCATGGCCGCCTACGCCGCTCGCGCCAATCTGCGCGCCCGCGTCTATCTGCCCAAGGGCGGAGCCTCCATGCAGAAGTTGGCCCAGGCCCTCGATTTCGGCGCCGAAACCCAGTACGTAGACGGCAATTTCGACGATGCCCTACGCCAGTTGATGGCCGATGCCGATACCGGCATCTATTTCCTGAACTCCATCAACCCGTTCCGCATCGAAGGCCAGAAGACCGCCATTTTCGAGCTCATGGACCAGCTCGATTGGCGCGCGCCAGATTATATCGTGCTGCCCGGCGGCAACCTCGGCAACAGCGCCGCCTTCGGCAAAGCCATCGAAGAACTCGCCGCTATCGGTCTCATGACTCCCATTCCGCGCCTGGTCATCGTGCAGGCCCGCGGATCGAACGCCTTGGTGCGCACCGTCGAATCCGGCGGCAGCGAGCTGCAAATTGTCACCGACCCCCAGACCGTGGCTACCGCCATCCGCATCGGTGAGCCGAAAAGTTGGAAGAAAGCCATCCGTGCGCTGCGCTTCACCGGCGGCACGGTCATGGACGTGGACGACGCCGAAATCATGGCCGCCAAGCAGGTGCTCGGCCGCGACGGAATCGGCAGCGAACCCGCCTCCGCCACCACCCTGGCCGGCATCCGGCGCTTGATCGCCGATGGCCGGATGGACCCGGAGGCGCGCGTGGTCGCCTTCCTCACCGGACACGCCCTCAAAGATACCGATTCCATTCTCAACGCCAGTAGGACAGACCATCATTTTTCGTCGTCTGTCAAGGGCTCAAATGTCTGAGAGGCATGACAGACCACGGAAAACGATGGTCTGTCCCACCACGCGTATCGCCGTCCCCGCGTCGATTGCCAACCTCGGCCCTGGCCTCGACACTCTGGCCTTGGCCGTCCGCCTGTTCCTCCGCCTGCGCGTCCGCAAGAGCCGCCAACCAGGCTCGAAGCGTCTCCAATTCCACTTTCGCAATATCGAATTGCAGGGCGAGAATCTGATCGAGCGCGCCTTCCTTCATCTCGCCGCGCGCCGCCGTTTCCCTTCGGTCGATGTCGAAGTCGAAACCGACATCCCCTTGCGCTCCGGGTTGGGCAGCAGTGCGGCCGCCGTGGCCGCCGGCTTCCGCCTGTTTGAGACGCTGTTCGGCCCGCAGCCCATCGAAAAACTTCTGGCGGCCGGATGCGCCATCGAAGGTCATCCGGAAAACGTGGCGGCCGCGCTCCTGGGCGGGCTGGTGGTCTGCTGCCAGCGCGGCGATGGCTCTGTGATCGCCCTCCCGGCTCCCTGGCCGCCCTCCCTGCGAATCATTGTCGCAACGCCCGAACTGCAACTGGAGACGCGCCGTTCCCGCGCCATCCTGCCCCAGGCAGTGCCCCTCTCCGCGGCTGTCAACAACATCCAACGCGTCGCGCTGCTGCTGGAGGGATTGCGCACCCGCAACTATGCCGTCTTATCGGAAGCCCTGCGCGACCAACTCCACCAGCCCAGCCGATGCGCCATCGTCCCTGCGCTCGATCGGCTCCTGGAGCTCCACCACCCCGGTCTTATCGGCGTCTGTCTGAGCGGTTCCGGCCCTTCGGTCGCCGCCATAGCGCAGAGTCATCTCCCTCAGATTGCTGCGAAGCTCACCGCTGCACTCCGCCAAGCCGGCGTCCGCGCCGTCACGCGCACTCTCAGTGTGTACCAGCCGGGAAATCATTGATTCAACGCGGAGGCGCGGAGAAAAACAGCAGTAAAGTCAAGGTATCAAGCGGCGTGCCACCCGTCGGGACTGAGGCTTTGACCTCGATGTCTTCTCCGTGTCTCCGCGCCTCCGCGTTGAAAGAATCTCTGTTATGCCGATTCGAGCGACACGGCTTCTTCCACGTCTGCCAGCTTCACCATCAACTGCGACCCGTACTCGTACCCTTTGTCGAATGCTTGCAGGTTCAGTTTTTGGAACGCCGGCGGCACCGAATCCGCCACTGCCTTCCGCAAGGCGTCCGCTTCCAGCAAACCGGTCACCGCACCGAAAAACCCCACCATCACGATGTTCAGCACCATCTTGCGGCCCAGCTCTTCAGCCAGCCGCGTCGCCGGCACGCCATACATTCGCACCCCGCTCGGAGCCTCACCAACCTGCACCAGATCCTGCTCGGTAATCAGGATGCCGCCCGGCTTCAACTGCGGCCCGAACTTCCTGTAAGCCTCCTGCGACATCACCACCAGAACATCCGCCCGCGCGACATAGGGATAAAGGATCGGCTCGCTCGACAGAATCACCTGTGCGCTCGACGATCCGCCACGCGCTTCCGGGCCGAAGCTCTGCGTCATGCAGGCGTAGCCGCCATGAAAG
>Ga0209039_10000667_pt1 | contig 32939 bp, 18 predicted proteins | sample BogFormECP12_OM1_FD_188238 | JGI IMG/M metagenome (GOLD analysis project Ga0209039, IMG submission 188238) | Bog forest soil microbial communities from Calvert Island, British Columbia, Canada - ECP12_OM1 (SPAdes) (version 2) | ecosystem: Environmental > Aquatic > Freshwater > Wetlands > Bog ... | reverse complement strand
AGCGCCGGGCTTTAGCCCGGCACCTGCCGGCCTGAAGGCCGGCGCTACGGCGGGGCCAGAGGCTGAAGCAAGCGCTTCGCGGCTGCCGCCGGAGGTGCGGGACCATCGCGATCCTTATGGGTTTGTGGGCCGCGACAGCGCCGTTCTTAGCATGGAACGCGCGCTCCATCGCCAGGCTCCGTCGATCCTGGTTCAGGGGCTCGGTGGCGTCGGCAAAACGACCTTGGCGCGCGGCTTCCTGCGGTGGTTGGACGAAACTGGAGGCCTCGATGGCGCCCTTTGGTTCGATTTCCGCGATATCCGCACCGCCGCGTACGTGATCAATCGCACCGGCGAGGCATTCTACGGCGAGAACTTCGGCGTCGCACCTGACAAATTGCAGCTTCTGGCCCGCGCCCTGGGCCAATTGCGCGTCCTCATGGTGTGGGACAATTTCGAGTCTGCGGCTGGAAACCTCACGGGCGCCGACCGCGCGGAACTGGGCCAGTTTCTGGATGCGATCCGCGGCGGCCGCAGCAAAGTGATCATCACCAGCCGTTCCCCTGAGGAGTGGTTGGGAGCCGAGCGGCGGTTCGCACTTCCCTTAGGAGGCTTGGACGGCGAGGAGCGCTGGGAGTATTGCGAGGTGATCCTGCGGGAGCTGGGGCTGAAGCTGAACCGGAACGACCCGGAGCTTACGAGCCTGATGGACCAGCTTGCCGGCCACCCGCTCGCCATGCGGGTGGTGCTGCCGAGGCTCGAAAAGATGACGGCGGGCAAGGTCGCGGAGGCTCTGCGAACGAACCTCGCCGAACTGGGATTGAGCGAGCAGGAAGAGCAAGGCCGGCTGTTCGCAACGCTGCGGTTTGTGGAGCAGGGGCTGGAACAGGACCTGCGGCCCCTCCTGAAGCTGGTGGGCCTGCACGAGGGGTACGTCGATGCAGATTATTTGCAGGCGATGGCGAAGGAGGTGGACGACGGTTGGACGCGTCCGCGCATCGACCGCCTGATGGAGGCGCTCCAAGCTGCGGGCCTTCTGCGGGTGGTCGGGCAGGCCGTTTACGAGATGCACCCGCTGCTCACCAGTTATCTGCGTTCCCGCCCTGAGGCCGCACCTGAGGCGCGCGAGCGCGCCTTCGTCGATATTATGGGTCGCCTCGCAGACGCCCTTGCGCCGCGCGAGCTTCACGAGCAGCGCACTCCGTTTTTCTTCCACGGCTCCAACTTCCACTTCGCTCTCTCGCTCGCCGAGCGGCTACGGATGGATCAAGACGTCGACGCCCTGACCCAGTCGCTGGCCGCCTATGCGCAACACTCCCGCAATTTCGCGGAGGCCTCCCGGTTGTTCGAGCAACTCGCGAGGCACAACGCGGCGCGCGGCAACCCGGAGGGAGAGGCAGCCGCTTACCACCAACTGGGCATGGTCGCCCAAGAGGAGCGGGACTTTGCTACGGCGCGGGAGTGGTACCTCAAATCCCTCGCCATCAAGGAGAAGCAGGGCAACCAGCACGGCGCCGCCAGCACCTATCACCAACTGGGCAGGATTGCCGAAGAGGAGCGGGACTTTGCCCGGGCGCGGGAGTGGTACCTCAAATCCCTCGCCATCGAGGAGCAGCAGGGCAACCGGCAGGGCGCCGCCAGCACCTATCACCAACTGGGCGGTATCGCCGAAGAGGAGCGGGACTTTGCTACGGCGCGGGAGTGGTACCTCAAATCCCTCGCCATCAAGGAGAAGCAGGGCAACCTGCACGGCGCCGCCAGCACCTACCACCAACTGGGCATCGTCGCCCAAAAGGAGCGGGACCTTGGCACGGCGCGGGAGTGGTACCTCAAATCCCTCGCCATCAAGGAGCAGCAGGGCAACCTGCACGGCGCCGCCATCACCTATCACCAACTGGGCACGATCGCCCAAGAGGAGCGGGACTTTGCCGGGGCGCGGGAGTGGTACCTCAAATCCCTCGCCATCGAGGAGAAGCAGGGCAACCTGCACGGCGCCGCCAGCACCTATCACCAACTGGGCATGATCGCCCAAGAGGAGCGGGACTTTGCCGGGGCGCGGGAGTGGTACCTCAAATCCCTCGCCATCGAGGAGAAGCAGGGCAACCTGCACGGCGCCGCCATCACCTATCACCAACTGGGCAGGATCGCCCAAGAGGAGCGGGACTTTGCCCGGGCGCGGGAGTGGTACCTCAAATCCCTCGCCATCAAGGAGAAGCAGGGAAACCTGCACGGCGCCGCCAGCACCTACGGCCAGCTCGGCACCCTCGCAGGACTCCAGGGCGACTTCGAAGAAGCCGGGAAATGGCTGATCCGCTGTATCACGTCATTCTCCGAGGCGAACGACCAGCGCCTGGCGCAACACGGCGTCGGGAGCTTCCTCATATTCCACGAGCAGGCGTCCCCCGAGGACAAACAAAAACTCGAACGCCTTTGGGGCGAAGCGGGGCTGGGACCTTTCCCCACTGGAGGCGACCAATGACGAACCTCGACGACGAGGCCGCGAGTTTACGCCCTTAAGACCATGGCGCAAGCCCTGCCGCGCGAAGCGCCTTGGAGTGCGGCGGCTTGCCGCCGCTTTGGCCTCTGCGAGCTTGCTCGCAGTACCCCTGGCTGGGCGTACGGAGGGGGGGCCAGCAAGCTGGCCTGAAAAAAAGCGGCAGCAAGCTGCCGCACTCCAAGGCGCTTCGCGCAGGTTCATCCCAGGGCGAGTAGCATGATTTGCTGGAGATAGGAAAATGGAGGAGGCGAAATCATCGACTGCGGGCCGCGAGTTCGAACACCGGGTGGCCGAAATCCTGCGGAAGAATGACATTTCCTTTAGAGAACAAGTTGCTGTGGGCGGCGTAGAGCCGGACTTTCTGATCGAGACGACGGATGGCCGCTTCGTAATAGTTGAAGCCAAAAGCTGGCCGGCGACAGAAAGCAGCGTGAGTCGCGCCGCCCGGGAAGTACGATTCTATCGGGAAGCGATAGGTGTAGACGTGCCGATCGTTGTCCTGAAGGGTCTCGATCGTGGTCGCCCGGCAGAAGGCGTGGTTGGTGAAGGGCAGCTTATTGACTCCCTGACGGTGGCCTTGCAATCACGGCCGCCCTCGTCGGGGGACCGCTTTTCTTTTCGGAAGTTCGGCACGAGAAGGGGATCCGCCGAGATCTACGTGGACGGAAAACTAAGTATCGCGCCTCAGAGAACGATCTTCGCCGCTATGCCTTTTTCCGGCGACTACGACGATACTTACTTTGTGGCGATGGCACATGCTGCGCACTCTCTTGGCGCCGTTTGCCGACGGATCGACCGTGAAGACTTCGAGGGAGATATCGTTGAGGGAATCAAGAAGCTGATTCGCGAGAGCGTCGCGGTTATTGCCGACCTTTCGGAATCCAAGCCCAACGTGCTTTATGAGACTGGGTTCGCCCATGCGCTCAGTCTTCCTACCGTACACATCTGCAGCTCTCCCTTAGGCGAGCTTCCTTTCGATGTCAGAAACTGGAACACGATCGAGTATACGAAAGGCCAGACTTATGCACTGCGCGATCCACTGGTCAAGAGATTGGCAGGGCTCTTAGAGAATCACTGCTGTCCAAGATAATTGATTTCCTAGCGAGTCACATCAGTGAAAATGCGGCGCGCCAGCAAATTATGGATATGATTGGAGGAATTCCAATCGGCCGCCCCGGCCATCCGGAGGAGGTCGCCGAATTGGCAGCATTCCTCGCATCTGACCGAGCCACCTCGATTCATGGGGCAGACTACATCATTGATGGCGGCACGATGCCTACAGTTTGATTCATGTTCCATGATGGGATTTGGTTTGAGGGTCGTGTCCTAATAGCTAAATTAGGACACTACCCGTTTGAGAGCATCCGGGTGCGCGATGAGGGCGCAAGAGAAGCGAGTGCTGTCTTCGAGCGGACGATTGACGCCGAGCCCCACGTCGCGTCGCGCTACTTCCACGCTGGCCTTGCCTCGAAGGCCGCGCATGACTCGGGAAAGGCGGCTCAATACCTGGAGGAACCGTCGGCTAGGGACAATCGCCAACTTACCGACGAGAAGTTCGGACCACTTCCACGGCTTGACGACCATACGGGTAGGCTAATCTGGAGTCTTGGAGCGATTTCCCTTTTGTGCTAGTGCAGCAGCTTCGCGTATTCTGCCTTCGCTTCTCGCAGGATGGGGATGTCGGGGTCGGCATCTTTCCAAAGCACGAGGAAATCCCTATAAGCGGCAAGCGACCTTACACGGGCGGCATCGGCCTCCGCTCCCTGGGTGCCTCTCGACTGCAAGGCGTTGGCGCGAGCTACTCCCAGGCGCGCCAAGGCTCCCGTCCAGCAGTTCCAGACAATGCCGCTGTGATCGAGAACCTTCTGAAATTCGGCGGCAGCAGAACTGCTCTGTCCGGCTGCCAGATAAGCTTCTCCGCGCAGATACGTGGGATAAAGACACGAACCGTTGATGACGAACTGAATCGCTCCCAATTCGATGGGCTTTGCAGCTTCGAGAACAGTCAGTGCGGGAGCTGGATTCTTCCGGTCAGCGTCCATCGCCAACTGCGCCCGAATCGCAGGCAGCCAAAGCGACTGCATCTGCGTATCCACCGGGAAGCGCTTCCCTAGTTCCTGGGTGAGGGATTCGGCTCGCGCCGTATCGCCCGCCAGCGCAAAGGCCAGGGCCGCTTCGCTCTCTGCGCCCTGGCTGGTGGGAGCGAGTTTAAAAGCATCTGCCGCCAACTTCCGAGCTTCCGCCGCGTTCCCGAATACTGCTTCCCGTTGCGCGGCAATGGCCTGCCATATGGCCGCGCTTTCCTTGTTGTCATTGCGGATGGCTGATCCCACCGCCCGTTTGGTCAACTCCCGCGCCCGGCGCAGATGACCGACATACGCCTCACTGTCAGATGCGAGCGAAAGTCCGCGGTTCTCGTAATCGGGTTTGTCCGCATACCACTTCTGCTGTTCCGCCATGGTTTGAGAGTCCGCCGCGAGAAAGGCAAGAACGTAGAGGTCGTTATGAAATAAGTCCTCATCCATTCCCCGGGCTTGCGCCTCGCGGATGATCTGCCGGGCTTCGTCGAAGCGCTGCAAGCCCAGGGCAACGCTGGCAAGATTGTCGTACGCATCGGCGCGATCCGGCGCGCGGTGCAAGCCTTGTCGCGTGATCTCCGCGGCTTTCTCAAACTGTCCCTGGGACGAGAACACAATGCCCAGGTTGCTGTAGGCTCCGATGGTCTGCGGGTAGTTGTCGATCTGCTTCTGGAGCGCCTCGGCCGACTTATCCAGTTCCCCGGTCACACTCGAATAGTAATCGCCGGCGATCGAAAGCTTTTCTCGCTCGCTGGCGTGCTCCCGCAACTGGAATGCCTTGGTGTAGTATTCGCTGGCTCGTCCCAGTTCACCGAGCTCGAAGTAATCGCTGCCGGCTTGCCGGTAGCCCAGGGCAAAATTCGGATCGAGTTGGATGGCACGCAGGTGGTAAGGCAGCGCTGCGGGCGGCCCCTTCTCGTTGTACGCGTGTAGTCCGAGGCTGTACGCCTTCAGAGCGTCGAGCGAAGACGTGGTGGCCTCGGCCAGTGGAACATCAAACTGCTGCACCGTGGCCAGCGATTCACCCAGTTCGGCGCGCAGCTTGGTTGCCGCCCCGCCCAGCGCGTCCAGAACCTTCGCCTTGGACGCTGCAGTCGCTTGCTCCTCGGCCAGCGTATCTCCGCTCTCGCAATTGACCGCCTTTAACCTCAACACATAGTCGCTCCCCAAGCTGCCAATCGCGCCGGCAATGTAGGCCTTGCTGTGCGCCCGAGTGCAAAGCTCGCGAGCCCTTTCGAGCGTCACTTTCGCGCTGGCCGGAATGGTCATTTGTTGCATGGTCTTCGCGACCTCGCGGCTGGAGAGAATATTCAGGAAAGGCGATTGCGCCAGCGAAACGCCAAGAGCCGTCTTTAGCGAGTCGTCGAACACCGCATCGCCGGTGCTGTTGGCAAAATCGGCGAGAACGATGGTGTCTTTGTCGGTCAAGGTGCGTGCCCTGCGGGTGTAGAACCACCAACCACCCACTACTAATCCGATCACCAAAACTGTGGCGCCGGCGAGCGCCGCCCTTCGAAACCAAGTGGATTTTGGAACTGGCGCCGACGCAGCCTCGGCTGCCAAGAGGTCTACCCGGCCCAACTCGCTATCGCGCTTCAATCGCTGCAAATCGGTGCGGATTTCTGCCGCACCCTGGTAGCGCAGTTTTCGGTCTTTCTCCAGCGTTTTCCCGATGATTTCGTCCAGCTTGGGTGGAAGTCCAGGACTAATCTGCGAGGGTGGAACGGACGTCCGATTCAGAATCGCGTCGTGGATGACCGCAGCGGTCTTTCCCTGAAAGGCCATTCGGCCCGTGGCCATCTCGTAGAGGACGGTGCCGAAGGAAAACAGATCCGTACGGGCATCGAGTTCTTCGCCGCGTGCCTGCTCGGGGCTCATGTAGGCTATAGTCCCCATGGTCGAGCCGGGGATGGTGAGATGTTCAAGGTCGATCGAGACGGTGGGCGTGTCTTGCAGGTCCGGGGCGCCCGCACCGGGAATGGCGCCGGTCCATTTCGCCAGTCCGAAGTCCAGAATCTTGGCCTGCCCGCGATGGGTGACAAAAATGTTGGCCGGCTTGATATCGCGATGGACTATGCCCTTGGCGTGCGCGGCATCCAGCCCGTCGGCGATTTGGATGGCCAGGTCGAGCAGTTCGTCAATCTTGATCGCCCCCCCGGCAATCCGGTGCTTCAGCGTTTGACCCTCGAGCAACTGCATGGAAATGAAAGGCTTTCCGTCGGCCTCGTCAATTTCGTAAATCATGCAGATGTTCGGATGATCCAGGGCAGAGGCCGCGCGCGCCTCGCGCATGAAGCGCTGCAAAGCCCGATGGTCCCGGGACATTTCTTCCGGCAGGAACTTGAGTGCGACGAAGCGGTGGAGCTTGGTGTCTTCGGCCTTATAGACGACACCCATGCCCCCGCCGCCGAGCTTCTCCACAATGCGGTAGTGCGAAACCGTCGTTCCAATCATGATTTGGGGTCCCGCTGTACATCGAAGAATCTTAGCACACCGGTCGAACACGGTGTCCTCAAATCGGAGGCACTCCAAAGCCGCCAAAGGAAACCTTGTGAAGCGGTGTACGAGTGACGAGTGACAAGTGACGAGTGACGAGTGACGAGCAGGAAGAATCGTCATGCGCTGCGAAGAAGTCCGGGGTTTGTGCTACAGGTTTGGCAGATTGAGAAGAGCGTCGTTTTTTTCTCTTAATCTTCGAAATCTGCGTAATCTGTGGATTCCAGTCTTTCCCAAGTGACACCACCACGATCAGTTGTCATTTCTGGGCGCCCCGAGAGCGTGCGGGGCCTTCTGAAGGCGCTGGAAGGCGGCCGTTTCCTTTTGGGCCTCCGCCGCTCGCCCCAGATCGCGGTAGATCTGGGCGAGAACGAAGTGAACGTCGGGATCGTCCGGTGCGGCGTCTCGAGCCGGTTCGAGCGCGGTGAGCGCCTCCTGCTTCCGGCCCAGTTGGCGCAGGGCTTTGGCCAAGCCGAGGCGAGCCGGGACGGCGGCGGGATCGAGTTGCAACGCGCGGCGGAAAGCCGGAACGGCCTCATCGAGCTGCCCGTGCTTCCGATGAACCTCGCCGACTTCGTATTCAGCCTCGGCGCTGGTTGGATCGACCTTCAGCTCCTCACCCAGTTCGGTCAAGGCTTGCTGCCAGGCGTTGGGATCGGGCGAATGGGTCAGCAAGAGAATGGCAATCTGGAGATGGAGATCCTGCATCGTGGGCTCAAGCTGGAGGGCCTGGCGGTAGGCGTCGATGGCTCCCTTCCAGTTCCCGTCCGCGGCTGCCGCCGAAGCCATCACCTGGTAGCTGCGTGGGGAATTCGGCGCCACCTTCATCAGCCGCAAGTAAAGTTCCGAGGAGAGCTTCGCGTAAAGCTGCCCGGCGGCGTAGAGAACGTCGGGATCATCCGGGTAGTCGGTGAGCAGTTTTTGAGCGGCTTGGTCCGCCACCGCTCTGTCTCCGGCCGCGACGGCACAGCGCTCCAAGCTGAGGCCCAGCACTCGCCGCAGTTTAAGATCAGGGTTGGAAGCAAACTCCCGCTTAAGGCCCGGCAGGGCTTCATCACAGCTTCCCACCGCCGCCTGGCTGAGCGGCAGAAATGACTTCGCCGTTTGGAGCGAAGGATCGTGCCCTAGAGCCTCCTGAAACTCAGTGGCCGCCTTGCTGTACTGACGATCGGCGTAATAGGCGAGTCCGAGGTTGGCCCGAACCTCGGCGAGCGTTGGATCGAGCTTCAAGGCAGCGGAGAGGTGCTGCTCAGCGGCGGAAAGGTCGCCCCCCTTCAGAGCCTCGAGCCCCTGTTCCACTTCCACCTGCACCGATGCGGACGACTGCTGGGGAAAGCCACCTGCTGGAAGCAGAAACAAAAAGAGCGCGCACCCCGTAACCTGACGCTTCATAGTGAAGCATTGTAGCGAGGTGCGCGCTCCGGTAGCAACCTGCAATCAAAAGAGAACACATGAACCTGCGCGAAGCGCCTTGGAGTGCGGCGGCTTGACGCCGCCTTCTTCGTTGATCGCATGCCAAGGCGGCGTCAAGCCGCCGCACTCCAAGGCGCTTCGCGCAGGGCATTTCCTGACAGCGGCCTCAGAAAATCACTTTTAAACCTAGCTGGATGTTCCGTGGACTTATGGCGCTGTTAATCTGGCCGAAAGTGCTATCGCTCACACCATAGTCGGCTCCGTTGAACGACGGATGGTTGAACGCGTTGAAGAATTCAGCGCGGAACTGGTACTTGAAGCGCTCGGCAATGGGACCGTTCTTGATCACGGCAATATCGAAGTTGGTGACTCCGGGCCCTTCGATGATGTTAGGAGCTGAGGAGCCGACCAAGCCGCTGTTGGGATAGAGAGCCGGCTCATAGAAGCACCCGGTATTGAAGAATTGAAGGAAGGTACGATTTCCCCTGGTGCTGCATCCGGGCTTGACGTAGGCGTACTCCGTTCCGCCGATGTTGTTGGTGCCGTTACCGAGATAATCGGCGCTGGCGGTCACGCTGTTGGGGAATCCGCTGATCAATGCGACGTCGCCGGAAACCTCCCAGCCACCCAAGGCCTTTCCCGCGAAAGAGGTTGCGTTCTTTAGGAAAGGCAGGTCGTAAATATAGGTAAGGACCAAGTGGTGCGCTTGGTTAAAGCCCGCCAACTGCCAGTTGTACTTGGGGAGGTAGGTATCGGTGATCACCGTGTAGATGCTGTCCGCCATGTCGAAAGCTTTCGAGTACGTGTACGCCACACTGTATTGCAAGCCGTTGGTGAAGCGCCTCTGCACCTGTACCTGCAACCCGTCGTACTTCGAGTTAGCCTCCTGCAAGGAGGTCATCGCGCCCCCTATCCCAGGGTAGGGCCGCAGGAGATCCTGGTTGATGGCGGCGTTGGCGGGATTGTTAAAGGTCCCGATCGCCGGCTGGTTCAAGTCGGCATTGATGAAGAGGTGCTTGCCTCGGTTTCCGACGTAACCGACATCCACCAAGGTGTTCTTGAAGAACTCGTGCTGAACCGAGAAGTTCCACGAATAGACGACCGGAATCTTGCCCACGAGGTCCGATCCGGTCATGGGTATCGGCAACTGCGGCGCTGTGGTTGGAGCGACAGCGCAGGTCCGCTGCGCCGTCACCGCCGATCCAGGGCAATCCGCCAGCCCGTTGAAGACTTCTTCCGCCAACTGGAACGGGGAGTTCCCGCCTTCCAGGGTCACGTCGCTGAGAGTGTTGTGGTTGTAAAAGATGCCGGCGCCGCCCCGAACGACGTACTTGCCAGTGCCGGTGGGGTCGTAGGCAAAGCCGATGCGCGGCTGGTAATTACCGTACTGGTTCTGCACAATCTGGGGCGATAGCCCCCGCTGCATGCCGAATCCCTGGAGTTGCTGGTTGATCGCGCTGAGATTGGACGTAGTGACCTTCTGTCCAAATACGGCGGTGTGTCCGACGGCGGCCTGAGGCAGTGAAGAGCAGGGGACCCCGATGCCATTGTAAGGGTCGCCCCCGGTAACAAAACCGGTATTCGGGTCTACAACCTGCTTCGTGCCTGCGGTGGCAGAATAGAAGCTGGGTGAGAATATCGCCCAATTGCACCACTTGGACGAGTAGGGTTGGAAGTAGTCCCAACGCATTCCGCCCTGGATGGTCAAGCGCGGCGTGGCTTTCCAGCTATCCTGCCCGAAGAAGCCGATCTGGTGCGCCGCCCAAGGCGTATAGTTGCGATAGCCCAGCTCGGAATAGCTATCGAAGTTCCCGAGCAGAGCATCCGCCAAAGCCGACCCGGTAGTATTGGGATTGGAAGCATTAAACGTGAATTGCCCGTTCAGGTTGTTACCCACTCCGCCGCCGGGCGTGACGCGCACCTGGTCATGATCGTTTTCGCCGTCGTGTTCATACCAGATTCCGGCCTTAATCGTGTGCGTGCTGAGGACCTTGGTGATGACGTCCTGAATTGTGTAAATGTGACCCACGCTGCCCGAAGGGTAAGGCAGACCGCTGATGGAGGGAAACTGGGCTAGGTTCAGAGTGGGAATCTTGCCGGGTATATCCTTGCTGAGATCACCCCCGGGGATGATATACGGATAGGTTACGCCCAGAGAGGTGCGATCCAAGCCGTTTCCACCCAATCCGCCGCCCGGCACCAGGACGTGAACGATATCTTCGGTGGCGGTGGCCGTGAAGTCGTTCAGAAGCGTCGGGCTGAACGTGGTGTTCAAGTCAAGCGTTCCGGCCCGGCTGGGGAACAGGAAGCCCTGTGATAGGAGTGCGCTCTGGCCGCCGTCGCCCGCCGGACTGCTAATGGTATTGGCAATGTGACGGAAGCTCACTGCAAGGTGGTTCTTCTCGTTCACCACGTAATCCACCTTGACGTCGTCCGAGCGGGTGAAGTTCGGTGTGTTGTAATTGTAAATGAGGTTATTTCCGCCCTCCATTGCGTAGGCGCTGTTCGAGTTGGTGACGGTGTTGGGCTTCAAGTACAGGCCCACGAGCGCCTGCCCGTTCGGGCTGATGAGGTTCGCGGGGATGGTATCGTTCGGAAACGGCTGACCCGCCACCAGACCGTCTACTCCATTCAAATAAGCTGGAACGGTCGGGCACGACCCGAACACGGCGCAATAACCGCTCAAACTGCCAGAGCGATCCGCGGCCGAGGGCACCGTGCCCACCTCCGTGTTGCCGTTGATTTCGCGCTGCCACTCTTCCGAGTAGAAGAAGTAGAGCTTGTGCTTCTTGGGAATCACCGGCCCGCCGAAGGCGAACCCGAAATCGTTGATCTTCAGCGTGGGAACCGTCGGGGAAAAGAAGTACCGCGAGTCGAGCGCGTCGTTGCGGACAAACTCATACAGGTCCCCGTGGTACTGGTCGCCGCCGGACTTCATGCTGACCACCATCTGGCCGCCCGCCGCGCGCGAGTATTCCGGCATGTAGCCGGTGGTGATGATGTTCACCTCGGAGATCGCGTCCATGCTGGGCATGGCCACGGTGGCGCCGTTGGCCCGCGTTCGGGTGGATGGGCCGCCATCAATCAAAAGGTTGTTGGACTCCCCCGTTAAGCCGTTCACTTGGGTGCACTGCGAAGCAAACGACCCAAATCCCGACATACCCTGAAAGCTGTTGAAGGTAAAGCTCTGCACAACGCCGGGTTGGAGACCCAGGAGGTTGACAAAATTCCGCCCGTTCACGGGCAACTCTTCCATCTGCGTGGAGTTGACCGTGCGGGAAACCTTGGAGTCCTCAGTTTGCAATTGAACGGCGGAAGCCGTCACCTCCACCGATTGCGTCACCTGACCCACCGGGAGCGTGCCGTTAACCAGAACACTGGCAGCCGGATCGAGGTGGACGCCCCTCTCTGTCCAAGATTGGAAGCCCTCTTTCTCTGCCTTGACGTCGTAGTCGCCGGATGGAAGGCTAGGCACCACAAAATAGCCAGCAGCATTTGTAGTTGTCTTGGAGACTAGCTGTGTGCCGGTGTTAACAACCGTAATGTTGACGCCGGGGATCACCGCGCCCGAGGAATCCGAGATTACCCCTGCAATGGTAGCGGTTGTCGTTGTCTGCGCGGGGGATGTACGAACGCCGAGTCCACCCGCCACCAGAAGCACCAGTGCTCCCACCAAGCATTTCACATGCTTCTTCATGTAGACCTCCTCTTTTGCCCAGGAATTGGGGCCCGCTTTCTTACGTGAGGCTAACTTTTCCGCACCCTTGCAAATGACCCAACAGTTGATCAGCGTACGGTTAAGAATTTTAGGTAGCTTCTGTGGATTATGTCAAGACTTTTTTTTAGTTATGCTAACTGCCAATTAGAACCGCTCCCCCTTCTTATTCTGCCTAATCCTGCTTAGGGGTTAGATGGTGTCGAAACGAGAATTCCTGTTCTCGCTGTAACCGTTACAGCACCGGGGCGACGCTTGTGGTCGCCCTAAGGGCAGGCAGGAGCAGAAGGCCCCTGGATATCAAGCTCGGAGTGCTTGCCACCCTAAGGTCGAACGAGAATTCTGGTTCTAGTTGTAACCGTTACAGTACAGGGCGAACTTTCTCCTGGGCCGCACAAGGCCCGGAACATCAAGGGCGGAATCGCGTCTCATTAGTCAGTTTAGAAGTACCTTTGCTTTAGCCTTTCCCAGTTGTTGCCTGTCCGCCCGAGCGAAACCCAGCGGCTCCCAAACCTGTGATTGGAATCCCGGAATTGTGTTGACAGTTTGGCCCCCGGCGCTAAAATCTCATTCATGCGTCGACGGGAGTTCTTCACGCTGGCGGCTGGTGGAACCGTGCTGCTGTCGACAGCACGAAGGCTGCGCGGCGATTCCATCCTGCTATCGTCGAATCCCCTGGTTGTGGAGTTTAACCTCCAGTCGCTCAATGGTAAGTACACCCCAACAGAGGACTTCTACATTCGCAACCACTTCCCGATCCCGCAGGCGGCGCCAACACGCTTACTTCGAATCGAAGGCGAGGTGGAAAAGCCCCTCAGTGTCAGCGCCGAGCATCTGGCTCGCCTGCGGCCGAGAGAAATGGGTGCGGTGCTGGAGTGCGCCGGTAACGGAACGAGTCCCGAGGCGTTGGCAAGTAACGGCTTGTGGGAGGGTTGGGCGTTAGAGGACATCCTCGCCATGGCGCAGCCCACATCGAAGGCCGCCCATCTGCACCTCACGGGAAGCGATGGCTTCTCGCGCAGCGTACCCATGGGCGAGGCGCTACGCGATGCAATACTGGTGACTCGGCTCAATCACCAGCTGTTGCCCCTGGAGCATGGCGCTCCCTGGCGGGTGCTGTTTCCGGGCTGGTATGGGATGAGTTCGGTGAAATGGCTGGAGCGAATCGAGCTCTCTCCCATTCCCCTGGCTCCGGAGACCGATCAGTACTTGGCCAAGCTTGACCGCCCGCCCGCCGGGCAGCCGAATTACCATTCCCTTCCCAGACTGCAAGTGAAGTCGGTGGTGAATTATCCGGCGCTAGGGGTGATCCTGCACCCGGGCACAGTGACGGTCCGTGGCCTTGCCTGGTCGGGAACAGGGACGGTCGCAGTTGTGGAAGTGAGCACGGATGGAGGCAAGACTTGGCGCGTGGCCAAGCTCGACGCGGGCAGTCGATATGAGTGGGGCCAATGGCAGTACACGGTCAAGATTCCGGAGCCGGGCGTTCTGAATGTCGCGTGCAAAGCGGTCGACGAGAAGGGCGCGGAGCAGCCCGTGCAGCGCGATCCCAATCGGATCGACGGCTACGCCAATAACACGATCGAGCAAGTCCATTTCTTGGTCGAATAGCAACCGGGAGCGCGGGCGTCCCGCCCGCTCAGCACTGTGGCTAGTGGCGAGTGGTTAGTGGCTAGAAAAGAAAGACGGATCGTGCTCTAACTAGCCACCAGCCACTAACCGCTAGCCACTTCTTCCGGGACTTCGGGAGTGTGCATGTCCGGGCGACAAGTCCATCGGCTCACCGTGCTGGCACCATTGGTCGCTGCCTTAATCGGGGGCGTGTGGTCGGTTTCGCAGACGCCACCTCAAGACGAGTTAGCGACGGCGGACGCCGCAGAGCGGTCCGGCGACTACGAAGCGGCCGCGCGCCTTTACCAGAAGTTTCTTTCCGGCGAAGGACCCTCGTCACTTTCGCGCGCGGTGATTGAGGCGCGGACCCGGCTCGCAACCACTTATTATCTCCTGCACCGCTACGATGAATCCCTGAAGGCTCTCGAACCGCTGCCTTTCGGTGCCGGTGATGGGTCAGCGGCACACGCGACTCCGTCGAAGGAATCGACACCTCCGCCCACGTCTGCGGCTGCGGCCATTCCTGCTCAAGCCTGGCTCGTCAGAGGACTAGACTACATCGAGCTCAATCAACTCCCGCAGGCCATCCGCTCTCTAGATCAGGCCCTGGTCCTGAAGCCCGACAGCGGAACCGCTCGGCTGGCGCTCGGGGACGCGCTTGCCCGTAGCGGTCGCCTCGAAGAAGCGGCGGATGACTACCGCGAGCAACTGCGTCGCACGCCGGAAGTCGGAGACGCGTGGTACAAGCTGGGCCTCGTTTACGATCAATTGGCTCAAGAAATCACCGCGGACCTCGCGGTCAAGAGACCGGCCGATGTTCTGGCGCTCCAGCTTTCGGCCGAGCAGCTTTCTCATCGCGGCGACTACTGGGGCGCGGCTCAAGCCCTTTTCCGGGCTTTGCAGCCGTCGCGGCCCAGTGCTGACCAAGCTGATGCGCAACGGGCTGCCATTCAGTACCCCATCATCTCTAGCTCAGAGAAGTCAGCTTTTCAGCCGGGCCTTCACGAGGATTTCGGAACCGCAATCCTGCAACTGGGTTATCCGAGCGCCGCTCGCGAGGAGTTCCAAACCGAACTCGCCCAGGACCCGGAATCGCTTCCTGCCTTGCTCGGCATGGAGGAAGTTGAAGCGTTGCGCTCGAACTGGGAGAGCGCCCTTGACGCTCTGGCACGGTTGATGGTTCTCCATCCGAAAGGGCTGGCTCGCCGCTTGGAGTCGCCGCCGCCGGCTCCGTTGTCGGAGGCATCGGCGCCAGGCCGAATGGCGTTGCCGGCACGTCTCGCCGAGTCGCCGGCGGGTAAACTCTGGAACGCGTGGTTGGCGAAGAAGGGGCTGAAGTCGCTTTCGCAACCGGACGTGGCTCGCACCCAGTGCTCTGCGGTTCCATCAGGCGAGCAGCTCAAACCTGGTTATTGGCTGAGCGAGGCCTGCTACGCCGAGTTGCGCGCGGAACTCCGCTCGCGAAGGAGCCGCAGCAAAGCCGACGAGATTAAACTGATCGAGGCGGAATACCGCTTGGAGAATTACCAGCAGGCTCGAGACCTGGCGAGGTCGCTTCGACGATCTGAGCCCGACGATTCCCTCGTAGCTTATTGGCTGGCCCAGTCCGACTCGGCTCTTGCCGGTCTGTGCTTCGACAAGCTGGCGGCGCTCAATTCCGATTCGGCGCGGGTGCATCAGGTTCTTGCCCGCTACTACTCTGAACGTCAGCAGCTAACCCCCGCGCGCAACGAGTACGAGGCGGCCTTGCGGCTCGCCCCGGACCTGCCCGATTTACATTTGGGCCTCGGTACCGTTTATTGGCAGGGGGGCGATTGGTCAACGGCCGAAGTCGAACTTAGAAAGACCTTGCAGTTGTCCCCTGGTTCGGCCGTGGCCTGCTATGAGTTGGGCGATAGTTACATTCAGCAGCACGACTGGCAGCAAGCGGTGGATTACCTCCGCCGTGCGCTGGCGGACCCCGCCGTGCAGCGCCGAGCCCGGCTCGACCTTGCCAAAGCCGAGTCAGAGCTTGGACAGGACGGCGCTGCGATTGCGGACTTGTCGGCGCTGGCTGCGGATGACCGCAACGGCGAGGTCCACTATCGGCTGGCCATGCTCTACCGTAAGACTGGGGAAGCCGCGAAGGCTCAAGAGACGCTGGCAGCCTCCGAAGCCCTGCGAAGCGCGTCGGCGCAGCTCGACCGCCAGAAACTGGAAGCCTTGGAACAGGAGCGGGAGCGCCTTCAGCAGGTCGAACCGGCAAGACAAAGCCAGTAGCCTATCCCGACTCCGGGGGGCGGGTCAGCTCCGGAAGCTATCCTGTCCCACGTAACTCCTTACGCCGACGAAGAATTGCGGATTTACGATTGCGGATTGACGATTGGAAGACCGAGTGGCTTGCATCTTCGTCTTTCAATCGTCAATCGTCAATCCCCGACGGCTTCCGGCGCTTGTGTCATTTGGCAAAAGAATAGAATCCACAGATTACGCAGATTCTGCAGATTTAAGAAAAGAGTGACGACCACGCCTCGGCGTCGTCACACGTGACAGCAAACAAACCACTTGCGGATTTGTTCACTGATTAGCCGGCGTTTCTCTTAATCTGAGGAATCTGTGTAATCTGTGGATTCCATTCTTTCCCAAATGACACCACCACCCGGCTTCCGTCAATGGGGAGGGCTGGAAGTGCCCGCGGGAGTGGCCATCTCGCTCGAAATGTCGGAGGGCAGGCTGGCGCGGAGCTTCGGGTCGAGGCGAATACCCGTTTCGATTTCAGTCCGCGCCGTCCGCGGCAATTTCGGGAAGCCAGACGCGAGCAGCAAGCCCAGTTCGAAGTGAGCCACGGCGGAATCAGGAGCAAGAACGAGCGCCTGGCGAAACTCGTCCTCCGCCTTCTCTTTCTGTCCTGCTTTGGCCAAGGCGGTTCCGAGGCTCGCGTGGGCTGCCGCCAGCCCAGGTTCGAGAGAAATGGCAGCCTGGTATTGCTCGATCGCACCCTTGAGGTCACCGGCGGCCATCAGCGCGTTGCCGAGGTTATTGCGGGCTTTGGCGAAATCCGGCTTGACGCGGGCACCGGCGGCGAACTCTTGTGTGGCCTCCTTCTGATTGTTTTGCTGCCAAAGGACTCCCCCCAGATTGTTATGAGATTCGGCGTAGTTGGGGTCCTCGGCGAGCGCGCTGCGGAAGGCCGCGGCCGCACCCGCCAAATCCCCAGCGTACCAAAGCTGAAGGCCGCGGTTGTTCTCGGATTGGGCACGCGCCATGGCGGTGTTCATTCTCATGAGCGACTTGGCCCGGGCGAATTCCGCCTCCGCCTTGGTCGAGTCTCCCAGGTGTCGGAGCGCAGTGGCCAATCCGTAGACAGCCATCACCTCGTCTGGCTTGTCGGCAAGGGCCTGTTCAAAAGCCGCACGCGCTCCCGCCCAGTCCCCAAGACCAAGCAAAGCATCCCCGAGATTCTCCTGGGCTGCAGAGTAATGCGGCTTGGCGGCGATAGCCTTGCGGAAGTTCGCCGACGCGGAGCGGAGATCGCCTCTCTGCAACTGGATGAAGCCTAATCCGTCCAGCGCATTGGCATTCCCGGGATCGAGATGCAGTACCGCCTCGACCTGTTGACTCGCGCCTTCAAAGTCGCCGTTGCGGAAGAGCATCGAAGCCAGCTCGAGCCGGGCCGCGATGCTTTGCGGGGCCGCGTCAACGGCCTTCTGAAAAGCATCTGTCGCCGCCTTCAGAGTTCCGCCCTGAATTGCGATCAGGCCCTTCTGCGTCCACGCCTCGGAGAGGTTGGGATCGAGCGACAGCGCCAGATGGATGGCGTCCAAGGCACCCTCGAGATCGCCTCCCGACCGGAGCGCAATCCCAAGCTGAAGGTAGGCGTTGGCGGAGTCGCGGTGTTCGTGGATAACTTTACGAGCCGCAGATACGGCGGCCACGACTTGATCAGGCGGGATGATGGTTGCTTCCGGAGTGATCTCTCCCTCCCCTGGCTGCCGCTCCGTCACTTGGCCCCGCGCGTAGCCCATCCACAGTACGAAGGACGCGAGGACTGGGCCTGCTCTTCGAAGCGAGGGCGACAGCTTAGATCTTTCCACCTTTGTCTCCCTGCCAAAAAGCATGTTCCCGGTTAGCTGCCAGGTGTTCGTATTCCTCCTCGAGACCGTCGGGCCAGCGAATATGAACTCGGTCGATTGAGGCAGCCTCTCCCAAACCAAAATGCAGTCGCGGGTCGCAGGAGCAAAGATAACTATCGCCGCTCCGTACTTCGTCGATCTGCGTGACGCCTCCGGCCGTGACGCGGACGCGCGCGCCAATGGCGTCGCGATTGCACTTCGTACCCGTGAGCTTCAGTCGGACCCAGGCGCCGGACGGCCCCTGGGGTTTATAGAGGAACGGTTGGCGATCGATGTTGTTAACCACCGCCCAGACTCTTCCGGCGTTGTCGAAATCGCCGAAGGCGGCGCCGCGGCTGCTCCGGGCCTCGGCGAATCCGCTCTCGCCGCCGTCGACCAGGGCAAAACGGCCGTCACGCAGGTTGCGGAACAATTGGTTCGTTTGGTTGTAGCTGTTGCCGGCCTTGTCCGCCTGCGGGTAGATGTGTCCATTGGCGACAAACAAGTCCTTCCACCCGTCGTTATCAAAATCGATAAACCCGGTGCCCCACTTTAACGGCGTGTAGGCGACGGTTCCCAGGCCCGCCGCGAACGTAACATCGTCGAACTGGCCGGCGGTGTTGCGATACAGGGTGCTGTAATCCTCGGAAAAGTGAGTCACGAGCAGGTCCATCCACCCGTCGTTGTTGTAGTCGCCCACCGCGATGCCCATAGACGATTGCGGACGCCCGTCCCCGCTGACGGCGCAGCCTGCCTCCATGCCAATCTCTTCAAAGCTGCCGTTGCGCTTGTTGCGCCACAGGTAGTTCGGCATGGAATCGTTGGCCACGAAGATATCCGGGAAGCCATCGTTGTCGAAATCGCACCACACCACACCGAGCCCGTAAGCTCGATCGGCGTCGCGAATGCCGACGTCATTCGACACCTCGCGAAACCTGCCGCCACCTTCATTGTGATAGAAGAGATCAGGAAGGCCTGGCAACCCCTGGGGCCCGCATGCCACCGGCACGCCTCGATACAGACAGTAGTTGGCGGTTCCGGGACGAGGAATCCGGCTGCGATCGAAGTCGACGTAGCGAGCCACGTAGAGGTCGAGCCGGCCGTCACCGTCGTAGTCACCCCAGGCGCAGCCGGTCGACCAATTGCCGCCCTGGAGTCCGGCCTCGCGCGTGATGTCAGTGAACGTTCCATTGCCGTTGTTGTGGAAGAGCGCGTTGGTGCCGAAGTTGGTGATGAAAACATCGGGATGGCCGTCGTTGTCAAAATCCGCCGCCGCCACCCCCATTCCCCAACCCTCATTGATCAAACCGCTCTGCCGCGTCACATCTGTAAAAGTCCCATCACCGTTGTTGCGGAATAACCGGCTGGAAGTTCGGGGCAGGGTTGGATCGTCGAGTAATTGGAAGGAAGAGCCGTTCACCAGGAAAATGTCCAGCAGGCCGTCGTGGTTGTAATCGAACACGGCAACGCCGCTGCCCACCGTTTCCACCAGATAATCCTTGGCTTGTGAGCCGCAGGTGTCCTCGAAAGCGCTCAGGCCGGCTTGCTTCGCCACGTCAACGAACCATGGACCCGGTGCCAGCACGGGCTGGCCCAGCTTTCCGCTGCGGAACACGGGAACTACAAAACACAGTCCAGTTGCCTCCCGCAGAAAATCACGGCGGCTATGCCGCGAGCAATTGGCCGTCGTGCGGTGACCTTGCATCTCTGGAAGCCCTGCCACCAAGCTGGCGTATGCGACTTAATAGCTTATCATTTTCCTCGTTTGCCTCCACAGGCGGCACCGGGTACTGGCGTCATTTGTCAAAGGAAGAATCCACAGATTTCGCAGATTTTCGCAGATCGAGAAGAGAAGCGATGCACCACTCATCGGGCGCTGTCACCAGCGACAGTAAGCAAACCACTTGATGGCTCGTTTCTGTGGAGGCGATTTCTTCCTCTTCATCAGGTAAATCTGTGTAATCTGTGGATTCCATTCTTTTCGAAATGACACCACTACCCGGCACCGGATGGGCTCGTTTTGGGGCACAGAGTCTCCTACTGAGAAGGGCTCTGACAATCGTCAATTCTTCACACGCTTCAGCAAATAGTTGTGGACGTCGCCCACGCTGGCGACGCCGATGTGAACGATGGAGGTCCAGCGCTCCAGGCGATGGTGGCCCGTTCGGTGGAGGTAGTAGGCGAGACCGATGGACGCCGCGACGCCGGCGCCCTCGATGGAGGCATAGAGCGGCTTGTTATCCACGATGCTGTTTGACAATAGTACTTCGTTGTGGCCGCGCTCCCGAAAGTGCTGGGTGGAAGTGAAGTCGAGGGCGCGAACGGCGGTGACGCAGGCAAAGAGTTCGAGGTTGGTCTTGTTCCAGAATCGATGTGTCCCGGTTGCGAAGGCGGCGCTCGGGGTCGACAGGCCCGTGTTATCTATTTTGTGCTGGCCGCCGGGCATGGTCGCGGGCGATTCCTGGGCTCTCGCCAGCGCGCCAAGGCAGCAGAGGCTGAGGACAATCCAAGCGCCGGACCAAAGCCGGGGCCTAACACCAAGCCAAACGCGGGGCCAAACGCAGGCTCGCACGCCCGATCCACTCATTTCAGGCATTCCGGTATTCCTTCGCTGTGAGCCGTCGCGTTCGTCCCCGCCGCTATTGGAAGCGCACATCGTCAATAGCAAAACTGAACCTACCTGGAACCGGCGGGGCGGAGAACAGGACTCCCTGGATTCCGCGGCCGTCGATTCCGGAGAAGGACGACAACGGGAAAGTGTACTGCTTCCACTCCTCGCCGGCGACGAAATCCTGGGACGCCGGGATGGTGCCGCGGTCTTGGGAAAACATCATAATGCGATAGGTTTTGCCGTCGCCTTTCGCCCAGAAACTAATCTCCTTTTGGGACGAGAGGTCAGCGGGGGTGAAGGGCTGCACGCCCGGGGAGAACATGGCGCCGGCCCAGGGGAAGGCTGCGCCGGCCACGATCTTGCCCGTCACCAGCAGTGCGCCCTTGCTGCCCTCGGCGCCTCCCTCCACCACTCTCATCTCCGCGGTAGACTTACCGCCCACCATGGCATCGGTGGAAACCATCCAGCCGGCGCCGAATCGGGCCTTGGGCTGGCTGCCGGGCTCGACGTCGTCGAAATCGCTTACCAAACCAAACTGGCCAGACGGGCCAGACGGGCCCGACTCCGATCCTGCCGGGGCGCGCTGAGAGCCTCCCTGGGCGCGTCCCTGGCGATCGAGACCGTTGAACACCGCCGCCCAGGAAGCAGAGGGATTCGAGTGAGCGTTCATCCAAAACCCTACAACCAAGAAAGGTATTACGAGGACGAGGGCCAGCAGCTTGTTGGCGGTGGTGATCGTGTCCTCCTTGTCCCAGCGGAAAAGCTTCCAGGCGAGCAGAAGGCCGCAGGTGCCGGAGACCATCAGCGCCAGCAACTGTGCCGTGTAAGCCGAGAGCGGCTGCCCTCCGGTCATCACCCCTTGGAACGCGGTCACCAGGTGGGTGGCGGGCAGGAAGATGGCCACGCGCTGGACCCAATGAGGCAACATGGGGAGAGGAAAGGTAGCCCCGGAAAGAAAGAGCAGCGGGAACCAGATCAGGTTGTTGTAGACCTGCGCCTCCTGCATGGTATTGGCGACGCTGGCGATGGTGAGACCAAAGCCGGCGAAGGTGTAGGCGCCGACGCTTGCCAGGATGAACAGCGCGCGCCAACCGATGGTGAGTTTCATGTGGAAGAACACCACCGCGCAAAGGGCAAGCATGGCGACAGTCGGCAACTGAAGCAGGTAGTTCGCGAGGAGACTGCTGCTGACGATGGCTCCCGATCCCACCGGCGCCAGGCGGTAGCGCCGCAGGCTGCCGCGCTCCCGTTGCGTCACCGACTGGAGTCCCAGTCCCCAGAACGCGCTGCCCATCACGGTGATGGTGACCACCGGACCGAACATGTAAGCGACCACGCCGGGGTCGCCGTGCGCAAAGACCGCGCCGTAGACGAACAGGAAGATGAGGGGAAAGAGAAAGGTGAAGAACAGCGACACCTTGGTGCGCATTACGAGGCGAATGTTCAGGAGCGCGATTCGAATTGCCGGCTTCATAGGGAACAGGGAATAGGGAACAGGGAACAGGGGACACGGGACAGGCAAGAACCTCCCTATCCCCTGTGACCTGTTCCCTATTCCCTCAGTCCTCCATCTTCCTGCCCGTCATCTCGACGAACACATCTTCCAGCGTCGGCTGCGAAACGCGGAGATCGAGAAGTTCGTTGCCTTCCGTCTCCAGCAACCGGATCAGTGCCACCACCGCCCTGGCAACGGGCTGCGCCTGGAGGAAGTAAGTCCCGTCGGACTCGCCGCAGTCGAGCACCGCCTCCAGTTGCTTCAGCTTCTCCGCATCCAACGGCTTGGTAACCCGGACTTCCAGCCGCGAGCCCCGGTTGGAGCGTGCCACCAAATCGCGCGGCGTGCCCAGCGCCACCACCTGCCCTCGGTCGACGATCGCCACCCGGTCACAGAGCCGCTCGGCCTCTTCGATGTAGTGAGTAGTGAGCAGCACCGTGCGGCCCTCGTTCCGGAACCCCTCCACCATGCTGTAGATGTCGCGGCGCAACTGGACGTCGAGGCCCACCGTCGGCTCGTCCATGAGGACCAACTCGGGGTCGTTGACCAGGGCGAGCGCCAGCGCCAGGCGCTGCTTCTGACCGCCCGAGAGGGTTTCGTAAAGCGCACGGCGCTTCTCGGTGAGTCCGAACCGTTCCATCAGCTTGTCGACGGAGGCGGGCCGTCGATAGAAGCTGGCAAAGAGTCGCATAGCCTCGGCGACGCGGATTTTGTCGGGCAGCACCGTTGCCTGAAGCTGGGCGCCGATCCGCTGCTTGAGCTCGCCGCTTTCGCGCGTCGGGTCGAGGCCGCACACGCGCACCGCGCCGCCGTCCGGCTGCCGCAGGCCTTCCAGGATTTCAATGGTGGTGGTCTTGCCCGCGCCGTTCGGCCCCAGCAGCCCGAACACCTCGCCCTTCTTGATCTCGAAGCTGACGCCCCGCAGGGCTTCCACGCTTCCGTAGCTCTTGTGCAGGCCGGTTGCCTCGACCACGGTCGAATTGGAACCGTCAGGAGTCATGGTGTAACAGCGGTCGCTGATCGCCGTTTGGAGTGCGGCAGCTTGCTGCCGCTTTCCACGCCCGAAGCCTGCCTCTAGCTCCGCGTCGCTTGGCCCTGCATCCGTTCCGCCCGAAAAGGGCGCAGCAAGCTGCGGAACACAAAGCGGCAGCAAGCTGCCGTACTCCAAAGGTGTCCATCTTATCCTTACGCCCCGGTTCGGCACAAATTACAGTTGGCGTGAACGCGTGATAGACTGACGCGTTCGACATCGGAGACACGTGAGGCACGCCATGTTCGGATCACGCCGCAAAGAGGTTTTGAAGCAGTTGCTACGGAGCTTTCAACACAGAGACACAGAGGCGCAGAGAAAAAGGGGGAATGACGGGAAGCAGAGGATATCTTCACGTAATTCTTTTTCTCTTCTCCGTGTCTCTGTGCCTCCTTGTTTAGTTTCCCACATGTCCAAACCGCAAACCGCACTTGGCCCAACCATCGTTCTACTTTTGATGCTCTCTCCGCTGGCGCGAGCCCAGACCGTACAGCTTTCCGAAGGCCCGCTCGAGATCCCCACCTACGCGCTGGGCACGGAAGATCGCAACCCCGCCTTCCCGCTGGTGCGTGGTCACGACATCTATCCCTACACCATGCTCGACGACCTCACAGACCAGCGTGAGTCCAAAACCTACCACGCCGTCTTTCTGGAAAACGAGTACCTGAAGGTGATCGTGCTGCCGGAACTGGGCGGACGAGTCTACTCGGTCTACGACAAGGTAAACGGGCGCGAGGCCTTTTATCGCAACAACGTCGTGAAGTATGGGCTGGTGGCGCTGCGTGGCGCCTGGATTTCCGGCGGCATCGAATTCAATTTCCCGGACGGTCACACCGTGGTTACCGTATCCCCTGTTTCGTGGATCAAGCGCCGAGGTCTCGACGGCAGCGCCACCGTGGTGGTCGGGGATATCGACCAGGTAACGAGCATGCACTGGGAGGTGGCGCTCACGCTGCGGCCGCACCAAGCGCGCCTGGAGCAGCGCGTGACCCTTTTCAACTCGACGCCGACGACGAACCGGTATTGGTTCTGGGCCAATGCCGCCGTGCCTGCCACGGACGACATGCGCTTCATCTACCCGATTCGTGAAGCCTATCCCCACCAGCTTTTCGCCGTGCCTTATCCGCTGTGGAACGGGGTTGATTACAGTTGGTACAAGAACATTCGGCAGTCGACTTCGCTTTTCGGGCGGCAGGTTCACCGCGACTTCTTCGGAGCCTACTACGAGAAGGGTGACTACGGCGTGGTTCACGTGGCGGACTTTCGCCAGGATCCAGGGAAAAAGATCTGGTCGTGGGGCGTGGCGGATGATGGCCTCATTTGGACGAACATCCTCAGCGACCACGACGGGCCATACAACGAGATCCAGAGCGGGCGCTACGAGACCCAGTTGAACTATGAGTTCATGCCGCCTCGGCGGGTGGAGTCGTGGACCGAGTATTGGTACCCGGTGGGGCACCTGGGTGGCGGTCTGGTGGAAGCCACGAACGATCTCGCCCTCAACGAGCGTTTTCCGCCGCACGCAGGGCCGGGTGAACCGCAATTCGAGATTGCCATCAGTCCCGCGGTCATGATACCAGGTGTGAAGGTTCGCTTGCAGTCCGGCTCGCGGCTGGTTCGCGAGTTTGGTCCCGCGCTTCTCCAGCCGCTCCAGCCGGCCGTCTTCCACGTGCCCGTCAGCGAGCTCCAAACCGATTCCAAGGCCGCCCTGGAGGCCCACCTGGCCATTGAAGCCGAGTCGTCCGAGGGGACCGTCCTGGCCCACTGGTCGGCGGACGATCCGGTCGACGGCAACCGCGACTTCGTTCCCGCAGCGGGCGCGCCCCGCGGGCAGGAGAAGTCTGTCGGCAAAATGACGGTGGAGGAGCTCTTCCTTCACGGTGTCGACCAGGAGAAAGGCGGCGACGATCAAGCTGCCCAGACCACCTTCGAAGAGGTGTTACGCCGCGATCCGGGGTATGTGCCGGCGCTTCGTGAGCAAGCCTGGCGACGCTATCGCGGCGGCGATTTTCCAGGCGCGGAGAACTCCATTGCGCGCGCCCTGGCTCGCAGCGCTTTCGATCCCGAAGTGCACTACGCGGCGGGTGTCGTCTATCGGGCCTCGGGGCGCTGGACCCTGGCCCAGGATGCCTTCTGGGCCTCTATCCACTATGGCGGCCCCACGGCCGCGGCACTGGCGCAACTGGGGGAGATCTCCATCCACGACCGGCGTTACTCCCAGGCCGCCGACCTGCTGCGGCAGGCATTGAGCACCAACCCGGACGATGGTGTGGCGATGGCGGACCTCGGGGTGGCGTTGCGCCTCGAGGGCCGACGGTATTTCGAAGCTTTGCGCGCCATGAAGGAAGCGGAGCAAAAGATGCCCCTGCTTCCCCACGTGCGCGCCGAACGATGGCGGCTAGAGGGCAGCGGGCCGGACGCAGCACGCGCGCCGCGGAGCGCTTTGTCCGAGCCTCTCTTCCCCGGAGACAGCGTCCAGAACTATCTAGAAGCCGCGGCCTGGTACCGGGACCTAGCCGATTTACCTTCGGCTGACGCGGTGCTTCAAGCCGCGATCAAGGAGCTGCCGCCGGGCGCGCTCTCGCCTTTGGTCTACTATTACCTCGCTTCTGACGCGTGGGCCGAGGGTGATCCCAAGGCCGGGGACGCGTTCGCGGCCAAAGCAGCGACGGCGTCCTCTGAGAAGGTCTTTCCCCACCGCTTGCAGGACGTGCGGGCACTGGCGGATGTGATTGCGCACGGTCGCCCCGATCCCGCCGCCCAATACGAGTTGGGCAACTTCCTTTTCGCCCGCGGCCGGTACGACGACGCGGCGAGATTTTGGCTACAGGCGTTGGGCGGCGGGCTCGATCTCTCAGTGCTGGAGCGCAATCTCGGCGTCTATGCGTGGCGCGTGAGGAAGAGCCTTCGCGAGGCGGCGGACTACTATGCCAAGGCCATCCAGCTTGCGCCCGACGACTATCGCCTGTATCTCGATCTGGACGACATTGAGACACAAATGGGAGACGTGGAGCGGCGCGCCAAGCTGTTTGCCGCTGCTCCGGCGTCCGTGCTGGAGAAGGACACCGTGCGCCTGCGCCGGGCGCGGCTGGCCATCGACCAAAAGCAATACCAGCAGGGACTGGCTCTGCTGGCCGGACACAACTTCAAGCCCTGGGAGGGCGGTCAGATCGTGCGCCAGGTGTACGTTCGCGCCAACCTGGAAGAGGGACGGCGCCTGCTCGCGGCCAAGAACTTTCAGGGCGCGACAGCGTCCTTCCGCCAAGCGACGGAATATCCGGCCAACCTGGGCGTCGGCAAGCCGAATAGCCCTCACGACGAGGAAGCGTACTACTGGCTGGGAGTGGCGCTGGAAGGGAGCGGCGCCCGTGCGAACGCTCGCGCCGCATGGCAGGAGGCCGTCCGCGAAGGAAAAGAAGCGAGTGGCGATGCCGCCCGGTTTGCCCGGCTGGCCTCCGCGCGGTTGACGCCAGGCAGGGCTTCTGCACATCCGCAGCCTTTGCGCAGGCCGTTTGCCCAAGCCCGACGATCACGATCGAGGCGCTCGGTCATTACTCTTCCATCGCCGAGAGCCCTCTAGCCCCGGAAGGGGCGTAAGACGTAGCTTGGCCGGTTCTCTTTCGCCCCTTCCGGGGCTCGCTGGCCGCGCACCACGCCCAACCCAGGGCTTGCGCCCTGGGCTACAATCTTCCGCCCCTGACGGGGCTAAGACGCCGTAACCAGACTACAGGCTGTTGCTTCCCGCTGATGCTGTTTCGGTAGCTGGAATCGAACCTGTCGGAAACCTCGTCACCCGGCGCACCACTCCTGAGTGTAATTATGAAAAGCAGTACCAAGTCTAGAAGGACGACCCTTTCATGTGCGTTTGCGCAGCACGAACCACTGGGTGGTGTAGCGCACAAAGCAGCCGCTCATCCTTCGCCCAGAGTGCGGTTCGGCCTGGGCGCCGTCGATAAGCATCGGAAGCACCTCACGTATTCGAGCCGGCTGCTTGATTCGAGCTGGGGACCGTTCGAGCCATTCACGCAGACTCTGACGACTCGAACGACACGCCGAACGCAGCACGACCAAGCCGGCCGCTTCAAAGAGTTTCAGGAATTGTGCGCGGCTTGGGATGTGAGTATCAAAATGGCTGCGAAGAGCTTCGACTTGGTTCAACCGCAAACGCCGCTGGGGGTCCGCTGGTGCCACGACGTCGATGATCGCAATTCGTCCATCTATCCGGATCACCCGGGCGAACTCGCGCAGGATTCTGACCGGTTGTCGAAGATTCGCGAATGCGTACGTGCAGGTTACAACGTCGAAGGTACCGCCGGGGTACGGAAGAGTCCCGACGTCACCCACGGTTAGAGGAGTCTGTCGCAGGCAGTCGTGGCGGCGGGCGAGTTCCAGCATTTGAGCTGAAATATCAAGGGCAAAGGTTCGAGCGCCACGCCGCGCCATGACCCTCGCCAGGGTGCCAGGACCGCAGGCCGCGTCCAGAACGGACTCCTGGGAATGCAGCCCAAACCAATCGGTAAACTCGCGTCCCTCGCGCTCCGATTTCCCGGTATGACACCGAGCATAGGTGCTTGCCAGTCGATCGAACTCCCGTCGAGCCTGCCACCGGCTATAGTGCGTCATCGCCAGCAATGTTTATCAAGTTCGCTGAGGCTTGTCCAGAAGCTTCCTGCACTTTCACAATTCACCGTTCACGATTTACGTTCGCCTGGATCCGGCCACGGCTTGGAGACGGGTCAAGCTGCTTCAGGGCGCCTCCCAATCGAGGGCGTAGATTTCCTGGATACTCGCGTCGCGGACATAGAGCGGAGATTCGTCCGGGGCGAGCCCGCTCCATTGTCCGAAGGCTCCTACGGCCTGCTGAAACCCTTTCAGGCTGAGGACACGCTCCAGCTTGCGGTCGCTGATTCGAACTCGGAAGTAGCCCGGTTGGTTCTCGAGAGTCCCGTCAAAATACAAATAACGCCCGTCTCGGGACCAATTCGGATAGGCTACTAGCATCTTGACAAGCTCCGTCCATTTCTGAGTCGTGAAATCAAAAAGCACGAGCTTGAGAGAATCCACCGTCATGGCCGCGACGTAGCGTCCGTTGGGAGACCAGCGGGGAGAAAACAGGCCATCGGATCCTGGCAGTTGCGACGCGCTTCGCGTTTTCATATCCAGCACGTGGACCGCTGATCCCTGATTGCTAAGCGTGTTATTTCCGAACACCAGCGACTTGCCGTCTGGCGACCAGTTGGGGTCCGCCAGGTTGGTTCCACCGCGATAGATCAGTTCGGGTGAGCCTCCCGCGGCGGGAATAACATAGATTTGCGAGGGTTCGCCGGGCGGATGGCCAAAGAAAGCGATCTGCCTGCCGTCCGGAGACCATCGAGGCAGGTAGGCCTGCAGCGGCGGAAAAGTAAGTTGGAGCTTTTCGGTTCCGTCCACCTTACTTCGCCACACGGTGCTGTCGACGTCGTCATAGTAGGCGACCCACCCTCCGTCACGCGAGAAGTCCAGTCCCATCGCCGAGATTCCCGATAGGTAAGGCGTGAACTGTTTTGATTTCGCGTCATAGCGCACCAATTCCGACCGGGGCTGCCTGCCTTGGACGAAGAGCTTCTTGCCATCACGGCTCGGGACGGGCTCGCCGACATTCATCGGCCCGGTGGTCAACTGCACGGGCTCGCGGCGGCCAGACCGAAAAAGGCCGCCGCCTTCGCGCATGGCCCAGACATTTGCTGTCCCCTCGCGTGTCGCCTCGAAGACGAAATACCTTCCGTCCGGCGTCCAGTTGCCACAACATTCGTTGGGTGGGCTGTTCCAGCCCGGAAGCAAGGGATGAAGATTGGACCCATCCGTGGACGCCTGCCAAAGGGAGCGGTTGTTGGTTTGGGGATCGTTCACGGTAAAACGCAGGATCGTTCCGTCGGGCGACCAGCGGAGGCCGTCGGACGTTCCAGCCGTTATCAGGAGCCGCCGGGGTTCGCTCCCGTCGCTCTTCGCCAGGAATATCTCGTTCCCCTTGGAGTAGGCAATCCTCTTTCCGTCCGGCGACCACGCCGCGCTGTGAACTTCGAGATTGCCGAATCGGCGAGGCGAGCCGCCCAGCACCGGAAGAGTCCAGAGGGGGCCCGCGGGGTTTGACCCCGGGGCAGTATCCAGCAGGAGTTCCGATCCGTCGGGTGAGATGTCGAACAAGTTGAGAAAGGTGGGGTCCACAACTAAGGAGGTCGGTATGGGTACCGTCTCACCGCCGGTCACGGAGGTTTGGGCAAGGCCCAACTGGTTGTCTATGAAATAGAGCCGCGTGCCGTCGGTGACCACATCGCTTTTTGGCCGGTTGGTGTTGGTGAGCGGGACGGTTCGCAGCACGCGCGGCGTTGGCAGAGGGCGCGTTAGAAAATACCCGAGAATTGCGGTGATGGCGACAAGAGCGCTGACGCCTATTGCCGCCCAGGCCCGCCATGGGTGATGCGGGCGGGCTTCGCGGACCTCGTCGACCGCACTGAATAGGGCAGCGGTCGCCCCCGTGCGGCCGGAATCCGCGTCACGCTTCAGGCGACTGAGATCGCTACGCAAATCTGCCGCGCTTTGATAGCGCAAGGTGCGGTCTTTCTCGAGTAGCTTGCTAATGATCCGCTCGAACTCCGGCGGCAGCTCGGGGTTCAATCGCATGGAGGAGGTGGGCGTGCGATTCAGGACCGCGTCACTGATCATGGCCGTCGTGCTGCCGGCAAATGCCGGCCGTCCGGTGGCCATTTCATACAGCACGGCGCCAAACGAGAAGAGGTCCGTTCGCTCGTCGAGTTCTTCGCCCCGCGCCTGCTCCGGAGACATGTAGGCAAAGGTGCCCATCGTCGTGCCGGAAATGGTAAGGTGAGCCGCGTCCCAGGTCGGTGCGGCGACGCTGTCCGCATCACCGGACCAGCGGCCAGCGACCGCCCCTATAGGCTGCATCAGTTTGGCCAGGCCAAAATCCAGAATCTTCGCTGGCCCGCGATCGGTCACGAAGATATTCGCCGGCTTGATGTCCCGATGGATGATGCCCTTCGCATGCGCCGCGTCCAGTGCATCGGCAAGCTGGATGCCCAATTCCAGTAGCTCATTGAGTTTGAGGGGCTTGCTGGCAATGCGGTGCTTCAGAGTGCACCCTTCTAGCAATTCCATGGCGATCAGCGGCTGGCCCCGGTGCTCATCAATCTCATAGATCGTGCAGATGTTAGGGTGGTTGAGCGCGGCGACGGCGCGGGCTTCGCGCTGGAAACGAGCGATGCGGTCGGCGTCGCGGGCCATCCCGGCGGGCAGCACCTTGAGGGCCACGCCGCGCCCGAGCTTCGTGTCAGTGGCGCGGTAGACCTCGCCCATACCGCCGGCGCCGAGCTTATCCACTATGCGGTAGTGGGAAACCGTCTGGCCGATAATCATAGGTTCTGGAACGAGAGGACGGAAAGCGCCATCCCCTTCACCAATATAACCGGATTCATTCCACTTGTCGAGTATCTGGGTGGTGGATGAGGCTTCGGTAATCAGACGGCGTCTCCAACGACTGGCGCTGGTAGAGGCGGCCTTACGCCGCCACACTGAATTGACGTGCAACCTCCTACTGACCGGATTGGGGCGAGGTGGCTTCGTTTCAAAAAGGGGAATCCAATCTAAAGGACTTGTTGGCTTCGTTTTGGCTTCGTTTTTTTGGCCTCTATCGGATCCAAAGGGCTTATTGGCTCCGTTTTGGCTTCGTTTTGGCTTCGTTCTAGGGGTCAAGTTGTTGGTTTTACATGGGTTGGTTGGCTTCGTTTGCCTTTATTTCGCATTTTTCGGCGATTCCCGCCCCGCTGACCATTGTTTCTTCCCCTTTCGGACCATTCGCCGGGCCATTCGTTGCGACGGCAGTCTCTTGAATCTCAGTCTCTTGAGTCTTGAATCTCGAATCTCCAATGCTCGGCCCTGTTCCCTGTCCCTGTGGCGCCGCCTGGGACTGTTCCCTATCCCTTGTTTCCGGTTCCCTAAACTGCGCCCGCTTCAGTTGCAGCAAGAGCCGCGTCTGCTCGCGAATCTGCTTCTCCAGTGCCGCTTCCTTCCTTGCCACCTGATCCTCGTTCAAGGCGGGCCCGGCGGCGGCCAGCAGGCCCTTTTCCTTTTGGTAGAGGTCGCGCTCCTGCTGTACGTCGCGCCGTTCCTGGGCGATCCACTTCGGCAGTTCCTGCTCCGCTTTTTCCGCCGCAGCCTGGTCGTCGGTATCAAAGAGCTGGATAAACAGGGTGCGGATTTTCTCCCCCGCCAAGCTGTGCCATTCCCCGTAAAGCTCAAGCATCGTCGCCGGATACTCGTCCGGGCATTCTCGCGCATCGAACCATTTCTGGAGGCAATCCAAAAGGTCGAATATTCTCTTGAATTTGTTGGGGCGGTCCTTCTCCAGCCAGAGGGGCTGGTCCTTCGGCTCGGGGGTCGCGGTGCCGGGAAGCCACCGTCGCGACCGGAGTTGCCGGCGCTGATTCTGGACTTGCTCCACCTGCAAGGCCGTCAACTGGCTTTCCATCCAGGCGGCCCGCAATTGCGCCTTGTCGAAGCTCTTCTCGGCGATGGTCTTCACCACCATGGCCTGCATCAAGTCGTCTGGGTGCCAATCCTCCGTTAGCCCCTCATGCAGTTGATCGAAATCCGCCGGGTTTTCGCCCCTTCTCAACATGATCTGGCGCAGGGCATTGTCCGTCTTGGCGTAAGCCCCGGTTTTGAGCGAGTTGAGAGAAGCGCGCGCCTTGCCCTCCGGGGTCTTGGGGCCCGTCGATTTCTGGCAGTTGGCCTGATTGGCCGCTACCCGCTTGCTAGAAACTTCATTTTCCGTCGTCATTTAACCTCCAGCCTCCCCTTCAACGTTTTCACTTTCCACTTTGGACTCTCGACTTTCGACTTGCTTTCGAGCGAGCCTAGAGAATCATAGCGTACCCTAAAGTAAATGTCAAGCAAATTATTTAGCCTATCGATACTTAATGGCCTAGGTCTGGCCTACGAGGCCTTCTGGGTGGAGGGGGTCTTGGCAAGTCGCTCTAGGGCAGTAACTTCCGCCAAGGGAGGCACCGCAAGAATCTAGCCGGCGGCGCAAGGCGCGCGTAGGGCGGGCGGCTACACCTCGGCTACGCGCACCGGAAGAATGCTAAGTCCAAGCCGCAAGACTCGCCAGCGCGCGGCAACGTTGCCGGTGGACCGAAGAGGAACCGACGGGGTCTGGGCTATGCCTGCCCTGGGAGCGGGTAGTGCCCTAATTTCAAACTAGGACGCCACGTGGCAATGCAGTGGCTTGACTCCCCGCGTCCGGTCGCAGTATAACGTAAACGGTTATCTCCGCTCGTCTTCTTGTTGTTGCGTCTGCTTTCGACCGAGACGCGCCTGGAGGCGGGTGATCACGATGTCTGCCATGGCAAATATTCCACCATATCTTCTCAATCTCGCTGGGGAGTACCGCGTCTGCAGCGAGCTTAACAAGCGCGGCATCTTCGCCACCGTCACGCACGGCAACCTTAAGAGTGTCGACGTGTACGCCATTGGTCCTCGGCAGAGACTTGCGTTGAAAATTGAGGTGAAGACAAGTCAACAACGAAACTTTGTCACACGCATTACCCAAAAACGCTTGGCCGACGATCCGTACGCGCCTGACTTCTGGGTGCTATTCCAGATTCAGCAGCCGGGCGAAGGTGCCGGCTTCAGGGAGCGGTTCTTCGTTTTGACGCACAAAGAGATTTGCCAAGCGCAAGCAGTTAGTAATAGTCGGTATGCTGAAAGGTACTTCGCTCGGCACGAGCGGGAGCCAGACTTCTCGAAGGGAGTCGACAACGTGACGATTACGTGCTGATTCCGATGAAGCTGGTCACTGATTCCGATTTGATCCCGGGCGCCGGTTCCGACGTGATGCCGGTCACGGTCGGAGCGAAGCGACGCTGGCG
>Ga0209039_10000665_pt1 | contig 33018 bp, 25 predicted proteins | sample BogFormECP12_OM1_FD_188238 | JGI IMG/M metagenome (GOLD analysis project Ga0209039, IMG submission 188238) | Bog forest soil microbial communities from Calvert Island, British Columbia, Canada - ECP12_OM1 (SPAdes) (version 2) | ecosystem: Environmental > Aquatic > Freshwater > Wetlands > Bog ... | reverse complement strand
TTCGTTGCGTGAAAGCTGAATACTTCCGCTTCTCCGAAGTTGCCGATCATTTTCCCCTGATGGGAACATGCAAAAGCATGCGCCGCATCGTATAACAGCCTCAGGTTCCGCCTCCTGGCAATCTCCGACAGGGCCTCCACATTGCATGCTCTTCCCCATAGGTGAACACCAATAATGCCGGTGGTACGGGGTGTGATCAGTTCCTCCACCCGTTGCGGATCAAGGGTATGGGTCAGGGGATCAATATCACAAAAAACTGGGGTGATTTCCTGCCATTGGAGGGCATGCGCGGTCGCAACAAATGTAAAGGAAGGCAGGATGACCTCTCCCCGTAATTCCAGGGCTCGGATGGCGATTTCCAGAGCGATCGTGGCATTGCACATCACAATGCAATGTTTTGTTTGGGTCAATTGGGAAATTTTATTTTCAAATTCATGGACGTAGGGACCATTGTTGGTCAGCCACCTGCGGTCCAGGAGATCATTGATGCGGCTCATCAACACTTTTCTGTCCCCGATATTGGGGCGCCCGACATGCAGCTTCTCTTGAAAGGCCGGCACGCCGCCATACACTGCCAGATCGGTCAATTTTGATTTATTCATAAGGTATCCTCCAGCCTTTTGATCTCATACCATGGCAATCTTCACTAAAAGACGTCGGACGAACCATCAGCCTTGAACCTATCTTCTTCTTAGAGGAATGCTTGGTCTCAAACGGCATTTTCCAAACCTTGATGCGGAGAAGGCATTAAACAGATCGAAAGGCATTCAAAGACCGTTGGATGCCGTCGCTCAACCCGATCCAGGCTTGCAAGCCTAACTCGCTTTTTCCCCGTTGGATGTCCGGCACATATCGCTCCGGCGGTCTGAGGGGATTCGGCGTGCCTCGGATCTGGACCGCGATTTTGCCGGGGATCAGCTCTGCGACCAGGCGGGCCACTTCCGCGATCGACAGGCTTTCGTTGCTGCCGACGTTGTACGGCCGCAGGGAAGCGCCCTTGAACAGGATCGTCCACAGCCAGATGGCCAGGTCGGCAGCATAAAGGTAAGAGCGGCAGGGTGTGCCGTCACCCTGCACGATGATCGGCCCGCCACGCAGCCCATCCCGGATGAAGTTGCCGATGGCGAAGTGGATATCCAGGGGTAAATACGGCCCCACAAAGGCGAAGCCGCGGGCAATTTTCGCCTCGAAACCGTATTGTCTCGCATACAGGCTGCACAGGGCCTCCGCCGCCCGTTTCCCCTCCCCGAAGGCTGACCGCGGGTCGGTGGGGTCTGGCGCGCCCGGGTATTCTTCGGGAATGTGGGTCATTTCCGACGGCGGTTTGCCATACACCGCCCCGGAACTGGTCAGCAGGAACTTCCGCGCCTTGCACTCTCGGGCAAAATCCAGGGTATGGCGCGTTCCCTCGACAATGCTGATCAGCAGGGGTGCTTCGGCGTTCCACGGATCACTGGCCTCGGTTGCCGCGTGGATCACATGTGAAAACCCCCCGGCGGGAAATTTGAAAGTGCGCACATCACCGATCTGGAATTGGATCGATGGGTGAGAGGCCAGGTGAGGTGCTTTTTTCCGGAAAGCCTCCAGGTTGCGCGTCAAAACGAGAGCCGAAGCATCGAGCCCCAGCCTGTCGTTGGCCCAGGCGAAGCTCTCCAGCAGCCAGCAGCCGAAGAAGCCTGTCCCGCCGGTGATGAAAATGCGCTCCCCGCGCAGTTCATCCCAAAGATCCCGTGTGTGCTCCAGGATATGATCCAGGTCAGCGGCAAGAGGGTTCTCAGACATGCTCATTCCCAGGCGTCAACCATAATTCTTCCGTCCGCCACCTTACGTTGACCGAGGCCTGCTTTAAGGCCTTGCAGCATCCCGGGAGGTCCGGAGAGGTAGTAGGTCACGTTCAACGGGTCGGAAATGGATTTCCAGACCACGTCCAGGTCGATTCGGCCGCGCCGGTAATCCGTGGACGCGTCTCCCTGTTCAGCCAGGAAGCAGACCCGCAGGTTCGGGCAGCTCCGTGCAGCCGCTTCGGCCAGCGTTCGATAGACCAGCAGGTCGGGTCGTCGGGCTCCGTAAAATAGATAAACCGGGTGTGGGTAATCCGCCTCCAGCCCGCTGAGGAAGGCCGTAAAAGCGGTCATGCCGGTGCCTCCGGCCAGCAGGCAGGCCGCGTTGCGGGGGCTGACGGTGAATTCGCCGTAGGGCAGCTTGATCCAAACCTGGCGCCCCGCGTGCAGCTCCATTTCCATCCGGCTGGTAAACCGGCCCTTGACGGCATAGGTGATGCGCAACAGTGAGCGTTCGGAAGGTGGGCTGGCAATCGAGAATGGGCGCGAATCGGGCCAGAAATCGCCGTGCTGGTATTCATCCAGCGTCAGGTGCAGGAACTGGCCCGGCCGGAAGCGGGGAGCCTGGGTTTCCGGCTTCAAAAAGACACTGTAAACCCTTTCGCCGTGATCGAGGATGCGCGTCACTTCACAGCGGAGTTTCTGCGGCATCAACTCACCCGTTCGCCGCCCATAAAACGCTCGAAGACCGAGTCGATGTACTCCAGCTGGGCGTCGTCGATCCCAGGAAAAACGCCGATAAAAAAGGTGCGTTCGGTGATGGCATCGGTGTTGGTCAGGTCTCCGACGACCCGGTGCGGGATGCCGATGAAGGCCGGCTGGCGCAGCAGGTTTCCGCTGAACAGGTTGCGGGTCTCGACGCGGTTGTCTTCCAGGAAACGGGTAAGCTCGTTGCGCGTAAAACCGGCATCCTGGCGGACGGTGATGACAAAGCCAAACCAGCTGGGATCGGAATGGGGCGTGGCTTGAGGCAGGATCAGGCGGTCCTGGTGCTTTTCCAGCAGGGCATACAGCTTTTGGAAGTTGGCCTTGCGCCGGGCGATGAATCGATCCAGCTTGCCGAGCTGGGCGACCCCGACCGCTGCCTGCATGTCGGTCACTTTCAGGTTGTAGCCGATGTGGCTGTAGACGTATTTATGGTCGTAGCCGTAGGGCAGGGTCCCAAACTGCTGGCTGAACCGTTTCCCGCAGGTGTTGCTCTCCCCCCCGGCGCAGTAGCAGTCACGGCCCCAATCCCGCAAGGACCGGGCGATGTGTCCGAGGAGCTCATCGCCGGTGAGCACGCAGCCGCCCTCGCCCATGGTCATCTGGTGGGCGGGATAGAATGAGACCGCGGATATATCTCCAAAAGTGCCGGTCAGCTGGCCGCGGTAGCGCGCCCCGAGAGCGTCGCAGTTATCCTCCACCACCCACAGGTGATCCTTTCTGGCCAGGCGCAGCACGGTATCCAGGTCAAACGGCACGCCCATGGTATGGGCCATGGCAATGGCGCGCGTTTTTGGACCGATGGCCTCTTCCAGTCGGGCCGGGATGGCGGTGTAGTCACCCAGGTTGACGTCCACGAAGACGGGGGTGAGCTGGTTCTGCAGGATGGGCGAAAGGGTGGTCGGGAAACCGGCCGCCACGGTGACGACCTCGTCGCCCGGTCGAAGGCGCCGGTCCCCCAGTTTGGGTGAGGTCAGGGTGGTCAAGGCGACCAGGTTGGCCGACGACCCCGAATTGACGATGAAGGCGCTCGCCAGCCCAAAGTATTCGGCAAATTCGGCTTCGAACTGGTCGGAGTAACGGCTGGCGGTCAGGAAAAAATCCAGGCTGGAGTCCACCAGCTTGACCAGCTCGTCCGCGTCAAAAACACGCCCGGCATAATGGACCGTGTCCCTGGCCGGGTCAAAGGAGCGGCCGGCGAAGCGTTCCTGGTAATACTCTTCGACCAATTTCAATATTTCAGCGCGCAGCTTTACGTCTCGACTCATTTCTGCTGCAACTCCGGTGCCAAAAATTCCCTGTACCAGGGGATGGTTTTCCTTAACCCGTCTTCCAGCGTGAACAGGGGCGACCAGCCCAGACTGCTGCGGGCTTTGTCCGCATTGAGGAACTGCCTGCGGATTTCGTTGACCGCCTCGTTGCGCACCTCAGGCGTGAGGTCCGAGTCCATCAGGGCAAGGATGCGGCGGGTCAGGTCCAGGACAGTGACCTGGTTCCCGTACGAGAAGTTGAACGCCTCCCCGCGCAGTTCGGGGTGTGCCGCCAGCTGCTCGGCCAGCAGCATGTAGGCGGCGGCGCCGTCCTCGACGTAGAAGTAGTCCCGCACGAAATTTCCATCCGAGCGGATGACCGGGCGCTGGCCGCGCAGGATCGAACGGATGGTGCCTGGCACGATCCGGTTCCAATTCAGGTCACCCCCGCCGTAAAAATTGCCGCATCGGGTGATTGCCACGGGAAGGTCGTAGCTGACCGCGTACGCCTGGGCGATCAGGTCAGCAGCCGACTTGCTAACATCGTAGGGGTGCTGTCCCTGCAAGGGCGTGCTTTCGTCATAGGGAAGACGGTCCTGGTCGCCGTAAGCCTTGTCCGAGGAGGCCAGGACAATCTGCCTGACCTGCGGGCTGCGCCGGCAGGCCTCCAGCAGGCCCCAGGTCCCGCCGATGTTCGTCTCGAAGGTTGAAATCGGGTTGCGGTTGGCGATGGTGACAATCGTCTGGGCAGCCAGATGGATGACCGTGTCAATTTCATATTCGCCAATCACGCGTTCCAGCAGGTCCCGGTCGCGGACATCGCCGCGCACCGCTTTGACGCGCTCGATCTGGCTCGAGCGCACCAGCTCGCTCTGCGGCACCCAGTCGCGCACCAGGCAGACGACGTCCGCTCCTCCCTCCAGCAGACGGCGCACCAGCCAGGCTCCCACCAGCCCCGTCCCGCCGGTGACGAAGGTCGGCCGATCCAACCAAAAGGAACGATTCACTTCCATATTTTCCATGGCGCATGCCCTTCCAGCCACAATTTGTCCAGCAATTGGACATCGCGCAAGGTGTCCATGCATTGCCAGAAATCGTTGTGCCGGTAGGCGACCAGCTGCCCCTCTTCTGCGAGCCTTTCCAGGGGTTCCCCTTCCCAGGCGGTCTGATCGCCCCGGATGTAATCGACGATCCCTGGTTGGAGGACAAAAAAACCACCGTTGAACCAGCCTTCCCCGATTTGAGGCTTTTCTTTGAAGTGGATCACCTTTTCGCCGTCGAAGGCCATCTGGCCGAAACGAGCCGGCGGGCGTACGGCCGTGATCGTCGCCAGTTTCCCGTGCGACTGATGAAAAGCGATCAATTCGGGAATGTTGAGGTTGCTCACCCCATCCCCATAGGTCAACATGAACGGCTCGCGGCCGATGAACTCGGCCATCCTTTTTACCCTCCCGCCGGTCTGGGTCGCCTGGCCGGTATCCAGCAGGTGCACAACCCAGTCCTCGCCTTCACCCTGGTGAAGGGTCACCTCACCGGTATTCAGCCGGACCGAAAGATCCCGGGCGCGGTAATGGTAGTTGATGAAATAGTCCTTGATGATTTCCCCTTTGTAACCCAGGGCAATGACGAATTCCTTGAATCCAAAGGCTGCATAGATGTTCATGATGTGCCAAAGCATGGGTTTTCCGCCAATTTCAACCATCGGCTTTGGTCTTACCGTAGTCTCTTCGGACAGGCGCGTACCCAATCCACCCGCAAGAATGGCAACTTTCATAAAGTTTTCGGCGGCGCGGGGCATCCGTTTCATCTGGCCGGGAAAGCCGCCTTTCTCCTTTCTGAACCGTTGTGCGCCAAACCGCGCCGTCGAGCTGGATCATTCCTGATCATCCTGACCCTTCCTTCCCACTCCAGGGCGCGGATCCGCACTCCCGATCGGATGCCTTACTGGTATCCATCCGGGTGGGTCCGGTGCCATTCCCAGGCGCTGGAAACAATGTCCTCCAGGTCGGGATGCTTCGGGGTCCACCCGAGTTCACGGCGGATCTTGTCAGAAGCGGCCACGAGACGGGCCGGGTCGCCGGGGCGGGGTGCGGCCTCGACCACCGGGATCGGGTGTCCGCTCACCCGGCGGGAGGCGGCAATTACCTCCCGGACCGAATAACCGTTCCCGTTCCCAAGGTTGTAGACCAAGGCATCTTTTTCACCAAGAGCCTCCAGGGCCAACAGGTGGGCCGAAACGAGATCGGCGATGTGGACATAGTCACGGATGCAGGTCCCATCCGGCGTGGAGTAATCCGTACCGAAAATCGAGACGGCCGGTCGCTGGCCCAGCGCAGTCTTCAGCACCAACGGGATGAGATGCGACTCCGGGCGGTGGTCCTCACCCCGTCCCGGGAGCGCACCGCAGGCGTTGAAGTAGCGCAGCGCGGCATAATGCAGCCCGTGGATTTTCCGGTACCATTCCAAGGCCTGCTCGATGACCAGTTTGGTATGCCCATAGACGTTGAGGGGGCCGAGGGGAGCCTCTTCGCTCAGGCGGGCATCGCTCGAGACATACACCGCCGCGGTAGAAGAGAGCACGAAGCGCGGCACCCCAGCCTGCCGGGCCGCTTCGATCAGATTCAAGGAATGGCTCAAGTTGTTCCGGTAGAAGCGGCCCGGCTCCTTCATGCTTTCTCCGGCCTCGATAGAAGCCGCAAAATGCATGACCGCATCGAATTTCCCGGAGCGGAGCGCCGTGGCGAGGGCTGCGGCGTCCGCCAGGTCCGCCTGAATCAACTGAGCGCCCTGGGGGACCGCCCGGCGGTATCCGCTCACCAGTGAATCGTAAATGACCACGGAATGTCCGGCCTCGAGAAGGGCTTCCGCAGTTGCCGATCCGATGTAACCGGCCCCGCCGGTAACAAAAATTTGCATATCTTCTCCCAACGATCTCTAAGAAGATTATACCCGCCTACCAGCCGGAGGTGTACCAGCGCAGGTACGCTTCCATATGTGCCGACCAGTAGGTCTCGTCGTGGGAGCCACTGTTGAGATGCCATTCGTGGGGAATATCATCCGCGGTGAGCATTCCTTCCAGAAGCCGGGCGCTCGCCAACCCGCCGTCATCCGCGCCCATATCCAGATAGATGCGCGGCAGGGAGCCAGGGGGGATCGCCGCCAGCCAGCCGGCCACCAACATCCCATCGCTGCCGAAGACGGCCACAGAATGCGCACCGATCGCCCCGAACAGGTCCGGACGGGTCAGGCCGAGATGGATGGCCCAGCCGGCGCCACGCGAGAGTCCGCCCACCGCCCGGTGTAAGCGGTCCGGCAGGGTGCGGTAGCGCGAGTCGACCGCCGGGATCAGATCCTGCGTGACCGCCTGAGCAAAGCCGTATTGGGTCGGCTCCTGGGAGGAAGGATCATAGGGCATGACAATGATCAATGCCGGTATTTCTCCCGCCGAGATCAGGCGATCGGCAGTCCGGGGTGCCCCCAGGCGGATCCACTGGGTGTCCGTGTAGTTCAGCCCGTGAAACAGGTACAGGACGGGATAACGCTGCTGCGAATGGTCCTGGTAACAAGGGGGTAAATAAACCGAGGCATGCACGGCAGCCGGCAGATGGCTGGTCGGGATGTCCACCGTTTCAATGGATCCAAGATCGCAAGCGGGGGTGACTGTATTTTCAGGGCTGGGGGTCGGGCTGGCGGTCGGCAGGAACAGGGTAGGCAGCCGGGGCAAGGGGGTGGCAGACGGGGCAATCGCCGCCGGGACCGGCCCGCACCCCGACACGCCGGTGAACAGCGCCAGGGCCCAGATCAGGTTCCAGGAGAGGATCAAGGTCCACTCGTCCGCTTGACGTCGGCGCATGGTTCGCATTATACTCACAACACTCTGCGGGGTGTAGCGCAGTTGGCCAGCGCACCGCGTTTGGGACGCGGTGGTCGGCGGTTCGAATCCGCCCACCCCGACTTGACCGCCGAGATCACCATGACTCTCGGCGGTTTTCTGCCCTCGTCCGGATGAATTCGCAGTAAAATAGTCTTGGAGGAATCGTTATGGCACGTGCGAAATTCGACGGGGTCATTGAAGCCGTTCACTATACGCCGGGGGGGCAGATCATCCTCGTCCGTGCATTCGAACGCCGGGGCGCAGTCTGGTCCGAACGCATCCTGATCGGACGCAACGAACTCGTCGCACGGCTGAAACAGGGCAAACGTTTCGTAACCGGTCAGCGCAAGGAATACCTGGGCAGTAGCTTCCAGATAGGCCGGGCCGTGCGCCTCATGCAAGGGTCGGTCGTCACCGATGGACAGGCCTCAGAGCGGGATCATTTGGACGGCGTACCGATCTTCTGAGCCGCCTCTCCGGGAGCGGAGGGTACCAGTATGAAAATCATTGACCAGACTCCTTATTTCAATCCTGAAACGGGTGAGCTCAGTTTGACCGAGCGGGTCAGGGCGATCATGAAATATGGCACCCTATGGATCGCCGAGGCTCAGGCACAAAAGTCGGTTATGACCGTCCTGGATAAGGTCCTGGACAAGAGTTTTACAGTGCTGCGGAATGTGACCCTGGCCGACCTGGAGGCGAGCATCCCCCTGATCCTGATCGGCCCTCCGGGGATCTATGTGATCTATGTCACTCCACTGCAAGGCACCTACCGGGCGAAGGGAGATCAGTGGGGCACCATCTCCGGAAGCAATTTCAAAGACGAAAAACCGAATTTATTGACCCGGACCGACCACATGGCGCGCGCCATCCAGGTCTATCTGCAGCGGCAGGGTTATATGAACCTGACCGGCGTGGAATCCGTGCTGCTCTGTTCCGACCCAAGCGTTCACATCGACAGTCTGCGGCCGATCGTGCGGGTGGTGATGCGGGATGCGCTGGAAAGGTTTGCGGCCTCCCTCACCCAGGCGCGTCTCATCCTGAGCCCTGAAGCCGTCCATGACATCGCCAACCGGATCCTGAATCCGCCCAAGCCTGCCCCGCCCAAACCCCTGGCAGAGGCGGCGGCTGCGGCAGCTGCTTCTTTCCCGACCGATGCCAGGACCGGGCAGGCGGCAGAAACACCCATTACCAATCTTCCATTTCCGCAATCGCAATCTGGCACAGGCGGCGCCCAGACCTGGAACCCCGACCGGATGGGGTTCGATTTCCTGGAGGCCACCAGCCCGCAAACCAAGTCCGGCACCCTGACGCAGGACCAGGAGCAGGCACCGCCCGGGAACTTCCCCCTTCCGGAAGGTCAGCCGCCCTCTGAAGCCGTTCCTGCCTCCGAACCCCTTCCCCCTCTCCGGACCAGGCCTTCCTTGAGTCGACGCCAGCTGGTCCTGCTGATCGTGAGCGCGGTCCTCGAGGTGGTCCTGCTGGCCATCTTTGCCTTCCTGGTCATCCGCAATTTCTAAGTGCAGGCACCGGCGTCTTTGAATCCACCTTTTCTTTCGATCGTGATCCCTGCCCGAAACGAAGAGGCCCGATTGCCCCGCGCCCTGGGTCAGGTTTTTGCGTTCCTGGAAACCCAGCCTTATTCCTCCGAGGTGGTGGTGGTGGAGAATGGCAGCAGCGACCGCACCCTGGCCATGGCTCAAAAATTTACGGGCAACTTCCCGAACCTGCGCGTCCTTCACGAGGATGCAGCCGGCAAGGGTCGGGCGGTCCGCCGCGGCGTGCTCGAGGCGCTCGGTTCTTACCGGTTCATCGCCGATGCTGATTTTTCCATGCCGATCGAGGAGATCAACCGTTTTATTCCCCCGGCGCTGGACTGTCCGGTGGCCATCGCCTCGCGCGAGGTCCAAGGGGCACAACGCTTCCATGAGCCCTATTTCCGCCACCTGAGCGGGCGGGTCTTCAACTTGTTGATCCGTTTGCTGATCCTGCCCGGCTTGCAGGATACCCAGTGCGGTTTTAAATGCTTTCGCGCCGATGTCGCGAAAGACATCTTCCGCTACCAGACCTTGACCGGCTGGTCATTCGATGTGGAACTGCTCACCATCGCCCGCAATCATGGCTACACCATCCGCGAAATCGGCATCCCCTGGACCTATCAATCTGAGAGCAAGATCAATGTGCTGCGTGACTCCTGGCAAATGACCCTTGACCTGCTGACCATCCGCCAGAATCGCCGCCGGGGTTTCTATGCCGTCCAGGATTGAGCGGAAATGTCCCACCCTGGAATTTGAAAAGTCCCTTTGGGACTCACACCTGGAACGGATCGGGGGAATTGACGAGGCCGGCCGCGGCGCGTGGGCTGGTCCGGTGTCAGCAGCCATGGTCATCCTGCCGGTCGACCCCTGGCTCACCCGGAAATTAGACGGGGTGCGCGATTCCAAGGAGATGAGCCCGGCTGCCCGCGCCGCCTGGGAGCCGCGCATCAAAGCTTGCGCCCTGGCATGGGGTGTGGGTTTTGCCTCTGCCGAGGAAATTGATACGATCGGCATCCTACCGGCCACCCGGCTGGCTGCCACGCGCGCCCTCGTGCATCTTTCTCCCGATTACCTGCTGACCGATTACCTCATCTTCCGGGAAATTTCCCTGCCCCAGACGGCCCTGGTCAAAGGCGACCAGCGCAGCCTCAGCATCGCCGCGGCCTCGGTCCTGGCCAAAACCGCCCGGGACGACGTGATGCGCCAGCTGGACCGATCCTACCCCGGCTATGGTTTTGAGCGCCATAAGGGCTACGGCACGCCCCAGCACCAGGAGGCCATCGCCCGGCTGGGCCTGTGTGAGATCCATCGGAAATCCTTCGCCATCCAGGGAACGCGGCGGCCGGGTGACGGGCGGCAGCGAAACCGGCGTAGCCCCGAATCCCCGATTCTTTTTTCCTAAGCTGCCAGATCCTCTCCGCCGGTCTGAGCAGACCCGCGGCAGATCGGTGCATATTTACCCTTCTCTTAGCGCAGGGAATCGTTGACCTCCCGACCCAGGATCCATCCCTCGGCCTGAAATTCCCCACCCAGGCAGGATGGCCTTGAAGGGCCCGGCATCGTCCAGTTCCCCCCGGGGTAAATGCTCAGGATGCCTTTTTTCTCGAAACGATGTACTTGACCATCTCGGCCACGACCGAGGGGATCAGCAGCAAGGGCAGCATCACCTCCCACTGCCGCCAGCCCAGGGGAACGGTATTGAAAACCTTGTTCAGGAAGGGGATATAGACCACGGCCAGGAGCAAAACGGCCGACGACAAGAAAGCCAGGTTCATATTGCGGTTGCCGAAAATGCCGATCTTCAACAGGGGGTAACGTTCAGAGCGGGAGGTGTAGGCCCGGAACAGCTCCGAGGCGGAGAGGGTGATGAAGGCCATCGACTCGGCAAACTCGGGCTGGGTTGGATGCAATTTCAATCCCAGGAAATAGGCGGCCAGGGTGACTCCGGTAATGGCAATGGTTTGGATGAGAATGCCGAGCTGCATGAAACGGTTGATGATCGGCTCCTTGGGTGGACGAGGCGGCAGAGACATGATGTCCGGGTCCCCCCTCTCCGTTCCAAGCGCCAGGGCGGGCGCGCCATCGGTGATCAGGTTCAGCCAGAGCAGCTGGATGGCCGTCAGGGGCGAATTTCGGGTGATCAGGGTGCCCAAAAAGATGCTGGCAATCTCGGCCAGGTTGCAGGACAGGAGGTAGTAAACGAATTTGCGGATGTTGCTGTAGATAATCCGCCCCTGCTCGACCGCATCCACGATGCTGGCGTAATTGTCATCGGTCAGTACCATGTCGGCGGTTTCTTTGGCCACGTCGGTGCCGGTGATGCCCATCGCCACACCGATGTTCGAACGCTTGATGGCCGGGGCATCGTTGACCCCGTCGCCGGTCATGGCGACCACCTCCCCGTTGGCCTGCAGGGCATCCACGATGCGCAGCTTGTGCTCAGGGGAGACACGCGCAAACACGTCCACCCTCCCGATCTCGGATCTGAGCACATCTTCGCTCATGCGGTCCAAGTCCGCCCCGGTCAGGACTTGATGCCCGGGCTGCAGCAATCCGATCGTCTGGGCCACCGCCCGGGCGGTATTGGGATAGTCGCCGGTGATCATGACCGTACGGATGCCGGCCTGGCCAGCCTTCTCCAGGGCCGGCTTGACCTCCTCGCGTGGCGGGTCCATCATGCCGATCAGGCCGACGAAGATCAGGTCCCTCTCCAGCGCTTCAACATCCTTCTCGGCCTCCGGAACATCCCGGTAAGCCACGGCCAGCACGCGCAGGGCGTCCCCGGTCATCTCATCGTTGGCGTTCATGATGCGCTGCCTGGAGTTCTCGTCCATCGGCCGCGAGACGTCAGCCACGGTCTGATAATGGGTGCACAAATCCAGCACCACGTCCGGGGCCCCTTTGACCGCGATCACATCCCAGCCGCGTTTTTTTGCATCGGTGTAGGGGGACAAATCGTCCGGGTTCGGATGGGAGACGTCGTGGACGGTGACCATGCGTTTCCGCTCCGAGTCAAAGGGAACCTCATCCAGGCGTGGGTAGGCAGTCTCTAAATCCACGCGCACGGTGTCCGCTTTGGCTGCCGCGATCAGCAGGCAGCCCTCCGTCGGGTCACCCACAATCCGGTAACTATCCGGGTCCCCCTCGAGCGGTTCGAGGTCCGCATCATTGTTCAGGGCACCCACCCACAGCGCGGTCAGGATCCCCGGGTAATCCTCTTGCAAAGACGCCGGTCTCCCCGCCACCAAAAATTCGCCGTGCCGTGAATAGCCGGAGCCCGTGACCTCCACAAACTGTCCGTCCACCCAAATGCGGGTGACCGTCATCTCGTTCTGGGTCAGGGTGCCGGTCTTATCCGAGCAGATGACCGTCGCAGAGCCGAGCGTCTCGACCGAAGCCAGACGGCGGATCAGGGCATGGCGGTGGATCATCTCGCGCATGCCCAGCGCCAGGCTGATCGTCACGACCGCCGGCAACCCTTCCGGCACGGCTGCGATCGCCAGACTGACAGCCACCAGGAAGAAGTTGACCAGTTCGCTCTTTGAGGAGGTGAGGTAAGCCAGCAGGCCGGCATGTCCGATCAGGCTGAGCTGGGTATCCTCAAACACTGCCACCAGGAAGATCAGGGCACAGATGGCCAGAGCCCCCCAGCCCAACACTACGCCCAGCTGGTCCAGGCGCTTCTGAAGCGGTGTTTCCTTCTCTTCCACATTCTGGAGCATGGCCGCGATCAGGCCGAGCTGCGTGCGCATTCCGGTGGCGGTGATCACGCCGCGACCACGCCCGTAGGTGATCGTGGTCCCCATGAAGGCGGTGTTGCGCCGGTCACCCACCGGGATGTCCTTTTCCAGCTTCATGGAGGCGTTCTTGTGGACCGGGAGCGATTCTCCGGTCAGGGCAGATTCGTCGATCTCCAGATTGACGGCCTCCAGCAAACGCAGGTCCGCCGGGATGTGGTTGCCGGCCTCCAGGAAAACGATGTCTCCGGGCACGAGGTCGCGCGAAGAGACGGTATCATGATGGCCGTCGCGCAGAACGCGGGCCTCGGGCGCCGCCAGTTTTTTAAGGGCGGCCAGGGCTTCCTCGGCGCGCTGTTCCTGGATGATGCCCAGCAGCGCGTTCAGCAGGACGATGGCAATGATCGCTCCGGCATCCACCCACTCCCCCAGCAGCGCGGAAACAATGGTCGCCGCGATCAGCAGCATGACGATGAAGTTGTTGAACTGCTCCCAAAGCAATTTAAGGAACGAGCGGCGCGGCGCCTCCATTAATTGGTTGGGGCCGTACCGCGCCAGACGCTCGGCCACCTGATCCGAATCCAAACCGTTCTCGCGAACCTTCAGATGGTCCAACACCTCCTGCACGGACAGGGCGTGCCCGTTTTCGATCGGGGCAGGGGGGATCAGGTCATGGGCTTGCGAATCGAGAGGGTTCATGTTCCCGGGTTTTACGGACAGGGAGGGCCAGTCAACCGCTTAAGGGTTGTCGGTCGGTTCAATGCGCGTCCCGGATGGAAGTACGCCGTGCTTCGGAATGACCACGATGCCATCCTGGATGACCCAGTTTTCGGCAATCAGATCGGTGCCGCGCGGAAAAGGACGGATGACGATCTCAGAACCCAGACGGGCGTTCTTGTCGATAATGGCGCCTTCGATGTGGCAATTCGAACCGATGCCGATCGAAGGCAAAGACGGAATATCCACCGTATAGTAGTCCGCGCCCATCAAGACACTGTCGCGGATGCGCGTTCCCGCAGCAATGACACTGCGTACGCCGATGACCGAGTGGGAGATCTCCGCCTTCTGGATCCGGCAACCTTCCGCCAGGAGGACATCCTTGAGCAGGCTGTCCTGCACGATCGAACCTGGCAGGAAGCGGGAGTGAGTGTAGACCGGGCTTTCGCTGTTGTAGAAATCAAATGGGGGATTCTGGGAGGTCAGTTCCAGATTGGTCTCATAGAAAGAACGGATCGTCCCGATGTCCTGCCAGTAGCCGCCAAAGTCGAACCCGTACACGGCGTGGGTCTTCAGGGCATGGGGGATGATATCGCTGCCGAAATCATCGAAATCCGGGTTGGCCTGGAGAAGGTCAATCAACACCTGGGTGTCAAAGAAATAGATCCCCATGGAGGCCAGGAAGGGGCGCCCTACCTCGGCGTTGCTGACGAAGGCATCCTGCGTGGCCGCGTCCTTGGGCTTCTCGACAAAGTCGGTCAGCCGGCGGTCCGGCCCGCATTTTAATAGCCCGTATCGGGAAGCATCCTCACGAGCCACCGGCTGGACCGCCAGGGTGATATCCGCACCCCGCTGCCAGTGGGATTCCGCCATGGCCGTGTAATCCATACGGTAGAGATGGTCGCCGGCCAGGACGAGAACATATTTCGCCCGGGAGGCGCGGATCTGGAACAATTGTTTGCGGATGGCGTCTGCGGTGCCCTGATACCAGTCGGCCGAATCCGGGGTTTGCTCCGCAGCCAGGATTTCAACGAAGCCGGTGTGGAAAGCATCAAAGTTATAGGTTTGGGCAATGTGACGGTTCAACGAATGCGAGTTGTACTGGGTCAGGACGTCGATCCGGTATATTCCCGAGTTGATGCAATTGCTGATCGGGATATCAATCAGCCGGTATTTGCCGGCGATGGGCACCGCCGGCTTCGAGCGCAATTTGGTGAGGGGGTAAAGCCGCGTCCCCCGTCCCCCCCCCAGGATGACGGCCAGGATGTCGTTCATGGCGGGCATAGGCTTTTCTCCAGAAGAGCGGAATGCACACAGGCAGGCCGAGGACGGTCCCATTCATTTTATACCCTCCAGCCTAAACCGGGGGACCGCAGACCTGGGCGCGGGCGCCTATAAAAAAAAGGCCGCCCAGAGGTGGTCTTGCGAACGCTCGGATGCGCTCTCCCGATCGGGGTGCCTCTCCCTGGCCCTGGCCAGGGCAGACTGGTTACCTTCCCAAACCAGTCAAAAACGCCTATGTTATAATTTCTGTGCCGAAGGAGGGAATCGAACCCTCATTCCCGCAAGGGAACACGATTTTGAGTCGTGCGCGTCTGCCAATTCCGCCACTCCGGCTGGCAGGCTCAGTATACCCACTCAACGAGTGAAGGTCAAGATGAAACTTGGAATAATCGGCCTGCCGCAATCCGGGAAAACAACCCTCTTTAACGCCTTAACCCGCGTGAACACGCCGACCACGGCCAGCGCCGGTCGGATGGAAGTCCACACCGCGGTCGTCGACGTCCCCGACCCGCGTGTGGATAAGCTTTCGGCCATGTTCCAACCAAAGAAGACCATCTATGCCAAGGTGACCTATGCCGATATCGCCGGGCTGGAAAGCGGCGCAGCCAAATCCGGCATTTCCGGGCCGCTTCTGAACCAGCTGACACAGATGGACGGCCTCATCCACGTCGTGCGCAGTTTTGAAGACGAGGCCCTGCCTCACCCTGCGGGGAGCGTGGACCCGGCCCGGGACGCGGCTTCCATGGACGGCGAGCTGCTCCTGAATGACCTGATCGCAGTGGAACGCAAGCTCGAGCGCCTGGTCGAGGAGCGCAAAAAAGGCGGCACGGACAAGGTCCTGAACGAACGCCAGACGGTCCTCTTCACCCGCCTGCACGAAATCCTTTCCGCCGAGAACCCCTTGCGCGGGATCGCCATCTCACCCGAGGAGGAAAAATACCTCTCCGGCTTCGGTTTGCTCACCCGCAAGCCACTGCTGGTCCTGTTCAACCTGGGAGAGGGGCAGCCCGCCCCCTCTTTGACCCGCCCAGGCCCATCCGTCGCCCTGCAAGGCAAGCTCGAAATGGAGATCGCCCAGCTTACGGAGGAGGATGCCGCTGTCTTCATGAAAGAGTACGGCATCCAGGAACTGTCGCTCAACCGGATGATCAGCATCTCCTACGATTTGCTCAACCAGCAATCCTTTTTCACCGTCGGCGAGGACGAGGTGCGCGCCTGGACCGTCCGCCGCGGTGCCACTGCGGTGGAGGCAGCCGGAGAGATCCATACCGACCTGCAGAAGGGCTTCGTTCGGGCGGAGGTCTGTGCGTATCAAGATTTGATTGAGCTGGGCGGTCTCAATGAAGCCAAGACCAAGGGCAAGCTGCGTCTGGAGGGCAAGGAGTATATCGTCAAGGACGGAGATATCGTCCATATCCGGTTTAACCTCTAGCACCCCATCCTGGACTCTGAAGGAAGGCCAGGAAAACAGCGCCGAAAATAAGAGATCGGGTTTCATCATCATGAACAAACCCCGCTTTATCGCGAATGTGTTCCTGTGGGGTATCGGCATTCTTGCGCTTTTCGGAAGCGTGCTGATTGTTTTTAACACCGCCAAAGGACTTTCCGGCGGGAGCGATGCAGCCGGATACGTGGTGTCCGCTCGCAATGTCGTTAAGGGTCTAGGAGTGGGATATTTTTATCCCGGGGGTCAATTCCATCTGCTGAACATCCATCCACCGCTGTATGTATTATCCGTAGCTTGGGTCGCCTTTTTTAAAATCGACGTCGTCCAGGCGGCCCGTATCCTGGATGTGATCTACTTTTCGGCCGTCCTCTTACTCGCCGGCTATATATTTCACCGATTCGGCACAGTGTCCTCCTTCTCTCTTCTTGCCGCCTTGGTGCTCGCAGCCTATCCACCCCTTTTTGGAATCTACCATTCTGCCATGACAGAGTCGTTATACTTTCTTTTATTCCTGGGAAGTATATTCTGCCTGCTGGTGTACCAAAAAAACCATCTGAACCGCTGGTGGATAGTTTCTGCAACCCTGATCGGACTCTCCGTCGTGACCCGCTATGATGGGATCGCCATCCTGCCCGTGGGGCTCACCAGCGTTTTTCTTTTTGATGGGGGGACGCTCGCACAGCGATTCAAAAAAGCCGCTCTCTTTGGCCTCCTGGCCATCCTGCCGCTCCTGATCTTTGGATTTACCATCCATTTCAACCTGGGTCAGCCTGCCCTCGGCCGGGATGTCAACATCGATTGGAGCGCTGTTTTGGACAAGTTCCAACAATTCAGGGCAGCCACCCTGGCGGTGCTCTGGAGCTGGCTTCCCTTCCCGGGCTTTCTCCCGATTATTAAATCGCGATCCCGGATGATCTTCCTTGGTTTGATCCTGGTCGGAGCCATTGGGGCAACCCTGTTCGCAGAGAGCCGAAATAAACATGTCGTCCCGCTGAAACAGGATGGTGACTTTCAGATATTTGCCATTTTTGCTCTTTCCTTCTTGTTTACCATTGCCTTCTTGATCTTCACCTTCCTTGTTTTTGGCCTTCCCGCTCGCGTGGATGACCGTCAACTGCTGCCTCTTTATATCAGCGCGGCCATGGGCCTGCTAGCCGGTTTTGCCTGCTGGCAAAAGGCCTGGTTTCGCCAGCGCGGCTGGATTCAGGGTCTGGCATGGGTGGTGGCAGGTGTGTTTATCTTTTGGGATCTCCAGGGCGCATTTGCGATCATTATTGCTAATCGAGCCGGAAGCGGACCGCTGTCAACCACCTGGCAAAATTCTGAACTGGTTAAAGCGGTCAGCACCCTGCCTCAAAATGCACTGATCATCTCAAACCGGCCGGACATCCTGTTGTACTGGGCGGACCGTCCCGCCTACGATTTCATCCTTGAATTGCAACCCGGCTTTATCCAGGATGAAAAAGCAATGTACGGCTCCGACCCGTCCGACAGGGCGCAGGTTGCCTTCCGCGAGCAGGGGGCTGCGCTGGTGATCTTTGGGCAGGGCGTTTCGCAGGACCTCGCCAATGTTTTTGGGGAGGCGGGTAAAATAAAGGGAAATACCATATTCAATGGGCTGACGATTGGCGGAAAGTATCCCGACGGCACCATTTATTTCTACCCAAAATAATTTCAGACAGAAAAGGAATATGTCATGGCTAACCAACAAACCGCCTGGAGTCTCATCGACCTCTTCCCCGGCCTGAATAGCCCGCAGCTGGAGCAGGCCTTCCAATCCCTCGAATCGCAGGTCGCTGATTTTGAAAAGGTCCGCCCCGAACTCAAGGCGGATATGGACCTGGAACGCTTCATGGAAATCATGTCCCTGTCCGAGCAGACCACCCGCCAAGCGCAAAAGCTCTACGGCTTCGCTGAGCTGGCCTTCGCCGCCGACACCCAGGACCAGGCCATTCAAGCCCTGGTGGCCCGCATCCAACAGTTCATGGCCGAGCTTGAAAACCGCACCCTTTTCTTCAGCCTGTGGTGGAAGGACCTGGACGACAATGCCGCCCAACGCTTTCTGGGCGTATCCGGCGATTACCGCTACTACCTCGAGAAAATCCGTCACTTTAAACCCCACACCCTCAGCGAGCCGGAGGAAAAGGTCGTCAACCTGAAAAACGTCACCGGGGTGAACGCACTGAACACCTTGTACGACTCGCTGACCAACCGCTACGTCTTCAAGCTCGAGGTTGAAGGGCAGGTGAAGGAATTCACGCGCGGCGAATTGATGGTTTACGTGCGCGATTCCGACCCGGACCTGCGGGCGAAGACCTACCAGGAGCTCTACCGCGTCTACGCCGCCGACAGTGCCATCCTCGGCCAGATCTACCAGGCGCTGGTGCGCGATTGGCGCAACGAGAACCTGAGCCTGCGCCATTTTGCCAGCCCGATCAGGGCGCGCAACCTGGGCAATGACATCCCGGACGACGCCGTCGATACCCTGCTCGCGGTCTGCAAGCAAAATGCCCCCGTCTTCCAGCGTTACTTCCGCCTTAAGGCCGGAACCCTCCAACAGCCGCGCCTGCGCCGGTATGACCTCTATGCCCCGGTGGCCAAATCCGACAAGGCATACAGCTTCGACCAGGCCGCCGAGATGGTGTTTGACTCCTTCAACGGCTTCCACCCCGACTTCGGACAATTTGCCCGGCGGGTCTTCACCGAAAACCACCTGGACAGCGAAGTCCGCAAGGGCAAGCAGGGCGGCGCGTTCTGCGCCAGTGTCGTACCGGAGATGACCCCCTGGGTCAAGCTTAACTACCAGGGGCGCGCCGATGATGTGGCCACCATGGCCCATGAGCTCGGACACGCCATCCATTCCATGCTGGCCGCAGGTCACACCACCTTCACCTATCAGGCCTCCTTGCCGTTGGCCGAAACGGCGTCCACCTTCGGCGAGATGATGCTGGTCGACAAGCTGCTCGCCGAGGAGCAGGACGCCGCCGTGCGCCGTGATATGCTCTTCCGGCAGGTGGACGATGCCTACGCCACGATCCAGCGCCAGGCCTTCTTCGCCCTGTTCGAGAAACAAGCGCATGAGCTGGTGGTGCAGAACGCCTCGGTGGATGAACTGGCCAGCGCCTACCTCGAAAACCTGAGGGAACAGTTCGGGGAAGCCGTGGAGGTCAGTGAGGAGTTCAAATGGGAATGGGTCTCCATCCCGCACATTTACGGAGTGCCGTTCTATGTCTACGCCTACGCCTTTGGTCAACTGCTGGTGCTGGCGCTCTACCAGCAATATAAGGCCGAGGGCGAATCCTTCAAACCGCGTTATCGAAAGATCTTGTCGGCGGGTGGCTCGGAAGCCCCGGTGAAGATCCTCGCTGAGGCGGGCATCGATATCCGTTCAGCCGCCTTCTGGCAGGGCGGTTTCGATGTCATCACCGCCCTGATCGATCAGCTGGAGACCCTCTGACCAGCCACCCCGGCCCCCAGACCCGACGGACCATGAAGACGGTCACCAGCCTTTCTGAATTACGTGCCGAGCGGGCGCAACTCCCCGGACCGGTGGGGTTCATCCCGACCATGGGCTACCTTCATGCCGGGCATATCTCCCTCGTCCAACAGGCCAGGAACGAATGCGCCAGCGTGGTCGTCAGCATCTTCATCAACCCGACCCAGTTCGGCCCCAACGAAGACCTGGCCAATTATCCGCGCGACCTGCCGCATGACCTCGTCCTGCTGGAAGAAGCGGGGGTGGACCTGGTCTGGATGCCCACCCCGGAGATCATGTACCCCCCCGGTTTCCAAACCTGGATCAGCGTGGAGCATTTAACCCAAGGGTTGGAGGGTGGGGTGCGCCCCGGCCACTTCCGAGGGGTGACCACGGTGGTGACCAAGCTTTTCCATGCAGTCCAGCCCCAAAAAGCCTACTTCGGTCAGAAGGACGCCCAGCAGGCTGCCGTGATCCAGCGGATGGTAAAGGATTTGGATTTCCCGATCGAGATCATGATCTGCCCCACCCGGCGCGAGCCTGACGGGCTGGCCATGTCGAGCCGCAACAGTTACCTGAACCCGGCCGAACGCCAGGCCGCACCGGTGCTCTTCCGCGCCCTGAGCGCGGCCAAAGGAGCCTATGAAGCAGGCGAGCGCAGCGCGGAGGCCCTTCGCCAGATCGTGGGCGCGGTCCTTCACACCGAGCCGCTGGCCAAACTCCAGTACGTTTCCTGTGCCGATCTGGATACCTTGGAGGAACAGGAATCCGTGCAAGGCAAGGTGCTGCTCTCCCTGGCGGTTTACCTGGGGAGGACCCGCTTGATCGATAACATCATTCTCGGTTAAATCTGCCCGCGTTTCCGGGTCGCCGCTCAAGGTTGGAGTTCGTAGGCCACCAGGTACCTCTGGACAACCGCTTGCTGTTCCTGATTGAAAAAGACATAGTCAATTTCCCCCTGCGCGGGCCGATAAGTCGCATACCAACACGTGGCGGTACCGCTATACTCATCGGTATTGATCACCGACCATCTGGATTCCACCCAGCCCTGGGGAACAATGCTTCTAAACCTGGTGTACGCCTGGTCGGCGGACCAGTTCCGACTCTGGGGGTCGCAGGTCGTCTCGATCAGGTTCATCACCGCGGAGATGGTCACGGAGCCCCGGGGGGAGTCCGGCAACTGCACGGTCAGGCTAGAGGAGGCCGGGGTGTACGTCGGATAGGGGGTATAGGTGGGATAGGGGGTATAGGTCGGATAAGGTTGGACCGGAACTGCCGCAGAAAGGTCGCGGGTGCAGCCTGCGAGCCCAACCAGGAACACCAGAAAGAATCCGACCCTGGATTTCATATTCTCTCCCCATTCGCAATCTAAACCTGCATGAACTTTTCAACCTCGATGACGAACACCGTTGCCCGTTTTTCATCCCCGGCGGCGGGCGTTGTCCGATCGCGGATCAGTTGAATTGCGGAATCAACCTGATCATCCTCCACCCCGACCATCAAGGTCGTCACGCCGCGCCGCAGCAGGCCCCCGGTCGAGGCAATGCGGGTCACGCGGAAATTGTTGGAAGTGAACGCCTGGGTCACGAGGTCGGAGTCCGAATCCCGAACGACTGCAAGGATCAGCTTCATCGCTAAAACTCCTCATAGCGTTCCACCGGCAGGGTGAAAACGGTCGCGCCGCCCACGGTGACTGGCACCGGAGTGGGAAGCGGCATGGGTGAACCTTCCAGAGGAATGGCGAGATATTCGATCCGCTGCCGGCAGGATTTCCGCAACGCGATCATGGCTTGCTCTTCGAGCCCCTCCGGCAAGCCAATCAACAGGGTTGCATTGCGCCGCCCCAGGAACCCTCCGCTGCTGGCCAGATGGATCACTGGTACATTCAGTGTGGCCAGGGCCCGCCCGGCCAGATCGACGTCCTGCTCCTGGACGATCGCCATCATCAAATGACGGATGGGGGCTTGTTCCATCGCTCCTCCTTCTACTCGACGGACACGACCGCTTCGGTTGGGTCGTTCAGGGAATGGCTTCTTCCGTCGGGGAAGACGATTTCAGTCCTGTCCACCTGGCGGGTGACCGTCAGGCCCCTATATTTTACCGTAACTGGCCAGGGAAAAGGGTTTTTACCGCTCACCAGAACGCAGATGGGCGAGCGGATCTGCACGCCGAGCACCTTGAGAAACAAGCCGAGCGGTGCCAGACCCTCCAGGGAATTCCGTTCCCCAATGCCCGCCCCCGTCTCGGCATGGTACGTGCGCGCGAACGCATGCTGCTGCCTGAGGTTCAAGACAACAGCATCCATCAGCCGCATGGTCAATTGTGCCGCCTCCTGGCGCATGCCATAGGCCAAAAGCCCTTCTCCGATCAACTGGTTCCAGGGCAGGTGCACTGCCATGCAGGCGCTGTTCGCCTGGGGATCCAGCACGGACGGATAGGCGGGGATGCCAAAGCGCCGGCCAAAGCGGTCTGGAGCCGACAGGGAACCGGAGACCAGTTCCTGGGCCCGACGCGCATCGGGAATCTCTGCCCAAAGCGGCAGGAAAAGGGTATGGTCTTCTCCGGAGAAGTCCATGACCTGGACGATCACACGGTCAAGCTTTTCCAGGCCCTCCACGGCAATGCTGGAGAGGCTGGTATAAAGGGAACGGGAGGTCGCGACCGCCCGATCGGTCCCCCATTGAAAATCCATCCTGGCCAGCTGCTCGGACTGCACGGACTTTCCCCCCCGCCCCTTGAGGATAATCTCGGGCCGGCGGACAGCCTGTCCTTCGAATTCGATTCTCACCAGAATACGCAGCGGTCGTTCAAAAGATTGGCGTATGCCCAGCTTGCCGGAGCCGACCTGTTCGGCGAGATTCATTCCCGCCGGACTGAAATGCGATTCGCGATCCCGGCAGTGATAGAAGGCGGCCTGCTCGTCCCAGCAGGTCTCCACCAGGCTGCCGAGGCTCCTGGCCTGCTCCTCAAGCTGTTTCTGCTGGTCTTCCTGGCCAAGGCGGGCGGCCATCCGGGAGAGAACCTTGTTCTCCTGACAAAGAGCAGCGGCCAGCGCCGGGCTTTCCGAAAACGAGATGTCTGCACCCTGACCGCCTGTCTGCCACACCGTGAAGGCCAGGTTGTCTTCGAAGCCGCTCTGCAAGGGGTGATCCCATTCGGGGAAGCCGTCCTGATCCCGATCCTGCTCCTGCCCGAACCATTGGTGGTAGAAGGCCAGGAGAGCGGGGAAAGATTCAGCCAGGATCGCCTCCTCCCCGCCGGACCGATAGACCTGCCAGGCCAGGCTGGCTAGGAACGGGGCGGCCAGCCAGCGACCGCGCTGTCCGGCCAGGCCGGGTTTTCCATCGATCTTCCCCTCCGCGGTCTGAATCGCGAGGAAGTTGCGCAGAAGACCCGCGGCCAGCTCAGGAGCCCCGGGCAGGAGGCCGGCCAGATAATAAGATTCAAGGGGCGGCTGCCCGTTCCAAAGGGTCGAATAATCGCTTCCATCGAAAAGCGGGGAATGACCATGGTCCGGTTGGCGGGCAAGGACGAAGGAAGGAAAAGGAACCTGCCCGCGGGTTGGGTTGAAAAACAGGCTCAGGGCGCTGGTCTGAGCGAGGGCGAAGGCCGCGTCCCAGTCCGGATCGCCGGTGTAGACCTCGATGGTCTGGGCGGCGTTGACCAATTCGATCTTCGCCCGTTCCGCGTCCCAGGAGCGCGCCGCCGTGTGCCGGGCCAGCTCGAAGGAACTTTCGGGATCCCCCAGGGCGGCCTGCACCCAGGTGATCTGACGGGTCTCGCCTTCTGCCAGGACCAGATCAAGGGTCAGGGACGGGTACGGCCCGGGACCCGGTTGGGGTCCGCCGGTCATGAAAATGACCGGCACCAGGCCCTCGCTTCGGCCGACCAGCACAATGACCGATTGCATCGAGGAGGGCGCAAAGCTTTTTCCCGTAAACGGAACGATCTGGCCGCACAGTTCCAGGGTGAGGGAGAACGTGCTGAGCGTGCGGTTCGTCACCGTGAACCGCCCGGCAACCGTCTGGGAAGTGGGCGCCCAGTACTCGGCGGTGATCGGGACATCGGGGAACGGGGAATATTCGAAAACCAGGAAATTGGGGTAAAAATGGCGCAGCTGGGGCGGCACCGCAAAACCAGCCGGGTCCATGACCGTCTGGTTTTGCGCCGTGAAGCGCGGGAAGATCCGCATGGAACGCGCCCGCAGGCCATAGGTGCTGCGAAGTGCCAGCGCAGGCGGATCGCCACCACCCAGTTCAAGCTCCCAGATGTGGTCGTTGGTGTAGTCGGGGGCAGAAAGTCGAAAGTCCGCGGCCAGGGTCATGGCCAGAGGCGCCCCAGCCCCGAGGGTCCAATCGCGCATAGGCACAGTATAAGGGGGTTTGAGCCGGAGGTCAAAGGATTTGTGCTAGAATAATTTCAACTCGCCCAGGAACAACGATGTCTACCCTTCCATCTCCCCATGGTCTGTATTTCGAAGAATTCCAGGTCGGACAGCATATCCGGACGGCTGCGCGCACCATCACGGAAAATGATGTCGCCACCTTCGCCGGCCTCTCCGGCGATTTCAACCCGATCCATATGGACGCCGAATACAGCAAGTCGACGCCCTACGGTCAGCGGGTCGCGCACGGCTTATTGTGCTTGTCGATCATCACCGGCCTGGCCATGCAAACCGGCGCCTTGGCGGGCACGGTGCTGGCTTTCCGAGAGATCCAGGAGTGGAAATTCACCAGACCGGTTCACCTCGGCGACACCATCCACGCCGAACTGGACATCACCGGGACCAAGGCCCTCCCCCGCCTCGGATCCGGATTGGTCACTCTGGCGCTGACCATCCAGAACCAGTTCGACCAGGTGGTCATGAAAGGGGTCTGGACCGTGCTGGTCATGATCAAACCTTAACCGGCGGCCGCGGTTCGGCAGACCAAAGGTATCCGATGCAGGACCCCAATCCTGAAGATCCCACCAAAAAGTTCCAACGCCTGCTCTCTTCGGAAGATGAGACCCAGTCCGAACTCTCTGCGGACCCGGTGACCCCCGAGGGGTCGACGCGCGTGGTCCATCACCCAGCCCTGGACGAGCACGACATGCCCCTGCCGCGCCGCGTCGAAGAGATCGACCTGGGCGCCACGCGCGTCACCCCGACGGCTGTGAAGGAGGCTGCAGGAACCACGGTTCGCCGTTCCCGGCGCAGCCGCCCTCGCTCCGCCCGAAGCAGCCCGGCGGCCCGATGGCGACAGGCAGCCAGTTGCCTGCTGCGGGCTTTGATTGCCGTGGCATTCATCGCCATCGCCCTGGGCGTGCTTCTGGCCGCTTTCGGAGTCTATGAATACTACACCATCGCCGCGACCCTCCCCAGTGTAAGTGATCTGCGCGCCCGGGCCGCGCAGTTTGAAACGACCCGCATCCTGGACCGGAACGGAAACACTCTTTACGAAATCCTCGACCCGAATGCCGGGCGGAGAACCTATGTGACCCTCGACCACATCGCCCCTGAGCTGCTTGCAGCCACCCTGGCGACCGAGGATAAAGACTTCTACTCCCACCCCGGCTTTGATCCGATCGCCATCCTGCGAGCTGCCTGGCAAAACCTCTCTAGCGGCCAGACCGTCTCCGGGGCTTCGACCATCACCCAGCAGCTGGCCCGCGCCGTCTTGTTCACCCCGGAGGAGCGCAGCCAGGCCTCCTACGGCCGGAAGATCCGGGAGGTCATCCTGGCCGCAGAAATTGAACGCCGATACAGCAAGGACGACATCCTGGAGCTGTACCTCAACGAAATCTATTATGGAAAACTGTCATACGGCGTGGAAGCTGCGGCAGAGACCTACTTCAACAAGAGTGCGGATCAGCTCACCCTGGGGGAGGCTGCCTTCCTGGCGGGATTGCCCCAGGCGCCCGCGGTATACGATATCGACACCAACCGCGAGGCCACTCTGGGGCGCATGCAGCAGGTCCTGACGCTCATGGCGTTGTTGAGCCAGGAACGCCATTGCATCTACGTCAGCAACCGACCCAGCCAGCCGGTCTGCGTCGGTGTGGCTGACGGCACCCAGGCCATGCAGGAGATCGCCTCTTACACCTTTTCATCCCCAGTAGCCGACATGCGCTATCCGCATTGGGTGGAGTTCATCCGCATGCAGCTGGAAGCACGCTTTGACCCGCAGACCATCTACCGCTCCGGCTTCAGCGTATATACCAGCCTCGACCCGGCCCTGGAGGATTCCGCCCAGCAAATCGTCACCACGCAAATTGCCGCCCTGGCCGGCCTCCACGTCACCGACGGAGCCCTGGTGGCGATCCGGCCTGCCACTGGAGAGATCCTCGCCATGGTCGGCTCCCCGGATTTTTACAATGACGCCAATGCTGGACAGATCAACATGGCCATCAGTCCCACACGCCAGCCGGGTTCTTCGATCAAACCATTCACGTACCTGGCCGCCTTCGAAAAAGGGTGGACCCCGGCCACCCTGATATGGGACGTGCCTTCCCAGTTCCCCCCGTCCGGCAAGTCCAATGACACCCATCCCCCGTACATCCCCAACGATTTCGACCATCAATTCCGGGGTCCGGTGACGGTGCGCACGGCCCTGGCAAACTCCTACAACATCCCTGCGGTCAAGACCCTGCAGTTTGTCGGCGTTTACGACGACCCCACGAGCCCCAACCCGGTCAGTCTGACCAGCATGGCGAAACGAATGGGCATCACCAGTTTGACCCGGGACGATTATGGTCTCGCCTTGACCCTTGGGGGAGGCGAGGTCAGCCTGTTGGACATGACCAGTGGCTATTCCGTCATCGCCAACGGCGGCCTGCGGATCCCACCCGTGGCGATCCTGAAGATCGTCGATTTCAACGGCAAGGTCGTCTACCAGTACCAGCCTCCCCCCGGCCAACAGGTCATCCGCCCCGAGCACGCTTTCCTGATGTCGTCGATCCTGTCGGACAACGCCGCCCGCACCCCGGCCTACGGCCCGAACTCCATTCTGAACCTGCCCTTCCAGGCGGCGGTCAAGACCGGGACTTCCAATGACTCACGCGACAACTGGACGCTGGGTTTTACCCCGGATCTGGCGGTGGGGGTATGGGTTGGAAATGCGGATGATACCCCGATGCTCAACACCACGGGCGTGACGGGTGCAGGCCCAATCTGGTCGCAATTCATGATGGCCGCAATCCAGCAATTGACCGGCGGCCAACCGACCCCCTTTGTAAAACCGAAGGGGGTGGTCGAGTACACGATCTGCACGATCTCGGGAACTCAACCCTCCCAGTGGTGCCCCGGCGAGCGCACCGAGTATTTCGCCTCCGATCAACCCCCGCTGCCCCCTGAGCAGGATCTCTGGCGCATGGTGACCGTTGACACCTGGACGAATTTGACGGCCTCCCCGGATTGTTCTGAATTCACCAAGCCGCGCCTGGCCATTAATGTCACGGACCCCTGGGCCCGGCAATGGATCCAGCAAAACAAGCAGGGCCAGCAGTGGGCACGCGACCTGGGTTTCAAGGACGGCTTCCTCGTGCCCGATCGCAGCTGCAACGCCGGTGACCCCCATCCCCACCTGCAGTTCATCGGCCTGGAGGAGGGGATGGTCATCTCCCAAAGCTCTCTGCCTATTTCCGTGATCGCCAATGCCAGCGCGGGATTTAAATCCTACCGGCTCGACTATGGCCGGGGCACTGCCCCCACCTCCTGGAGCACCCTGGTAAACGACACCGCCACGCCGGTCACCACGCCCACCCAAATCTACACCTGGGACCTGGCCGGCCTGCCCAACGGCACGCTGACCCTGCGCCTGACCCTGAACGGGAGCAGCGGGACCGCAGAACGGCTCCTTCACTTAAATGTGAACCTGCCGACGCCAACGCCAACCTCCACCCTTACTTTGACGCCCCTGCCGACCCTGACCGGAACCCCCACGCCCATCCCTACCGTGCCCACCAATACCCCGCTTCCGCCCCCCACGAATACTCCCTTGCCAATCCCCAGCGCGACATCGACCTCCACCACGACGCCCACCCCCACCACGCCGCCAACCCCCACCTTCACCAGCACCCCCGGTTAAAACCGAAGCACCCCGCATGAGAACGAGGTGCACGCTTGGCCTGGCCTTTCACGATTACGGGTTCCCGAACGGACGCCAGGCAGGACCGAAATCGGGCGCGGAGTCGGTGGTCAGGCGGGTGCGCACCTTGCCATCGCTGCTTAGCAGATAAATGTCATAGTTGGCCCCGTTCTCGGTACCCTCGAAGGCGATCCAGGTTCCATCCGGAGAGTAACGCCCGTGGGTCGCGTAGGAGCCGCCGCTTTGTTCGCGCCCGCCGATATTTTGCGGATCGCCCATCGTGTAGGTCATCAGCCAGCCCAGGGCTTGCGCTCCCTTGGTTTCGCTGAACAGGAGGCTCTTCCCGTCCGGCGACCAGCTGGGCAGGAAGTCCCAATACGCGCTTCCGTTGCGGATGACCTGGGCCTGGTCACCGCCGCTGTTGTTCATGACCCAGACCTGGAGAACCCCCTCGCGCTTGGCAGTGAAGGCGATCTGGGAGCCGTCGGGGGACCAGGCCGGCTGGCGGGACCAGAGCGGCCAGATATTATCCAGGGAGGTCTGCGTCAGGCGGGAGACGGTATTATCCGCCAGGTTGAGGAGATAAATCTGTGGAGTACCGTCGCGCAGGGAGGTGAAGGCGATTTGCTTCCCGTCCGGCGACCAGGCCGGCTCAAAATCCCCGCCGGCTGCAGTGGGGAGAACGGTCAGGCCGGTCCCATCTGCCTGGATCACGTCCAAATGGGAACCGGCATACTGGTCCTGGCGGCCCGGGCACGGCGATGTAAAGACGATCCGCTGGCCGTCCGGCGACCAATCCGGCTGACAAGCGCCCTCCGGTAGATTGGTCATCTGGATCTGTTGGGTGCCATCGACGTTCATCAGGAAGATCTGGGGAGCACTGCTGCGGCTGGATGCAAAGGCGATCTGGCCGGTTCCACCCCCCACCGCCGTGGCTGCCGGCGTGGCGGTTTCCGTTCCCGTTGGGACGGGGCTGGGCGTCAAGGTCAAGAGGGCGGCAGGCGTCTGGGAAGGAGCCTGGGTCGGGGTGAAGATGAGCATCTGGGTCAGGGTCAGGCTCGGAGCGGCCGTCGGAGAGATCAGGCCGGTCGGGGAGGCGACCCGGACGGTCGGCGTCTCCCTTCCGGCCGTCAGGGTAGCCGAGAAAACCAGCAGGGTTTTGGAAGCCGGCGACCAGAAGAACACCAGACCCAGCACCGCTATCAAAAGTGCCAGGAGGAAGAAAGAGATCGAAATCCAACAGCCGGTGCTCCAGCCTTTCCGAGACGGGTGCACGGGCGGAGGCAAATTGGCCGCAGGCAGGCCGGTGACCGGTTTTTCCAGGGACGGCTCGCTGATTGGAATGTCCTGCTCAGCAGCCTGGGGCGGCGGCTCAACCAGGATCTCGCCCTCCAGGCGCTGAGTTTTGACAGTAGAGGTCAGCAGGGCTTGTCTGAACTCTTCGGCCGACTGGAAGCGATCATCCGGACGAACCGCCATGGCTTTTTCGATCGCGGCCGCCAGTTTGCGCGAGACGCGCGGGCTGCGATCACGCAGCGGGGTGAGTTCCACGTTATCCATGGCACGCGCCAGACCATCCTCCGGGATGATGCCGCTCAGGGCTGCGTAGAGCGTCGCGCCCAGCGAATAGATGTCCGTGCGCGGATCCGTGCGGGCCGTGCCGTACTGCTCGGGAGGCGAATAGCCCGGCGTCATCGCCCTTGCCCCGGTCGTGGTGGCCTGGCCGGCCTTGATCAGCTTTGCCAGCCCAAAATCGACCAGATACACATGACCGTCGGGAGCAATGCGCACATTCCCAGGCTTGACATCCCGGTGAATCACGGCGGGCTTGCGGGTATGCAGATACTGGAGCGCGTCGCACATGGCGGCACCGATCAGGATGGCTTCTTGCTCCGTGATCGTGCCGATGCGTTCCATGCGCTGGCGGAGGTCCTCCCCCTCGATAAAATCCATTACCAGGTACTGGCCCTGCTCGCCAACCCCGAAGTGGTCGGTCACGCGCGGCAGGTTGGGATGGCGCAAATTCGCCAGCAGGACCGCTTCCAGGCGGAATTGCCGGGCATATTCGTCGGTCGTGAAGAGGTTCTCCTTGACCGCCACATCCACCCCCAGGTTCTCGTCAATGGCGCGGTAGACCGAACCCATGCCCCCCTGGCCCAGGATATCCACGATCCGGTAGCGTTTATGCAGCAATGCGCCGCGTTCGAGAGTTGCGCCCATGATCTCTGATCCAAAATCCCAAATCGATTATAACAGAGCACAAACCTTGGTCACGGCCTGATCCACTCCGACCCCCGTTCATGGGCTTGCTCCGCCAGCCTCCAGCGCAGAAAAACCCACGGCGCGCCGAAGGAGATCCAGGCGCCGACCAGGGCGTAATGTACATACCGCAAAAGGTAGGTGACCCCACCTTCCCCGCCGGGGGCGAACAGGCCGAAGAGCAGGTCCAATCCGAGGTAAATGATCAACAACCCCAGCATGCCCAGCACATACCGCAGGATGCGTTTCCAGACCGGGCCGGCAGTATTGAACCCGCCCATTTGCTTAAACACCGCCAGGCCGGCCGTCAAACCGAAAAACGCCCCGGCGGAGGTCAGTGCCCCGCTCAAACTGACCGCCTGCCCGGCATAGGCGGCCCACTCCTGCGGAGGCACCCAGCCCCCCAGCTTCAATCCCAGGAACGGAATCAGCTCGACAAGGATCAAAACCAGTGAAGCCAGGAATGCGACCAAGATCTGCCGGCCCAGGCTGCGTTCCCTGAGCCAGATTGAAACCGGATCCCAGGCGAGCAGCACTACCCACAGCAGGAGGCCGCCGATGATCCAACCGAGCAGGACATCGTGCGGGAAATGGACTCCGAGATACACTCGGGAGAGCCCGATCAGAAAGATGATTCCCCCCGCCACAAGCCAAGCCCAGGCCTTCTTCAAAATGGCCGCCAGCATCCCCCAGACCCCGGTGGCGATCTGGGCATGCCCGGACGGGGCCCCGAAAGAAGTCTCGGTCGCGTAGGCTTTGACCTGTGAGCTGTACCAATACGGGCGTGGGCCATGGATGGCGAGCTTGGCGGCATCATTGAGGGAGGTGCTTAAGAGCAGGATGACCCCCACCCGCAAGCCGACGCCGGAATCCACGCACCAGTACAGGGCCGGGAGGATGGCCAGGAAGAATTGTTCGGTCCCCAGGAGCGAAAAAAAACTCATCGGCAGGGTCAGCCAGCCTCCCAGACTCTGCAGAGCGACAACCACCCGCACCCCAAAATCCAGTAAGAGGCTCTCCATAGCACCTCCTCGACAATTGACGATTCCCTGTTTTTCATTGTACACTCAATGGATGAAACAGGGACCGGCGCGATTATGGGATTGGCCGTCTGCTGCGATACTGGTTACCGCCCAGCTGGTGGTCTGTCAACGCCTGTCCATCACGAACTGGACTCCCGGGCTGACGCTGCCCGTTCTGCTCACTTTGCTCGGCGTGACCATCGGGCTCGCCCTCGGCCTCAGCCGCTTCTCGGCAGGCAAGGCATCCCTGCTGGCGATCGCCTACGGCCTGGTCCTGATTCCCTTGCTGGGCGGAGAAATATACTCCGACAACACCGCCTGGCTGGAGCGGTTGGCACACTTGGGAGCGCGTCTGGCCTCCTCGTTCGCATTGTTCATGGCCAGGCGGCCAGTGATCGATCCCATCCTGTTCATCGTCTTCATCACGATCCTCTTCTGGATCATCAGCTTGAGTGCCGGGTACGCCCTGACGCGCTCGGGAAATTTCATCGTTGCCGTGCTGCCGGGGGGGATTGCCCTGTTCATCATCCAATTGTACGATCCTGGCAGCCAGGCCCGGCTTACTTTTCTCGTAATCTACTTCTTCCTCGGCCTGATTCTGCTTGGACGTCTGGCCTATCTGCGCGAGCGCATTTTCTGGAAAGAGCAGAAGATCTGGGTCTCCTCCGAATCCGCCATGGATTTAAACATCACCATCCTGATCGTTGCGCTGGTGCTGGTCTTCTTTACCTGGGCGCTGCCCATCTCCCAACAGCCTCTTCTCGAGGCCAAAATCGTTTGGGACAGGGTCATGCAACCCTTGCAGCAAACGCGTCGGGACCTTGGCAACGCCGTCGCCGGCCTGGCAGGCAGCCCATCCGTCCGCACGGATGATTATTATGGCGAATATCTGGCCCTTGGCCAGCAGGCCTCTGGCGACGCCAGCGTCCTCTTCACGGTCCAGCTGCCGCTCATCCAGGATGTCACCCGCGATTACTGGCGGGTTCGTACCTATGACACCTATATGAACGACGAGTGGCAGAACCGTTCGGTTCCGGATCAGGGAGTTTCCGCCGCACACCTGATCAATTCTGCAGATGCCCAAGGGCTACCGACCGGCGAATTTGTTTTCAACATCCCCCAGGCTAATCTGGCCCTGCTGGCCACCCCCTCGCGTCCGGTCTGGATCGACCATGCCGCCATCATGTCCTACTTTCCCCTGCAGGACGGTGAACTCGAACCGATCCTTTTTCAGGCTGCTCCACCGATCCTGGCAGGACAGGAGTACAGGGTGCATGCGGCCTTTTCCAATCCGACCATCGCCCAGCTGAGCGCGGCCGGGAACCTTTACCCATCCTGGGTTACCGACCGCTACCTGCAATTACCCGCAAACCTGCCGCCGGCGATCGCGGCCCTGGCCATCCAAATCGCAACCGGCGCGGACACCCCTTACGCCAAGGCCGCAGCCATCACCCAGTATTTGCGCAATACCATCCGCTACACCAAGACCGTCCCGCCTCCGCCTCCAGGAGAAGACACGCTGGTATGGTTCCTTTTTGATTACAAGGCTGGATTTTGTAATTACTATGCCACCGCCGAGGTGGTGATGCTGCGATCCCTGGGCATACCCGCCAGGTTGGCCGTGGGCTACGCCGAGGGAGAATATCAGCCGCCGGATCTGCGCATCGTCCGCCAGGAGGACGCGCATGCATGGCCCGAAGTTTATTTTCCCACCGTCGGTTGGGTCGAATTTGAGCCAACTGCCTCCCAGGCCTCCCTCGACCGCCCCACCGGTGAGTCCTCGACGAGCTCCGGGACGCCCGG
>Ga0209039_10000663_pt1 | contig 33025 bp, 27 predicted proteins | sample BogFormECP12_OM1_FD_188238 | JGI IMG/M metagenome (GOLD analysis project Ga0209039, IMG submission 188238) | Bog forest soil microbial communities from Calvert Island, British Columbia, Canada - ECP12_OM1 (SPAdes) (version 2) | ecosystem: Environmental > Aquatic > Freshwater > Wetlands > Bog ... | reverse complement strand
CTTTCCCTCAGCCCCGACAGCCTGCGGCGCAAGGAAAACAGAATTCAAGAAAAGAGCGTCAATCCAAAAGCCGTTTACACAAAACTCTTGACACCGCTTAGCGAGGTTGTCGGTCATTGGTAGATCTTAGCGCGGTACTGGCTTACACCAGCCCGTTTCTAAGTTCCCCTTTCAAACCGTGCGTGCCGTTTTCCGGCACACGGCTTAACGATGGTATTCTGGGTGTGGCTTGCGACGGATATTTCACTCGGCCCATCAATTCGTGCAGGCCCATCCCGTAGAGTTGATCGCCAGTGTAGGGCGCGCGTTTGGTGGGTCGTTGCCCGCCCCGCCGGTATTGCCAGCGGCGTAGCCTCTTCACCACAAACCCGTCCATCTTGTTGAACTCCCGGTCGGCGTTTCCCGTCTGGAAATAGTTCCCCCAGCAGCGATGCACGGGCGTCAGTTCCGCGATGATCTGTTTCACGTCTTTCCCGCTCTGCCGCTTGCCGGTCAACTCTCCAACACGCTCGCGAAGTTTCTTCGTCGCCTTCGGGCTTGGCCACCGCTGCATGAAATGCCACCGGGGGTTTCGCTGGATGCTCCGCTTCTTGCGAATCGTGCATCCCAGAAATACGAAGCCTTCCTTCCCGCGTCTCAAGTCCACCATCCGCGTCTTCGCTGGATGCAGCGTCAGTCCGAGCCGGTTCATCACCAGCCCGATCCGCCGAAGCGCTTCCCTGGCCCGCGACTCCGTGCCGCACATCGCCACGAAATCGTCGGCATATCGGATCAGCACCCCAAGCTGGCTACACCGCGCCGCCCAGATCCGATCCAATTTGTTCAGGTAGATGTTCGCCAGCAGCGGCGAGATCACTCCGCCCTGAGGGGTCCCCGCCAGCGTCTCTCTCACCGTCCCGTCTTCCATCACTCCCGCTTCCAACCATTGACGGATTAACTTCAGTGCCCTTCGATCCGAGATCCGCTCCTTCACCAACTCCATCAAGGTGTCCCTCTGGATGTTGTCAAAGTAGCCTTGAATGTCCGCATCCACGACAAAGTTCATACCCCGGTTGCCCGCTTCGCGGGTCGCTTCCAGAGCCTGGGTCGTACTTCTCTTCGGTCGAAACCATAACTGCTCGGCTGGAAGTCCGCCTCAAGGATCGGTTCGATTACCAACTTCGCCGCCATCTGCGTCACCCGATCTCTTAGCGTCGGTATCCCCAATGGCCGCTGCTTCCCATCGCCCTTCAGTACGTATCGCCGCTTCACCGGTTGCGGCCGATATCGGCCTGCCCGCAGCGCCGCCTGAATCTCTGCCAGAAACTTCTCCACTCCGGACTGCTCGATGGCCTGGATCGTTTCCGCGTCCACTCCGGCCGCCCCACGGTTGCTGCGCACCCGCCCCCATGCTTCCCACAGAACGTCACTCCTGTAGATCCGGTCATACACCGCATGGAACCGTCGTGTCCTGCTCCGCTTGGCACACACATATAGCTTGCGTTGGAGTTCTCGTACCTTTTCTTTGGGGGTTTTGGCCGCTTCCGGCATGCCCTCGCACTTACCTCCACGCCCGCGTGATCAAAGCAAGGCCCCTTCCCTTCAGCGCGTTATCTTGCATGCCTTCCCCGGTACTACGGACCTCTCGGACTCCCTCCTGGCTCCGCGCGCCTACAGCCATCCGGCCTTATACCCGCAGTCTTTGCCCAACCTGGCTGCCAGGGAGGGTCTCTCCTGTTCCGCATCGCTCTGTCCCAACGTGCCGCCGCCTGAGACCCCGGGGAGGTCCAACACTCGCTCCGATCTGGAGTGCTGTCTGTTGCCTTCTTCGCGAATCCGTCCGGGTCGGCTCCAAGGTCCACAAACGCACCCTCGCCAATATCTCCTCCTGGCCCGCTCCGCAAGTCGATCTCCTGCGCCGCGTCTTGAAGGGGGAAGATTTGGTCGCCCGCGAACAGGCCTTTCAGATCCTCCGCTCGCTTCCGCATGGCCATGTCGCCGCGGTCCTCGGCTCCCTTCGCCATCTCGGCTTGCACGACCTGCTCTCCCGCACTCATTGCCCAGAACGCGATCTCATCTGCGCCCTCGTCGCTGCCCGCATCCTCGATCCCCGTTCCAAACTGGCCACTGCCCGCGGCTTGGATGAGGACACCGCTTCCAGTTCCCTGGCCGAGTCGCTCCATCTGGCTTCGGCCATTCGCGAGACGAGCGTAGTGGCAACCCGCAAATCGTCTGCGGCTTGCTTACCAATGCCGAAGGTTGTCCCGTAGCCGTAGAGATGTTCCCGGGCAATACCGCCGATCCCAAGACGGTCGCCGCGCAAGTGCTCAAGCTGCGCGAGCGTTTTGGCTTGCAGCGATTACTGCTGGTCGGCGATCGCGGCATGCTCACCAGCGCCCGCATTCGCGAGGATCTCCAGCCTGTGCCCGGCATCGAGTGGATTACGGCATTGCGCGCGCCGTCCATCAAGAAGCTGGCTTCCGACGGCGTGCTGCAACTGTCCCTGTTCGACCAGACGGACTTGGCCGAGATCACTCACCAGGCGTTTTCTGGCGAGCGGTTGATCGCCTGCCGCAATCCCCTGTTAGCTGCCGAGCGCTCGCGCAAGCGAGCAGAGTTGTTGGCCGCAACCGAAAAGGAGTTGCAGAAGGTGAAGGCCGCTACGCAGCGGAGCAATCGGCGACTGCGCGGCAAAGAGCGGATCGCCGTTGCTGTCGGCAAGGCGCTGGGGCATTATAAGATGGCCAAACACTTTCACTATCGCATCCGAAGCAACGGATTCACCTATGAACGCAACCAGATGAGCATCGAACGGGAAGCCTCCCTGGACGGGATCTATGTAATCCGCACCACCCTGCCGGCGGCGTCGGCGTCCGGCGAACAAGCGGTCCGCCACTACAAAGAGTTAGCCAAGGTCGAGCGGGCGTTTCGCAGCTTGAAGAGTGTGGACCTGAAGATCCGGCCCACCCACCATCACCTGGAGGAACGCGTCTGCGCCCACGTGTTCCTCTGCATGCTGGCCTATTACGTGGAGTGGCACATGCGCCAAGCGCTGGCTCCGATGTTGTTTGACGACGAAGACCCGGCCGCCGGCGAGGCGCTACGCACCTCCATTGTGGCGCCCGCGCAACGTTCCCCCGTTGCGCAGGACAAGGCAAACAGCAAACGCACCACCGACGGGCTGCCAGTGCACAGTTTCCAGACTCTCCTGCAAGACCTCCGTACCGTAGCTCTGAACACGGTCCAGATGGGCGAGGAAACCTGCCGGATGGTCACTGCGCCCACTCTTGTTCAGCAGCGCGCCTTCGACCTGTTGAAAGTCCCCTGCCGAGCGTAGTGTGCCCAGTAGGCTCCAGCCCATTTCGAGCCTATCTCCTGGGCAGTCAGTCATTTCCCGCTCATTGAAAGCGGGGACTTCGGTCTAAACCACAGTTCGGCCCGGGCGCCATCCCGGAAGATTACTCGGTACCCCGGCCCCTTACGCCTGATTCTGGGCACGACTTCCTCGATCTCGGAAAGGTCTCGCGTCTGGTCGTGCTCGCGCCCCACTTTCCGGGACCGGAACGAGCGGCCGTCGAAGGCAAGTTCCACGACCGTGTCCGCATCCACCTAGCGCGCCAGTCCGAAGACAAGGGCCCCCAACGAAACCGAGGGCCACAATGGCGATCAGCACGCCCGTGTCCGGCAGTTGCTGGTCCGCCGTTAGAACCCGGGACACCGTTTAACAGATTCCCTGCCCCCACCAGGCAATCAGGCCCCCAAAAGCTCTCGCCGGCCTGATTGAGCGAGGCTGCAGTTTTGTCATCTCACACGAAATCGTCATGCCGGACACCTTCCCACAACTGCGCATCTATTCCTGCCGCTCCGGCCACTCCAGCCCCGGAGACCGCGCCGGGATCCAGCACCGGCCGGGCGCGGAAGCTCTACCCGCCCTGGCTATGAGAGTCTAACCACTCCGCGATGACCTCGGCATTTGGCAGGTCGCCGCAGCACAGAACAGCCTGGGAGCCATCCCGGAAGATCACTCGATGCCGCAGCGGCGGGCGCCCGGTTCCGCGCGAGACTTTTGCGATCTCGGAAAGACCGCGCGTCTCGGCCTGTTTGCGCCCCACCTTCCGAAACCGGAATGAGCGGCCGTCGCAAGCAAACTCCACCACCACGTCCGCATCCAGCCAGCGCGAAAGTGCGAAGGCAAGCACACCTACTACCACGCCGCCGGCTATGACGGCGATCCTGGTGTTCCGGTCCGGCGGTTGCCAATGGTACTGAGCCAGAAGCCGGGACACCAACAGGAAGAACCCCACCAGGCCGCCCCCGCAAAACAGGCCCGTAAAGATTTCCATGAGCCTGATCGAGAACCGCCGCCATTTCGTCATCTGGCCGGAAACCGTCATACCGAATGCTCCTACAACTGCGAGTCTATCCCTGCCGCTCCGGCAAATCCACCCCCGCCAGCCCCCAACTCTCCAGGTTGAAAATCGCCGGCGCATTCAGCCGCCGCATGTGTTGGACCCATCCCCCGATGTCGCCGTCGAAATCCAGCACCGGCACGCGCAGTTCGGCCACGCGGGTGTGCAGCGCCTGTTCGCCTTCCGGCGTCCAGCCCGCCCCGGAGGAATGCTCGATGTGGAATATGCGCATGGGATCGCGCAGGACCGTCTCGCGCATGCCCGCGTGGTGCGCCGCGTAACAGAACAGCGCGTCCACGTGCACCGGCCAGATGGGAAACTCGGGATACGCGCGCAGCCGGAACCACGCGTCACGCGCCAGCAGGGTGAAATCGCCGCTGGCGTTCACGTGCAGCCACCCGGCGTTGCGCATGCGCGCCGCCTCCGGCGCGGGAGCCTGCAGCGTGGCCGCCCAGTCCGTCCCCGGCTCCGCCTCTACCATCTCCAGCCGCCAGTCCGCGGGTTTTCCCGCCGCCGTCTCCCACCGCAACCCATGCACCCGGAAGTGCAGCAGCCGGATTTCCGGGAACAAGGGGACGGCGCGGCCCTGCGCGCGTAAGGTGAACACCCCGGACTCCGCCGAATCGGGGAAGTGCAAGCGCAGCCGGCAGCGTCCTTCCACCAGCGCCGCCGCAACCACCGCCCCGGAGGCGTCCAGCACTTCCACCTTCAGCGGTTCGCCGCCGTTGCTGGGCCCCACCTCCGCGATGATCGTCATCGCCGAGCCGGGCGGCCGCTCGAAGAACACCCGCCCAACGGACGCGATCCAGCGATACCGCCGGTCGTCCTGTTGCTCCACCGGATTCCACCCGCGCCCGAAGCCGATTCCCGCATCCGCGATGTCGCGCTCTTCATCGCACCGCGGCTCACCGTCCCGGACTCCGAAAGTGCCCTCCGCGGCGAACACCCGCAGCAGCCGGCTGTTGCAATGCTCCAGCAGAGCGTCCACCCCCGCCGCCGCATCGGGGATGGCGTCCGCCACGTCGTACCGGTCCACGCGGTAGAGCACGCCGCGATCCAGGCTCCGCCCGGCCAGGAACCGCATCAGCTCCGGCGAGAACACGATGTCGATATTGGTGGCCAGCACAAACTGGCCGCGCGCCCGCCGGATGCCCGCGTTCTTGGCGATCATCTGGTGAAGCGGGATGGCCGTCGAATTCGGCAGGGCCGCGTGCAATTCAGGCGCCACCTCGACGAACCGCACTGCGCACGGGCCCGGCTGGGGAGGCCTGCGCAGCGCGTCGATCAGCCGCGGAGACGAGGCCGGCGGATTCCACTCCACCACCACGATCTCCGACGGCAGGCCATAGCGCTCCGCCTGCACGGTCCACGAGTCCAGAAACGCCTGCATGCGTCCCAGCATGTTGCCGCCGTGATTGTCGTTGCGCGCGGCCACCACCACCGAAATGTAAGGTTCCGCCATCCCTCAGCGCTCCGCGCCCCAATCGTCCAGGTTGAAAATCGCCGGCGCCCCGAGCCGCCGCATCTGCGTGCCGATCCACAGCAGGTTCGCGCCGGGGTCCCTTGGCGGCTCGCTGGCCGCTCCGCCCACGCGATACGGCAGCACTTCTTCCCGTACCCCGGCGTGGTGGGCCGCGAGACACAGCAGCGCGTCGCTATCCGCCGCCGGCAGATCCAACTCGGGAAACCCGCGCAGGTCCAGCCAGTGGCTGCGCGCCATCAGGGTGAAATTGCCGCAGCCGTGCAGGTGCAGATCGTCGGGCTTGCCCATCCCCTCGATCAAATCCTGGCAGCCGAGCAGCTTCTCCGTCCAGTCCACCGTCACCGGCTCCACGCCGCGCGTCACCGAAATCCAACCTCCCGGCTGCGCCACCGTCTCCGGCGGACCCGCGCCGGCCGCCGCTTCGCAGGTGCACGCGAACACGCGGAATCCCAGAACCCGTGCATCCCCGGCCACCGCCTTCGCGCCGCCTTCCGGTCCCACGAACAGCCGCGCCACCGGTTCGGCGAACTTCGGCAGCCGGATGTTCACCACGGACGTGCCCTGCACCTCCGCGCGGCCCAGCACGGTTCCGTCGGGAAGGCGGACGCGCAGCACGCAACTGCCGCCGCCCACGCCCGGCCCCGGCTCCGCCAGCATCGCCAGGTTGCCGCTCTCCGCGCCGGGGCGCACCACCAGTTCCGCGTCCTCCGCTGCCCAGCGGAATGTTTCCCCGGCGGCCTGCTCCCGGTACCACCAGCCCTCGCCCCAATACTCGATGCCGGTGCCGAACACGTCCGTGCCCACCGCGCCCAGCAGTTTCATGGCGCGCGGCAGAAGCCATGGCGTCGCAGCCAGCCGCCGCAGCGTCGGGCGCTTGTCCCGGACCAGTTCCTTCAGCGGCGGCTGCAAGACCAAAGGCCGCGGCGCCGTCCAGCCGGCCAGCAGGCAGCGGAAGTTGAAGATGTGCAGATCGAGGGGCGTCGGCCGGCCGCCATCGGGCGCCCGCAGGCGGAATCGCTGCGCGCCGCCGCCCGCCGCCGGTGGCACCCAGAAGCGCACCGCCATGCGGCGCTCCAACCTCCACTCGGCGGCCACCGCTTCATCTCCGTCGATCACCTGCAGCCGGGCCGGTGGCCGGACACCCGGACCGGGTTCCACCTCCATGTCCATGGCCGCCCACGGTTGCGGCATGCGAGCCAGCACCACCTCGGCATCGCCCCCGAGGAAACGGCCCGTGCGCCCCGCCAGGCGCGAAGCCGGAAACCATCCCGATCCGAAGTGGATGCCGGAGCCCGCGGGCGCCATGTCTTCCGCCGCATTGGCCCGCAGACCCTCCGGGGTAAGGGGAAACACGCCCTCCCGCGCCCACACCCTCGAGGTGTCGTACCGGTCGGCGCGGTACATGCGGTTCGCTTGCAGCCGCTGCGACGCCAGGAACTCGATCAGTTCGTCCGGGAAAACGGTGTCCGCAGTGGTGGCCAGCAGATATTCCCCGCTCGCCGACCGGATGTCGGCATTGCGCGAGCGGCTGCCGGCCCCACCCGCCGGGATCACTTCGGAGGAGAGCCCATGCCGCTCCGCCTGTGCCCTCCACCGTTCGCGGAAGACTTCCGTCTCAGCGCCGCCGGGCGAAACCACCACGGACAGATAGGGCATCGCCGTAATGGTACCACCGGCGCCCGCCGGGTTCAGCGCACGGCCGCGAGCGGCTGATGGCTGGTTTCCCCCCAGCCTAGCGTCAGGTAGGTGGCGGCGTCCTGAAATTCCTTCCGCGACAGCAGCCGCCAGCAATCCAGAATGACCGGCGGGGGCGCGCTCCGCTTCAGGTGGGAGGGCGCGAGCGACCGGAATTCCGCCCACGGCGTGGTGATCGCCAGCACGTCGGCCTCGCGCGCGCATTCGGCTACGCTCGACGCGTAGATTACGCCGGCCGGCAGTTTCGCCTTGGCATTGGGCATCGCCTCGGGGTCGTAGACCACCAGGCGAACGCCCTGCTCAGCCACGAACTGCGCCAGCGCCAGGCCTTGGGATTCCTCGATCACCTCGGTGTTGGGCTTGTAGGAAAGGCCCATGATCCCGGCCGTACCGCCTTCTGGAAGGTGCGACAGGATCAGCTCAGCCAGCCGCGGCACCTGGCGCTTGTTCAACTGGTCGGTAGCCTCGGCCAGCAGCGCCGGAACGCCGTTGGCGCGCGCCACCGCCGAAAAGGCGACGTTGTCGCGCGGGAAACACGGGCCCCCGTAACCCAGCGCGCCCTTCAAATACTTCTGGCCGATACGCGAGTCGCTCCCGATGGCGGTGGTCACCACGTCCACGTCGGCGCCGGGAATGGTCTCGCAGACCTGCGCCAGCATGTTGGCGTAGGAGATCTTGGTGGTGACGAACGTGTTCACCGAAAGCTTGGTCAGTTCCGCGTTCACGTAGTTCATCCGCCGGATGCGCGGGCCGCTTTCGCACACGCCCCCGTAGAATTCCTCCAGGATGGCGCCGGAGCGCGGGTCCGATTCGCCGATCAGGATCATGTCCGGATTCAGCATGTCGCGGATCACGCTCCCCAGGGCGATGAATTCCGGGTTATAGCACAGCCCGAAATCGCGGCCGCACGTCTTCCCGGAATGCCGTTCCAGCGCCGGCAGCATCACGCCGCCGGTGGATCCCGGCATCACCGTGCTGGACAGAACCACCAGGTGCCAGGCATTTTTCTTGCGCAACGCCGCCCCGATCTTTTCCGCGGCGGACAGGGCGTAGCGCAAGCTGAACCGGCCGTCCGGGTCCGATGGCGTGGGCACGATGATGAAGGTGACGTCGGTCGCGAGAATGGCTTCTTCGTAGTCCAGGGTGGCCGACAGGCGCTCGTGGTTGAGGTGAATCATCTCCCCCAGCCCCGGTTCGTTCACCGGCGCCCGTCCTTCATTGACCGCCGCAACCGTGGCCGGGTTGAGGTCCACTCCCACTACCGTGTGTCCCTTATGCGCCATGACGGCCGCCATGGGTGCTCCCAGTTTTCCTAAACCGATGATCGATAACTTCAAGAGATTGCCGCTCCTAAAAGTGCGATAAACCCCGCTGGGATTTGACCTTTCACTATAACCTGATTACGGTCCGGTGACAGGGGCCGGAGTGGGGCGACCCCCTGGTCCGCGCGCGACGCCCCCGTCCCCCTCTTCGCTCGAGAGAAGCCGGCCAGGAGGCCGGCCGCGGACGAGCGAGTCTGCCCGATGCACGCGCCGGGCTAGTCCTTCCGCACAATCGGCATCCGCCAGCCGGTTCCAAACGCCCGCGAGGTCACCTTGAGCACCGGCGCCGCCTGCTTCCGCTTGAACTCGGCGATGCGCACCAGCTTCAGGATGCGCCGCACCGTGGCTTCGTCGTGGCCCCGGGCGACGATTTCTTCCGCCGACTGGCACTGCTCCAGGTGCAGCTCCAGAATCTCGTCCAGCAGTTCGTACGGCGGCAGGCTGTCCTGGTCGGTCTGATCGGGACGCAGTTCCGCCGAGGGAGCCTTCGTCAGAATGGCTTCGGGGATGTCTGCTTTGCGCCGGTTGCGCCAGCGCGAAACCCGGTACACCATCATCTTCGGCAGGTCGGCGATCACCGCCAGGCCGCCGTTCATGTCGCCGTAAAGAGTGCAATATCCCACCGCCATTTCGGACTTGTTGCCGGTGGTCAGCAGCAGCGATCCGAATTTGTTGGACAGCGCCATGAGCAGGTTGCCGCGAATGCGCGACTGAATGTTTTCCTCGGTGACATCCGCCCTCATCCCGCGGAAAACGTCCGCCAGCACGCCCTCGTAGGTCTGCATGATGCCCGAGATCGGCAGCCGCTCGGTGCGGATGCCCAGATTGCGCGCCAGTTCCACCGAGTCGTCCACGCTGCCCGGGCTGGAGTACATGGACGGCATCATCACGCCCAGCACGTTCTCCGGGCCCATGGCGTCGGCGGCGATGGCCGCGGTCAGCGCCGAATCGACGCCGCCCGAAAGGCCCAGCAACACCTGCCGGAAGCCGGTCTTGCGGGCGTAATCGCGCACCCCCAGCACCAGCGCGTGCCAGATCTCGGCCTCGGGTGCGAAGTCGTCCTCCGCAACGGTCCCCGCGCCGGTTTCCAGGTCGACGAGAATCAGGTCCTCGGCGAATCCGCGGGCGCGGGCAATCAGCCGGCCGCTCGCATCCCAAGCCCCGCTGCGGCCGTCGAAAATCAGATCGTCGTTGCCGCCCACCTGGTTCACATACGCCACCGGCACGCCGTACTTGGCCGCCATGTGCCCCAGCATCTTCTCGCGGCGCAACTGCTTGCCCGCCTCGAACGGGGACGCCGAAAGGTTGATGATGGCCTGCGCGCCCTTCTTGACCAGCGCCTCGATGGGGTCTTCGTGGTAGCGCCGCCGCTGCCAGAAGTCGCGGTCGTTCCAGACGTCCTCGCAGATGCTGATCCCCAGGCGGAAGCCGTTCCAGTCGAGGATCTGCGGCTCTTTCGCCGGCTCGAAGTAGCGGTCCTCGTCGAAAACGTCGTAGGTGGGCAGCAGTGTCTTGTGGAAGGTGGGACCCGCCACGCCGTTTCTGAGCAGCACCGCACTGTTGAACAGCGGCCGGCCCATTTCCGCGGGGTTGGGTGTGGCCACGCCCACCAGCAGCGGCGGGGCGTCCTTGAGATCCTCCGCCAGTCCGGCCAGCATCTCGCCGGCACGGCGCACAAAACCCTGGCTCATCAGAAGGTCGCGGGGCAGGTAGCCCATCAACGCCAGTTCCGGCGTGACCACCAGGTCCGCGCCGCGCTCCTGTGCGGCCCGGACTCCGCCAACAATGAGCGATGAATTGCCGCTCAGGTCACCCGCCGTGGGGTTGATTTGAAGAAGCGCTACACGCAAACGAAACCGTCCCTCGGCCCGCGTCCCGCCAGCAGCCGGGACCATCGGAGCCGCTAACTTCAAGGCTTCTCGTCAGTGTAACAGCTTTGCCGGAGCGGCCGCTGGTTGCCGCGGCGAGTGTCGCGGCGAGGTGTCGCGGCGAGAGGTTGCTGCGGCGACTTAGCCGCGGCATCCGGGCCAGAAGGCCCGGTCGCCCTGGTCCGGCTTCCCGCGAGCGAAGAGCGGGACGATGGCGTCCACCCTACTGGCCGGCGCCCACCAACTCGCTCAGGGACTTGATGGAATCCATCAGATACTGCGATTGGGCGCTCAACTCCTCGGCCGCCGCGGCGCTCTGCTCCGCATTGGCGGCAACGCCCTGGGTGGCTTGATTCAGTTCCCCGAGGGAGAGCGTAACCCGCTCGATGGTGGTTCGCTGCTCGCCGGCCGCGGACGCGATGGCGCCTACCGCCTGGTTCAAAGGCGTGCCGCGATCTTCGATCTCTTTCAACCGGGTCACCACCTCGCTGCAGATCGCGGAGCCCCGGATGGTCCGTTCCAGCGCGTCGCCCACCAGGGTTCCGGTCTCGCGGGCGGCTTCCGCGCTCCGCTGCGCCAGGCTGCGCACTTCGTCTGCCACCACCGCGAACCCGCTTCCGGCGGCCCCGGCGCGCGCGGCTTCGACGGCCGCATTCAGCGCCAGAATGTTGGTTTGAAACGCGACTTCATCGATGGTCTTGACAATCCTGGAGACATTTTGCGTGGCCGCCCGGATTTCGCCCATCGCCTCGTCCATTCGCTTCATGTCCTCTGCGCCGCGCACCGCCGCGGAGCTGGTTTCGTCGGCCAGGGCCTTGGCTTGCTGCGCTCCCTCGGCGGTGTGCCGGGTTTCCTCGGTGACGTTCCCCAATGAGGTGCGAATCTCGTCGACGGAAGCCGCCTGTTCGGTGGCGCTTTGCGCCAGGCTCTGCGACGCCGCGGCGATCTGGCGGGACGCGCCCGACGTTTCGAGGCTGGCTCTTTGCGTGGAGCGAACCACCTCGAGCAGCGGTTGCACGATGGACTTCCGGCCGTACCACAGGAAGCCCAGACCGATCATCAGGCCCGTCGGCAACATCCACAGCAGCGTGGTTTGCATGGCCGCCGACTGGGCGCGCGCCGAGGCAACATGATCCACCTGGTCCAGGTGGGCCGTCAGCACAAACGCTCCGTGCACCTCGCCCGCGTGCCAGCCTTCCATGGGAAATCCCAGCGCGTCCTTGCCGTCGTGCGAGGCGCTCGTCCCCGGATCTCCGTGGCAGCTCAGGCAATCCGCCGTCAAGCGGATGGGCCGGGCGTACACAATCAGGTTGGCCCCCCGGTCCGCCATGAAGTACTCGGCCTGCCCGCCCTTTTCCAGCACGTCGAGGATCGCCGCCTCGGCAGCGTTGGGCTCGTTTTGCGAATTGCGCGCGTGGCGCTTGGGCACGCGGAATTCGAAGCCCTCCTGGCGCGCCACCTTATCTATGGACTTCCACGCCGCCACCACCGGAACCGTATCGTATAGCCCGGTCTGGCGGAAATCCGGCGCGGCCTTGGCTTCCTTCAGAATGGCGGCCTCGTCAAAAGCGTTCCGCGCCCTCAGCGACGCTATCGACGCGCGCACGTTCTCCGCTTCGATCACCGCCGCCCGCATGGTATTGCGGGTCAATTCAATACCCTGGGAGCGAAGCGCCAGGCTCTGCACCAGCAGCGCCACGGCCGTGCTAAAAGCCACGCTCGCACTGGAAACCAGGATGATTTTCTTGCCAACCGTCATAGCCATCGCGGAGTGTTCGACCTCCCAGGTATTATCGGCGGTTCCGGCGCCATCCATTAGGACCCGCACGCACCGAGGTTTCGGGTGCTATCCTGCGGAAAAGCCATGGAAACCGCTATCGGATTCCGGCCCGAGTTTCTCGACTTCCAGCGCGGAATCCGCGTGGGAAATCTCGAGGAGCGCGAGCGCATCACCCGCATCCTCAAGATTGCGCTGGAGTCGCGCTACGGAGAGCCCTTCGTCACCGAGCGCTGGGGCCGCGGCGTCTTCTGGCGCTGGATCGGCTTCCTTTCGCGCTCCAACCGCGCCGCCAAGCCGGTCTCCAGCAAGGTGAGTTTCGGCTGCGCCAAGTTCTTCCTCTCCATGAACCCCGAGGAGGGACTGTTCCAGTGCGGCATGGGCGTGGAGCGCGGCTACGCCAAAGCCCCGCCCGAGGCGCGCCAGTGCCAACTGGCCGGGGATTGGGACTGGCACCGCCTGGTCCGCGCGCTCCGCCCGAAGAGCCCCATGGAACGGGAACTCGCCCGCCTGCTAGGCGAGGGATTTCAGATCCGCGGCGGCAGTTGGGACGCCGAATTCGCGCGCATTTCCGAGTCCGGCTTCGCGGGCGTTGCGAAACTGCGGCGGGCGCTCGATGCCGCGCCCAAGAACGAGTGGGCCGGATTTCAGCTTTTCTATCCCATGCGCGAAACCGAAGTGCGCAGCTCCACCGGGCTGGACCTGGTGGAATCGATGCTCGCGGTCTTCAAGGAAGTGACCCCCGTCATGAACCTGTGCATGCAGACCAGGCTGCGGGAACCGCAAGCCGGGGACGGCGCGTAGCCAGCGAATCTGCGAATCTTTATCTATGCCCGTCTTTCAAAGAAGCCTGCATCTCTCCACCAAGGGGCGCTGCGACATCGTCGACATCAGCGCGCGCGTCGAGCGCGTCGTCGCGGAAAGCGGAGTCGAGACTGGGATCGTCAACGTCGCGGGCGTCGGCTCCACGCTGGGCATCACCACGCTCGAGTTCGAGCCGGGCTGCGTTGCCGACCTGCAGCGCGCCCTGGAGGCCATCGCTCCCTCCAACGCCGATTACGCCCACAACGCCCGCTGGGGCGATGAGAATGGGTACTCCCACCTCCGCAGTGCGCTGGTCGGCGGGGCAAAGAGCTTCCCGGTGGTGCGCGGCAAGGTCGGAACCGGCACCTGGCAGCAAATCGTGCTTTGCGACTTCGATGACCGCCCGCGCGAGCGCCAGGTGATTGTCACCGTGGCCGGGTAGCTTCACGCGCGCGTCAGGCGGTAGACCGTAATCTCCGGCGGCGCGCCCACGCGCATCGGCACCCCGATGGTTCCAATGCCCCGGTTGACGTACAGTTGCCCGCCGGGCTTGCGGAACCACCCCGCCACATACGGTGTTACCAGCCGCGACGGGGCGATCTCCGGGCTGATGAACTCCAGCGCCAACTGGCCGCCGTGAGTGTGGCCCGCCAGGCTGAGGCCGATTCCCAGTTCCGCCGCGCGGTCGAAGGTGCCGGGGTTGTGGCTCAGCAGAATGTTGGCGCGATCCGGCGCGATCAGCCCCTCGATATTCCCCAGAATGCGCGCCACCGGTTTCGAGGGTCCGAAACGGTTGCGGCTCTGGAAATCCACGCCGATCAACTGGAGCCACTCGCCACCGATGGCGATGCGCACCGCCTCGCCGCGCAGAATCCGCACGCCCGCGAGGCGGAACAACCCGGAGATCGAATCCTCCACGCCCGTCCATGCGTCGTGATTGCCCAGGCAGCCGAACACGCCGAACGGCGCGCGCAGGCCGCTGAGCGCCTCCACCACCGGCCGCTCGGTGCGGGGGTCGAAGGTGACGAAATCGCCCGTCAGCGCGATCAGGTCGGGCCGCAGCCCGTTGGCGATCTCCACGTACTTGCGAATCTCTCCGGCGGACATGAAGGGCCCGATGTGGATGTCGGAAAGCTGCGCCATCCGGAATCCCTCGAAGGCCTTCGGCAACCCCGCCAGGCGCACCGAATGTTCCGTGGTCTCCAGGTTCAGCCGTCCATACAGCAGGCCGTAGGCGCCGGCCACGAAGGGCGCGGACACCGCCGCCGCGGCCGTCCGTTGCAGGAATTGGCGCCGCGCCGGGGAAGCGATGGCGTCGCCCGCCGGAGCCCCGCTCCTGCGCACCGCGCCGGCAACGCGCCTGACCATCCCCAGCGGCAGTGCGATGAGGAATGCCAGCAGCGAACTCACTGCCCACCAGAGGAACGGCGCCACCAGCAGCGCGTCGCTCCAGGTAAGCTCAACCGCCGAGGGACGCCTCCACGCGAGGCGGAAATTCCACGCGAACATCGCCAGGTAGACGGCCAGCACCGCGCCGGCCGTAGCCAGCCGCCGCCCTCGCGCCGCGATGCGCCGGGCTGCCAGCCGGTAGCCGCGCCAAACCCAATACAACTGGCTGACGCCAAACAAGATGAGAACTATCCCGAAGATCGACATGCCTATTTCGGCGCCGGCCCCCGCACCACCTGCACCCACGCGTCCGGACGAATCCACTTCTCGAACGCCGCCCGCACCTCGTCCGCCGTCAGCGAGTAGTACTTTTGCGCGGCGCGCGCGGGTTCATCGAGCGGCAATCCCACGAGCGCGCGCGCCACGAACCCGCCCGCCACCGCATCCTCGCTGGATTCGCTCAACGCGATCTGCCGCAGCAGCAGAGCCTTGGCCTGCTGCAATTCCGCGGGGGTCACATCCGTCGTGCGCATGGCCGCCAGGTCCCGCTCCACCAGCACCCGCGCCTTCGAAACGTTCTCCGCGTCGCAGCCGTAGGTCACGGCGTACGCCGCGCGCGTTTCGCCGGCGTTCAGCGAATTGTCCACGTCGTATACGTACCCGTTCTTCTGCCGCAGATCGCGATACAGCCGGGTGGCGTAGAATCCGCCGCCCAGCACGCGGTTGCCCAGTTGCAGCGCGTAGTAGTCCGGGTGGAACCGGTCGATCCCCAATTGCTCGGCCAGCGTCACCGAGGCCTGCACCTGGGTGGCATCCGGCACGTACACCGCCGACGGCGGATTCACTGGCACCGCCGCCACCGTCACCGCCGGCTTCGGCCCGGAACTCTTCCACCCGCCGAACCATTTTTCGATCGCCGGCCGCGCTTCCTCCAGGGTGATGTCGCCGATCACCGCGATGGTGGTCATGTCCGGCCGGAACACGCGGGCGTAGTAATCCTTCACGTCGGCCAGCGTCAATGCCGAGACGGTTTGCGGCGTGGCTTCCCGCAGCAGCGGATCGCCCTTGGGCAGCAGCGCGGTCTCCAGCGCGCGGCTGGTGCGGTACCCCGGGCTGGCCAGTTCGCCCGCCACCAGTTGGGCGGTCTGTTCGCGAACCACCTGAAACGCGTCGCCAGGCAGCGCCGGGTGCAGTTGGTTGTCCGCCAGCAGTTCCACTCCCTTGGCGAAGTACTGCTTCAGCACCTTGAGATTGAAATCCGTTCCGCCCGCCTCCGACGCCGCGATGTCGTCCAGCGCCTCTTGAAACGCCAGCCGGCCGCGCGTCGTGGTTCCGTAGGAGAACAATTCCTGCAACACGCTGTCCACGCCATCCTTGCCCGGCGGCGTCTGCAACGCCGGTTGATGTTTCACCGAGCCGACGACCGTAACCGTCGGGCTGGCCCGCTCCGTGCGGACGATCAGCCGCAGTCCGTTGGCGAGAGTGACATCCGCTGGCTTCGGCGGGGCCGGCGGCGCCTGCAGCGATTTCACCATCGCCTCCGCCCACTCCGGCAGCGTCACCGCCTGCGTCGGCGCGGCCGTGGTCGACTCCGATCCGCCGAATCCTTTCGACGCCACCGCTTCCCCCGAAGCCGACGGCTTCAGCGTGGCCACAATCGCCCGCTCCGCCACCAGGTACGCCTTGGCCGCGCGGTTCACGTCCGCCAGCGTGACCTTCTTCATGGCCTCCACAATGTCCGCCGGGGAATTGCGGCCCTCCGCCGCCAGCGCCTGCGACCAGGTTGCCGCCAGGTCGGGAATCGAGTTCTGCTCGAACTCCGCGGCGGCGATCTCGCCCTTCCGCTCGGCTTCCACCAGCGCCTCCGGCACTCCCTTTTCGGCATATTCGGCCAGGATCTTCTTCATCTCGGCGGCGATCGGGGCCGGGTCGGCATTGGCTGGAATCGCCGCCGCCGCATATCCCACGCTGGCCTTTTCATAGGCTTCGGCGAGGCCGAATTCGGCGCCCAGCGCCTTGCCCGCGGGCACCAGCCCGTACAGGTCCGCGCGCTGGCTGCCGGCCACGTCGGCCAGGATGCGCGCCGCGGCGTAGTCCGGGCTGGAAGTTCCCGGCATGCGGAACGCCACGAACACGGTCTCGTAGGGCAGGTTGCTCTCCAGCGTGAATGTGTCCGGCTTCACCGGCTGCAACTCGATCTTGGGACGCTCGGGAACCGGGCGCCGCGGGATCGGCCCGTACAATTGCTTCACCTTGGCCAGCGTGGCCGCAGGGTCCACGTCGCCCGCGATCACCAGGATGGCGTTGTTGGGCGCGTACCAATCCCGGTAGAACTTCTTGAGCATGGCCCCGGTCGTTTTGTCGAACGATTCCTTGGTGCCCAGCGCATCGTGCGCGTAGGGCGTGCCGCTGAAGAGGTCCTCGTTGAGGCGGGTGACGAACTTGTAGGTGGGATTCGACAGGTCGCGCGCCACCTCCTGTTCGATGGCGCCGCGTTCCTGCGCCCATTCCTCCTCGGAGTCCTGCGCGTCCCCCATGCAGGCCGCGTCCAGCCGCAGCGCCACTTCCAGGTCCTGCGCCGGCACGGTGACGAAGTACTGGGTGACGTTCTGCTGCGTATCCGCGTTGGAGCTGCCGCCCAGTTGCGCATAGATGGCGGCGATCTGATCGCCGGTCAAGCCCGCGCACCCGCGAAACGCCATGTGCTCCTGCGCGTGCGCCGTCCCCGGAAACCCCGCGGGCGTTTCGTTGCCGCCCACCAGGTAGTTCTCCTCCACCGTGGCCACCGGCGCCAGCGGATCGCGCACGATCACCACGCGCAGCCCGTTATCGAGGGTCGAGCGCAGCACCGCCGGAGCGGCGTCCTTCTGGGATGCGGCAGGCCCGGCCATGAAGACGGCGGCGGAGAGCAACAGGATCGATCGGTGCAAGGGGTCCACCTCCAGCTATCCTTACTTGACCACGGGCGGCGCGGGATAGGCAAGCGCGGGGGAATCGAATGCCGTTTACACTTGCTGCGGCTCGATGGCTCGCCGCATTTCGACTTCCCGCTCTCCTGGGCGTGCCATGACGACCTTCGTAAAGCAGGCGAACACGCGCCAGCCAACCAGCGACGAGGACGCGGCCCATTTTCGTTGGGTGCCTGAACCGCCGGTGGCTGCCCTGCTGCACCACCATCCGCCAGCCGTCTCCCTCCACGGGCCTTATCGCGTCGCGTATCTTCATCTCGACCCTTCAACCCAACCATACCGCTCTGCGGCGTCGGATCTACGCCCCAACCGCAGCGCCCAGGCCGCCGTGGCAAGCCTCCCGCCGCGCAACCGCCAGGCCCCTCCCCCGCCTTCTGTTAGACTGGGGTTTCCCCTACGATGCCCACCCCCCGAATCCACGCCCCCGAGCGCCTCATCGCGGCGCTCGACCTGCCCACGGTCGCCGACGCCCGCAAGATGGTCCGCGACCTCGAAGGGGTCGCCGGCTTCTTCAAAATCGGGCTCGCCTTGCAGTTGGCCGCCGGCGTTGAAGAGTTCATCCGCTCGCTCATCCGCGAAAAGAAGCGCGTCTTCTTGGACTACAAGTACTACGACGTTCCTGAAACCCTGAAAAAGGCAATCTCCCGGGCATCCGAACTGGGCGTGTCGTTTCTGACCATCCACGGCTCCAGCTCGCTCATTCGCGCGGCGGTCGAGGGCCGCGGCAACCGCGGCCTGAAGCTGTTCTGCGTGACCGTCCTGACGGCCATGGACGGCGACGACATCGCCGAAATGGGATACACCCACCACACCGTCGAGCAACTGGTTCTCTTCCGCGCGCGCAAAGCCCTCGAGGCCGGCTGCGACGGCGTGATCGCGTCGGGCCTGGAAGTCAGGCCGATCAAAGAGATGTCGCGCGGCGCCTTGCTGGTGGTCACGCCCGGGATTCGCGACGAGGAGGCTCCCGCGGACGATCAGAAACGCCGCACCACCGCGCGCTCCGCCATCCTCTCCGGCGCCGACTACCTGGTGATCGGCAGGCCTGTCACCGATGCCGCCAATCCCCGCGCCGAAGCCGAGCGGCTGCTTGCCGCCATGCAGTCGGCCTTCGACGAGCGGGAGGCCGGCGGGGCTTAACGTCGCCCGGCGGGCTCCTTTCGGTACGCCTGGTCCAGAATCTCCACCACGTGCATCACCTTCTGCCCCGTGCCGTGCAGCCGCACCCCGGCCTGCAGTTGCAGCATGCAGCCCGGGTTGGACGATGCCACGATCGAAGCGCCCGTGGCGTTCACCGCTTCCATCTTGCTCTTCAGCACCCGCATCGCCATGCCGCTGTGGACCGCATTGTAAATGCCCGCGCTGCCGCAGCACTCGTCGGCCCCGCGCAACTCCTCCAGTGTCACGCCGGGAACCGAGGTCAGCAGCCTCCGCGGCGCGCTCCGGATGTGTTGCGCGTGCGCCAGGTGGCAGGAGTCCTGGTAGGTGACTACGGCATCCAGCCGCTTCATCGCCGGATTCAGTTCGATGGACGCCAGAAACTCCGTCACGTCGCGGACACGGCCGGCAACCTCCCGCGCCCTGGCGGCGTACGCCGGATCGTCCGCCAGCAGCTCGCCGTACTCCTTCAAGGTGGTCCCGCAGCCGCCCGCATTGGTGATGATCGCGTCGTACTCTCCGCCCAGCAGCGCATCCACGTTGCGCCGCGCCAGCGCCCGCGCGCCCTCCCGCAGTCCGGCATGCAGGTGCAGCGCGCCGCAGCAACCTTGCCCGCTGGGGACCACCACTTCGCAGCCGTTCTTCTGCAGCACCCGGACCGTGGCTTCGTTCAACCGCGCAAACGCGAAGTTGGCGAGACAACCCGCTAGAAACGCCACCCGGTGCTGCCGCTCGCCCTGCGCCGGAAACGTCTTGCCGATCTGGCTGAAGAAGAACGGCGGGTCGATCGACGGCGCCACCTGCACCAGGTCTCCCACCACCCCCAGCAGCTTGAGCGACGCCACCGCGCGCATCAGCGCCTTCATGCCGCTGGCTTCGAAAAGGTACAACGCCGTCCCCGCCAGCGTCATGTGGGCACGGGATTGCAGCACCCGGTCGAAGAACAGCTTGCGGGCCCAACCCGCCAGCCGGCCCCGGCTGCCCTTCGTTTCGATTCGCTCGCGGGCGTCCTCCAGCATCCGCCCGTACCGCACCCCCGACGGGCAGGCCGTCTCGCAACCGCGGCACGCCAGGCACAAGCCGATGTGTTCCAGGTAGCCCGGTGTCATGGGAGCGCCTTCGGAAACCTCCGCCATCAGGCGGATTCGGCCCCGCGGGGAATCCGTCTCCAGGCCCAGTTCCCGGTAGGTGGGGCAGGCGTCCAGACACAGGCCGCAGTGGACGCAGCGGTCCAGGTCGAACTGCCTGGGTCCCGCCGGCCTTGCCGGTGCGGCATTTTCAGATAAGACGGTAGAGCCGGCCACGATTCAATACGATTCCCGGGTCGAAGAGATGCTTGACCCGCTGCATGATCTCAAAATCCCCTCCGGGAGACGGCCAGAGATTCAGCCCCGGCTTATCTTCGACGCCGGCGAACTCGATCACGGCCTTCCAGTTCCGCGCCATGGCCCGGTCCAGCCACTCCGCCGCGGCCACCGGGCGCTCGAAGTAGCCATAGCAGACGCCCGAACCGGCCCGCGCCACCGCCGGGCCTTCGAACGACGCTACGACGTTCTCCAATTCCTTCAGCGTACACGAGGCGCGCACCACCACGCCATTCGGCCTCCCCGCCAGGTACTGCGGAGTGAACTCCTCCAACTGCCGCCACAGCGTACCCTGCGGCCCATCCTCCAGCACCTGCGAGTGGCGCAGCGCCGGATGCTCCTGGTAGCGCCGCGTTGCCGCCGCGTTGCCGCCCGCGCGCACCGCCAGCAGCCACGTCTTCTCCGCGACGGTTTGCGCCGCCTGCGGATTCAGCAGATCCAGCGCCGCCGGCAGCAGTCCGCCCGCCAGAATCCGGTCGCGCGCCGAGATCGCTTCCCGCGCCGAGCCGAACGGCGCCAGCAAGGTCTTCTCCACCTCGGGCATCCCGGTGAGCTTGAAGTTCACCACCGTGATCGCCGCCAGCGTCCCGAACGACCCGATCAGCAGCTTCGCCATGTCCAGCCCCGCCACGTTCCGCAGCACCATCCCGCCCGACTCGACCAGCTTTCCCCCCAACGTGGCGAACTGCATTCCGATCACCATGTCGCGCGCCGTGCCGTACAGCCGCCGCCGCGGCCCGCTGCAATTTGCCGCCACCACCCCTCCCACCGTGGCCCCGTCCGCAAACGGCGGGTCCAGCGGCGCCATTTGCCGGTTCTGCGCCAGCAGAGCCGTCAGGTCCCGCCACGGCACCCCGGCCTCCACGCTGATTGTGAGATCCCGCGGCTGGTAATCCAGCACGCGGTTTAGGCCGCCGGTGGAGATGCATTCGTCGGCAGCCTCCACCGGCCCCGCCATCTGGCGTTTGGTGCCGTTTCCTTCCAGCAGGATGGTTCGATAATGCAAGGCTTGCCTGCGCAGCAATTCGGCCAGGTCTTGGGCGGTTTCGGGCAGCTTCACGGTTCCGGACGTCCTGGGCCCCGGGGCGCCATGCGCGCTCCATCTCGGGCCAGAGACAATCATAAGCCATGGCGCCACTGCGGGGTTGGCTCCCCCCATTTGCGTCTGCCCGCCGCCCCCCGGGATCTCCCTAAGTCCGCGGAGTGTTTGCAACAACACCTTCCGGCGGCTTGTTACCCAATCCTTATCGACATTGTCATCGCCACGCCACCGGCTCGGGACTAAAATTAAAAAAGGTTAAGACAAGTGAGCGTGCACTATGAAGTGTGGGGTCCTGTTCGTTTCCGCGCATCACGACGATGCCCGCCTCCTGTCGCGCATGCTTCGTGCTGTTCCGCTTCGGCTCGACCATGTGGATAGCATCGAGCGCGCGCGCGCCAAGCTTCAACGGGAAGATTACGACGTCATCCTGACCGAAGCCGCCCTCCCCGATGGCACCTGGGTGGATGCCCTCCTCCTGGCTCGCAAGTGTGCTCGCGGCCTGGAGGTGATCGTCACCGGTCCGCACGCCGACGCCCGCTTCTGGGCGGAGGCCCTCAACCTGGGAGCGTACGACCTGCTGGCCCAGCCGTTCTACGAGCCCGAGGTCCGCCGCATCTTATCCAACGCCTGCTCGCGTCCGGCCATGGACGCCTACCGCATGGCGGCCGTGTAAGGGGCCCGTTCCTGGGAGGCCGTGCCCGTCCGGTTGCTAAAATCGAATCATCGGCGTGCGTTTCCTTTCCATAGCGAAGGCCGGCTGGGCTCCGTTCTGCCTGGCGGTGTTGCTGGCGGGCTGCCGCAACGGTCCGAAAGGGGCATTGGCCATCGGGGAAGCCTACGTCGGGCCGGCTACCATTCAACTCCGCAGCGACACCACTCCCCAGTCCGCGGTGGTTGCCACGGCCAGGCGCGGTGACCGGCTGGAGATCCTCCAGCAGAAACGTAAGGTGTTGCGCGTGCGCACCGCCGGAGGAGCCGAAGGCTGGACCGACGAGCGCCAGTTGCTGGCGCAATCGGACATGGCGGCCATGAAGGAACTTTCCGAACGCAGCGCCAAAATGCCGGCCCAGGGGCAAGCCACCACTTACGCCGACCTGCGCGTGCATACCCAGCCGTCCTACCAGGCGCCCAGCTTCCTGGTTCTCAAGGCCAACGAGAAATTCGACGTCCTCGCTCACGCCGTCCTGCCCCGCGCCGACGCCGCGCGCTCGCCGCTGGTCGCGCCGCCGAAGAAGACCACCAGGAGCGACCGGAAAGCGCCCCAGAAGAACGGCAAGCTTCTGCCGCCTGTGCCCCCGCGACCGCCCGGGCCTCCGCCCAACTGGCTGGAACTCTCCAAATCCACGCTGCCGCCCAAGCCAGCCCCGCCCCCCGAGGCGCACTCCGAGACGCCCGCTCCCACCGACCGCTGGAGCCTCATCCGCACGCCCGGCGGCGAATCCGGCTGGGTCTACAACCGTTTGATCACCATGGCCATTCCCGATGAAGTGGCGCAGTACGCCGAAGGCCACCGCATCGTTTCCTATTTCTCCCTGGGCGTTGTCCACGACGGCAGCCAGAAGAAACCCACCTGGCTGTGGACCACCCTCGGAAGCGGATACCCTCCCTACGATTTCGACAGTTTTCGCGTCTTCGTCTGGAGCTTGCGCCGCCACCGTTATGAGACCGCTCACGTGGAACTGCGCCTCAAAGGCTATCTGCCGGTGCTGGTCGATCCCGTGGAGATTCCGAACGCCGGCAGGAACAAGACCGACGCGCCGGGCGGGCTCTATCCCGGGTTCTCGGTCTGCACCGAAGCCCCCAACGGAGCGCGCCGCCGGCGGGAGTACGCCATGTACGGCGAAAAGGTCCGGCTGGCCGGAGAGCGGCCGTGCGAACCGCCCGCCCCACCCGTCATTGTGAAAGCCGCCGCACCCCTCCCCGGCGCCGACGCTCCCGCCGCCCAACCGTCCGAGGAGACCTTCCTGCAGCGCATGAAGAAACACTGGCATTCGCTCACCCGGCGCCTGTTCGGCGGTTGAGACTGCGAAGGCGCGCCGGCCGCGCCGCCGGGAATTACGCGTGGCGCTTCTGGCGGGCGGCGATCAGCTCTTCGATGTTCACCAGTTCGGTGGGGTAGTCGCCGGTGTAGCAGGCGTAGCAGTATTCGTGGCGCTGGTCGTCATCCACCGCTTTCCGCAGCGACGCCAGCGAAAGATAGCCCACCGAATCGGCTTCGATGAAGCGGCGTATCCCTTCCACGTCGTGGTTGGAGGCGATCAGCTCCGAGCGCGTGGGGGTGTCCACGCCGTAGAAGCACGGCGACATGGTGGGCGGGCAGGAGATGCGCACGTGCACTTCGCGCGCCCCGGCCTGCCGCACCATGCGGACGATCTTGCGGCTGGTGGTGCCGCGCACGATCGAGTCGTCCACCAGCACCACGCGCTTGCCCTGCAGCAGGTAGCGCACCGGGTTTAGCTTGAGCTTCACGCCGAAATCGCGGATGGCCTGGCTGGGCTCGATGAAGGTGCGGCCGACGTAGTGGTTGCGGATGAGCGCGTGGCGGAACGGCAGGCCGCTCTCGGCCGAGTAGCCGATGGCCGCCGCCACGCCCGAATCCGGGACCGGGACCACCAGGTCGGCATCGGCCGGACACTCGCGGGCCAGCAGACGGCCCAGGTTCTCGCGCGATTCGGCGACCGGGCGTCCGAAAACCAGCGAATCCGGACGGGCGAAGTAAACCTGCTCGAAGACGCACTGCGCGCGCGGCCGCTCCGGTGCCCAGCGCTCGCGCGTGACGCCCTCGGGGCCCACTACCACCATCTCGCCGGGGTCCACGTCGTACAGGTACACCGCGCCGATCAGATCGAAGGCGCACGTCTCCGATGCGAAAACGTAGCACTTGCGCCCGCCCGAGACTTCCATCTCCCCCACCGCCAGCGGGCGGAAGCCGTGCGGATCGCGGGCCACGATGATGCGGTCCTGGGCCAGGAACACCAGCGAGAAAGCTCCCTCCAGGTGCAGCATGGCGTCGCGCAGCGCGCCCGCCAGCGTGCGTTCCGAGGAGTGCGCCACCAGGTGCAGGATCACCTCCGTGTCGCTGGAGGCCTGGAACACCGCGCCGCGGCGGCCCAGTTCCGCCCGCAGTTCGGTGGCGTTGGTGATGTTGCCGTTGTGGGCGATCGCCACCTTGCCCTTCTTGCAGGCCACCGAGAAGGGTTGGGCGTTGAGGAGAACCGTATCGCCGGCCGTCGAGTAGCGCGTGTGGCCGATCGCCAGATCCCCGGGGAGCGTGGCCAGCACCGGTTTGGTGAAGATGTCGGCTACGTGCCCCATTTCCTTGCGCGTGTAAATTTCCCGGCCGTCGGTGGTGCAGATGCCCGCGCTTTCCTGTCCGCGGTGCTGCAGCGCGTACAGCCCCAGATACGCCAGCTTGGAGGCTTCCGGATGCCCGTAAATAGCCACCACCCCGCACTCCTCGTGAAACTTGTCCGGAAAAAAGGGGTCAGACGCATTTTTCATAGCTGCGTTCCCAGCGCCGAATCGTAGGCGGATTTCAACGCGGCGATTTCCCAGGCGCCCAGGGTCACCGTCCGCTGCCGGATTTCCAGGCCCTTCTCCGCCGTTGCGCCGATCACCGGAGCTTCCACTCCCCACCCGGCTGCTATGGCCGCTACCTTCCCGGGGTGCGCCGTCGAGATCAGGATGCGCGACGGGCCTTCGTGGAACAGCAGCAGCTCCGGCCGAAGGTCACTCGCCAGGTCCACCTGCGCGCCGATTTCGCCCGGGCCGAAGCAGCATTCCGCCAGCGCCACCCCCAACCCGCCATCGCTGAGATCGTGCGCCGATTCCGCCAGCCCGTGCTCGATCACGTGCCGCATCGCCGCCTGCACGCGCTTTTCGTAATCCAGGTCGAGCGCCGGCGGAAGTCCCCAGAAATCCTGGAGAATTTCCTTGGCGTACTGCGTGCCGCCGAAACAGGTCTGGTCGCAGTCCCCCACGCCGCCCAGCAGAACGATGCTCCGGCCGGGGTTCTTGAACGGAATGGTGACCGGCGCTTCCGTCTTCAGCAGTCCCACGATGCCCATCACCGGCGTGGGGAAAATGCCCTCGCCCAGCGTCTCGTTGTACAGGCTCACGTTACCGCCCGTGATGGGCGTGTCGAAGAAGCGGCAGGCTTCCGCCATGCCCTTGATGGCTTCCACCAGTTGCGCCATGATCCCGGGCCGCTCCGGGTTGCCGAAGTTCAGGCAGTTGGTGGCCGCCACGGGCCGCGCGCCCACCGTCGAGAGGTTGCGGCATGCCTCGGCCACCGCCAGTTGCGCGCCCTGCCGCGGCGACAGCCGGCAGTAGCGCCCGCTGCCGTCCAGCGACATGGCGATGGAAGTCCCGGTTTCCTTGATGCGGATGATGGCGGCGTCGGCGCGCTGGGGGCCGGCGAGGGTGTTGGTGCGGACCTGGTAATCGTACTGCTCCCAGATCCAGCGCTTGGAACAGACGTCGGGAGCGGCCAGCATGCGCGGCAGGTCGTTCTGCGGATCGCTGCCGCGCGGCCAGGCGGCCGGCTCGCGCGCGGCGGCGGGCACCGGGGCCACCGGGCGGTCGTAGAGCGGCGCTTCGTCGGCCAGTTCCCGGTTGGGGATTTCGGCGACGATCTCGCCGTGGTGGCGCACGCGCAGTTTGCCATCGCCGGTGACCACGCCGATCTCCGCGGCCTCCAGGCCCCACTTGCGGAACACCGCGAACACCTCGTCCTGGCGGCCCTTGTCGGCCACCAGCAGCATCCGCTCCTGGCTCTCCGACAGCATGATCTCGTATGAGGTCATGCCGGCGGCGCGCTGCGGAACGCGGTCCAGCTCGATCTCGATGCCCACCCCGCCGCGGCTTCCCATCTCGCAGGTGGAGCAGGTGAGCCCGGCCGCGCCCATGTCCTGAATGCCCACGATGGCGCCCGTGTGCATGGCCTCCAGGCAGGCCTCCAGCAGCAGCTTCTCCATGAACGGATCGCCCACCTGCACGTTGGGGCGCTTCTGCTTGGATTCCTCGGTGAACTCCGCGCTCGCCATGGACGCGCCGTGGATGCCGTCCCGGCCGGTGCGCGCGCCCACATAGATGACCGGGTTGCCCACGCCCGCCGCCTTGGCATAGAAGATATCTTCCTTGCGGCACACGCCCAGCGCGAAGACGTTGACCAGCGGGTTGCCGTCGTAGCAGGGCTCGAACAGGCATTCGCCGCCCAGCGTCGGCACGCCGAAGCAGTTTCCGTAGTGCGCGATGCCCGCCACCACGCCGCTCAGGATGCGGCGGTTGCGCGGGCCCGTGTGGGGGTCGTCCAGGCGGCCGAAGCGCAGCGAATCCAGCACCGCCACCGGGCGCGCGCCCATGGTGAAAATGTCGCGCAGGATGCCGCCCGAGCCGGTGGCCGCTCCCTGAAATGGCTCGATGAAGCTGGGGTGGTTGTGCGACTCGATCTTGAAGGCGATCACGTAGCCGCCGCCGATGTCGATGATGCCCGCGTTTTCCCCCGGGCCCTGCACCACCAGCGTGCCGCGCGTGGGCAGCTTCTTCAGGTGGATGCGCGAGCTCTTGTAGGAGCAGTGCTCGCTCCACATCACGCTGAAGATGCCGAGCTCCGTGTACGACGGCTCGCGGCCAAGTATTTCGACGATCTTGGCGTATTCGGCAGGGGTCAACTGGTGCTGTTCGACGAGTTCGGGTGTGATGGCGGCGGTCATGCGGTCACCGGCATTGATGTCAGCATGGAACGGAAGACGGCCAGGCCGTCGTCCGAGCCCATGAGCGGATCGGAGGCGCGCTCCGGGTGGGGCATCATGCCCATCACGTTGCGCCCGCGGCTGAGCACGCCCGCGATGTCGCGCAGGCTTCCGTTGGCGTTGTCGATGTAGCGGAAGGCCACGCGGTCTTCGGCTTCCAGTTCGTCCAGCGTGCGCTCGTCGGCGTAATAGCAGCCTTCGCCGTGGGCGATGGGCACGCGCAGCACCTGGCCCGGAGGGATGGCGCTGGTGAAGATGGAATTGCGCGTTCCGGCGCGCAGCCGCAGCTCGCGGCAGATGAACTTCAGGCCGCGGTTGCGGATCAGCGCGCCCGGCAGCAGGCCCGCTTCCACCAGGATCTGGAACCCGTTGCAGATCCCCAGCACCGGACCGCCCGCGGCCGCGAAGTCGCGGACGGCCTTCATCACGGGCGAGAACTTAGCGATGGCCCCGCAGCGCAGGTAGTCGCCATAAGCGAAGCCGCCGGGAAGGATGACCGCATCCACGCCTCCCAGCGAAGCGGAGTCGTGCCAGATGAACTCGGCGGGCTGACCGAGGTTGTGAGCGACCGCGTAGAAGGCATCGTGGTCGCAGTTGCTTCCGGGGAAGACAATAACGCCAAATTTCATGCGATTAGCTTTGTGTGGGGATTCAAATATCAGTGTAGCAAAGGCGGGCAAACCCGGAAGTTCGCGCCGGCCGATTCACCGCCGCGTGATGTCCCCGATATCCAATGTATACAGCCCACCCGCCGCCTCCGCATTCGCAGGCACGAACGTCACCGAAGTCACCGAACCATCTTGACAAACCGTGCCGCATCGGATTAGACTCTCCCAACAGGCAAAATAAGGTCCGAAACGCCTGATATTCCCCGTCATCTCGAACCGAGGCGCCGCATCCGGCAGCCCGGGGAGTGACATCCAACAACGGCAAACGATGCTGCGGCCTCGGAGCGGCCGTATCCAGTGCCAACCCGGACGGTTGGCCGGCCTGTCCGCGCATCGAAACCCGTGGCCAGCGCGGCGCCGATGGCTATGGGTCCAACAAGAGAACGAAAAGGAGCTTGGAATATGAACCCCGTGTCCGGAAATCGAGATCTGCAAGCCGTGCGGCAAACTGCCTCCGCGGCCTTTCGCGCCGTGCTGGTGTTCGCGGTGTTGGCTGTGGTTCTGCTCTTTGGGTTGGCGCTGCCCGCCCGCGCCAACGTGGCCGGCCAGAGCCTGACCGCGGAAATAACGTACATGCGTCCGCTCTTCTGCGTGGAGGGCGACAATGAAATCGTCCTGCTCACCCCCCCGGGTACGAATGCCGGTTTCTATCTGACCTCCATGGTGCGGGCGTGGTACGACTGCATAGGCTACACCGGACAATACTTCATTCCCTGCCAGCCGGGCCAGGAGCCGTGCTATCAGGACTCCTGGATTGGCATGCCCATGCCTCCCGGGCAACTGGCCATGGCGCAAGTCCTGTACATTTGGAATGGCAGTGCGTGGGCGGTTTGCGAGACTACCATGAACTGGACGTACAACCAGATCAAAGAATCTACATTGGCTTCCTATGGTGGTCCCCTGAACGAAATCCCACCAAAGCCGTGCGGCGCGGGTAGGTATCAGCTCAGGGTCGGGGCATACGCCTGGGATTCGGCCCACCAGACGTGGCAGGGCGACTGGGTCCAGTCCCTCGGAGTGAATTCGTACTAGAGCACCGGCGCAAGACGGTCCATGAATGGCGACCACCGCCCCGGCGCGATGTGGGGCGGACCGCCTGGTACGCGGGGGACGCCCCGGTCCCGCTCTTGGCCGCTTCCCCGTTGCCCCGCCAGATAGCATACTGGCCCCTTGAAGGAGCGTCACGTGAGAATCCGCCTCTGGCTGTTGAGCCTGTCTTTCTTATCTTTGCTGGCGGCGCAGGAGCCCCCCTTGCCGCTGGGTGTGCCCTCGCCCGCGCCACAGCCGGAAATCAAACCCGAGGACCAGTGCACCGTCGCTGGCATCGTTCTGAACTCCCGAACCGGACAGCCCGTCGCCCGGGCGCAGGTCCACCTGTTGCGACTCGACGGCGGCGGCCCGTCGTCCGGCGCCGCCCTTACGGACCCCTCCGGCAGGTTCAAACTGAACGGCGTCGCGCCTGGCCAATACCGCGCCGTGGCGTCGCGGAACGGCTTCGTGCGGCAGGTCTCCCAATCCGGCCGGACTCCTCCGCAATTGACGCTGGCGCCGCGCCAGGCCGTGGACGGCCTCACTCTCGAGTTGGTTCCCGCCGCGGTCATCGCCGGACGTGTGGTGGATGAAAACGGCGATCCCCTCCCCAACGTCCAGCTCCAGCCGTTTCGCTACGTTAGTGTTCGGGGCGAACGGCACCTCGTGCCGTTCGGAGCAGCCGTCTCCACCGACGACCTGGGCGCCTACCGCATGTTTGGCCTCAATGCGGGGCGATATTACATCAGTGCGTTCTACTCCGGGAAGCCAGGATCCACCCCCGGCCCGGGCGCGCCGCTGATGTTTGGCGGCCCCGCGCCCGAAGCCGCCGCCGAGGCCTACCCCCCGCTCTTCTATCCCGGGGTTGCCGAGCCAAGCCAGGCCGCTCCCATCCAGCTTCGCGCCGGCGACGAACGCCGGGGCGTGGATCTCCGCCTCGCGCCCGTCCGCACCATCCGCATCCGCGGCCACATCGCTCCCTTTGCCGGGCGGATGCAGGAAGCCTTCGTGACGCTCGCGCCGCGCGGCGACTGGGGCGTGGCCACATTCAGCATGGGCCCCCGGCCGCCTGCCCGCGTCGACGCCCGGGGCGCATTCGAGTTCTCAGGCGTGACGCCCGGATCCCACCTCCTCGGAGCCATGCTGAACCGGGAGGGGGGTACTCTTTGGGCGAGACTCCCCGTGGAGGCCGGCTCCGCCGACATCGACGGCCTCGAGTTGGCCTTCCGGCCGAATGTCGACCTGAAAGGCCGCCTGCGGTTCGACGGCGGTTCCCAACCAGGCCAGGACCTGACCAGTGTGGCCGTCACTCTGACGCCTCTCCAGGGGTCCATGGGGTTCGCCGGTTCCTCCAGGTCCGCCTTGGACGCCGCCGGCTCCTTCCAGATCCGCAATCTCGCCCAGGGCGATTATCGCCTGAACATCGATCCGCTTCCCGCGGACGCCTATATCCTGTCTGCCAAATATGGCGAAGCCGACGTCACCATGAAACCGGTGAGCCTGGGAGAAGTGCCGGAGACGCTCGAAGTGGTTTTGTCCGCGGCCGGCGCCCGCGTCCAGGGCATGGTCACCGAAGACGGCAATCCCGCTCCCGGCGCCCTGGTGCTCGTCATTCCCGAATCCGGCCGGGCAGACCTCCGCAAGGTGGCCCAGACCGACCCGAATGGGCGCTTCACCCTCCGCGGCCTCGCCCCCGGCGGCTACACCCTGTACGCCTGCCAGGGAGGGTCCGAGGGATCCGTCCCCGATCCCCAGGATCTCGAAGGTTTCCAGAACAAGGCCCAAAAGATCACCGTGCAAGAGCAGGGCCGGGTCACTGCCGACCTAACCCTGATTCGCACCCCGGACGAGTAGTGGAATCCCATTTCCGCCTCTCTCCAAAAACCCGCTCCCGCTTTTTTCACCGCCTAACCGCTGATTCCAGTTGGAGTCGAGCGGACACGGGCGCTCTTCGACCAAGAGGGTAGCAGGCGAGTTTGGGGAAACCGGGGTGGGCGCTGGCAGGAAAAGGGCTAGGGGCGAAAATATTGGTGGGTTCGGTGGGTTTTTGAGGGGGGGCGCGACAAGAACGGGCTGCTTTCAGCGTCCGGAGTCCAAATCCACGCTGCCACTCCACTGAATGAACTGGCGCTGCCCGAAGCGAAACCAACTATCCCAATCGGGGTGGCCGTTCGAAGCTTTATGGTGCGGATGAGAGGACTTGAACCTCCACTCCCTTGCGAGAACTAGAACCTGAATCTAGCGCGTCTGCCAATTCCGCCACATCCGCATACACGGCAGGAAACTCTACCTAACCTATACCACGTCGACGCCCATGCTGCGCGCCGTCCCGGCCACGGAACGCATGGCCGCCGCCAGATCGAAGCAGTTCAGATCGGGCATCTTGATTTTGGCGATCTCTTCCACCTGGGCGCTGGTGATCTTGCCCACCTTGGTCTTGTGCGGTTCGGCCGATCCCTTGGCCAGGTTCACCGCCCGCTTGATCAGCACCGGCACCGGCGGCGTCTTGGTGATGAAGGTGAACGACCGGTCCGAGAAAATGGTGATCACCACGGGGATGATCAGGCCTTCCTGGTCCTTGGCGGACGTCTTGGCGTTGAACGCCTTGCAGAAGTCCATGATGTTGACGCCTTGCGGGCCCAAAGCGGTTCCCACCGGGGGCGCCGGCGTCGCCTTGCCAGCCGGAATTTGCAGTTTGACCGAACCCGTAACTTTCTTTGCCATACCTAGAATCCTCTTTCGCGCTCCGCGGCGCCCCGCTTCGGGCGGGACCCGTTCCGCGCGGCGTTAAGCCTTCTCTACCTGCAGAAACTCCAACTCCACCGGGGTGGCGCGTCCGAAAATCGTCACCATGACGCGCAGGGTTCCGCGTTCGGTGTTGACTTCGTCCACCTTGCCCGAGAAATTCGCGAAGGGGCCGTCCACGATGCGCACCGAATCGTTCTTTTCGAACGTCATCTTGGGGCGCGGCCGCTCCGCCGACGAAGCCTGGCGGAACAGGATGGAGTTGACCTCATCGGGGCTCAGCGGAACGGGAGCGTTGCCGCCACCCACGAAGCCCGTCACCCGCGGCGTGTTCTTCACTTCGTGCCACAGGGCGTCGTCCATTTCCATTTCCACCAGCACGTAGCCGGGATAGACCAGGCGCTTGCTGGTGACTTTCTTTCCGTTGCGCAACTCCACCACTTCTTCGGTGGGAATGAGGACCTGGCCGATACGGTGCGCGAACCCGAAGGCCTCCGAGCGCGTGCGCAGCGACTCCGCCACCTTGTTCTCGAACCCCGAATAGGTGTGGATGATGTACCAGTTCTTCGGCGGTGCTAGGGCAGGGGCGGCTTCCGGGGTGGTGTCTTCCGGCGCGGCGGCGTCTTGAGCGGCGGCTTCCGGAGCGGCGTCCTCTGGCGCGGCTTCCGGAATGGCTTCCTCCGGCACGGCGGCTTGCGGAGCGGCAACTTCCTCCGGAGCAGCAGCTTCCGGGGCGGCATCTTCCTCCGGAGCGGCTTCGGGCGCGGCAACTTGGGGCGCGGCTTCTTCCGCCGCAGCGCCCGTCTGCCCGGCTTCCCCGGTTTCGGCCGCGGCATCGGCCGCCAGAACGTCGCCCGGCTCCTGGCCGGCGGGCCGCTCTTCGAACTGGTTGTTATCTTGCGCTTCCATCACTGCCTGCTTCCGCTGCCTACCTGGACTTGAAGAACGCGAGAACCGCTGTGATACCCTTTTGCAGCACCGAATCCACCACGAAGAAGTACGCCGCAAAGGCGAATACCGAGACGATCACCACTCCGGTAGTGCCTTCCACCTGCTTGCGGTTGGGCCAGGTGACGCGGCGCATCTCCATCCGCAGCTCGTTGTAATAATCGGCCACGCCCTGGATCCAGTTCTTCTTCTCTTCGGCCATGATTCTTCACTCCCAAATTTGTGAGGGGTGGATGGCAGGGGCGGAGGGATTCGAACCCCCACTCGCGGTTTTGGAGACCGCTGGTCTGCCGTTAAACCTACGCCCCTGGGTCTCACCCCCCGAATGCCTTGGGGGGCAACTATATTCTACTTGATTTCCTTGTGCGGTTGATGCTTCCGGCAGTGCGGGCAGAATTTCTTCAGCTCCAGACGCTCGGTGGTGGTCTTCTTGTTCTTGGTCGAGGAATAGTTCCGGTTCTTGCATTCCTGACACTGGAAAGTGATGATATCGCGAGGCATTTCCGCTCCTTAAGCCCTGCTGCTACTTTATGATCTCCGTGACCGTGCCGGCGCCCACCGTGCGGCCGCCTTCGCGAATGGCGAAGCGCAGCCCCTTGTCCATGGCGATCGGCGTGATCAGCTCC
>Ga0209039_10000661_pt1 | contig 33044 bp, 34 predicted proteins | sample BogFormECP12_OM1_FD_188238 | JGI IMG/M metagenome (GOLD analysis project Ga0209039, IMG submission 188238) | Bog forest soil microbial communities from Calvert Island, British Columbia, Canada - ECP12_OM1 (SPAdes) (version 2) | ecosystem: Environmental > Aquatic > Freshwater > Wetlands > Bog ... | reverse complement strand
ACAGAGTCATCACTTACATGACTACACTCGGAGGTCGAAAATCCGCCATCACCTTCAATTCAAACCACTTTACGGAATTAATAGCAGGAACTTCGGTTTCTAGCTGGGCCTCACAAACACCTGTGAGCCACCGGGTCGCGGCCCCGGCATTCGAGGTCTTCGTGGGAGAGAGGCTGACTGGTGCTGGTGACGAATCGCTTTGTTTCTCCTGGCGGTATCGGCTGACGGACGGATCACGTGGGACCATCCATTGACCGCCGGGCGTTCGCTGCGAGCCCTCCAAGGCGCGGCCTCCCTTTCACCGATACAAGCGCAATCCCGTGAAGGCCAGTCGCTCAAAGTCTCGATCCAGGGTAAATAGGGCGGCGTCATATTCCAGGGCCACGGCCGCGAGCAGCGCGTCCACGGTAGAAAGACTCACCCCGCGTTCTCGCGCTTGACGGAAGATGGTGGCTGCTGTTTCATAGGTGGCAAACCCTCCCGGCTCGACCAGAGGCCACTGAACCAGAAGCCTGGTTACCGGCGCCACATCACGCTTGAGACCTTGCAGGACTTCGGCCACCGCCAGTCCGGTTAGAACCAGCGCAGCGTTAACGCTGATCAGGCGCTCCAACTCGTCCCCTGCCGGCCCGCGAGCTGAGTTAAGAAAATCCACCCAAACGGAGGTGTCAACTAGAATCAAATTCGGTTTCTCCGCAGGGTCTTCAGGTTTCCTTCCCAGATTCCACTGCCGCGGTAACGCAAGATGCCTTTACGGGCTTCGCTCTCCACCAGGACTTCCAGTGCGCGATGAACGATCTCGCGCTTGGTACGCAGCCGGGTCAGCTTGCGGGCTTGAGAGAGTAAGCGGTCGTCGATATTGATATTGGTTCGCATACACACATCATACACCAGAGAGATGTATGCGTAGTGGCGCATTTTGAATTTGGGGTTCAGCCAAGGTGCTGTAACACTCAAGCCTTCACCCCAGTCCTACCGCTGCGGGTGAGCACGGTAGCCGAGACCGGCCGAACCCCTCAAGGCACGGGATAAGCTGAACGCCCTATTCTTCTGACGGCATGTGGCGGGCCTGGTCGCGCTCGCGCCGCCCGAGACGTCACTCATACCGCAGCGCCACCATCGGGTCCACCTTGGTCGCCCGGCGCGCCGGAAGGTAACCGGCGAGGATCGACACCAGCATCACCAGCAAGGAGACGCCCACGTAGGTGGCCGGGTCGGTGGGGCGAACGCCGTAAAGAACACTGGTGAGCAAGTGAGTCAGGAGCAGCGCCGCGCCGAGGCCGATGGCCACGCCCATCACCGCCAGCGTCGTTCCGTGTCCGACGATCAGCCTCAGCACGTCCGATTTCTCCGCGCCTAACGCCATACGGATGCCGATTTCGTGCGTTCTCTGGCCGACCGCGTAGGAAGTCACGCTATAGATTCCCACGGCCGCCAGGACTAGGGCGAGGAAGGCGAAAACCCCGAGCAGCACAAAGGCTAGGCGTTGCGCTGAGACCACCCCGGAGATGATTTCGTCCATGGTTTTGACATCGAAGATCGGCTGATCCTTGTCCACCGACCAGATCGCGTTCTTGATGGCAGGCAGGATCGCCCCCGGCGCCGCCGCCGTGCGGACCACCAGACTGACCGTCTGGTCGGGGCTCTGCAGGTAAGGAAAATAGATCGTGGGGTGCGGCTGCTGGTCGAAGCCGGTGTCGCGGACACCGCCGACGACGCCCACGATTTCGCGTGCCGGTCGAGTGGCGTCCGGGAGCTGAAGGTGCCGGCCGACCGGATCCTGGTTGGGGAAGAATTCGCGGGCCAGTGTCTCGTCGATCATCACCACTCGCGGGCCGTCCGCGTTGTCATGGTTCGTGAAAACTCGACCCTTCAGCAGGGGAATGCCCATCGTACCGAAGTAACTCGGACTGATGTCCGTGAGGTCGGCCGCGAATTGCCGGCCAGGAGGCTGGGGTGGCGCTTCTTTGATCGCGAAGAACCACCGGTCCTGGTCCTGCTGGCTGAGGGGAACCGTCTCCGTGAGGGCGGCCGAACGAACTCCGGGGAGGGCTTCGACGTTTCCCAGGAACCGCTGAAGGGCGGCGGCTCGTTGCCCTGGATCATGGTATTTCGAGTCTTTCACGTCCATGGGTAGTTTAATTCGCAGGGTCAGCAGGTGGTCGGGGTTGAAACCGGGGTTGGCCCCCAGCAGACGCCAGAAACTCTTGATCATCAGTCCGGCGCCGATCAGCAGCACGAACGCCAGGGCGGCCTCGGTAATCACCAGCGTGGCGCGGGTACGGTGTCCGCGCCGGCTGCCGAGAGAGCCTCTCCCACCCTCCTTGAGCGATTCGTTCACGTTGCACCGCAGGCTCTGCAAAGCAGGGACCAGGCCGAAAATGATTCCCGTCACCAGCGACACCAGCAGTGTGAAAAGGACCACTGTCCCATCCATGTGGACCTGGGCTAGCCGGACATGGTCAGAAGCGTTGGGCACGGGAATGCTGGAAGGCACCACCTTCATCAGCAGGTCCGTGCCCCAGAGAGCCAGAAGGAAGCCCGCGGCGCCGCCGAGGAGTGCCAGCAAGGTGCTCTCGGTGAGGAAGTGACCGACCACCCTGAGGCGGCTGGCCCCCAACGCCATTCGAACCGCAACTTCCCTCTGGCGCGCCACGGCGCGGGCCAGCATCAGATTGGCCACGTTGGTGCAGGCGACGAGCAACACGCAAGCCACAGCGCCCAGCAGCAGCAGCAACGCCGGCCGGATGTACTCCACCCTTGCGTCTTCAAGCGGTACCAGGACGGTGCCAAAACCCTGGCGGTTCGGCCGCTGTTCGCCGATTTGTTCCGCGATCACACTCATCTCCGCCGAGGCTCGCTGAAGCGTTACTCCGGGTTTGAGGCGGCCGAAAACGCCCAGGTCCCCATCCGCCCGCTTCACCCAGTCGGTATCAAAAGGTACCACCAAGTCGGCGGGAAAAAGGGTGGCGAGCGAGGCCGGCAGGACGCCAATGATGGTGTAACGCTCGCCGTTCAGCGTCAGGCCGTGCCCGACCACCGAGGGGTCGGAACCGAAACGCCGCTGCCAATACCCGTAACCCAGGATGGCAAGGTTGTGCCGCCCTTCCGCCTCGTCCAGGCGAAAGGTCCGGCCTAGGACGGGCTTGATGCCAAAAAAGTCGCCGAAATTCGTGGTGACCCGCAGGCCCGCCACCTGTTCGGGCTCGCCCACGCCCGTCACAGTTCCGGTGCCATGCTCGAACAGGTACATGTCTTCAAAAGACTTGTTCTGCTCCTTCCAATCGAGGTAGTCCTGGCCCGAAGGTCCAATCCGGCTCCATCCCTGCTTCAGGTTGTTCACCCAGATCACCACCAGGCGGTTGCCCGCCCGGACCGGCAGCGGTTGCAGAAGCGTGGTATTGACCACGGTGAAGATGGCGCTGTTGGCGCCGATGCCGAGCGCGAGCGTCAACAGCGCCACCGCCGTAAACCCGGGGCTCCGGGCCAGAATTCGGAAGCTGTATCGCAGGTCTTCAAGCAGTACTCGCATGAAAATGAGCCCCCCCTTTTCACTAGCGCAGTTCAATACCCAATCCTACGTGAGGTAACCCTCCCAACGACAAGGAGATAGAAAGCCAGAGCTTCCGCTGTGGTCAGGCAGCGTACGATTCTGGGACGCCGTTGTCCGAATCCGAACGGCCTCCGACGACGAACCCTCGATGCACCCGGGAAATGGGGCTTCCGTGCACTCTTACTTCAGTGGGATTGCCGCTTGCCCAACCAAAGGAGCTCGATGGGCTCTCGCTTCGAGAGTTGCCATAGTTCGGGGTCGCCGGTCACCAGGATGGCGTTTTGCTCCCGGGCCGTTTCCACGGCAAACGCGTCGGCGTAAGAAATAGGGTAACGGCTCTTCAAGCGGGCCGCTCCGAGGATCAATCTTCGATCGGGGAGGAGCGCCTGAATCGGCATGAGCGCGAGGTCGGCAAGGAAGCGCTCGGCGGGCGCGGCCCCGTGACGCTTAGCGATCAGGTAGAACACTTCGCCAACGTTGATCAGTGACATGCTGACCTTGGTCTCGCCGCGCGAAGCCTGTTCCAAAATCTCGCGCACTTTGGCGCGGGCCGGCTCTTCGCCCTGAAGCCAAGCGATGACCGCCCAGGAGTCAAGAACGCTTGCGGTCACGCATCAATTCCTTTCGCCGATCTCGAGCCAGGTCCCCCAGGAGGTCGGAACCTTTGAATCGTCCTTCCCATTCCCTCCAGTTCCCTGACACCGCTTTCCGCAAGATCACCTCATCGCCTTCCACTCTCACCGTCAGGCGGTCGCCCTCGCCCAACCCTAACTGTTCTCGGACTTCCTTGGGAAGGACCAGTTGTCCTCGCGAGGATACACGGGAACTCAGCATGATGATCTCCATCTTCTGTCTTACTCTACAGTAAGACGGAATCTAAGTCAAGAAGGAAGCCAAAAGTCGAAAGTCAAAAGTCAAAAGCAAAGCGGGTCGGCCCTTGGCCTTTCGACCTTTGACTTTCGACTTTCGACTGCAAGTTGACACTGACCGCCGGAAGGTGGAAGCTGACAGAGGAGAATGAACGGATGGAGATTTTAAGAGGTTGTCACTTGTCACTTGTCCCTGGTCACTTGTCCCTGGTCACTTGTCGCTCATGCAGAGTCCGGTGCTGCAACTGACGACTGTGGACCTCTTCTAATCGACAATCGTCAATCGACAATCGTCAATTTCATGCGTCGCTCACGCTCAGAAGAGTTCAAGTGGTTCCTTTCCGCCAAGGGTGAGGCCAATGCAAGCGGCCTCACCCTGGCCACCCAGATCACGCTCCTGCGCCTGGCCTTTGTTCCCATTCTGGCCATCCTGGTGGTGGAGCGGCGCTACCAGTGGGCGCTGTGGGCGCTGGCAGTGGCAGCGATCTCCGACTTTACGGATGGGGCCGTGGCTAGGATGTTTCACCAGTCAACCCCGCTGGGCATCGCGCTGGATCCGATTGCCGACAAGCTGTTGTTGATGACGCTTTACATCACCCTGGCCGTGCGCGACGTGCTGCCTCCTTGGCTTGCCATCGTGGTACTCAGCCGCGACGTCGGCATCATCATCACCGCCCTCATGGTATATATGATGGTCGGGTACCGGCCGCTGCCACCCAGCTTGCTGGGCAAGCTTTCGACGTTCGTGCAGATGGGTACGGTGCTGGTGGCGCTGGGTTGGGCCGCTCACCTGCCGCTGATCGCGGGCGGGTTCCTGAAGGTCGCCATCGACGCGGCCGGCGCGATCACCGTGATTTCCGGGTTACACTACCTGGTGGTCCTGCGGCGGCGCTACGCTCAGCAAGAACAGTCAAAGGTTGAAGGTTGAAGGTCGAATGGCCAGGAGCGGAGATCGTGTCCGCCGCCTGAGGAGTGACGACGAGTGGCGAGTGAGGAAAGGAAAGGTCGATGAGCATTCAAATCGAGCTGAAGCCGGAAATCGAAGCGGAACTCGAGGCACGAGCCGAAGAGAGGGGAGTCCCACTGACCAAATACGTGCAGGAGTTGGTGGAGCAGCAGGTCCCACTGCCACCAACGCCTTCTTCTTCGATGACACCAGAAGAGAGGGCCAAAGCCTTTGAGGAGTGGGCAAACAGTTTTCCACCCACGCCCCCCCTCCCGGACGAGGCTCTGACGCGCGAGAGCTTCTATCGGAGGGACGAGGAATAAGCGATGGATTGCCTTGCCGACACGAACGTATTGGTGCGCGCTGTCCAGCATAGTCATGAGTTGCACGGCATGGCCCTTGAATCTCTGAAAGAACTGCTACGTCTTGGAGGCCGAGTCCGCCGGCTCGTGGTCGCTCATGGCGTCTCTGGAGTGCAGGTGCACGATGCTCGTTTGGTCGCTGCGATGCGGGTTTATGGTGTGAGGAGCGTTCTTACCTTCAACGGGTCGGACTTCAGCCGCTATTCTGAGGTCCAGGTGATGCATCCCGGACAGGTGGCCGGGTTGCGTGAGGACCGCGGTGAACACTAATCGAGAAGGCACAAGCGAGAAGAATACCGCGACGGAGAACTCGGCTTACGCGCAGGGGTTTTCCGTTCATTCATCACTCCGACTTCATCGTTTTCGCCCTCTTGTCAGTTTCTTGGTAACCTGGACCCTCACTTCTCAGGCAAGCCTGCTTATGACGACGCCATCTCCTCAAGGCCCCGCAAAAACGTACCGCGAAGAAATCGAGGCGTGGCGCCAGCGGCGCGTGGCAGCGCTTAAGGCCGACGACGGCTGGCTCACCGTGGCCGGGCTCTTCTGGCTGAAAGACGGGAAGAACACGGTGGGGACCGACGCCGGCAACGACATCGTGCTGCCGACGGGCTCGGCGCCCGGCCGGGTGGGGGTTTTCGAGTTTGCGAACGGCGCCATCACCTTTGAGGCAGCCGCGAACGTGAACGTGGCGATCGACGGCAAGCCGGCAACGGGCGCAACAATGACTCCGGACACTTCGGACTCACCCACCTTGCTCACCCTCAACGATCTTACGATGTTCGTGATCAAACGCGGCGACCGCTTCGGCATCCGGCTGCGCGACAAGTCGAGCGAGATGCGCCGACATTTCACCGGAATCCACTACTTCGCGGTGGAGGAAGGGTACCGCGTGCGCGCCAAGTGGGTGCCATACGAACCGGCCAAGTCGATCGCCATTCCCAACATCCTGGGCCAGACCGAGATGGAATCGTGCCCGGGCCGCGCCGAATTTACGCTCGAAGGCCACCCATTGTCACTCGAGCCCGTGGTGGAAGGCCGCCGCCTGTTTTTCATCTTCAGGGACCTGACGAGCGGCCACGAGACCTATCCACCGGGGCGCTTCCTCTACGCGGAGATGCCAAAGGACGGTGAGGTGGTCCTCGACTTCAATAAGGCGCAGAACCCGCCCTGCGCGTTTACGCCTTTCGCCACTTGCCCGCTGCCGCCGGAGCAGAATCGGCTGAACGTGCGGGTGGAAGCCGGAGAGCTGAGGTACGGACACGGAAAAGAATGATGAAGTATGAATTATGAATGATGAATGAAGAGTAGGCAGTAGGTGGTAGACGGTAGACGGCATAAAGGAGGCGGTAGAGAGTGGATGGTATGGAACGGACTGCGACCTCTTCCCATATGCCGTCTACCGTCTGCTGTCTACCTGAATCACCTTTCCACTGAAAAGGAGACAAGAAGATGGGCACATCCGCATTTGAGTACTACAAGGCAAATCACGACCAGTTTTTGACCGGGCTCACGGACCTTTTGAAGATCCCGAGCATTTCAACCCTGCCGGAACATAAGCCGGATATTCGGCGCGCCGCGCAGTTCATTGCCGACGAGTTGCGCGGCATGGGCTTCGACGGCGTGGAGTTGATCGAAGGCGGCGAAGACCGCCACCCATTGGTGTACGGGGAATGGATGAAGGCGCCGGGAAAGCCGACGCTTTTGATCTACGGTCATTACGACGTCCAGCCGCCCGACCCGCTCGACGAGTGGAAATCGCCGCCGTTCGTGGATAGAGAGGCCTATCCCGTGCCGCCCGAGACGGCACGACTTTGGACTGAGCCCACCATCCGCAACCAGAACATCTACGCTCGCGGCGCCGTGGACGACAAGGGCCAGACCTACCTGCTGATGAAGGCCGTCGAGGGCTTCCTCAAGGGCGAAGGCCAACTGCCCATCAACGTGAAGTTCCTCATCGAGGGCGAGGAGGAGATGGGCGGCGAGCACATTGAGGCGTACGTCCACCAGCGCCCGGACCGGCTGAAGTGCAGCGCGGCGCTGATCTGCGACACCGAGATGTTTGCCCCCGAGCTGCCGACGCTGACTACCGGGTTGCGTGGCCTGGTCTACACCGAGCTGGAAGTGCGCGGGGCGGGGCACGATCTGCACTCCGGCATGTACGGCGGCGCGGCGCCCAATCCGTTTCAGGCGGTGGCGGAGATGATCGTCAACCTGAAGGGGCCGGACGGCAAGATCCGCATACCCGGTCTCTACAAGCGGGTGAAGAAGCCCAGCGCCAAGGAATTGGCAGCGTGGAAGCGGCTGCCGTTCAACGAGAAGAATTTCCTGAAGAAGGAAATGGAGGCCACGGCGCTGGTCGGCGAGAAGGGCTTCACCGTACTCCAGCGGCTGTGGGCGCGGCCAACGCTCGAGGTCCACGGCATCCGCGGCGGCTTCACGGGTGAAGGCGCGAAGACCGTGATCCCGGCCGTGGCCACGGCGAAGGTCAGTATGCGCCTGGTGCCGGATATGGATCCCAAGGAAGTCATCAAGCAATACACCGCGTACGTGAAGAAGATCACGCCCAAGGGCATCGCTACCAAGGTGCGGGTGCTGAGCTCGGCGCCGGCGTCTGTGGTCTCCACCGAGAACCGCTTTATCGAGGCGGCGGCAGAGGCCATGGAGCAGGTCTTCAAGAAGAAGACCGTCTACATGCGCTCGGGCGGATCGATTCCCATCGCCGGGTTGTTCCATGAGATCCTCGGCGTTCCCGTGGTCATGATGGGCTTCGGCCTGCCAGACGACAACCTGCACGCCCCCAATGAGAAATTCTACCTGCCCAACTTCTATCGGGGGATTGAGGCAGTGGGAAAGTACCTGGCGCTGCTGGGACAGTGAAATTGCCGATTGACGATTTTAGATTGACGATTGGAGAACACGCGGCTTGCGTCTTTTCTTCCAATCGTCAATCGTCAATCTGCAATCGGCAATTCTTCCTCACACCTCAACGGGGCCGGCTCGTAAGCTGGCGAGGACGATTGTGGTGTTTAGGGGCGGCAAGGGGAACCTATACCGACGCGCGGTTGACCAGCCTGCTCTGTGCCTCCCGGCTGATCGCTTCCCAATCCTTCTCGTTCAGAGGGGCAACGGTACCGGTGCTTTTCAAGTTCCGGACTAGCGCATGGAGGCGTTGTTCGGCCCGGGCGCGCTCGGCGAGGAGGCGTACCGCATCCTCTACCACTGCTTGGGGTGTGTGGTATTCTCCGCTGCGCACCTTTTCGGTGACGAAGGCTTGTAGTTCAGAGTTGAGGTCGACATTCATGGTGATTCTCCTGGGCAAATGCCTTAAGACTTATTATACGAGCTTATCAAAACTTTGTCACAGTACACCAGAGCACGCAAAGCTGCAAGGCTTCTTTTCGTCTGCCCCCTTTTCGTTGGGGGCCCCTGATGTAGCGTCGCAATGGACGCTCAGACTGTAATGGTCTACCTTATTCGATGTTCGTGATGGAGGCAAGGGTGCTGCCTGAGTTTAAGCCTTTCGTTTCAGCGGATTCCAAGGAAAGAGAGTTTACCTTCAAGGCCGTGCTGGCCGGCATCTTGATGGCGGCGATTTTTGGCGCCGCTAACGCCTACCTGGGCATGAAGGCCGGGCAGACGGTGGCGGCCACGATCCCTGCGGCCGTGATCGCCATCGCCCTCTTTCGCCTGCCGTTCTTCCGAGGCGGGGTCTTGGAGCAGAACCTCACCCGCACGGCGGCCTCGGTGGGCGAGGCGCTGGTGGCGGGCGCTATCTTTACCATCCCCGCCTTTATGATGGTGAACGTGGGCGGCCAGCGGCTGTGGACCGACCTGCGGAGCCATTACTGGGTGGCGACCTTCATCCTCCTGGCGGGCGGACTGCTGGGCGTGTTCTTCATCATCATCCTGCGGCGGCCGCTGTGCGTGGAATCGCCGGACCTGCCGTTTCCCGAGAGCACGGCGAGCGCCGAGATCGTCAAGGCGGGACAGCACGGCGCCGCCGACGCCCCCAAGTACATCTTCGGCGCCCTGGGCCTCGGCGCTCTGCTCCAGGTGCTCAAGGACGAGCGCGGCCTGCAGTTGTTCAAGGACTCGGTCTCCTTCTTCGCGCGCTTCCCCAAGTCGACCATCAGCTACATCTACGAGAACAACCAGGTGGGCTCGGTTGCCTACACGGGCGGCATCGCTTACACCACTCCCTCGGCCTCGCCCGCGCTGCTGGGCATCGGGTATATCATCGGTCCTCGACTCGCGGCGATCAATTTTTCCGGCGGCGTCCTGGCATGGTTGCTGCTGATCCCGCTGGTCCTTTTTGTCGATCCTGACCTTCCGGCGCGCCTTGGCTCCACCGCCGGCGGGCACGCCGGTTGGGACGTGGTCAGCACGGCCGTGTGGTACAGCGTCGTCAGACCGATCGCCGTCGGCGCGATGCTGGTGGGTACGGTCTACACGCTTTACGACATGCGCGAGTCGATTTTGCGTTCGGTGAAGGGAGCGTTCGAAACCGCGGAAGCCAAGGGCGCTCGCATCCTCAATCGCACGCGCCTGGACATGGACATCCCAATCAAATGGGTCATCGTGTCCATCGTCGCCCTGATTATTCCCATTACCTTCATCTACTACCACTTCTCCGGAAGCTGGACGTCTGCCATCCTGGCCGCCTTGGTGATGACCGTCGCCGGCTTCTTTCTTTCTGCAGTTGGCGGATACCTGGTGGGGCTCGTGGGCTCGTCCAATCAGCCGGTTTCGGGGCTGACGCTCTGCGCGTTGGTGATCGCCGCCCTGGTGATGGTCGGAATCGGTTCCAAGGGACTGGGCGGAGTTGCAGCGGTGCTGGGCGTGGCCAGCGTGGTTTGCTGCGCATGCTGTCTTTCGGGCAGCATGATCCAGGACCTCAAGGCCGGGTACTTGCTGGGCGGCACTCCGTGGAAGATGGAGGTGGTGGAGATACTGAGCGTTACTGCCGTTTCATTCTTCCTGCTCTGGCCGATCATCAAACTTCACCAGGCGTACTCAGCCTCCGGCGGTATCGGCGGCCGGGAATTGCCTGCCCCGCAGGCGGGTCTGATGGCTGAACTCGCTCAGGGTATCGTCAGCGGGCAGATGCCGTGGGGCCTGCTTCTGATGGGCTGCTTCCTCGGCCTTGCGCTCATCATGATCAACGCGCCCTCGCCCATGCTGATCGCGGTCGGGATGTACCTGCCGCTCGAAACGACGTCGGCGATCTTCGTCGGCGGCATCATGAAGTGGGCGGCGGACCGCGTGGCGGCACGCCGGAGGCTGACGGGGCCGGACAAGGCAAGCTCCGAGGAGAAAGGTACGCTGCTCGCCTCGGGCTTCATCGCCGGAGAAGCCATTGCGGGTATCCTGCTTGCCGCGCTGTTCCCCACGGGTGGCTCGCTCACCCGCGTTTTCACGGGTCGCGACGAACTGCCGTTTCTGGCCAAGTGGGGCGGCTGGACGTCGTTGGCGGCTTTCGGCATTTTGGCCTATTGCTTGATCCAGATCCCGGTGCGCCGGAAGGCCCAAAGTAGCTCGTGAGACAGCGAACCGAACAATGCGGATGGCGACGGCAAAGTTTTTCATCGCACTTTCGTTGACTTTCTGCGTCCCTTGTTGTAACTTCTGAGGCGGCATTCGCCTTGCCATAATCGACCTATGACTGCTGACGCCAACGCCGTCGAAGCGACGCTCGATAGCACGCTGGAGAACGTGGAGGTCGCGGACGAGATTGCCATGCGCATGTGCGCCCGCGCCGGGCTCGAAGAGGAGGACCAGCACAAGGTCGAAATGGCCGTCCACGAATCGATGATCAATGCGGTTCGCCACGGCAACAAGAGCGACGCCAGCAAGAAGATCTGGCTGCGCTTCGAGATTCGCGCCGACCGGTTGGAGATCCACATCCGGGACGAAGGGACTGGGTTTGATGTGAGCCAGATTCCCGATCCCCTGGCGCCGGAGAATCTGCTGAAGGTTTCAGGGCGAGGCATCTTCCTGATCCGGACTTTCATGGACGAATTCCGGATCGAACACCCTGCGGGATCGGGTACCGAAGTCACTCTGATCAAGCGTTTGAATTCAAACCAACTCAAGGTTCACGAAGGAGGACATAGACCGTGAGCATGAAAGCTACAGCACGGGAAGTAGATGGAGTTACCGTCGTTGATATCAGTGGCAGGATCACTTTGGGAGAGACCTGCAGCCAGTTGCGCCAGATGATCAGGGATTATCTGGCCAAAGGCCACAAGAATCTACTGCTGAATCTCGCCGACGTCACCTATATCGATAGCTCGGGGATCGGCGAACTGGTGAGCGCCTTTACCGCCGTCTCCAACCAGGGGGGCAACATGAAACTGCTGAACCTCACCAAAAAGGTTCACGACCTCCTGCAGATCACCAAGCTCTTGACCGTCTTCGACGTGCACACCGACGAGGCCACGGCGATCGCCAGCTTCGGCAAGGGTGCCAGCGCGTAAGCCTGGGAGGGTGGATTCGGGGCTCGAGCAGCTCGATTATGGCGAGCGAGGGGCCCCGAATCGTCTGTTCGAGATGCGCGCGCTTCTGGAATAAGTCATCATCATCCACCACCTGAGGCAGCCTGAACGCCGCTTGTGCTTAGGGCGAGAAGGCCAGGTATAAACCGCGTCTCGTGCGTGCAGGGCGCCTAACGAGGGGTGTTATTCGCGGTTGCATGCAGCAGAATGCAGCAGAATGATGCCCCCGCCGAAGCGCTTTCCCACAGACTGGCGCTTCTATTTCAGACGTTCAAGCACAGCGAGCCGACCCTGGACCTCGGCTAGCAAAACGCGTATCTCTGTAAGCTCGGATTCTGCGGGAGAACTTAACCCAACCCCGGCAACCGCTTTAGGTACTGGGGGCTCATCTTTGCACGGGTCATCGTTGCACTTTTTTCCCGAAACGGCCCATCCGTGGACCAGCACCCAGCCTGGATCCGCGCCACCAGTAGGGTCGATAGGGCAGTTGTCACGGTCGTCATAACACCAGACGGCTGTCTTGATTTCATCTTTCTCCTTTCTCTGATACTTGCAACACGTACTCATGCGGCCCTCCTTCATTGGACGTAATCAGATTACGTAGGGACGTTACCATGTAGACCTTAACGCCGCAAACGATTTCTTCAGAGCTTTCAAGCAAGCAGCGCCGTTCTCGCGCACAGTTTTCCCTACTACGCGGCCTGGGGAATATGTCACGGATTGGCAGAAGCTGCTGAAGCCGCGCTGCATTTGCTAACCCTAATTCCGAATCTCGGCTCCAAGGCCCGGTCAATTCGTGAGGCTCGAAATCTGCACGTGCTGGTGGTCAAGCAGATCGCCGGTGGCGTGGTCCACCGCCGCCACGGCCATCTGATATCCGACTTCCGCTTGCACCAGGCCCGACTCGGCAGTGGCGAGATCGGTCTGAGCCTGCAGCACGAACTGGGCCGGCTCGCTGCCCAGTTCGTACTTGCGCTGCTCGGCTTCCAGGTTTTTCTGGGCGAGGCCGCGTGAGATCTTGGCCGCCTCCAGCGACAACTTGGCTTGCTCGAGTTGGTGCACCGCGGTCACCACGTCCAGGCCGATGCTCTGGTTCTGCCGGCGGAGCTGATAGAGGTCGCTTCTCTTCTGCACCGACGCCTGACCCAGTCTGGCGGCCGCGCTGCGATTGCGTATCGGCAGGTTCAGCGACAGGGTGAAGCCGTAGGTCGGGTAGTTGAACCCCCACAGTTGGTCGAGGGCGTTACTAAAACCTCCGGGGATCACGGTGGGCGGCGTCGCGGTGCTGAGCTGGTTTCCGCCGATGCCGTTGGAGGCGTAAAGGCCGGTCAACTCGAGGTCCGGCAGCAGCGAGTTGTGGGCGAGCCGGAGGCTGGTGTCGTCGTTCTCGAGCTGCTGCTCCAGCGCGCGAAGCTCGGGGCGATGCTGAAGGGCCTGGTTAAGAGCCGTCTTGGCGTCGACGGTTAGAAGATCACCCTTGGGATCAGGATCCTCCACCAAGTCGAGGTCGAGGACGCTAACATAGGGATCGAGGTCCGCGCCCACCAGGGGCCGAAACGCGTCCTCGGCCTGTTTCAGCGCGTATTCCTGCTGGATGACGACCACGCGACGCTGCGCCATCTGCGATTCGGACTGATAAATATTGAGCGGCGGCAGGGCACCCAGTTCGAGCGCGCGCTTGTCGTGCTCGTAGCTCTTCTGCGCCTGCTCGAAGGAACTTTGCGCCACGCGCAGGCTCTCGCGCGCCAGGACTACCTGCCAGTATTGGTCAATCGCCTGCTGCAGCGTCGCACTGACTTGGGCTTCGAAATTGTCGCGCGACTGCGCCAGGTTGCGTTGCGCGATCACGATAGGTGCGCGGTTGGGAAACAATCCGCGGTTGCGAAGCAGCGGCTGCGTGAACTGAAGGTTCAGCCCGGCGCTGAGATAAGGGTTGATGAACTGAAAGCTGCTGTTGGTGTCGCCCTTGCTGCCGCTGAACTGGAGGTTGAGGTTGGTGCCCGTCTGGAAAGTCTGGGAATAGGTGGAGGTGCTCTGCTGCGAAAGGGTGGATACCGTGGACGCGCCTTGCAACTGGCTGGTGGCCGGCGAACTGCTGCGGTTCGAGCTGTAGTTCGTCAGAAACTGCGGATCGAAGGGCGCATAGGCGCCGAGCACCCCATACTTGGCGTTCTCGATCTGCAACTGGTTCACGCGGACCTCGGTGTTGTTCAGCAGCGCCAGGCGGACGGCGTCGTGCAAGGTCAGGCGCAGCTTGCCATCGACGACGTAGTCGTGCAGACCCTCGGGGCCGCGGACTTGCGCCGGCGCCGGTGCCTGGTGAGTGAATTGATCGAAGTAGTCCGGCGTGGGAAAGGTCTGCGCCTTTAGAGCAGTGACGAGTGACAAGTGACAAGTGACGAGCAGAAGAGCAGTGGCTAGTGGCCAGCGGCTAGTGGCTAGTTTGAGAAAGGTGACGAGTGATGAGTAATGAGTGACGAATGGGAAATGAAGAATGAACCTGAACTGCCTTGTCATGCTGCCCCTCCGAACAGTTATTCTCTCAGCGCTCCGACATCTAGCGTCAGAGGTCACAAAAAAGCCTCCCCTATCGGCCATTATCGCCAGTGCTTGCTACCCAATCTTCGACTAGCTCAGCAATAGTTTTGAAATAGCGTCCGTGCGAGTGTCGAACTGCCTCCTCGCTAGGAGCCTCCAATGTTACGACCTCGTGCTGGACACCCTCGCGGTTGAGACGTAATTCCAAGTCGAGTCGAGCCTGCGCGGCGGCCTGTCGCAACGAATCCTCGAACTTGATGAATTGCACGAGCGTTCCTGTGGGACGGTCGTACTCAATTAGAAAGATCATTTCTCCTCACTTTCCTCGCGGCGAACACGAGCTCGCCTAGTTCAAGCAATTGGCGAAGCATCAGGTTGAAGCCGCGAGCCACCTCCGCCGTATCACGCTGTAACTCCAAATCTTCCAGGTTTTCAAACCCCAAAGAAAGAGCCGACAGGAACTTCTGGATCTCGGAATCGCCTCCTCCGTATTTAATGGCCGGATCGATGGAGTCCGAGAGCTTCTCTGATAACTGAGCCCACAGATGTTGGACCTCGGTCCGAACTTGAATCTCGATCGGTCGGTTCCGAACTGTGGCAATTATGTGAACGGCGCGGTATCCGTGGCTGGTTTTTTTCCGTCGATCAACCACGACGGCCTTCGTCAGAGAGGTCTTGAGCCGCTCCACAACCTGACTTTGTTCCACAGCGCCTCTTACAATCAAGCGGCAGCCTGCGACATCCTGCATTCGACTCAGCCGAATCGGTTGGCGCCGTAGCTTCGCGATTATGGAAGTCGTGGACTTTGCGGGCCTGGCCTTCGGCTCCAATTGTGTCGCATTACGGATGATTGCCACCAACTCTTGGTAGGCCTCCGCAAAGGACCCGCGGTAGGCATTCAGCAAGCGAAGATCGTCGTCTGAAACTCCGCCCTTTCGCAGGCGATCTCCTAACCGGTCGATTTGGGCATTGGAAAGTTTTATGCCGCCTCCCTGACCCAATGCGCAACACCTTTATGCAGCTCGCGGCAGCCCTCAAGTACCCGTAGGCCCGCCTGGAGGATTGCTCTGTCGCGCGCGATCTCCTCGGCTGGCCCATCGGGGTACTTGCCGCCGTGGAAGAGATTATTCCTGGCCGTCTTGACCAGGCGCAGCACGAACTCCTCGTCTGACTCGTTGACTCGGCGCGTAATCGACTCCCACCCGAGCTGGCGGTCCCGGACCACCTGTCTGCGCGGCGAGGCCTCCTTCAAGGTGCGAACAGCATCCTGGAACCCAGTCGCGCCGACTTCAACGAACCGACCGCGAATGGATTTTCCGAACCTGCCCCAGTCGGCCTCGGCGGCGTCATTCCGGCTTGGACGGACGAATCCTGCACGCCTCAGCGCACACTCGAAAACGGAGAACTTCCAGAAGAAGGCAAGAACGAGATCTCGATCGAGCAGGTCAGGCGGTGGATCGTAAGGCATAAAAATGCTCACCTTCAGCCGCAAGCCGCGGGGTAACAAAAACGCCCCGAGGTTTGATCACCATTTCGCGCGGCTGGCGATTGTAACCTACTGTTGGATGCAGCGGAAATGCTGCGAGCGGAGTCATCCTTCATTCTGCGCTCGCCACTGACTACTAGCCACTAGCCACTGCTTCATTCGTACCTCAGCGCCTCCACAGGATCGAGGCGCGCTGCCTTCCGTGCCGGATAAATCCCGAATACCAATCCCACCGAAACCGAGACCAGGAAAGCCAGCAGGATCGAGTTCACCGTGACGATGGTGGACCATCCGGCCAGCCAGGCGATGAGGCGCGACAGCCCGAAGCCGAAGGCGATCCCAATCAGCCCGCCCACAAACGAAATCAAGATCGCCTCCATCAGGAACTGGCGGATGATGTCCCGCTGCCGCGCCCCGATGGCCCTCCGCACGCCGATTTCGTGCGTACGTTCCAGGATGCTGGCCAGCATGATGTTCATGATCCCGATGCCGCCCACCAGCAGCGAGATGGAAGCGATGGCCACCATCACCATACTGAAGATACTCTCGGTGCGCTTCTGCTCGGCGAGCAGCTCCGCCGGCACGATCACGCTGAAGTCGCCGCCGTTGTGGTGCGACGCGTTGAGGATGCCGCGGACCAGGTCCGCCACGGCGACGCTGTCGGCGCCGTCGGCAAGCCTCAGATACACGCCGTCGATTTCGTCCTTCTGGCGGCTATTGACGTCAGCCAGGCGGTAGATGGCCGCGTAGAGCGGCACGTAAATGAGGTTGTTCATGTCCTGGGCCGGAAGCCCGGGAAGGTTGGTCTCGGCAGTGAGCTGCGGCCCCACCACGCCGATCACATGGAACCACTGGTCGCCGGCCTTGACGTACTGCCCCACCGCCTCCCGCGGCCCGAAGAGATTGGCCTTGGCTCCTTCACCCAGGACGCAGATCGGCGACGCGTGCTCGGTCTCGTCGTCGTTGAAAAAGCGCCCGGTGACGACGTGTAGGCTACCTATCTCGCGATAGGCGGGGCTGACGCCGTAGATCATGGGGATGTCTTGGCCGGGCTTGGGGATCATCTTGGGGGGCGTGAAGCGCTTGCGGGCGGTGGATTCCGCGATCCCGCTGACGTTGGTGCGGATCACGCGCAGGTCCTGAAAGGTGAGGCCGGGCGAGATGCGCCGGATCTTCTGGAACGATTGATCGTCCGTGGCCTCCTTGGCCTCCACAATAAGGTTGTGCACGCCCAGTTGCTCGATGTAGGCCATCACCTGCTTCTGGGCACCGGCGCCGATGGAAAGCATGGAGACCACCGCCGCCACACCGAAGATCATGCCCAGCATGGTGAGCAGAGAGCGCAGCTTGCGCTGGCGCAGGTTTTCAAAGCCCTGGAGCAGGTCGGGAAAAAACTGAGTCCAGCGCCGGGGCGGGGCGAGGCGAGGAAGCGCCGCGGTGTTCCCTGACACGGTCACCGGCCACCTCCGCCGAGCGACGTCCCGAGAGGTCCAGCCGTTTTGGCCGCGCTCTTGCTCTGCACCTCGGGATTCAGCAGGGCCACCTCGGTACCCACGGCGACGCCCTCCACCACCGTCCTGGCCTCGGCGTGGGACTTGATCTTGACCTCTTGGGTGCGAAACGCGCTGCCGTTCTTCACATAGACCACCGGCTTGCCGTTCTTCTCGAACACCGCCTGCGTGGGTACGTAGAGCACGTCGTGAAGCGAGTTGGCCGCAATTGTGACGTGAGCGCTGTAGCCGGGGCGAAGCTCAGGACCGGGCTTCTCGATTTCAAAGGTCACCCCGAACTTGCTCATGGTGCTTCCGCCCTCCCACCAGTCGCCTCGCGATGCCATCCCCGCAATCGTCTTAACCTTGCCGCTAAAGGTCCGGCCCGGCAGCGCATCGATTTGGACGTCCGCCGCCTGGCCCTGGCTGAGGTTGGCCCGGTCGACCTCATCCACCTTGGCCTGGATCTCCATATCGCCCGGGTCGATTGCCTGCGCGATCATCTGTCCCGGATAGGCCTGGTCTCCCTCCCGGAATTCGGGCAAGACCATGCCGGTGAAGAAAAAGCCTCCGCCGGCCCGCTGATTCAGTTTCACTTCCACCAAGCCATCGATGGGCGAAACGACGCGCAGGCTGGCGATGTTGCGCTCGGCTTCCTGCATGCTCAGCGTCGCCTTCTGGCGCTTTTCCTGGTTTACGGCCAGCGTCGCCTGGCTCGAGATCGCGTGCGATTTCATGTCCGACTCGAACTGCGCCAGCGCGCGCTTAGCCTCTTCCAGAGCCAGGGTGTTCTTCTTGGCGTCGATGGCGCTCACCAGTTCGTTCTTGCTGACTTCGAACTCGGCACGCTTGACGTCGAACTGGTCCTTCAGCAGCGTCACTTGGTCCTGCGCCGCTTGGACGGCCGCGTCAGCCTTGGCTTTGGTGATCTCTTGCTCCGCCTGCGCCAGGTCCGACTTGGCCTGCTCCAGGTTGTATTCCTGCTCGCTCGGGTCGAACTCCACCACCAGGTCGCCCTTCTTCACCGGCGTTCCGGTCTTGAGCAGGTGGACGATGGTGAGCGACCCGCCGCTGACGGGCGGCGCCGTCAGCATGGCGGTGCGCCCGGCTTGCAGCGCGCCGGTGGTGCGCACGTCGAGGGACACATCGCCGCGCTCGACGCGCGCGGTCGGGACCACCTGCTCCGTCTTGCCGCGAAACTCTTGCAGCTTGCCGCGCGCCGCGGTCCCGAGCACCACCAGGAGCGCCAAGCCTGCCAATGGCCAGATTGCTTTTTTCACATTCATTTCTCCGCGAAACTCCGTTCGCATGTCATTCTGAGCGTAGCGAAGAATCCCTCTTGTGATCCGGCCGATTCGCAGAACTCGAAGAGAGATTCTTCGCTACGCTCAGAATGACATCCGAACGAACTTGTGACATCCTGTTCAGACAAGCAGATCAACAGAGACGTGAAAGAAGTCCGCTAGCTTCTTCGTCTCGACCTTGCTCAAAGGGCGCTTGCCCCCGAGGATCTCGCTTACTCGGCTCTTCGATCCCAAGACCTGCCGGAGGTCGTGGGGTTCAAGCCCGCGTTGTTCCATTAGGAAAGCCAGCATCTGATGAGGTTCCGAAGGGAGCAATGTGTAATGCTTCCGGTCGTATTCCTCGATCAGAATCGACATCATCTCAAGGAGTGAAGTCTCTTCCGGGGTGAGGTTCTCCTCGCCTCGCTCCATCAGCCGGCCTACCACCGCGACAAGACGGTCATACTCCCGCTCGTCCTTGATCGCGTGGGGCTGCACCTTGGCCAAGAGCTTTCGATAAGCGGTCGGATTCAACGTTTGAGTGGTCATGACTTCTTCCACTTCCCTTCCACGTACTCCTCGTGACTAAGGATGTGCCGTATGAAGAGCGTCTGGCTGCGAAAATTCACCTCCGCGATGAGGCGGAACTTGTTACCGGCGATGTTGAAAATCACGTAAGGCTTCACCCAGTCGGCGCTCCCAAATACTTGCCTCACTTCCGTGAAATTATTCCATTTCGCGCGAGTAACGACTCGATACCAATTGTCGAGGGCAGAGGCGGCCTCGGGCCATGCCCCTTTATATTCCCTTATCGCCTTATAGCTGATGACGTGCACTGCCCTCCGTGCGTGTGTGTTCCCATAACGGAAAACTGAAGGTTCGTTTCCGCGAGGCGGAGCGCTTCATACGAACTACGCGACCTCTCTAGCGTCCCATCCCGCCTAATTATTTACGATGTGCGACCTACCTGGGAATTGCCGATTGCAGATTGACGATTGACAATTGGAAAAGAAAACGCCACTCCGTTTTTCCAATCGGCAATCGTCAAGCGGCAATTCCCTAGTCCCTCTTCCCTTCCGTCGGATCCTTCAACGCCACCTTCTCTCCCGGCTCCAGTCCTTTGGCCACCGCCAACTGGCCCTCGCTCTTGCGCGCCACCTCGATGGCGCGCTCTTCGAACTTGGATCCCTTCAAAACGTAGGCCACCGTTTGCCCGCCCTTTTGGAACGAGGCTTCGACGGGGATGAGGATGGCATCCGGCAAGTGGTCTACCGCGGCGCGCACGGTGGCGCTCATTCCCGGACGCAGACGGGAATCAATCTGCGGGAGCTTCACCCGCAGGTCGAAGTTGCGGGGAAACGGCCAGCCCGCCTGAAAGTCGATTTTGGCCAAGGCGCTGATCTCGGCCAGATTTCCCTGAAATTCCTTGTCCGGCAACGCGTCCACCCGCACCGTCACCGGCAAGCCTACCTGGAGGCGCCCCCGGTCCACTTCATCCACTCGAGCGTCGGCTTCAAGCGTGGAGAGGTCGGGCAATTCCGCAATGCCAGCGCCCGGCCACGCCTGGTCACCCTGCTTGAAATCGGGACCATTGTCGAACGGTCCGCTGGCGCGCCAGTTGGGCAGCATGGTTACCAGGCCGGCGATCGGCGCCTTGACGGCCAGGAGAGTTATCTGCTTCTCCGCCAGTTGCATGTCGTAAAGCGCTTTGTTCTTTTTCTGCTTCTTCCCTTCCAGGTCGGCCGCCGCATCCGCCTGATCGGACTTGAGTTTCTGCTCCGCCTGCTGCACCTTCTGCTGGGCATCGGCGAGAGCCAACTGGTCCTCTTCGCCCTCGATCTTGGAAAGAATCTCCTGCTTGCTGGCTTCGAGTTTCGCCCTTTCCACATCGTAGCGGGCTTTCATCAGGTCCGTTTTGTCCTGTTCCTCGGTGAGGTTAGCCTGAGCGCGGGTCTGCTCGATTTCCCCCTCGGCCTGCTTTAACTCCGATTGCTTCTGGCGCGCCGTCTGCTGGAGCTTGGTGGCATCGAACTCCACCACCACGTCTCCCGGCTTCACCTGGGAGCCATTCTTCACCAATTTGAGGATTTGGAGGTCGGTGCCGGCCTGTAAGGGAGCCGTCACGGTGACGGATTTAAGCGCCAGAAGCTGGCCGCGAAGCTGGAGGTAGTCAGTAAAAAGGCCGCGCTTGACCTCGACGGTAGGAGTCTGCGGCGTGGCATGGGAGAGACGGACCGCTCCCAAGCTGATGGCCCCTATTGCCGCCACCAAGAAAGCCACGAGGGCCCACTTGCTCCAACCTCGGAGAATTGGGGATCGACGGTTCATCATATAACCACAGCCATCAGCTATCAGCTATCAGCCATCTGAAGAGGTCGAACCGTTGAGGGTTCAACGTCGAAGAGCTAAGAGCAGGCCCTAGGTCCGTTCAACAGCCTAGCATCAGGCGACCGCTGCGTAGAGGCCGGCTTTAGCCGGGCATCTTATTGAATTCAAAATGCCGCCCTACAGGGCGCCGCTGCGAAGACCCTCGAAGCAGGTTTTTTCTAGCATCCTGTTCAATGGGCCAACCCGCAACTCCGCCTGATAGTTCCGCTTGACCTGCGTGGCTCAACAAGCTGTCCGTTCCTTCTTCTGCTACCTTCGGGAAGGTCGTAGGGTTCTCCGTCAATGACTTGACGTCAGCCACTCAACTTGAAATCTTTTCCCAAATCGGTCGGGAAACAGCCTCCACCTTCTGCCTGTTCTGCAACGTCTCCGTTTTGCGGTCCACATTCAACGAAAATGCGCGTGTAACGTGGCTCTCCCTGCCTGTGCGTGTAACGTATTCCATCTCGGACGCTATCCTGTTTGTGACCTCTTTTCCAAAATGGGTTCGTATTGGGCTCGGTCCCGGGGCGCCATCCTTTGTTTTCAACAAGTCAGTGGCTTCGGTCCCGTAAAAAACCATCTGCTTCGCCTCCCTCACCCAGAGGCGCCTTCTATTCGCAAGGCCAACTTTCATTGCAGGCGGGAGACAAAAACGCGATCGAGCCCCATGTTAATTCTCTACGTTGTACCGTCTCTATAATAGAGCGAACCACGGACCCACCCTGGAAGTCAGGCGGTTTAATTACTCTAAATGTTATACAACCTGAGTAGCTTGCCTGCTCAAGGATCGAACGGCGTAGCGTGATCATAGAAACCAGCATAACGAAGGATTATTATAAAGTCAAGTTCTCTCTTAGTTATCGAAACACCCGGTGAACCCGTTATACTCCGTAACCGAGCTTTTCCAGGCGCTCCTGGAAATACGCGCGCCAGCCCTCCGGCAGTGCCTGGACCCGCGTCGCACGATGTACGGTTTCCACCTCGGCAGGGCTGTACCTCTTGCTCACGTACAACCGCGTGATGTCTCCAACGGCCACGTTGTTCGGGTCTCGATCGATCAACGAAACTGCATCGCCAGCCCCGACCTCACCCTCGCGGGACACCGAAAAATAGAACCCCGTTCTGGCGCTAGCCAAGAACCTTTTCACCATATCGTCCCGTCCGAACTTTAGCGCGAGCTTGTAGCAAGGAAGGCGCGGTTGCGTCACTACCAACTCCGCCGTCCCGACGCGAAAGCGATCGCCGATACTAACCGCGCCTTCCGCCAGACCCTCTGTTGTAAGGTTCTCACCAAACATTCCAAACGGCAGCTCCATTCCGGCCAACTCACCGCGCCAGGATGGGTAGTGCTCGGAAGGGTAAGCGTAGACTGCCTTGTCCGCGCCCCCGTGCACCGACAGGTCAGCCTGCCGGTCTCCGTCCAGATTCAGCCTTCGCAGCGTCACCCGGCCTGGGACGGGTTCCTTGAAGATTCCGGTGCTCACACTCCTCCCCTTCCACGCGACCTCCCGGGGAAGCCCCACGTTTACGGAAACGAGCCTCATTTTGCCCGACCCAATCTGGAAGAATTGACGATTGACGATTGACCATTGAAAGAAAAGAGTAGCCGACCCTTTCAATCGGCCATCCACAATCGTCAACGAGGCAGTCTTCCAATCGTCAATTTGCAATCGTCAATTCTTGTGCGCAGACACTCTTCACCGGTGCCTTTTGCCCTTTGCCTTCTGTCTTTCTTTCTCTTCCTGCCTACTGCCTTCTGCTCTCCGCCTACTGCTTCTCCACCACCTCACCCGGCTGCATTCCTGCTTCGACCACCGCCTCGACATCGCTCATCGGCCCGATCTTCACGGCCCGTTTCTCTGAGCCCACCCCGCTCTTCACGCGGACGTAGGCCTGACTCTTCTCCGTGAAGATCGCAGCCCGCGGGACCACCAAGGCGTTGGGCGCCCGGTCAAGCTCCACGTCCACGGCCGCCGAAAGGTCCGGCATCAGCCGAGGATCGCTCTGATCGATGGAGAAGACGGCGGGGGACTGCCACAGCTTGTCGGAGAACTCGCTCGGGAGGGCCATGGGGGAAGCCTGCTCCACCTTCCCGGTGAACGTGACACCGGGGTACGCATCCAGGTGGATTTCCACCCGCTGGCCGGAGCGGAGATACGGAGCGTCCATCTGGTTCACGTTGGCCCGGACTTCCATCCTGGTGGGATCCACCACCTGCATAAAGGGCATCCCACTCCAAACCTGGTCGCCCTCCTGCACCTCTCCCATCCCGGAGTTTTTCCAGGTGGTGTTGAGCACCACGATGCCCTCGGTGGGAGAATGCAGCACCAGTTGCTCCTCATTGTGCCGGGCGTGCAGCATGGCAGCTTGCTTTGAATTACGCTGGATTTCAAGGTCGTGAGTGTCCGCCTCGGCGGCCTGCCGCTTCAGGGCATAGGTGGCGCGGAGTTGCTTGAGGTTGGCTTCCGCCGCTTCCACGTTCAGCTTGTTCTTGGCGGCGTCGATGTGCGAGAGGATGGGTTCCTTCTGGACCTCCAGCTTGTCCTTTTCGAGTTCGTCCTCGGCCGCCTTCAACTCGGTGTCGTCCTTGGCGCGGGCGGCGGCTTCGTCGGACTTCTTCTTGGCGATCTGGTCCACCAGGTCCTGATATTCCGCCTGCCGATCCATGTAGTCCTGCACCTGGCTCTGGCGATCGAACTCCGCGAGTTTGTCACCTTGCTTCACCTTGGTTCCGGCCGGAGTCAGCTTGGTAATCACCATCTGATTGCCGCGCGAACCCGCAAGCCTGGGAGCGAGGATAGGAAAAGAGCGGACAGCCTGCACCGTACCGCCGATGCGCAGGAAATGGACGAAATCGCGCCGCTCCGCCACCGCCGTACCTGCCGCCCGGCCTGCCGACGCGTTCCCGCTGGCGCGCGTCGCTGCCCACACGACGAGCGCGATCGCCACCACGGCCACCGCCAGCGCCGCCACCCAGTAAGCTCCGCCGGGCTGCGGCTTGCGAGATGGCCTTGGAGATGGGACTGGTCGCAGTTGCGGGCCCGGCCGTGCGGGCGGCGTCTCCACCGGCACTGACGGAAGCGCCGTCGCGGTTCGATTCAAGATGGATTTAGTGAAGTCTGCCAACGGAGCCCCTCCCAGTTACCGAGCAAGGCTTAAAGGACAGAATACAACCAGAACGCGCCGGGTGCCACTTCCTTAGACTGGCCTTCCGGGTAAAAGGTTACCCGTGCGGCGTGAGCAGGCGCAACCCGAGCCCGGCGGTTCGGGGCCCGGCGGTTCGGGGAAAGAAAGCCGCTCCCGAAGGTCTGATGTTTCAGCCGAATGGGGCGGAGGCTAGAGCTTCGCACTTGCCAACTGCAAGAGCAACGAGGACGAAGACAGACGCATTACTGCCATTAATCACTCCCAAGGCCTGGGATAGGTGCTCAATTAGATTGGGACCCGAGGTGGACAGATCATGCCGACGACGGTTGCTGCAGTCCCGAGGCCTACCGCCGACCGTACGCCATCCCGCGGGGGAACGTAGCTGCGACGTGTGATCGCAAAGCAAAACGGCCCAGCGAAACTCGCTGAGCCGTTTGTTCACTCAGATTCAATCCCGGCGACGACCGGCTTCGCCCACGCGGTGGCCCGCGCAGTACCATGGGCACCGGAGGGCTTAACTGAGTTCTTGAACGACGTGAAGAAACCCTGGGAGCGCGGGCATCTTGCCCGCTCTTGATCCTCTAAGGCTCTGATACAGAAGCGAAGAGCGGGCAAGATGCCCGCGCTCCCAGGATTTTTTCACGTTCTTTGGGAGAGGGTGGCGCGCAGTGCCGGGTGAAGGGTTGCCAACAATTACGCGGGACATTACACCTGCAACATTCAGGCTCTTGACAATCCCCTGATGGCATAGTAGGCTACCCGATAGAACTTCGCCGCCGAGTTCCGTGAGCTTGCCCGGATCGTGCTGGAGGGAAGCGATTCGGAGGAGGCTATGGAAGAACCGGCGGAAGCGAGCCACCCACCCAAGAAGAAGCGGAAGTACACCCTCAGCAAGAAGGCCTTGGCCGCGCGTCGTGCCAACATCAAGATTGCCCACCAGGCGCCCAAGGAGCTGATCTACCGGCCCACGGAAAAGCGCGATGCCGCCACTATGGCCAACTTGGAGAAGGCCATCGCCGGCCGCAACAGCCCGGAGGGCAACGAACGCTGCCGCATGAACGCCCTCAAGACCGGCTTTTACGCCCACGACATGGCGACCAGCGTGGTGCGACTCCGCGAAGACCGGCAGGCGTTTGTGAGGCATCTGGTGCAGTTCCAGCGCCTCTTCGCCCTCTTTTTCCGTGAGGGCGAAGAAGATGAGGAATGGGTAGTCACTCTGGCCCAAACCTGCTGGCGTCGCCTGCGCCTCTACCCCGCCCAAGCCTCCTGGGAACAGGGCCAACTGGAGCAGTTCTTCCAGACCTTTCTTGGGATCGACGATTGCCGATTGTCGATGGCCGATGCGAGATTCGAAACTGGAAACTCGAAAATCGAAACTCGAAAATCATCCTTGGCTTCCGGCCGCGCACAACTGACCATCCACGATTCACGCTTTTCTTCTCAATCGTCAATCGATCCCGCGAGGCGGGATCAATCGTCAATTCCGGGCCCCAGCCTTTCGCCGGAGAACACCTTGACGCGCGCCTACTGCCTGCCCGACGCGCTGCTCCACCGCGACCACCTGGAAGAGCAGACGCGCCGGATCTGGGCAGAGATTGTGCGCCTGCTACAGGACTTCGTCTGGTCAAGGTCGGACCACCAACTCGAGTTCCACCCGGCCCCGCCGCCGCACACGGCCGCCTACAGCAAGCAGGTGACCCGAGCCGTGGTGGCGGCAATCGAACGGCACGAACCGGCAGCCCGCGGTCGGTCGTCGGAAGTCGGTGAGGACTCAGAGGTCGGCATCGACGATGGAGAGAGTCGGGAGTCGGGAGTCGGGAATCGGGACGCTCACGATGGTCAATTGACGATGGACGGTTCTTCTTCCCCTACTCCCTACTCCCCACTCCCTACTCCCGTTCTTCTCTCTTCCCCGACTCCCGATCTTGTCCGACGCCTCAACGCCGTTTTTCTGCCCGCCGATCGCCAGGAGCGCAGTATCCTCCGTCGCATCGCCAAGCATATCGACCACTGCTTCACCCGCTACGCCGAAGAAGCGCGGCGTGACGCCGACCGGCTCGAAGCCTACCTCGCCGCAGCGACGGAAGGGGATAGGGAGTCGGGAGTAGGGAGTCGGGAATCGGGCGTAGGGAGTCGGGACACGAATGACAGTCAATTGACGATGGACGGTTCTTCCTGCCCTACTCCCTATTCCCCACTCCCGACTCCCGATTCGAAGAAACTCCTTGCCCTCGCTCAGTCCCTGGTGGACGTCCTGTTCCCCAAGACTTCCCTCCGTGATGAACTCGACGAAATCGACCGCGCCATTGTGGGCTTGCTGGATGAACTGGTGCGCAAACGCTCGGGAGGGCGCCTTTATCTGGAGATCCATCAACCGAAGGATAGCCTCGACCAGATCGCTCGCCTCATCGACGGCGCGCTTGCCGACGCACCGACAAAATGAGCTTCGAGCCGGATCGGCTGTGATAATTTCTTGTCGTTGAGCGGCTCCGCCTTTCCGGGCCGCGCTTATTTTGGAAACGCAATGGTCCGCGAAGAATCGCAGCGCCAACTAGACCTCGACCGCGAATTCCGCCAGGTCGCGGGCGTAGCCGAGGCAGGCAGCGATCTGGCCAAGCGTCAAATCAGGGAACTCGACGATGATCTCCTCGGCAGTCTGCCCTGCCGCCAGGTATCCTAAAATCAGGCTTGCCGGGATGCGAGTTCCCTTAATGCGCGGCTTCCCATGCAGAATTTCAGGGTCGCTTGCGATATGGTCTTTCCAGTCTACCGGCATGGTTTACTCCTACTCAACCGCGAGTAATGGGCTCGGATGGCTCAACTCTTACCGGCAACTCTGCCGACTCTCTGCTTTGGCGTCCCATGTCGGTCCGTGGCGTGTTTGTGCACAGCAAGCTCTTATTTCAGTCGCTTTTGCTCAGTCTCCACCACTGCCAGCCTCTGCTTCAGGCTGTCGAGTTCACTCTCAAGGCGCGTCGGCGAACGTGGTCCTCGCGCGGGAGGTCGATCGACGGCATCGATGGGCATCGGTGGGGTAGCTTCTGCTTCGTCCCTCTCGAACTCCTCGAGGCTGCGGTTGGCGAAGTATTGGGTAATTGCGTCAAGGTCTTCAAGATCTCGGTGAGATGGCATCGTTCCTTCTCCGGCTATTCGATGTCCTGCTCTATCCAGGCGTTGTTGACAAGACTCAGGTCGCGGATGGCGATCTGGACGTGTGCACGGTCATAGAAGGCAGAGGTCGGGTACACTCGGTCACCTTCCTCAAAAGCCCCTCGCACGGCGCTTATTGGCTGCCGCTTCTTGCGCCAATAGATGACGGCCTCGTTGACCACCTGGCAATCCAGGCGGTGAGCGCCGGAGGTATGCGGGCGCTGTTTTGGAATCGCTTTATTATGGAACTCGCGGTCCTTCACGTAACCCTCGTAGAATCTCTTGAGCCAGTCGCACCACCGGATGTCGATCAGGTCCATTAGAGTCGCGCGTTCTAACCTGATGGTGGCGCCGACGACGGCGGCCTCTCCTCTGTAAGGTCTGACTGCCCAGTTCAGCGCCCACTCACGGGCCCGATAGGGGCCATCCTGAAAAAAGCATACTCCGTCTCCGAGCCAGTCGTAGTCTCTTTCGCTCTGCTTGAACCCGTCGCGCAAAATGCTCTCGGCCGCGGCGAGCGTGGTTCCATGAAATGCTTCGAAGGTTGTCGTTGACCACATCGATATTCAGGGCTGGATTTTCCCAGGCGCGTGCGGCGTCAGCATCTGGATCTCGCCTGGCCCCAGCGGACTCTGTCCTCCTGCGCCCCTCCCGGTAGCGGTCAGCCTATCAAATGTTGGTCCATATGAAAAGACCCGAGCAGCGACTCGGGTCTTTTCGATCTAATCCCGGCGACGACCGACTCTCCCACGCGGTCGCCCGCGCAGTACCATGGGCCTGGAGGTTTACGACCGGCTCGTTCACGGATTCTTTTTGAGCGAGCGGGTTCGGCTCAGCAATGCCGAATACTGGTACGTGGCCTTGATTGAGTACTTCCTTGGTGAATTCAACGACGAAGCGCGAGAGACACTCAAACAGGGGTTGACAAGGCACTCGACGGAGTCCCTCCAATCTACATTCAGAGTTATAAGCAGGAATACGCGTCGGCCGGCGAGATGCGTCTGATAACGGGATTATGCTCCCATGCCGTCATCCTAGCCTTTCTGAAAGCTCACGCACACCGAATAATGAAGGCGGTGACGCACGACCGCGATTTCAGCCGGGCTCCGCTACCCACGTCTTCGGGGTTTCTGCGAGGTGGAATGGTCGCGCAAAGGACACAAATGCTCAAGGTCCCATCGGACCATCGCTTAAACGGGCTGCGCGGCTGGCCATCAATGGCGATGACCAGCCGCAGAACCCAAGCACTACACGGCTGCCTTTTTCTCGACCTGGTCAGCCGCTTTCCGCAGTTCACCCGCCACTGCACTCCTCAGCTTCGCCTCGAACCGTTCGTATTCCTCGCGGATCTGCGTCGCGCGTGTGTTGAGTGCCGCTTTGGCGTCGCCCTGCGCTTTGGCGGCTTTTTGCTGAAGCGCCTGCACCTTCGCTTCAGTTTCGCGCCTCATTTCCTCTGATCGGCGCTTAGCCTGCTCGAGGTTGTTCTGTAGCTTGGTGTTCAGACGATCAATTCTGGCTTGGAGCTCCGCCTTGCGTTCGGCGCGAGCCTGAGCCTGCTCGGCCTTCAGCGCTTCGATTTCGGCTCGAAGCTCGGCTTCCTCCCTGGCCCTTTGGTCAAGCTCGACGCTCCTTCTGGCGGCACGAAGGACGACACCGCCCAGACCTTCCATCCGGGTATCCACCGGCGTCACCCACTCCTCGCTAACGTCAGCGACAACCGCGTACTTGCCCGGTTTCAGCGTTGCGGAAGTATCATCGAGAAAGTCGGCGTCAACTCCGGCCACATCGAGGTCGGCAATCATGCCGGCGAGCGCACCCGCGGCAGCGCCGATCCCCAACCCGATCGGTCCCCCTAGAAGGCCGATCAGGCTGCCGATGGCCGTTCCCCCGAAAGTTCGAATCGGGAAGTCACCTTCTGTCTGCTTGACGGAAATCTTGCCATCGGCGTTCTTCTGGATCACCGATTCAGCATGAATCGTAATGCTTCCTTCCGCATCGAGCTGCTGGAGAGCACGCGATCCTTCATACGCTTTCTTTTCGTCATCGAAGACCACGACAAGCATTTTTTCCATGACCGATCTCCTTATCCATGCTCGCAGGTTGCGAGCCGTAGTTTTGGCTCGAAGAGAGCCTGGGTTGGTGTTCATGTGAACCGTCACACCGCTTCGTGACCCGCGAGCGTGGGCAGGCTGTGGATCGCCATAGCGAAACCCACGAGCGATGCACCGTCCAGGATTAAGTCAACGCCGATCGCGAAACCAATGAACCAGATGCTCGAAGTGGGCATCTGTAAGAGCAATACGATCCCGAGAGCCACTGAGACGATCCCCGAGACCAGGGACCAACCCCAGCGCGGGAACTGTATCATCCCGGCACCAACGGCGCGAAAAATCCCGCCCAAATTCGCATGGTCACGAATTTCCATTATGGGTTCCGCGCCAACCGAGAACGTACCACCAGGTCGCCCGAAATGCAACCAGCAGCCGGGTCGGACCTTGAAGGACCACCGAGCAGGTCGGCTTTTGCTCCTGGCGAGCCTCCCAAGGCCCGAAACCGGCCCTCTTTTGAGCGATTTCTCCGACACTCCGTCTCCCCTCCATAACGGCGACTGCCCATTCCAGGGCGCGTGCCCGATACGGGCCATCCTGAAAAAAGTATACTCCGTCTCCGAGCCAATCCCACCTTTTCTTGCTAAACTTGAATCCGTCGCGTTCATTCCTGCGCGCCGCAGCGAGGTTGGTTCCCTGAAACCCTTCGACGATTGTCGTTGACCACATCGATGCTCAAAGGCCGGCTTTTTCCCAGGTACGTACCACGTCAGCGCTTCGGCTCGCTTCGCCCAAGCGGGCTCTCTCGTCCGCCGCCCCTCCAGTAGCGGTCAGGCCTATCACATGTAGAGTCCATATGCAAAGACCCGAGCGTGGGCTCGGGTCTTTTCGAGAACTTCCCGGCGACGACCGACTCTCCCACGCGGTCGCCCGCGCAGTACCGTGAGCCCTGGAGGGCTTAACTTCCGTGTTCGGGATGGGTGAGTGTAACGGTATACGCCGCAAACCGCGCTGTGTATGCGCCTGCCCCCGGACGATTGCGTCTCAGTGTAGCTTCCTTGGCGAAGGGCGGCGCAGTTGTGGAGAGCGAGCGGCGGCTCGGCGACAGGAAAGAAAAGAGTCTCCCTTAGAGCCCCTCTAGCTCGTACAATGGATCATCGCCAGGAACGCAAGCCTGCAATCCCCGGCGAAAAGCAGGTTACAGGAGTGTCCGGACCATGAAAAGAACAATCCTGACGATGCTAGTCCTCGCTGTCGGGTCGTCGTTTCTCTATGCCCAGACAAGATATTCCGCGAAGGTTAGCAAAGGCCGCATCGAAGTGTTTGGGGTTAGGCTGCAGTTAGGCATGACGAAGGCTGACGTTATCGAGAAGCTCGGCAGCGTTCGAATAGTTAAAGTGAAGGACAACTTTTGGCTAGTTGGGCCGGAAGACTCCACGTCTAGTCTCCAGTTCGAAAACGGTCGCCTCACTTTTGCCGGCCGTTCGTGGGGGACAAAGGGTGGAGACGTCACTGGCGATATAGCAGAGGAGCTGTTTGGTGCTGTCACTTCGATGAACGACGAGGGCTATTCTCAATGCGACGTATCCACCGACACGCGTTCGTCCCCCGAAATGAAGACGGAACGGGTGTGGCTGCGGTGTGGGGACAAGTCCATAGTGGTTGTGCGCAGTTCGTACCCCAATGGCCACACGTATAACGAGGTATCTGAAGCGCTCGGCGTCATGCGTGAGGTTCCGAGTAGCAGGTGGCTCAGGGCGGCCGGGCTTCGTCGTCGCGAGGTGCGCCCAGGCTTGTTCTTCAATCCGATACTAGCGGAGCACTGCGGCCACATGCATCCCGGTAGCGGTTGGAAGCTTGCATCCACACACAGTCGGCAATTAAGAGTAGCCGCCTCCCCGCTGCCGGGGGGTTCCCCACGGGACGGCAGCATGCCGTCCACAAAATTTCTCGTCGAGACGACGCAGCGCGGGTATCGCAAGCAATGGGAAACTCTCGAGGCTGCTTCGACTAGTCTTTCATCGCTCGTGACGAAAACCTCAGAAAGCCCAAGGTAGACCGTCTGCCATAAGTCGGGACCGCCCGGGCGCTTTCTCCCGTGCTTATTCTTGGGCGCGTGAGTGGCTGAAAGCTCTATCATGTAGGCTAATGTCGCTCCCAGCGCCTTCCAGACGTCGCACGATTGGCAGAGCTCCCTCATTTGGGAGAGTGAAAGCCTTAGGTGCTTCGTGGGAGGAAGCTCGCATAAGATCCGAAGGAAGTCCTCTCGTTCGAGCACCGGGGAGGTGCAGTATCGTGTCGCTGGATCGCGGTGGCGTGGCTTGCTCTTCTCAATAAAGCGATTCAGGTTGTCATCCATGTTGCGGAGCCAATCTCGAAGCTCGTTGCTCGGCGGCGAGGCGGGGTTCGCCAAGTGGGAATAAATCGCCTCTCCTGGCCCCGTCCGAGGAAGTACCACGTCTGTTCCACCTCGGAGAAAGGCCTCGACAACGGCGAGCGCGAGGTCCTCGGGCCGCTCCAAAAGGTGGCCGTCACGGTGGAGTTGGCAGATTGTGGAGCACATCAACTGCCTCAACTCCGCATCGCCTGTGCGGAGCACTTCGCCGACGGATATCACGCTGGCAAGTACGATGCTGCCTGACTGCTTGATAGCACGGACAAGGTCTTCGCGGAGAGTGTGCTTTGAGACGTAATTCCAAGCCGACGTATCGAAGTACACCTTTCTTACGTTGGCGAGGTCAATCGGCTCCTGTTGTATGCGCACCATACGCGTTTGTGAGGTTCCCACCCAAAGTCGAGATTCCGCTAAGGGCCGTGGAACCTTCCGCCGCCGGAGAACCCACCCCGGGCGACAAAAATAAGAAGGGCGGCACGAGGCCAGCCCCTACAAGTCGTCGACGTATTCAAAATAATCACGGCGACGACCGGCTCTCCTCGCGTCCTGCGCGATGATCGCAGATGGCAAATTCCAGATTTCGGATCGTTCAGTCCAGTGGGCCAAAGCAAAAAAGGGACTCGCGACCATCGCAGATCGCGAGCCCCTTATAGCCGGCATGGAATTCGTAACGTCCGAAGACGTTCGAAAAAGCCGGCTCGCGGGCTTAGACCCAGGTTGCCCTGAGTCCGTCCCAAATGTTTCGGGATCGAGGTTAATCCAGGTGGCGCCTTCTTCCGAGCCCCTGATTCCTTAACCCCGAGTCCCGTCGAAATAATCCCGGCGACGACCGACTCTCCCACGCAGTCGCCCGCGCAGTACCATGGGCCCTGGAGGGCTTAACTTCCGTGTTCGGGATGGGAACGGGTGTGAC
>Ga0209039_10000660_pt1 | contig 33056 bp, 34 predicted proteins | sample BogFormECP12_OM1_FD_188238 | JGI IMG/M metagenome (GOLD analysis project Ga0209039, IMG submission 188238) | Bog forest soil microbial communities from Calvert Island, British Columbia, Canada - ECP12_OM1 (SPAdes) (version 2) | ecosystem: Environmental > Aquatic > Freshwater > Wetlands > Bog ... | reverse complement strand
TCGGTGGTCTCGACGGACACGTTCAACACGTGGCTCGCGGTACTGATCGCGATCGCGGTGATCGCGCTCGTGCTCGGCCTCCTGGCCCTGTTTCTGCGCCGGCGGCGCGAGGAACCGCCCTCGGCGACGGGAGCGCAGGCCTGGAACCCGCCCGCGGAGCCGTCGGGCGGAGCGGCTCCCCCGGCCGCCGAAGGCTCATCGAGCTGGAGTGAGGGACCGCCCGCCGGGGGATCGCCGCCGAGCTAGGCCCTATCGGACGAACAAACGAAGCAACCCTTTCCTCTCCCCCGGGCCAAACCGGCCCGGGGTGACTCTTGTTTTCGAACCTCGGGGAAGAGCAGGGGCTCTCGGCACCCAAAATGCCGACTCAGGGCCTACTTTGGCGACGTCCCGTACTCGGAGAGGTCGTCCTCTTGCTCGACCACGATCAGGTGGCCCATCCGGTCGCGCTTGGTCTCGAGATAGGGCCGGTTGATCTCGTTCGGCGGGATCTCTACCGGGATCCGCCCGCTGATCCGAACCCCGTGCCGCTCGAGCTCCTGGACCTTCACCGGGTTGTTCGTCAGGATCTGGATCGAGCGGACGTGGAGCGCCGAGAGCATGTGGGCCGCGATCTCGTAGTCGCGCTCGTCGGGGCGGAAGCCGAGCAGCTCGTTCGCCTGAACGGTGTCGTAGCCGGAGTCCTGGAGCTGGTAGGCGCGGATCTTGTTGACGAAGCCGATGCCCCGGCCCTCCTGACGGAGGTAGAGGACGATCCCGCGCTCCATGCGTCCGATCCGCGTGAGCGATTCGAGGAGCTGGTCGCGGCAGTCGCACCGCAGCGAGCCGATCGCGTCCCCCGTGAGGCACTCCGAGTGCACCCGAACGGGCACGTCCATCTGCTCGAACACGTCGCCGTGGACGAACGCGGCGTGGTCCTGCCGATCGGAGCAGTTTTCGAACGCCACCGCCTGGTACTCGCCAAAGCGGGTGGGTAGTTTTGCGAGGGCCCGGACCCGCACGCAGTTGTCCGGGGGACCGTCGCACCGGTGTTCGTCTCCCTCCCGGAGGAGCTGCGCGACGGTCGCACCAGGGATCCCCATGGGCGTTCCCGACGGAATGGCCCGCGGGTCCTGATAACGGTTCAGGCCGGTAAGAACCGGGGCTCAGCAGGTGGCGTGAGGGAAATCGTGTCCCCCCGGGATGGGCCGCTTACGTGAGCACGTGGATGTTGTGCCGCGCGCTGATTTCTCGTAGTTTCTTCGGCCAGACCGTGACGGTGACCTCTCCGATGTGGGCCTTGCGGAGGAGGAGCATCTGCGTCCGGCCCTGTCCGATGCCGCTACCGATACTGAGCGGGATCTGGCCGTTCAGGATCGCCTGATGATACGGGAACTTAAGGAAGTCGAGCTGGCCCGACATCGTGAGCTGTTGGCGGAGGGTCTCCGCAGTCACCCGGATCCCTCCGGACATGAGCTCGTGACGGCGCCGGGTAACGGGGTTCCACGTGAGGATGTCCCCGTTGAGGCCATGCATGGGGCGCCCATCCTCCGAGCGGGTCTCCGTGACCCAGTCATCGTAGTCGGCGGCGCGCATCTCGTGCGGGAACCCATCCTTGAGCGGCCAGCCGATCCCGATCAGGAACACCGCTGGATGCTTCTGCAGGATCGCGGTCTCGCGCTGCTTGCGCGGGAGGTCCGGGTAGGCGTCCAGGAGGTCCTCCGCGTGCAGGAAGTGGATCTCGTCCGGCAAGTTCGGATAGCGCGGGTCCTTCAGCTGCGGGAAGAGCCGCTGGACGTGCTTCTGCGCGCCCGTGATCACCTTCCAAATGCGGCGGACGCTGTCCTTGAGGTAGTCGAGGTTCCGGTCCTCGACCGTGATCGCCTTCTCCCAGTCCCACTGGTCGACGTAGGCGCTGTGGTCGTGGTCCAGGAAGTAGTCCTTCCGGACGGCCCGCATGTCGGTAAGGAGCCCCTCGCCCGACTGCAGGTCGAACTGCTTGAGGGCCATCCGCTTCCACTTGGTCGCCGCCTGGACGACCTGGGCGTCCACCGGGTGCAGGTCGCGGTCGTTCGAGATGTGGAACTGGACGGGCGTCCGGGAGCCGTCCCGGTCGAGCATGTCGTTGACGCCGCTCTCGCTCTCCACGATGAGCGGCACCTGGACCATCATCAGGTTGAGCTCCTTGCATAGGTGCTCCTCGATGTAGTTCTTCACGGCGTAGATCGCATGCTGGGTGAGACGAGGAGAGAGAAGCGGTTCGTAATCTCCGGGCAACACGCGGTCGACCTCTTCGTACGTGCCGATCCCCGGGCCGGCGAGGTCGGCCCTCTTGTCCTGGGCGGCGTCCGTGACAGACATTGCCGACGGGGCGGAGTGCGCGCGAATAAACCCCCCGTCAAACCCGCTCGACACGCCCCTCTCCGCGGGGCGAGAACGTCCGTGCGCGGTACGAATGAGGGCCGGGGCAGAAGGGTACCTCTGCCGGTCGCCCGGTGACCCTTGATGAGGCCTCTCGCCACGGCCGGCGGGGTGAGCTGCAAGACCTACCAGGTTTATCGTGCGGACCGTCGATGAAGCACGAGGTTTGACCCGCACCGGGTACGATGGTCGACCTTCCCCCAGAGTTCCGCACCACCCCCTTCTCCTACTACGTATGGAGCCGGAGCCGTCGAGCGGGCCATGTCCTGGCGTTCGCCATCGCCAAGTTCATCGACCCGTCGTTCCGATGGATCACCGTCCGTGAGACGGCGGCGGAGCCCTCGGTCGAGGAGCCCTGGGTCCACCGCATCCTCCCCGACGCACAGATTCCCGTGCCGGTCTCGGTCACTGACCTTGGTCAGGGACCCCGGGTTCCGCGAGAGACGTTCGACTCCACGATCCGTCCCGAGGGAGCCCTGACGGAACGGGTCGCGCTCGACCATTTCCTCCTCCTGCCGCCGCGGATCCAACATATGCTCGACGAAGGCGAAGCGTCCTCGACTCCTCGAGCCATCGTCGTGGCGAACACGAACCGGGTCCGCCTGTTCTATCCCAGCGACCCCGACCGCCTCCGCGCGTTCATGGAGGTGTTCCCCCGGAACGGCATATCGATCATTACCACCTCGCTCCCGCCTCCGTACGAAGGTCGGTACGGCTACTCCATCGCGCTGAGGCTGGACGTCGAATCCGCCGATGAATGGCGAAGGGCCCACCTCGTGGTCGAGAAAGGGTTGCTGTCGGGCGACCTACGGACCGGCGCGTCGTTCCCCTCGGAGGAGCTTCCCTGGTTCCTCGAAGCGGGCACCGCGATTGAGAAGGCCGTGGGTTAGTCCGATCCGGTCCACGGGGTCGTCCGTCGCCCCGTTCGTTTGCCTGACACCCTTGGCAGGTCCCGTCTCCTGAGGACCGAATGCCTAAAGTCCCCGTTCTAAGCCCTCTACGAACGATGTCGAGGATGGGCACTCACACTACCGGGGTAGGAGGACCCGACACGACCCCATGAGCGGAGAGCTCCCCTCGGACGTGATCTACGCCAAAGAATGGCTCGCCCGGTTCCGTTCGCAGTTCGATGAGTCGGCGGGCGACCCACGGACCGCGCTCGGGCTCTTCTACGATCGCCATCGCCGATTCGTCGCGGCCCCCGGGAGCTCGCCCCCCAGCCGACCCGAGTACACGTACGAGGAATGGAACCGTACGTTCGCCGCGTTCCTCGGCTCGCTCGCCCGGGACTTCGGTCTCGTTCAGGCCACCGGGGGGACCGACCTCCCGCAACTGATGTGGTTCTGGCACGGAATCCCGGACCGGCCGGCGGTCGCGATCCGCGAGGTCAAGGTGGCCACCGATTCGATCATGGAACGCGACCTTCCCTCGGTCGTCAAGTCCGGAGCTCTTCTGACCGTGCTCGTCATCTATCCGGATTTTCCAGCTCCCCTCGGGACCTCCTCGGTGGAAGAAGCGACCGAGCGGTGGCGGGCGCGCGTCGGGGAAGAACTGTCCCGCCTCGGGGTGCAGCGCGAGTTCCTGTTGACGACGATCAGCGCCTTCGACTGGGAGATCCCGGCCCCCTGGAAGGGATTCGCCTGGCATCCGGACGAACGGTCGATGCGTCCGGTTGAGTAGGCTCGGCGCGCCGCCGCGCCCCGGTCCCCAACGAAAGCCGCGGGATTCGTCCTACCGACGTTCTTCGGGAACGTTTCCTGCTGTCGCCACCGAGGGTACTGGCGAGGAGAGTCGAAGCCCCATCAGAACCTCTCCGCCCACGAGGGTCATGCGGCTCCGAAGACCCCACGCTCCCAGACCCCCCTCCCGGAAGCTGAGCTCCTTCCGCTCCACGGCTCGGAATCCTCGGGAACGGAAGAGCGCGATCGAGGCTTCGTTCTCCTCCTCCGCGGCCCCGTAGGCCACGACGGCCCGTTCCCGACGGAAGAGGGTGAGCGCGTCGTCCAGGAGGAGCGCCCCGAGCCCTTCCCGACGGTGGGACAGGGCAGTGGAGAGATAGTAGACGTACCCTACCTCGGGGTCGAGCCGTTCCAGGACCGACACGGCCACGATCTCGCCATGGAGGAGGGCGGCACGCACCCAGGTCGCGCTCCGAAGGGTCCGCTTGGCATGCCATCGGTAGATCCCTATGAATCCGTCCTTCAGCACCGGGACCGCCCGCTCCCGCTCCTGGGTCGGCAGGTCGATCAGCTCGATCGGAGGCGGCCGAGACGCAACGCGTCCCTCGGTGGCCGGGGCCCCCGCCCCCTCCGTCATTTCCGCTCCTTCCGGGGACCCGGCGGACTCTCAGCCAAGGTTGGCCTACCGACCACCGATTCCCTCGTGAACGTCCCCTCCCCGCTCCCAGATAAGAGTCCGTCGGTTGGCCCCTAGGAGGGTCGTCAGGTTGGCGGGTTCCGGGGCGGCGGGAACGGGAGCTCCTACGGTGGTGCCGGTCCGCGTCGGTCGGACCGAGGTGCTGTGGCTCGTCGCCCTCGCCGTCCTTTGGGGTTCGGCCTACGTAGCGATCCGCGAAGGCATCGTCGCGGGGGCTTCGCCGTTCCTCTACGCCGGCACGCGCTACGCGCTCGTGGCGGGCCTTCTCGCGCTCGTGGCCTTCGCGCGCCGGGAACCGTGGCCGAGCCAGCGGTCGGTCCTCCTCTCCGCGTTGGTCGGAGGCACGCTCATCATTGGTTTCTACGGGATGCTGCTCTACTGGGGCGAGCAATTCACTACGGGCGGGTACGCCTCGGTGCTCTCCGGTACCGGACCGATCCTCACCGTGGTCTTTGCCTACTTCCTCCTTCCCTCAGAGCGGCTCTCCCGCGTAGCCGTCTTCGGAATCGCCGTGGGGTTCCTCGGCATCCTGGTCCTGGTTCTCCCGAGCCTCGTCGGAGGGCTCGGGGGGAGCTGGGTGGGGCCGGTCGCGGTGATGGGCGCCTTCGTCGTGTTCCCGCTGGGGACGGTCCTCCTTCGCCGTTGGGGACGAGAGCGGGAAGGCACCTGGCAGCTCTCGCTGCAGTTCGGCGTCGGCGCGGGGGTCCTCGCCCTCGCAATCCTCGTGGCCCCCGGACCGGAGCGACTGCCGCTCACGCTCGGCGTCTGGGGGCCGCTCCTGGTCCTGGTGGTGTTCTCCTCCTTGCTGGGATACGTCGTCTACTTCCGGTTGCACCATCGCATCGGACCGGGCCGGGCCAACCTCGTGACGTACCTGCTGCCGCTCGTCGGTGTCGGCCTCGGCTCGGGGCTGTACGGAGAGCCGATCACGGTCTGGGAGGTCGGCGGGTTCCTACTGGTGGTGACCGGGCTCTCGCTGGTGTTCTTCACGGCGAACCGGACCCGCCCTCCCACCGTTGGGAAACCGGTTGAGGCGGTCCCTCCCTCCCCTCGACCACTCTGAGCCCTCCGGTAAGATCCCCCCACACCACCCTGCCGCTTCCGAGGGAATGGGCCGCGCCGTCCAGTTTCGCGGCGCGATAGGCCCCGACGTGACGTGTCGTCGAGACGACGACCCAGGTCCTCTCCCAAGGGAGGAAATACGAGAAGGGGTCTCCCCGAAACGAAATCCATGGCGGCGACCCGCAGGGAACTGACGATCCGACAAGCCTACCTCTTCCGCGCACCCGTGGCGATGGTATTCCGTTCGTTGACCGAACCGACGGAGCTGGTCCGCTGGTTCCTGAAGGAGGCCCGCCTCCCGCCAAAGGCCGGGGCGAGCTACGAGTTCGTGTGGCAGCTCGGCTATCGGCACCGGGCCAAGGTGATGGCCTTCGTTCCGAACCGGAAGCTCACCCTCGAGTGGCCCGCGAAGGGTCTCGGGATGACCCAAGTGGAGTTCACCCTGGCCGCCCGGAAGGGCGGGACCCTGCTCACCCTCCGACACACCGGCTTCGGAAGGACCCCCGCCTGGGTGGAGAATTACGGGGGGACCTGCCAGGGGTGGGCGTACTTCCTCACGAACTTGAAGTCGGTCCTTCAGAACGGGACCGACCTGCGGGAGGTCGGGGATGTGTAATAGCCCACCTTGGCCTGCCGACGACCCGGAGCGTCCATGACGAACTGGCCGAAAACGGAGTTTCATATCGCGACCGTGCTGCGAGTGCCGCTGGCTTTCGCGTTCCGCTGGTGCACCGACTTCCGTCCGGATGATGCCCGGCGCGAGGGCGAAGCGTACGACCGGAAGATCCTCGAGCGGACCGCGCGGCGAGTGGTGTACGAGGACCTCGAGCTGGCCGCGGCCGGATGGCGGTGGGCCCGACATGTGGTCACCCTGCGCCCGCCGAACCGTTGGCACTCGGACTCCGTCGGGAACTACCGAGACGCGACCCTCGACTACGAACTGACCCCGCTCGGCCCCGAACGAACCCGATTCGAACTCACGTGGAAGCGTCGCGTCTCCGCCCTCGGAGGAAGACCGCCGTCCCGGAAATCCATCGAGAAGAGCACCCTCGCTGCCTGGCGTCAGTTCGCGAAGGTACTGGAAGCCGACTACCGGAAGGCGCGTCGTCGCTAGCGTCGCCCGAGAGCCACCCCCGCGGCCGCCGGCCGTCGTTCCTTCCGAGGAGAGGCCCTTCCCGGACCTACCGGCCACCGCTTCAGGTGCCTCTGACGACGGAAAGGGCGGAACAGTCGATACACCATCCGTGACCATAGCGGACGAAGGCGTCGTGAAGGCAGTCGTTACAGATCGGCCGCAGGCACTTCGGGCATGGCCCGCTCATGTGAAGGTTCACGACCAGGTTCGAGCAGGAAGCGCAGACCGACCGTGGGCGTCCGGGGTCCACGGAACGACGTGCCGGCCGGCGGACGTCGACCTGCGTGAAACCGCCTTCGATCCGTAGATGGGGCGGCACGGGGTTAGAAGCCTCCAGGAATAGGTCGGCCTCCGTGCCGCGGGGACCTGGGGAGGCTTCGGGCGACTCGGAGTAAAGGGTGGCAGTTGAGCGGGGGCCGCTGGGGCGCTCAATGCCGGGCTCTTCGGAAGGGACGAGTTGCGAACTTCGGCCCCCGCCCCCTCCGGGCGGGGAGGAGCGGCCTCCAGCCGGAGGCGGAAGGGAATGCAGACGGGCCGGGGCTTCAGCCGACGGACCCGGCTCCCTTTTCCACGGCGCCATCCCTCCTACCCTCCTCGGAGCGTCGGCGAGAACAACGTAGGGGTGATCCGAGGTCAGTGGAAACATGCGATCGAGTTCTTCCTCCGAGTACGCCCCCGCCCTAGCCGACGACCGGAACGGTCTTCGACCTGCCGGATCGATAGGAGCCGTGGGGATGGCGTTCGAGTCTTCAGGCCCGGCGAGGCTCGGGGGAGGTCTCGATGCCGGCGTCGGAGGGATGACCCCACCGGAGCCCGGCGCGGACCGGACCCCGTGATAGTAGTTCGGGACAGGGAAGGCCACGAGATTCCCGGCCTTCCCGGGCGAATGGACGACCCCGGAGGTGAACCCGATCCCCTCCGGACCCAAGCGTCGATGCTCTCGAGGGAGCCAAGAAAGCCAGGTCTCGTCCCCGGGGCCTACCGGGGCGGACAGCACTCGCCATTCAGAGCCACGGCTCGTGATGGGGACGCGCTGGCGATCCGCCGGCCGGGTTCCACTCCCGCTCCGCGGGTCCATCGGAATCGAAGTCGTTCCGATCCCCGCCGCCGACGTAGGCGGTCCTGACGGGGCCGGGACGTCCCTCCCGTACCGGAGGGAGATGTACGTGGCCAACGCTCCGGCTCCGACCGCGAACAGTGCGAAAGGGGCGTAGGCGTCGATAGGCCCCAGAGGGTCGAGAAGGAGACCAAGGCCTAGGAGAAGGGAGGCGACCGCCCCAGCGGGAAGGAGCAGCTGTGCCGAAACGTGGCTGAACCGCTCCCGGCCGGCGGAGGTCGGGCAGGTCGCAGTGCGTTGAACGACCCCCGTCATATGCGAACCGGTTGGAGGTGCCGGGAAGGAAGTCCATGAACCTATCGAACCACTGGAACACCTCCGGGTGACCACTTCCGGACGCGGGGTTCGATAGAGTAGCCGTAAGATCGGCGAGAACGCGCCTACGGTTCTCCGACCGATCCGATCGAGTAGCGAACGGTAGGGGAATCCGCGGACATCCCCCGCTCGCCGGAGCGGGGAGAGGGGTCCGCGCAAGCAACTCCCCCGGTGTCGCTCACCGAGGTACGGTCCCGGGTCGGACCGTTACCTCTTCTTCTTCTTCTGGCCCTTTTTTGGCATCTTGGTGGGTCTACCCGGCCGGCGACCGAGTGTGATCGTACCTATGAGGGTCCACCTATTTCAACGCCGGACCTGCGCGCGGCTCTTCCTCCGACCGATTCCGTTGAAACGAGAATCAACGTCCGACCGCTTTGCGCCAGCCGCCGCGGCAAGTCGGATGCGTCCCTGTCGTGGATCCGGACCCCCCGAGGGTCCGAAGATTGGCTCAACGTCCCGGTTCACCGAGCCGACGCGCGTGTCGATCCCGACGATGTGGCCCGGAACAGGACCTGCGCCACGATCGGTATGTCCTCGAGGAGGACCGGCCGAGCGCCTCGGAGCGGCCCGGAAGAAATTCCTCTCTCGCAGACCAGTTCCCGCTGCTTCCAGTCCGCGGCGTCCTCGTTCTCGCCGTCCAAGTGAAAGACGAAATCGAACAGGTCTCGTCCCGGCCCGGGCGATTCCGCGTGACCGACAAAGACGGAGAAGCCCGCGTTCCGATGCACGGTAAGGATGGACGGAACACGCTGTGTCGAGAACGTTCCTTCCGCGCGGTGAGTGTCGGTGACCGCCACCACCCCGGGTCTGTCCTCGGGGGGGCGGGTGGCGAGGATCCGCTGGGAGCGGTCGGGAAGTCGCAAGAACTCGGTGATCTGGGCGACGACCTCCGGGGGTTCGTCCGCCCGAATCGTGCCGACTAGGGAGAGGTTCTTGCTCAGAGCCGTAGGCTGGAGGGCATCGAGATCGCTCACCCGCCAAAGACGATCCTCGGGAATCCATCCTAGCTGGACCGGGTCGCGGAGGGTCCGATCATCCTTCGGCTCGCCGATCTCCACCCAGTCGAGGTCGGGGTTCGTGGTGGTCGCAAGGGCGAAGAGGGTCAGGTTGACGAGCGGCCGACACGTACCATAGACCAGGACCGAGTTCGGGCGGTCGAAGAGACGGGTCGGGAAGACCGACGGCCCGCCAGCGGGACCGGGCCCGGGTGACGGAGAACGACGACGCGGTGGGAGGCGATGAGGGAGGCCGCCGGGGGAGGCCGGTCCGTCCGCGGGTTCGGAAACGAGCCCGACCGACGTGGTGTCGACAATCGGGGATGCGGTCGAAGAGGGTATGTGAATTGCCATGGATCGGTCCGGCCCTCTCCCTTCCCATCCTACGAAGACCCTCCGAGGTCAAGGCGTGTTACCGAACAGGTTCGGGTTCCCGAATGGGTTCGGAGGGTCGTCCGGGTGTTTCGGTGGGTTGTGAGGTCGCGCCGTTGCATCCGGTCGCGCCGAGAGGCGGTGGCGGGGAGTCGAGATCCTCCCCCTCCGTTTATAACTCCGAAACCGATTCCGGTCTGACCCAAGCGTCGGTGGGCCGAGCGCGCCAGGGGTTGAGGAAGGTGGTCCCGCGAGGTCGCTCGAAAGGGCGTGGCCGTGGCCCCCGCGGTTCCGGTCAATCCCAAAGTGGCAAAGCTTCGCGACTGCGGCGTCTCCGGGGTAGGCAGCAAGCGTCGGCAGGCAACCGTCTCATCCTCGCAACGTTGCGAATCCGGATTCAGACAAAGGGGCTGGGGATGGGCCCATTCTCTAGGGCTCATCCGGAACTTACCATCGAGGTCCTCAACCGCTCGGACTTGACCGAACACGTGTCGGTCTCGGATTACTGGATCACCGGAGGTCCACCGGGCGTGTGGGCTCGGGAAATCGCCGGGTACTCCGACGTGCGGAAGGTCGAAACCCTGGCCGAGGTCGGCGGCGGTTGTCTGTACCGCATCACGTACTCGAGCCCGCCCATCGTCTACGTCTATCGCATGCTCGGGATACCCATGCAATTCCCTCTTCGGATCCAGGCGGGCTTCCTGACTTGGGAGGTGGTCGCGCGGCGCTCCGAATTCGAAGCGGTCCTCGAGCACGCCCGAGAGGTCGCCCCCGACTTCCAGGTCGTTTCCATCCGAGACCGTCCGCTGAGGAGCCACCTGCCGATGCTCACCGATGCCCAGCAACGGCTCCTATCCCAATCGATGGCCGCCGGCTACTTCGCGGTCCCTCGCGAGATCACGTTGACAGAGCTCGCCCGGCGGCTCGGTCGGAGCAAGTCGGGGATCTCGGAGGCGATCGCGATCATCGAGAAGAAGCTCCTCGAAAGCGCCCTGCGGCCCACATCCCTTACGCCGTGATCGGATAGGCGGGTACCCGGCGCTGCGTCCCCTCACGGCGCGTTGACGTCCGCCATCGACTGAGGAAACCGGGACAGGCCGGCGGTGAGGGCTCCTCGGGGGACGGACCAGGAGAGGACGTCGACGCGCAATCGTCCGGCTCGGACGGCGGGGTCGACTTCGGCCAGCGCCCTAGCCTCGTGAGCCCCAACCCGGAAGAGACAGATCCCGGCGACCTTTGGGTCGGACGCCCCCTCCACCGGACCTGCGGCGGCGAGACGGCCATCCTCGTGCAACCGGGCGAGGTACGCGAGGTGAGCATCCTGGATCGTGTCGCTTTCTTTCTCGTCGAGCTCAGGCGCGTCTTCCCGGCGCAGCAGGAAAAGGACCGTCCATCGGTCGAAATCCATCGCGCCGCCTCAATCCGGGGATGTACCCGCGGGCGCGACCGTCGGACCCGTCGGCGCCGCTCGAGCGGCCACCCACTCCTTCACCCGTGACTCGAGCATTCCGAGCGGGATCGCCCCTTCCTCGAGGACACAGTCGTGGAAGCCTCGGGTATCGAACCGGTCCCCGAGCTGCTGCTCCGCCCACGTCCGGAGCTCGCGGATCTTGAGTTGGCCCATCTTGTACGCCAGCGCTTGGGCCGGCCAGACGATGTACCGGTCGACCTCCACCGCGATGTCGACCTCGCTCTTGCCGGTGTTCTCGCGGAAGAAGCGGATCGCCTCCTCCCGCGTCCAGCCGAACGCGTGGATCCCCGTGTCGACGACCAGGCGGACCGAGCGCCACATGTCGTAGGTGTACTCGCCCATCTTCGAGTACGGGTCCTGGTAGTGACCGAGCTCCTCTCCTAGGCTCTCGGCGTACAGTCCCCACCCTTCGACGAACGCCGTCGGCCCCGTGAAGCGGCGGAAGCCGGGGAGGTCCTCGACCTCTTGGGCCAATGTGCCCTGGAGGTGATGGCCGGGGACCGCCTCGTGGAGGCAGAGGGCTTCCATCTCCCACCGAGGACGGGCGTGAAGGTCGTAGGTGTTCGCGAAGAAGATCCCCGCGCGCCCGGTGGCCGGTGCCCCGGGCATGTAGTACGCGGTCGGGGAGCTCTTCGCACGGTAGCTGGGCACGGGCAGGACTCCGTAGGGCAGGCGAGGGAGCCGACCGAACAGGCGCGCCAGCCCCGGGTCGGTCTTCTTGGCGATGACCCGGTAAGCATCGACGAGCGCGTCCTCGCTCGAGAAGAAGAACCGGTCGTTGGTCCGCAGGAACTCCAAGAACTCCGAGAACGAACCGAAGAATCCGGTCCTCGCCATCTGACCTTCCATCGCAGAGCGCAGGCGCTGCACTTCCCGTTGACCGATTTCGTGGATTTCTTGGGGGGTCTTTCCCGTGGTTGTTTGCCAGCGCACGAGATGTGCGTAGAGGGCCGCCCCGTTCGGGAGGGCGGTGACGCCCGGGATGTCGCGACAGCCGGGGAGGTACGTGGAGACCAGGTACTCGTGGAGGCGTTCGAACGCGGGGACGATCCGGTCCGAGTAGGCCCCCTTCGCCGCGGAGACGAGCCGGTGGCGGTCGGATTCTCCGATTCGGCTGGGCACCTCGGTGAACGCCCGGAGGAGAGGGCTTGTCAGCGCGTCGCTTGGGATCAGTCCGCGGACCTGGTCGGGCACGCCCCGCATCGCGACCCGGTGGGGAGTGAATCCCTGCCGACGACCTGCTTCGAGAAGGGCTACATTCTGCTCGACCGGTTCCGCGAGCGCGTTCAGTCGGGAGAGGATGTTCTCGAAGTCGGAGAGGTGCTCCCGGGGTTGGATGTCGAGAGTATCCGAGGCCGTGAGATGGACCCCTTCCATTTGGTTCAGCGGGACGAGCAGGCTGTGGGGCATCCCGAGATGGAAGGGCAGCGGGTCGAGACCGAACGCGAGACCACGCTCGGCGACCTCGAGAAGCTCCCGGTAGAGGTCGTAGTTGGTTCGCTCCTTCCGAGGCAGCAAGGCCGCATCGAGGCGCTTCAGCGAGGCGAGGCTGTCGGAGAGCTGCCTCTTCCGTCGCTCGATTCCAGCCGGAGAATCGTCCGTCCAGCGGTCATCGAGCCCCGGATACCCGAAACTCGTGGCCAGCTCGGGGTACTCGCTAAGCCATCGCGTCCAATCCTCGTCGAGATAGGCCCGAAGGGCTTCCGTTGCCGACTGCTCTGAACGGGCCACGAGCTCCCTGCTCCGCCGGAGGACCGAGGAGCGGCGGCCACAAGGTCATCCCGTATTTGAGGCGGACGCGGACCCCCGGGTGCGGAAGAGAGTCGGCCTCCGTTCCCGGGTCCTCGAAGACAAACGGATAAGCCGCGGACGTCCTCAGGGACCATGGCCCGCCGACCGGTCCGGTTCCTCTACTCGGGGATCCGGGTGCGCGACCTCCGCCAATCGCTGAAGTTCTACCGAGCCCTCGGGTTTCGTGTCCTCGCGAGGGGTCGGATGGGACACGGGGGCCAGTGGGTCCATCTGGTCTTCCCCGGCTCTCGTCACCGCCTCGAGCTGAACTACTACCCGAAGGGCAACCGGTTCTACGAACCGTTCCGGAACGGCACGGAGTTCGACCACTTCGGTTTTTACGCTTCGGACGTGGCCGGTTGGTACCGACGGGCGCTGCGCGCGGGGGGGAAGAGCACCGAGGACTTCGTCGATGGGAAGTCCCGGCTCGTGTACGTCAACGACCCCAACGGGGTCTGCCTCGAAGCGTTCGGCCCGGCGCGTCCTCGCCGCAGGGCTCGGGTCTCACGGCCATCCTAGGCTGGGGTAGCTCGGGAGCGTTCGACGCTCGCGGGCCCCTGCATCCTCTTCTGGAACTCTCGCGATAGTGCCCCGACCTCGCGGGCCAGCCGAAGGGGACCGCTCACGATCGTCGGGACCCGAACCCCCGAATGGATCTGGGAGCGCACCCGCGCGGCCCAGAAGACGACGGTGGTCGATCCTGGGCCGGAGGGCGGAATCGCGGTCGGGTTCGAGATCGTGACCATCGCAAGGTCGCTGTCGTAGATCCTCCCGTATCGTAGCCAGAAGGCGCCGGACGCCCCCGCGGCGCCGACCGCCCAGAACACTCCGACCAGGATGGAGCCCGCGATGTAGGCATCGAGCCCCCCCAGGACGCATCCGGCGAGGAACACGGTGATGATCGGCGCCCAAACCACCGGCGCTGTTCCCCCTCTCCGTCGGAGTCCCCGCTCGCCCACCCAGGAGCCTGCCATCGCGGCGGGAGGCTTCTCGGAGCCGCCCGTGGGACCCGGCCGGCGAACCGGTTCGAAACCGGCTTCAGCGAGAAGGGTGTGCGCCATCGCCTCGGCCCGGGGTCTGGCCTCGACCGCCAACCGGACCTCCTGGCGCAAGGCGAACCGGAGGCCCGAGCTCAGGTCGAGGGGCGGGGTCCTCCGCCTTCGCTTCCGGGGGTTGCGCGAGGTCTTCAACGCGTTCGAGCCAGCCCCTTTCCGTCCTAAAGGTCGGACCCCTCTTATCTCTGGACCCTCCGGCACGGTGATCGGCGCCGTGTCGGACCCGGTCAGCGGATGCTTCTCCCGTTTGTAGGAAAGGTCCCCCCTACCCACGCCAGAGAGACTTCCGCGAACCCCAAGACCCCGAGAAGGGGAATGCCAAGGGCGATTCTCGGCGTGGGAGCCTTCTCCCTCTTCCTTCATACGCAGGAGTGAGTTAGGGTACGCCGACCCCCACGCCGGGGCCCCCGCCTCGCGGCGGATGAGAAGGGGTGGAATCTCCTAGATTATGCCGTACGTGGAGTACGACGAGGTCGAGGCGATCTGCCGGGATTGCGGACGCGCGTTCCGGTCCGAGGACGCGCTCGAGGACCACCGCAAGGAGGCCCACGCATCGGCCGTGAACGCTCCGGAGGAGTCCGCGCGTCCGCGGACCCTGAAATGCTCCCTCTGCCGTCTGCGGTTCAGCACGACGGCGGCGCTGCAAGAGCACACGCGCAAAGTGCATTCCAGCTAGCCCCGCCGCCGAACGTCCTGGGCCCGAGAGCCAGGGGGCGCCCGCGGGCCCCTCGGGCTTGGAGACTTATGTAGGAGTAGTCCGTCCCGACACCGGACCCCCATGCCTGCTTCTAAGCAGAAAGCGAAGGCTCGCGCGAAGTCCCCGGACGACCCCTCTCCGATCCCGCCCGGATTCGGGACGGTGACCGCGTACCTATCGGTGGTGGGCGGGCTCGCCGCCATCGAGTTCTACAAGAAGGCGTTCGGCGCGCATGAAGTCCACCGCCGCGTGACCCCGAACGGCAAGCTGATCCACGGGCAGCTGCGGATCGGCGACACGATGGTCTTCCTCTCGGACGTCTTTCCCGACTCCGAGACGGCGGCCCCTTCCTCGATCGGGACCACGACCGTCACCCTGCACATCTACGCAGAGGATGTCGACGCGCTATGGGACCGGGCCGTGGCCGCGGGCGCCAAGGTCAGCATGCCGCTCGAGAACCAGTACTGGGGCGAACGGTACGGCAAGCTCCTCGACCCCTTCGGACATCAGTGGACCCTCTCGATGCGCGTCAAGATACCCAAGGAAGAGATGGAAGCGAAGCAGCTCGAGGCCGATGCGGCCTTGGCGCGTGATGAGCGCCCCGGAAGGACCCCCCGGTACGGCGACGCGTAGTCCTCCAGTGCCGTCCCTCCCCCGGGAGGGGACGAGGCGTTCGGGCGTCCGGTCCGACGTGCGGGGACACCGGCTCCGTCGCGTCCCCGTCAGGTCGTTTTCGTAGCCGAGGGTGGCAGAACCCTCTCGGACACTCCCGTCGACGGGACCCCCAAAGCTCTTGGCCACCTTCGTTGGGGGGGAGGCCGCCACGGAGGAGGTCGGAGCGGTCGGTCGATGGTCGATTGGTTCAACATCGCCATCTGGTCGCTCGTCGGGACCTGGGTCCTCGTCGTGGGCACTCTTCTCGTGATGCTGTGGCAGACCATCCAGGCGCAGAAACTGAACTCCGCGAACGCGGTGATGAACCTCCGCGAGCGGTTCGACAGCCCGCGGATGCGCGCCGCCCGGCGACACCTGAGCGAACGCATCCTCAAGCAAGCGCGTCAGGACATCTCGAACCTCGAGGTGATCACCTTCTTCGAGCTCGTGGGAACGCTTACGCACCGCAAGGTGCTCGAGGACGACCTGGTCTGGGAAGCGTTCGGAGGTTGGGTCACGGCGTATTACTGGGCCTTACGCGACCCCGTGGACATGATCGGCGAGCTGAGGAAGACGATGAACGACCCGCTCATCTTCCATGAGTTCGAGTGGCTCCACAACCGCGTGATCGAGATCGACCGGCGACGGCTGGGACCGAACGTCGGTGCGGGTCCCCCGGCGGCCGAGGATGCGAAGGGGTTCATGACCCGAGAGTCGAAGCTCGAGTCGATCTGAGCCCGGGCCCCCCCACGCGCCCCTCTCCCTCTGGCTAACCCGACGCTACCGGGGAGTTAATCGGAGCGGCGCTCTGCCCCCGGGGAGTGGGCCATGACCGAGCCGGAGGGCCCGCCGGCCCCTCTCCCGGACCGACGGACGGCCGGGGAACGTCTCGCCGCACGACTGCTTCCGTACCGGGACCAAGACCCCGTGGTGGTGGCGCTTCCCCGCGGCGGCGTACCGGTCGCGTTCGAGATCGCGGTCCGCCTGGGCGCTCCACTTGACGTCCTCATCGTCCGGAAGGTGGGGGCCCCGGGGAACCCCGAATACGGCCTCGGCGCGGTAGTCGAAGGCGGCACCCGTTATCTGGACGAGCCACGCATTCGCGCCACAGGTCTCACGGTCAGGGACCTGGGTCCCACGATCGCGCGCGAAGCGGCCGAGGTCGACCGGAGGGCCCGCGAATTTCGTGCCGGAAACCCACCGGTGGAGCTGAGCAACCGCACGGTCATCCTAGTCGACGATGGGGTCGCCACCGGAGGGACCGTCCTCGCGGCCCTGCAAGCGCTACGAGCTCGGGGGCCCCGCCGGATCGTCCTCGCGCTGGGGGTAGCCCCGCCCGACACCGTGGAGAGCCTCCGCCCCGAGGTCGATGACCTGGTGGTGCTCCTCGTCCCCACCATGTTCTTCGCCGTCGGGGAGTGGTACCACCGGTTCGCCCAGGTGAGTGACGAGGAGGTCCGGCGGCTGCTCGAACGGTCGCGCGCGCCGCACTGACCCCCGTTGGCTGACCCGCAGACCCCTCCGCCCGCTCCGCCCACCTCGACCGAACTCCGGGGTCGAGAGGCGCCACCCTTCCCGGAATCAGAGGTCCTTTGCGGCCGAAATGGGCAGGACGAATCGGACCGACCTCGCCGGTGGGGGTCGGGATAGACGAGGGAGCGTCCCGCTAGGGCAGCATCCCCTAAATATCCCTCCGACGGATAATGTCCCGCATGCCGTCATCTGCGAGACCGACGGCCAAGAAGCCTTCGGCTCGCGGGCGTTCTCCGGGCCGCTCCCGAGCCCCTGCTGCCGACTCGTTCGTGATCAATGTGGATGTGCGCGACGTGATGAGCCGACACCCGGTCACGGTCGGGCCGGACGCCACGCTCCTTGACGCGCTAGTCCTCATGAGGGGACAGAAGGTCTCCGGGCTCCCGGTCGTGGACGAGACCGGGAAACTGGTGGGTGTCCTGAGTCAGCGGGACGTCGCGCGGACCCTGAAGAGCGCGGGCGGGATTCCCGAGGTGGTCGGGCTCTTCGACCTATTGATGTTCGGTCTCTCGGACGAGATCGGCGTGAGCGTCCAGGTCCTTCGACGCATCCTCGAGGAAACGAACGTCCGGGACGCGATGTCAAGCCCTCCGATCTCCATCTCCTCCGACGCGTCGCTCGAGCTCGCGGCCGAGGTGATGCGCGAGAACGAGATCAACCGGATCCCGGTGCTTCGGGGAGACCGTCTCGTCGGGATCGTCACCCGCAACGACCTCGTGCGGGCTCTCGTCCATCTGTAACCCTCGGCCCGACGCGGGCCAAGTCGGAGCTCGTCGTCTCCTCTATGGGGAGCGCCCCGTCGCCGCGACGACCGCGACCACGTTGACCGGGACCCGCGCCTCGCGGAAGATCCGACCGACGGGACAGAGGTCGAGGGAGGTCCGCAACGTCGCTTCCACGTCGCTTCGGTCCGCGCGGCTTCGGAGGCGCAGCGACCCGTGGACCCCACCGATGACCGCCGTTGGGGATGGCGCGTCGCCCTCGAGGACCAGAGTGAGTCCCGAGAAATCGAGGTGTCGCTTCCTCGCGAGCGAGACGAACGTCGATGCCAAGCTCCCCGCGAGAGCGAGGAGCGAAAGCTCGAGGGGAGTGGTGCCGGCGCTCGTCCCTCCTTCGTCCGCGGAGAGGTCAACGACGACCGAATGCGTTCGCCCGTCCTCGAGGAGGATCTCGTGTCCCTTCCTCCACGTTGCGACCGCCTGCATCGCCGCGACCTAAGTCCCCGCGAAGAGGAATGCAGCGTCAGTTGGGGGAGACATCGTGAATCCCCTCACTCCGCGGAGACGAGATGGCCGGGAAGCCGGGGAGGATGAGGTCGCTCGAAGACCAGTACGTAGTGGTACGGTCCGAGGTCGAAGGCATCGGTGGGAATCAATCCGTGGGCGGACAGGACCGCCGTCGCCTCCGGCGCGGTCAGGCGGTGTCCCACCGGAGGTCCTTCGGGAGAGGGCTCCTTCTTCCAGTCAACGTTCACGAGTCGCCCCCCGGGTCGGAGCAGACGGACCGTTTCGTCCACGGTCTCCGGGGGGATCCCGTGAAGGACGTTCGCGAGAAGCGCCAAGTCGGCCACCGCATCCTCGACAGGAATGTGGGCCGGCGTGGAGAGGACCGGTTCTACGTTGCGGACCTTTCGGTCCGCGGCTCGCTCCCGGACCAATTCCACGAGGTCTTGGGAGACATCGACCGCGTATACTCGGCCGCTCGGACCGACCCGCGCAGCCGCGGGGAATGTGTAGAAGCCCGACCCAGCCCCTACATCGACGACGGTGTCGCCCCGTTTCAAGCCTACCCGACGCCAGAGGCGATTCGGGTCCTGGCTTGAGCGGCGCTCGGGCGAGTCGAGAACAGCCGTGGCGTCGGCGCGCGACCACGACGCCTCGTGCATACGACGGTGGTCCCGGGAACTTGCAGGAGGAGACCCCTTGGGAGGAGCGGTTCCGGAGAGTCGACTGGACGCGCGGCTGCGTCGAGGGGTCCGGACGGCTGCAACCCTTGCTTTCGGCATTTTGCCTCCTTCGGACGACCACCTAGAGCCACGCCAAGGGGCGATACCGTTGCCCGGCAGCGCGCCGGCGGATTAGATGTTTCTCCAGCCCCGAATCCGGCGGACACCGGTCGGTTCCAGTCCCCGAGGTGGCCATCAGATTTCACCCGAGAGGGGGTCGAGCGGAGACTCGGCCGGGTGTCCCATCAGGAGTCAGGAATGATGGCCCACGGTCAAGCGCGGACCATGAGGTTCACCGAGGAGCCGCTGAGAGGTCCGCCGGGCCAGTAGGTCGCGAACTCGTGGTCGGGCGACACGAAGAGCGTGGTGTTCACCGGCGGACTAGCGGATTCGCCAAGGATGAAGGCATAGACGGTCCCGTTCGATTCCGTGCCGTTCCCGTAGACAAGGCCACCGGAAAGCGAGTACCACTGTGAGACCCACAGCGCGAACGTCACGTTGTGGAACGCGAAAGATTGCGGGGAGGTATGGTCGAGGGGAAGGCTGGGAGTCGCCAGGGAGACGGCAGTGAAATCGTAGGGTTCCCCGCGGATCACGACGACATTGGGCTCGGAGTAGGTCGGCTTGAGGCCTGGGATCGCGCCCCCGAACAGGGCGGCCCCGAACGCGACCATGACCAGGAGGCCCACGATGAGGGCCTTCCCCTGAGCACCGGTCATTGGGAAGTCCTGGTCCATCCCCATAGGTCCTCAGTAGGTCCCGAAGAACGGGCACCGTACTTAGCGTTCCGCGAGCCGATTACCGTGGCCACCGATTCTCTGGCCACCACGCGTGCTTTTCGTCCGGCTACGAGCGCGGACCGGCGGCCTTTCCCCTATTCGGGGATGCTGACCTCGGCCTTCTCGGCCTGGAAGCCCACCTTGCGGTGCGTGCCATCGCAAAACGGTTTCTTCGAGGAGTGCCCGCACCGGCACAGCGCCGTGGCGACCTTTCCGTCCACCATCACGAGGATCGGTCCGTTCTCGCTCGCTAGGATTGTTGTCTTCGGCATGGCCTTTCACCGGGACGTTCGCCAGTGCCCATAAACCCTGAGGAGGGGCCCCCTCCCGCGGTACGCGGATTCGCGGGCGGGTCGGTCGCCAACCGCCCCGACAGGCCTCACTCGGACCGACCGTCGAGTGGGGAGAACGAACCTCTTTTTGGGGAGCCGCAAGTCTGTAATAGCGCCGAAAGGTGGTCTCACCGCGTCCCAACTCCGGGGCACGGCGGTTGGGCGGTTCGGGCCACTGTCACGAGAAGGAAACGAGGAGCCGGTCGATGGGGACTTACAATCTGGACAAGATCTTCAAGCCCCGCGTCGTGGCGATTCTCGGCGCGACCGATAAGGAAGGGTCGGTCGGCCACGCGGTCTCGGCCAACTTCGCGAGAGGGGTGTTCGAGGGCAAGGCCTACTTCGTAAACAATCACAAGCCGGAGATCCTCGGTGTCAAGGCCTACCCCACGATCGGGGCGGTCCCGGAAACGGTCGACCTCGCGATCATCGCCACGCCGGCGATGACCGTACCGGGACTCGTCGACGAGTGTGGCAAGGCCGGAGTGAAAGGCATCGTCATCCTCTCCGCCGGTTTCAAAGAAACGGGACCGGCGGGCAAGGCACTCGAGGAGGAGATCCTCCAGGTCGCCTCCCGGTACGGGATCCGGATCGTAGGCCCGAACTGCCTCGGGATCATGCGACCCTCGACCCGCCTCAACGGGACGTTCCTTTCCAAGGTACCGAAACCGGGGACCGTCGCGTTCCTCTCCCAGAGTGGCGCGCTCGGTTCCGCGATCCTCGACACGGCGATCCACGAGAACATCGGGTTCTCGACCTTCGTCTCCGTCGGATCGATGAGCGATGTCGATTTCGGCGACCTGATCGACTACTTCGGCAGCGACCCGCAGACCCGAAGCATCCTGATGTACATCGAGGGGGTCACCAACGCCCGGCGGTTCATGAGCGCCGCCCGGCACTTCGCCCGGTCGAAGCCGATCGTGGTCGTCAAGGCCGGGCGGTTTCGGGAGAGCGCCCGGGCCGTCGCCTCGCACACCGGCTCCTTGTCAGGAGAGGACGACATCTACGACGCGGCGTTCAAGCGAGCGGGAATCGTTCGCGTCGATGAGATCTCGGACCTGTTCAGTGCCGCCGAGGTGCTGAGCACCCAGCCCTTGCCGGTCGGACCGAGGCTCGCGATCATCACGAACGCAGGCGGGCCGGGGATCATGACCAGCGACGCGCTCCTCGCGCGCGGTGGGAAGCTGGCCGAGCTGAGCCCGAAGACGATGGAGCGGCTCAACCAGGCGCTCCCGGCGTTCTGGAGCCACGGGAACCCGATCGACCTCATCGGCGACGCCGGACCGGAACGCTACCGGGCCGCGCTCGAGGCCTGTCTGGACGACGAGAACGTCGACGGGATCCTGCTCCTCTTGACCGCTCAGGCGATGATCAATCCGCTGGCCGTCGCGGAGACGGTCGTGGCCGTCCTCGAGTCGAAGACCTACCAGAACAAGACGATCCTTTCGTCGTTCATGGGCCGGAGCCGGGTCACCGAGGCGAACGCGTTCTTCGCCGGCCACAACATCCCCACGTACTCGTCCCCCGAGCAGGCGGTCAAGACGTACCTGACGATGTACCAGTACCGCCGGAACATCGGGCTCCTCTACGAAACCCCCGAAGAGCTGACCGTGGACTCAGCCCCCCCGAGGCGGCCAATCTCCGTCATTCTGAAAGGGGCCGCCAAAGAAGGTCGTGAAGCGCTGACCGAGGAGGAGGCGAAGCGGCTGCTCAAGTACTACGGCTTCCCCGTGGTCGCGACCGAGGTCGCCACGACAGCTGACGAGGCGACCGCGAAGGCCCGGCACTTCGGCTTCCCGGTGGTGCTCAAGATACTCTCCCCCGACATCCTGCACAAGACCGAGGCCGGTGGGGTGGCGCTCGACATCGGTTCGGAGGAGGAGGTCCGCCGTCAGTTCGACGCCCTCGTCGCGCGGGCGAAAGAGTACAAGCCCGACGCCCAGATCCTCGGCGTGACCGTCCAACCGATGATCCCGAGGGGCGGTCACGAGCTAATCGTTGGCGGAAAGACCGACCCCCTCTTCGGGCCGGTCGTCCTGTTCGGAATGGGTGGCGTGGGGGTCGAGCTCTACCGGGATGCCGCGGTCGCGCTGCCTCCCCTCAACACCACCCTCATCCGGCGGATGCTCGAGGAGACGAAGGTCTACCAGCTCCTCAAGGGATACCGGAACCAGCCGCGGGCCAACATCGAGCTACTCGAGAAGACGCTGCTCCTCTTCTCGCAGCTCCTGGTCGACTTCCCGCAGATCAAGGAGATCGACATCAACCCGCTCCTCCTCAACGAGAGCAAGGTCCACATCCTGGACGCGCGGATCCTGATCGACAAGGACTGGTCCGAGCGAGACCGCGACGCCCACGCTCATCTGGTGATCAGTCCGTACCCGAAGAAGTACGAAGCGCGCTGGAGGATGGCGGACGGTCAGGAGGTCGTCCTCCGCCCGATCAAGCCGGAAGACGAGCCGATGTGGCTCGAGATGTTCCGGGGGTTCTCGGAGGAGTCGGTCCGGTACCGGTTCTTCCAGGTGATCAAGGACACCCCGCACGAGATGCGGGTCCGCTACTGCAACATCGACTACGACCGGGAGATCGCGATCGTCCCCGAGCTGACCCAGGACGGGAGGCGCAGGCTCCTCGGCGTCGGCCGCCTGAGCATCGAGCCCGACGGGAAGAGCGGAGAGTTCGCCGTCATCGTGACCGATGAGTTCCAGAACGCCGGACTCGGGACGAAGCTCGCGGACCACGTTCTCGAGGTGGCCGAGGACATGGGGATCGAGCGGGTTTACTCTGTCATGCTGGCCGAGAACTACCGGGCGCTCTCTCTCATGAAAAGGATGGGCTTTTCGCTTCGGTATTCGGACGACGGCACCGTCGAGGCGACCCTCGACCTACGGGGCGACCGCCCTCCCGAACCCGCAGGGTCGAAGGAGGCCCCACCGCCTCCGGCCGAAGGCCCCCGGGTCGCGACCACGACCGGAGGTGCCAAGAATGCCCCGGCCCCGATTGGGAACGTCCCCGTCTCGGGCGCAAAGCCGACGACCTCCGCCAGCTGATCGCCGCCCGCTCGAATCCGCAATCGGGAAGACCCGCCGCGCGACACGAAGACAACCCCCGGACGTTCGGTGAACAGGTTCTATGATGCTTCGAGACCCCTAGCGACGGGTCTCCGCACCCCATGAGCGAGCGAGAGAATCTGTTCCGGCCGATCCACAAGGGCATCCGCTCGATGCTCTACGATCTCGGCAGCCAGCTGCAGACTACGAACTTCGCGGACGTGAACGAGTCCAATCAATTCGCGACGCGGCTGAAGCACGACCTCGGGAATTCCCTTTCCAACTGCATGCTCTGCCTGCTCAGCGCCCACGCCAGCCACGAGGAGAGGGACATCTTCTCTCACGTCCGGCCCCACGATCCTGTCGCGGTTGAAACGGTGATGAAGGAGCACGCCGAGGTGATCCGGCGTATCGGGGGAGTCTCGAAGACCTGCGATGAGGTCATGAAAGTCACGTCATCGGACGACCCCATCGAGGCGGGGAACCGTTTGAACGAGGAGGCGGACAGCCTGCTGGCGTTCTACCTGTCCCACTTGAACAACGAGGAGGCCCTTCTCGTGCCGGTACTGTGGAGGTGGTTCACCGACGAACAGATTCGTGCCATGAGGATCGTGTTCTACGCTAGTCTTCCTCTTCCCCTGTTCGAGACGTGGATGCGCTGGACGATCCCTTCTCTGAACCAGGAGGAGCTCATCGCGCTCTTTTCGGACCTCAAGAAGGGTCCCGAGACCGCGCGCTTCAACGATTGGGTGCGGATGGCTCACGAGACGCTGCCCTTCCAGCGGTGGCTGGGTCTCCGGGAACGAGTCGGTCTGGAGCTCCCCACGAACTATTGAGTCCCGGGAGCGCGGTCGACCTTACCGACCCCCGGGAGCGAATGGGCAGGACCCATCTCAGGGCGTAGCAGGCCAAAGTGCCCAGGAGACCCTCTCACTGAGATTCTGAACCCTCGGGTCCTCAAGTGCGGCCCCAGGCCCACGACGAGCCGTGACGTCGTCGGTCTCTCCACATTCGATTAATAGTCAGGTCCTTTCGGGGTGACTGGGCGACCCGATGGAGGGTGGCGAATCTCGGTTCGAGGTACTCCTCCTCGGCATCCCGGCGTTCGTCCTCATCCTGCTCAACGGCTGCGAAGCCCTCGCCGCAGGATTGGCCTCAGGGCCCGTCACGTACACGGCCGACGCGATGACCGCGTTCATCGTCAGCTTCGTCTTGGCCATACTGCTCCTTTTCGGCCTTGTGGTCTATTCGGTGGTGGACGATCCCGCGGTCCGGGGCCTTGCTTCCACCACTCTCATCCTCTCTGGGTCGTTCTCTCTGTGGGTGGGCGGGGGCTTCCTCATTGGATTCGTATTGGCGGTCGTAGCCGGTGTGATCGGGGTGACATTTGCCTACGCCCCCCTCCCTCCCGACGAACCCTGGGCCCCAGCGCGTTCCTCCCGAGATGTCCAAGGTTCGACCGCCGCTTCCCTTTCCGCGACCCCTCCCTCCGCCGTCCCGTCCGATGACAGCGCCGAACCGACGGTGGTCCGATATTGTCCGAAATGCGACTCCAAGAACCCGGCCACTCTTCGGGTCTGCCGGCGCTGTGGAGCGACTCTGACCGCGGCGGATGCTTCCTCCTCTGGGAGGACCTGATCGCAACGTGCGATCCGTTCATCGCGGAAGAGCCGGCGAGCCGACGCTGCTGGGCCGAGTGGACACGGGGGGATTTGAACCCCCGACCTCTGCTTTGCGAAAGCAGCGATCTTCCGCTGATCTACGTGCCCGCGGAGGCGGGGATAGGGATGTCCCCTTAAGCCCTTTGGAAACTCCTCCCCGCCGTGAGATGGACCGGCCGCGTGCCGGTTCAACGGGGATCGTTCCGAACCGGAGAACAGGTGGGACTACGGTACGGGGCTTCAGGAGGCCTCAACGCCCCTGCCGGCCGGGTCGCGCCTAGCCCGTGGCCGTCAGCGCTACCGAGGTGCGGAGTTCCGAGCCCGAGGAGGCCGAGGTCGACCCCTTAGAGGCGGAGGAGGCCCCTTCCCCGGGGGTCGCGGGAGGCGACGGGGGTCGGGACTGGCCCGAGCCGGCCTTGCCGGCGGAGGAACGCCGCGTGAGGATCAGGCGCTGCTCGGCGGAATCGTAGCGGAACAGGTCGGCGTACCGCCCCCAGTTGACGATGTTCTGCACGGCCTCGTCGGCGGGGGCCGTGGTGAACGAGACGATCTGGCCGAGATCCTCGTCGGAGAGAGAGTGCTCCGGGGCGCTTTCGAGGGCGCGAAGGAGAGTCTTGAAGAGCGTGGTCTTGCGGAGCTGGTCGCGGATCGTGGTCTTGCGCTCCCGGATCGACCCGCCCATGAGCTTCTTCCCGAGGTCGGTGAAGGTGGCTCTCCCGTCCGTGACCTTCACGAGCTGGAGGACCTCGGCGAACTCGAGGGCGGGGAAGATCTCGTCGATTTCCAGGTCGAGGTCGTCCGCGAGGAGGGCCACGTCCTCGGAACCATTGTGGGAGTTCAGGAGGACCAGCAGCCCCATCATTTCGGTGGGGTTGCACTTCGGGAACGTCGTCGGCACTTCTGTCCTCTTCCTCTGAGCGCGACCCTATTGGGGACCGTTCTATAAGTCTTACCCGGCGGGGGAAGACCCCTCCGCGGGTCGGGTCCGCAGGGAGAAGGGCGCCCCCCCCTCCGTGATGAGCGAGTAGACGCGGTCGGTGAGTTCGTAGAATGCCGTGGACTTCCGGTCCCGGGGCCTCGGAAGGTCGACCTCGACCTGGGCGAGGATCTGGCCGGGTCGCCGCGAGAGGACGATCACCCGGTCCGCCAGCTGGATTGCCTCCTCGATGTTGTGACTAACGAGAAGCACGGCGTCGGGGGGCAGCTGGGGGTCCCGCCAGAGCTGGAGGACCTCTTCGCGAAGGCTCTCCGCGGTGAGCGGGTCCAGGGAGCTGAACGGTTCGTCCATCAGTAGGACGGCCGGTTCCACGGCCAAGGCTCGGGCGAGCCCCACCCGCTGGCGCATGCCTCCGGAAAGCTCTCGGGGATACGCCTCCTGGAAGCCATCGAGGCCGGTGACGGAGATGTACCGCTCGACCTGCGAGCCGATCCGCTCGGAGGCCCAGCCGAGCGCCTCCAGCCCGAAGGCCACGTTCTGCGCGACCGTAAGCCACGGGTAGAGAGCGAAGCTCTGGAAGACCATCGCCATCTGAGGGCAGACGGTGTCGACCTTCTGGTCCCGGAACGAGATCGTCCCCGCGGTCGGTTGGTCGAGGCCTTGGATCAGACGCAGCAGGGTCGACTTCCCGCATCCGGAAGGCCCGACGATGGCGACGAAGTCCGAATCCTTGACCTCGAAGGTGATGTCCCGCATGATGGAGATCGAGCCGTGCCGAGACGCGAAGCTCTTGTCCACGTGCTCGACCTGGATCAGTGCCACGGTCCTTTCCCCACTCTTGCCGACCAGTCCCCGAGATCAATCGTACCGGTATTTCTCGACCGCCCGGCGGTAGAGCGGCTTCCATATGAGTTCGTTGATGACGATGACGCTCGCGATCAGCGCGAACAGCGCCGCGACCATGAGCGGGTACCCTCCGGACCCGGATTCGGCGTACCCGATGTCGATCAGCTGACCGACACCCAGGACGCTAAGGGACGGGCCGTTGCCGACCTTGAGGTACTCCGCCACGATCAGGGTGTTCCAGCCGCCCCCGAAGGCGGTAATCGAGCCGGTGATCAGCGCGGTGAAGACCCCCGGGACGAGGACCCGACGAAGGAACTTCCGACCCTTCAGCCCGAACGACCGCGCCGCCTCTTCGAGGTCCGGCGGGATCGACCGTATTCCCGAGAGGAGATTGAAGAAGAGATACCAGATCATCCCCGTGATTAGCATGACGATCGAGGCGCCCTCGGGGGTGATGTAGGGAACAACCTCGAAGATGATGACCGGGAAGAGGGCGGTCGCCGGGAACGATGCGACCACCTCGACGATGGGCAGGCCCACGCGTCGCGCCCGCGGCCCTCGAGCCAACAGGATCGCGAGGGGAAGCGCGATGGCGAGGCAGATGGCATACGCAACTACAAGCCGGACGATCGAGGCCCCCACGGCGAAGGGGATCTGCAGCATCTGGGCCCGCACCGGTGGCACGATCGTTCCACTGAACACGGTGTACACGGCCACGACGATGGCGATCAGCATCAACCAGACGAGGACCAGGATGGTCCCCAACGAGAGGTGGTAGATCAGTGACTGGCGGCGAGCGTTCGGCTCTCGAGTGGGTCGTACCCGGATTGCCGCCAGTTGGACGAGCGGGGTGCTCAGGCGCGAGACGCCCGTTCGGACCCCGCGCGTGACGTACGCCGCCGCTCGGCGGAACCGTCCCGAGGTGCCGGGGGGCGCGAACGCCTCTCCCTCCCCCGAGGGAGACTGGTCGTACCGGAACCTCTCGGCCCAGTGACCGAGCGGCCTCCAGAGCGCGAAGTCGAGGAGCGCGATGACGATGACGAGGACGATGAGGCCGGCGATGAACTTCTCACTGTTGTGGCCGCTGGCCGCGAAGGAGAGGAAGCTCCCGATCCCCGGAAGCGCCGCGCCGTTCGTGGTGAAGATCTCGGCTTCGACGAGGAAGAACCAGCCGCCCGTCCAGGAGAGGACCGAGTTGTAGACGAGACGGTTCACCGTGGCCGGGAAGAGGAGGCGACGGAACCGCAGCCAGCCCCGCAGCCCGAAGGTGTCGGCTGCCTCGCGGAGGTCGGAGGGGACCGTCTTCAGGGACTCGTACACCCCGAAGACCATGTTCCACGACATCGACGTGAAGATCAGGATCACGGAGGCCAGGTTCGGCCCGAACCCGGACGGCTGAAGATTGTAGAGGACGAGGACCACGACCGGGAAGAAGCCGAGGATGGGGACGGATTGCAGGATGTCGAGGATCGGGATCATCACCTTCTCGCCGGTCCGGTGGGACGCGGCGTAGTAGCCGTAGGAAAGCGCGAACGCGAGGGAGAGCAGGTACGCGGCCGACATCCGCAAGAACGAATACGAGACGTCTACGGTGGCGGTCGGGAGATAGCTCGCGAGCCCCGCGGCCGTGAACCCCGGGTCGGAGGCTGCGATCACTCCGATCGAGAGCGGGACCGCGAGGTAGAGGAACGTGGCCGGGCGGCTCCACCGCAGTCGAGCGCGGTCAGAGGTAGGAGCCGATCCCACCGCCGTTCCAGATTGCGCCGGGTCCTCGGCCCTCGGTGCGGAATCCGCTTGTCCCGTCAAGTGGATTCGCCCCCCTCCCGCCATGCAGCCCTCCCGGCATGGATGCGCGGGGGACTGTCCCGGTCTATTTGTGTCGTGTGGTCCTTTCTAGGGCGGAGGCGCTCGGAGGCTCCTCCGCGCGGCAACGTTTATCAACGGCCCGAAGCTGGGACTGTCGTAGCCCCGTAGTGTAGTGGCCAATCATGCGAGACTCTGGATCTCGCGACGCAGGTTCGAACGCCGCGGAGGTCGCATTCCCCGACGGCCGAAACTCCTGCCGGGGCTACTCTTCTCGCCTCATCATTCCGGTGCGGGGGTGCTCCAGCTCGGCCAATCCGTCGGAGGCGTCCGGCGGGGCCACCGAGGCAGGGCTTAGGACCCTGTTGCCTAGGGCATTCGCCGGTTCAAAGGGTGGGTCGGTCGTCGGGACCGGCCCCCGGGAACTCCGGCCCCCCGCACTTCCCTCGGTGCCGTAGGCGGTCCGCGGAATGTCCGAGGCCCGAGCAGCTCCGTCGTCGCCCTCCGACCTCCTGCGCCTGTCCGCCGTTGAGGCGGACGCCCTCCTGGACCGCCTCGAAGGAAGAGTTCCCGTTCGACCCCCCTTGGTCGAGATCCCAGTAGAGGAGGCCGAGGAGGCGATCGTGTTCGGAGACTCCCACGGCGACTGGAGGTCGACCGAGGAGGTTGTGGAACGGTACCGCGTGGGGAATCGCTGCCTCATCGGCCTCGGCGACTACGTAGACCGACCTCCCGATGACTGCGGTGCGGGTTCGGTCGCGAACGGGCTGTACTTGCTGAGCCTCGCGGCCGAAGCCCCTGGTCGCGTGTTCCTGATCCAAGGAAACCACGAGACGATACGTCGAATTTCGGCGGTACCCCACCACCTCCCCGACGAGGTCGATGAGCTATGGGGGCCGGATTCCACCCGATACGACCGTCTGCTCGGACTGTTCGAGCGGGGACCTCTCGCGGTGGTCACTTCGAACGGGGCCTACCTCGCCCACGCCGGGTTCCCGCGTGGGAGGCTTCCCACCCCTTGGACGAAAGCGTTCGTCGCGCCCAATGAGGAGCGACTCGCGGAACTCGTCTGGGCCGAGTGCGACACCTCGCGCATCCGTCGGGGCGCGGCCCTTCCCTGGGGAGGACGAGACCTGGACCAGTTTCTCCGAGCGACCGGCCTTCAGCTTATGCTGCGGGGCCACGACCCGGACCTCACCGGGCGTTCCCTCTACGGAGGTAAGTGCCTCACCCTCCACACGTCTCGCATCTACGAACGCTACGGCGGTGTGATCATCGCCCGCCTCCCTCTCCGCTCCCCCCTTCGGACGGTGGCCGACCTCTCGATCGAACATCTTTCGACGGAAGGGCGGTCGTACCCGCTTCCTGGGTGAGTCAGGGGGCGGCGACCTAGCGGCGTGAGTCGTGCCCGATAGCAGGACCCGCGGGCCAGGCGTGGTTTCCCGGGAATCCACCGAGGGGCTCAGGTCCCCCCGAAGAGCGCCTTCTCTGCCGTGAGGACCTCGGATGGCCCGGCGGCCTCCCGGTATCGGTCGAGGCGAGCCCCGTTCACCGCGAGGAACTCGCCGCCTCCGGCGAATCCCTCCATCAGGTTCTCCGCCTCCTTGGCCCTTCCCAGGATGTACAACGCTGCGCAGAACGCCTCCACGGTGTTCAACTGGGTGAGCCGTCCGTAATGCTGCGGGTTCGTGGCGACGAGGACCGGAAGCCTCCGGTGCGTCCCGTGGCGACGGTCCCGCCGCTCCTCGCCGGGGAACGCACCTCGGGACGAGAGGCGGTTCCACGAACAGTCCACCACGAGGATCCCCCCTCCTTCGGCGGTCTCGCGGTCGGCGCCCGAGAGGGGCGTGGGGGCATAGGGGTCCAGCACGACCGGGGCGGGGAAGCCCGCGTTCTCGCGGGGGACCTGCACGACCCGCCCCCAGCGCAGAAGGCGGCGACCGGTGCACGCTTTGGGGTGGTCCTCCCCCGCCAGCACGACGAGGAGGCGGAGCGCCGCGTTACGACGGGGCTTGCGCGTACTCCCGGAAGATCGCATGCAGTTCCCGGGTCAGTCGGAGCGCGTCGGCCTTCGGTCGCTGCCAGAGGTTGCGGCCGAAGATGATCCCCGTCGCGCCGGCGTCCATCGAGGACCGGACCTTGAGCATCAGCTCGTCGTCCCCGATCTTCTCTCCGCCCGAGACGAGCACGAGCGAGCGGCCGGCGCTCTGAACGACCTTGCGGAACGCCTCGGACGGCGGGAGCCGCAGCGTGTTGTACGGCGGCGGGCTATCCGCGTCCTTCAGGGAGGAGACCGGGTAGTTCAGCTTCACGACGTCCGCGCCGAGCTCGTGGGCGACGCGTGCCGCGTAGTCGACGGCGTAGAGGCTCTCCTTGCCGCCCTTCTTCGCTACGGCCTCGCCTCGCGGGTAGGCCCACACGATGAGGGGCATCCCGAGGCGCTGGGCTTCTTTCCGGACCTCGAGGAACTGCAGGAAGTCCCGGTCCTGGGCCGGGGAGCCGACGTAGATCGTGTACCCGACCGCATCCGCGCCGAGACGCACGGCGTCCTCGACCGTCCCCGTGAGAGGGCTGAACGCCTGGGCGTCGCCCGGGATCGTGGTCTTTCCGTTCAGTTTCAGGACGAGCGGAACGTCGCCGGCGTACTCGTGGAAGTACTTCTCGGCGAGACCGATGTGGAGCGCGATCGCGCTGAACTTCCCCTCGTGGGCGAGGTCGTACTGGTACTGCGGGTCGAGGGCGTCCGGGTTCGGGAAGAAGTCGACCGGGCCGTGCTCCAGCCCCTGGTCGATAGGGAGGACGAGCAGGGTGCCCCCGCCCGGACCGTGGGTGTAGAGGAGCCGCTTCAATCGGGTCATCTTCCCCGGGCCGAGGCCGAGCCGGCTGAGCCGGGGCCGAGGGTACCGGCGGGGGGAGGGGGTCGGGGAGGCCGGCCCAACGTCCGAGGGTGGGGCGGAGGTATCACTCATCGAAACACCTTCGGCCGCGCACGGGCCGCCGCGATTTAACCCTATTTCCTATCCTGCTCCCCCGGGGGGGTCTACCCCCGATACAACCCTTTATGCCCGTTCTCTCCGTCCGTGGTTCGCTCGGGCGGAGACTTCGAGCGCCATGCGATCCCAGGTCATCATCGTCGCAACCCTACTCCTCAACGGGGCGCTCTTCGCACTGAACCTCGACGTGGCGGTCATTTCGGGGAGCCGGGCGGTCCTCGCCCAGGCGATCTACAGTGTCACCGACCTCCTCGGGGCCGTCCTTCTCCTGTGGGGGCTCTACGCCTCCCGCCTGCCCGCGGACTATCGCCACCCGTTCGGCCGGGGCAAGGAGCGGACCTACTGGGCCTTCGTGTCGATCGTCGTGACGTTCACCGTGGCCGGCATCATCGCCCTGACGACGGGCATCGACCAGGCGACGAGCCCCGTCGCGGTCTCCCACATCGGCGACGCGTTGCTCGTGGTCGGCGCGACCCTCGCCGTCAGCGCTGTGAGCATCGCGGTCACGCTTCGCGAGCTACGCCGCTCCCGGCAGACCCTCCAGTCCCTCCTCGAGTCCCGCCACATCGGGCTCAAGTCGGTCTTCTACCAGGACGTCGTCTCCATCCTCGGGTGCCTCGTCGCGTTCTTCGCGCTCCTCGTGGTCTACCGTACCGGACAGTACGCGGCGGACGGCGCCGCGGCCATCATCGAGGGGGTCCTCCTCGTCATCACCGGCATCGTCCTCACGCTCGAGAGCCGAGGGCTCCTGATCGGGCAGGCGCTGGACCCGGCGGAGGCCCGGACCATCCTCAGCGTCGTGGAGCGGCACCCCCGGGTCTCGAAGGTGCGGGCGCTTCAGTCGATGGTGCTCGGGCCGGACGACGCGCTCCTCGCGCTGCGGATCAACTTTCACGACGGCCTAACGACCGACCAGATCGAGGCGACCATCGATGAGGTCACGCTCTCGCTCCAGCAGACCCACCCCGTCCTGAGGCACATCGTCATCGAGCCGGAAGCGTAGGCCGGACCCCCGGTCCGAGTCGAACCTCCCGGTAGCGGAAGGCTGAGAGGATCACGAGGGCGGCCGCGACGCCGCCGAAGAAGAGGTAGTAGCCGTCGTTCCCGAAGCGTTCCACGAGCTGGGTGCCCACGACGAGACCGAGCACCATGCCCAGCGAGATCGTGAGCGAGTAGATTGCCATCGTCGTGCCCCGACTGAGCGCGGAGGCAAGGTCGGCGAGCGCCGCGAGGGCCGCCGGCCCGTAGGCGAGCGCGGCCAGGACGCAAACGCCCAGGGCGGCAAGGAGCTCGGGGAGGGGACCGAAGGCGACCAGCAGCGAAGCGAAGACCATGACCCCGACGAACCCCGCGACCCCGATGTTCATCAGGCGGGTTCGGCCGTAGCGGTCCGCAAGGCGCCCGAATCGAGGCTGGGAGAGGACCAGCAGGAGGCCCCCTCCCGCGACCCCTGCGGCGAGGTACAGGTCCGAGAACCCGATGCTCGCGGACGCGCTCCCCACGAAGACGAGGACGTAGCCGATGAGCATGTAGACGATGAGCCACGGAAGCGTGACCAGAAGGACGCTGCGACGGAAGGCGTTCCGCAGAACCTGGCCGACCGGGAAGCCGTGGGCCGGAACCGTTCGGGGGAAGGTACGGACGAGGTCCCACGCGAGCAGGAACCCGACCACCAACATCGCCGCGCCGAGGACGAAGACCCAGGGAAGGGAGGCCACGGAGATCTCGTGGCCCTGG
>Ga0209039_10000657_pt1 | contig 33180 bp, 28 predicted proteins | sample BogFormECP12_OM1_FD_188238 | JGI IMG/M metagenome (GOLD analysis project Ga0209039, IMG submission 188238) | Bog forest soil microbial communities from Calvert Island, British Columbia, Canada - ECP12_OM1 (SPAdes) (version 2) | ecosystem: Environmental > Aquatic > Freshwater > Wetlands > Bog ... | reverse complement strand
GTGAGACCATGTGGCACATCAGAATGAGCATCGTGGGGATCGCGACGGGCTGCCTGCTGCTCTTGAGTTTGGCGCCGCGGGCGGCGGCGCAGTGTTCGCTGGGCTCCAATTACAACGGGATTGCTCTGCGGGCGGGAAGCTCGTTCCAAGCCGAAAAAACGACTACCTTCACGCACGAAACGCAGAGCCAACTGACCCCGCCAGAGCGCCCGCCGGAGTTAGTCGCCAGGGATGGCCAGGGGCGCGTCCGTCTGGAGATGACCGGCGGAAAGTTCAAGGTTGAAGAAGGCGAGGGAGCAGGAACTGAGTCTGTCCAGCACATGGTTACGATCTGCGATCCTGTGAGCCAGAAGCTCGTGCGGCTGGACACGTTGAACAAGACGGCAACCATCATGACACGTGGGCCACTGTCACAGCGAAGCGCAGCCCAGCCGCAAAGCGCAATTCAGATGCAGCGTCCATACTGCAAAACGTTTGCGTCGGCGCAAAGCATGGGCAATATCCAGCGAGAGGATTTGGGTCATCAGAATATCGAAGGCTTTGACGCTCTGGGAGTGCGCTCGACCAGGCCCATGCACCCACTGCTCAACGGCGAAGGGACGGCTCCGTCGTTCACTACCGAAACGTGGTGTTCAGAGGAATTGGGCGTAATGCTCTTGCAAGTGCACGAAACAGCGGGGCCGGCGGAGGCGAAGACGGAAACGAGATTGACCAAGATTGTTCCGGGCGAGCCGGATCCTGCCCTGTTCCAAATCCCCCCGGATTACCGCATCGTCGAGCGCGTTCCCGAGGAACGAAAGCCCGGCCAGATGGGCACGCCTGGCATCAGCTCGACCATTCAACGACCCGCGCCCGAACCTGTGGCAGCTCCGCCGCAATAGCGCTGACAGACACCTCTCCTTGGCGGGTGGTGGCAGTAGGTTACTTGCCTTCATTGCGAGGAGACGCGTCCTGGACTGCTCCTCTCCGTGTCCTCTGCTGACTCTCTGTTAGCTCTGTGTTGAACTCTTCTCTGCCGGGCCTAGCTCTTCTGCCGGCGGCACTCGCCCGGTACCAGCTTCGAATTTAGTACCCTATGAATACCTATTGACATGTGGTAAATAATGTGCTACTATGCGTCGTGAATATCCGGCGCCATTCCCCCCGCACTCCACAGACTACCTGCAGTTTTACCCTCTACCCCAACAGTTCGCATCAATATCAAAACAAAGGCTTTGTAAATCCAAACAACCCTTTTCTAACTCCCTTGTTTTCACATTCTTACGCACTCTCACGCCCGCAACCCGTTTGTTTTGAAATTCTTCACAAAAACACCGGGGGGTGTAGGGTACTTCCTTGCCAACACTTCCTTCCCGAATCAGAACGGGAAGCCATAACCCTGCCTCTTTGCTTCTGCTACATTGGAGGCACGCACTCTTCCCCTGAGGACAACCATGCAAACGGCAACCGTGCAATGGATTGGCGAACAACGATTCCTGGCCACGAGCCCTTCGGGCCACGGCGTGCTCATCGATTCCGACCGCGAATCGAACAAGGCGCCCGGACCGATGGAGCTGGTGTTGATGGCGCTGGGAGCCTGCACCGCCACGGACATCGTGATTATCCTGGGCAAAAAGCGGCAGAAGCTGGAGTCGCTGGAAGTGGTCTGCTCCGGCGAGCGCGCCAGCGATCCGCCCACCGTTTGGAAGAAGCTGGAGATCGTGTATCGTTTACGGGGCGCGCTGGACGAAGGCGCGGTGAATCACGCCATCGCGTTGAGCGAGAAGAAATACTGCTCCGTGGCGGCCATGCTGCAGAAAACGGCCAAAGTCACCTGGCGCTACGAACTGCTTCCGGCGAAGTGAAGTCGAAGCCGCAGCAGCGGGCGCGTGGAAATGCGGCTCGTGGCGCTTGTTTACAGCAAAGTTCCTCGCATACAATCATAATTCTTTGCGTCACATCTGGGATCATTAAGGAGCCTCATGTCTCGCCTCGCTGCAAAAATCACGGGTGTTGCCGGCTATGTGCCGCCCCGTGTGCTGACCAACGCCGACCTGGAAAAGATGGTGAACACCACGAACGACTGGATCATGGAGCGCGTGGGCATACGCGAACGCCACCTGGCCGATAAAGGAGTGGCCGCAAGCGACCTGGCGGTGGAAGCGGTGAAGAAGCTCCAGGCGGTGCATCCCTTTGATCTGCAATCGGTCGAGCTGATCGTGGTGGGCACGGTCACCCCCGACATGATGTATCCCTCCACGGCGTGCCTGGTGCAGCACAAGCTGGGCATTGTGAACACCTGGGGCTTCGACGTTTCCGCAGGCTGTTCGGGCTTCCTGTACGCATTGAATGCAGGGGTGAAGTTCATCGAATCTGGGCAATACAAGAAAGTGCTGGTGATTGGCTCGGACGTCAATTCTTCGATGACCGATTACACCGATCGCGCCGTGTGCATCATTTTTGGCGATGGCGCAGGGGTTGTGATGCTGGAGCCCGCGAAAGAAGGCGAAGACGGCATCATTGATCATGTGGCGCAGGTGGAGGGCGCGGGCGGGCAATTCCTGTGCCTGCCGGGTGGAGGCAGCTTGAATCCCGCTTCGCACAAGACCGTGGACGAGAAGATGCACTACATCCATCAGGATGGAAAGAACGTGTTCAAGTACGCGGTGAAAAAAATGGCGGAGATGACGGAACGCGTGCTGGCCAAGAATGGGTTGACCGGCAAGGATGTGGACTGCTTTATCGCGCACCAGGCCAATCGCCGCATCATCACGGCTACCGCGGAACGTCTGGGAATGCCGCTGGACAAAGTTATTATCAACATCGAGCAATTTGGGAATACGACGGCCGGAACGATTCCCCTGGCCATGCAGACCGCGCTGGAAGAGAAAAAACTTAAGAAGGGCGATATCGTGCTGCTGGCCGCCGTGGGCGCGGGATTCACGTCCGGCGCGACGCTGCTGCGCTGGGCTTATTAACGTACGAGAAAAAACCCGCAGGAGTCGCCTTGCGCTACACGTGCGGCCACCGAGTAGCGACGCTTCAGGAAGAGGTTAGCAGGAGCGGATGGAAGCAGCTTGCTCGAGGTTGGCTTGCAGGCGGCGCTCGATTTGCACGGCGGCATAGCGCGCGCACAGGGCCATTTCTTGTTCACCCCAATTGGCGACCGCGGGCGACATCTGGCCAAACAGCGATTGCAGGCCATGAATGGCAGCATAGTAGGCGCGCACCATTGACAGGCTGCTGTGATCGCTCTGAAGTTCGGGGGTGAGTTCGTGCAGGCTGGCCAGGCGCTCGAAGTCGGCGCCACAGAGGCCGGGCTCCGCAACCTGCGCGGCTTCCAGGATGCGGTTGGAAACGGGTTGGGACGCCACGCCCGTCAGCACCGCGCGCCAGTAGTACAGCGCGAACTGAAAGAGCGCAACAATCGCGATCGCAAATAGCATGGCGGCGAACATCCCTCAGCCTCCACGTGAAGTATCCTGAAAAAGGCTGCGGGGTCCAATAGCTCGCTGGTACCACCTGGGATAGTCCTTGAAGGCGTAACTTTTGAGTATCAGCGGAATGCACTGGCTGGAAGTCCTTGTCTGACAAGGACTTCCAGCATAAGCTCCGCATAGTCTGATTTCAGAGGAGGAGAAGACCGTGTCCAAGAAAACTGGCGTGCTACTGCTGGCAATGGCTGCGCTGTTCGGGTTACTGCTGAGCCGCGAGGTCCGTAGCACCGATCGCGGTACCGCAGCCGTGGAGGCTGACCGCGCGGCGATCTCGAAGATTCTGATGGAGCAGCAAACCGCCTGGAATCTCGGGGACGTGAGCGGCTTCATGCGCGGTTATTGGAATTCGCCGGAGCTGACATTTGCGGGAAGCAGCGGGATTGCACGGGGCTGGGAGGCGGTGCAGGCTCGCTACATGCGGGAATACCCGGATCAGGCGGCGATGGGGCAACTGGAATTCAGTGGCATGGAGTTCCGATTCCTGGGGACTGACGCAGCGCTGGTGCTGGGGCATTGGCATCTTCAACGGGCTTCTGGCGATATTGGCGGAGTATTCAGCCTGGTGTTCCAGCGAGAATCGGAAGGCTGGAGAATTGTGCACGACCACACCAGCCTGGTAAAGGCAAAGGCGGAATAGCGCCAGTGGGGCCTTCTTAATTCCCAGGCAGGAGACGACGCGCTCCTCCCATTTTTCTTTGCGCGAATTCTTGTTGTTTTACAGCTTCAGGCGCTCTTCTCAGCGGCGAATTCCCGCCCGCGCGTAACTGGATCGCCAAGCAGAGAGCGCTGCGTGCCGTTCTTTGCGAGCAGAAGTTGTGTCACGTTGGTGTAACGCTCCAGGAACGCGCCTTCGCACCAAGCCAGGTAGAAGTCCCACATTCTCAGGAAGCGATCGTCGAAGCCCAGGCGCTGGACGTCCTCGCTTCTCTGCAGGAAACGCTCGCGCCAGGCGGCCAGAGTTTTCGCGTAATGCATGCCGAAGCTGTCGAGATCGGTGAGCGACATCTGCGTGGCGCGGGCCAGGGATTTCTGAATCTCGCTAAGAAAAGCCAAATCGCTGCCGGGGAAAATGTAGGTTTGAATCCAGTCGACGCGCCGGCGGTATTTGCTGAGTTCCTGGTCCGTCATGGTGATGGTCTGCAGGAGCATGGAACCGTCCGGCGTGAGCAAGCGGTCGCAAGCCTGGAAGAATTCGTCGTAATGCCGCAGACCGACGGCCTCGAACATTTCGATGCTGACGATCTTGTCGAACTGGCCTTGCAGCCCGCGGTAATCCTCCAGGAGAAGCTGGACGCTGCCCGAAGAGAATCGCTCGCGAGCTACGCGCTCCTGCGCGAAGAAAAACTGCGCGGGACTGATGGTCACGCCGGTAACGTGTGCGCTGTAATGTTTGGCGGCATGAATCGCGAAGCCGCCCCAGCCGCATCCGATCTCGAGGACGCGGTCGCCCGGCTCGATCCGCAGTTTCCGGCAGACGCGGTCGAGTTTGTGCCGCTGGGCATCCTCGAGGGAATCGTCTTCGTTCTCGAACCAGGCGCAGGAATAGACCATCTGAGTGTCGAGAAAAAGCCGGTAAAAGTCATTCCCCAGATCGTAGTGGGCACGAATATTCTTGCGGCTGCCAGAGACGCTGTTATCGCGCAGGCGGTGAAGCAGACGAGAAGCGATGCGGCTGATTCCGGAAAGGAGCGGATTCTGGGAATCCAAGCGGCGAAGATTCCGAGTAGCCAGGCGCACGAGAGGCACGAGGTCGGGCGAAGTCCAGTCGCCATCCATGTAGGATTCGCCGATACCGACGTCGCCGCCGGTAATGGCGCGCCTGAAAAAGCGCTCGTCATGGATGACGGCCATGGCGCGAAGACCGGAGCCGGGTTCGCCGAATGTGTAGGTCCGATCCGGGCACACGAGTTCGAGGAACCCGCCATGGAGTCCACTTAACGCCGCACAAAACTGCTTTTTTGCGTAATTTTCAATCCAACGCTTCATCCGAGCGACTTTCCTTTCGCTGCCGCCCCTGCTGGAGCGCCGCCGAGCTTTGGCGGGTGTGTGTACACGGGGACTTTTTTCAGCCACAACTGCAACGCTTGCCAATGAATGGCCGCGGTTACGCGCAGTGTCATCAGGGGGTAGACGGCGAGCGCCTTCAAGACTTCGCGGCTCTCCCAGGGGCGACGTTCCAACTGAAGCGTGGCATCAAAATTCGGGCGGCCGTTCGCGAGCGTATTCATGTGCGCAACGAGTTGTTCGCCGGGTGGTGTGAAGATCCAGTCATAGTCCAAGTCCATGGGTTGAAAAGGAGAAACGTGCATGCACTTCGGGGTGAGGTAGCGCTTGGCGGAGGCGTTGCGCTGTTCGTTTTCCGGCGTCAGCCAATAGTTGTGCGTTTCACCGAAGGTATTGTTGACCTCGCTGAGCATCATGGCCAAGTGACCCAACCGGTCAAAGCAATAGAAAAAGGAGACGGGGTTAAAGACGTAGCCGAAGTAGCGGAGGTGCGTAAGCAGGAAAATCTGCCCGTCGGGGAGGGTGATGCCGTACTTTGCGGCATCTTCTTCAAGACGTTTCCGCAAGGGTAGTTGCGGGTCGCCGAAGTGATCGCGCTCGTCGTACGCAGTCCAATTCCACCGATTGTAAGAGGTGAACCGCGAAATGCGCATGAGTTCGGGCAAGCGGTCAATGTCCAGGAAGGCCATGTACACGGGGTAGGTGAACTCGTGCGCGCGCGGCGAAAACCGCCGGTGCCGTAATTTGCCGAGGTAGAGAGCGGAATCCATAGCTTTAGACGGATACGCCAAGGGCATTGACGACGCGCAGGGCGGAAGTAACGCCGTCCTCGTGAAAACCGTAGGACCAGTAAGCGCCGCAGAAATGCGTGCGGTTCACGCCGCTGACCTCCCGCCAGCGCTTCTGCGCGCGAATCGCTTGCAAGGTGTACAGCGGGTGGTGATAGACCAGCTTGCGCAAGATCTTCTCCGGGCGAATGTGGGCGTTCGCGTTAAGCGTGACGCAATAGTTTTCCCGCGCGGGCATGGATTGCAGGCGATTCATGTGGTAGGTCATGGTGACGGGGCTCTGGCCATTGCGATCATCCACGTGCAGAAGGTAATTCCACGAAGCGCGGGCGGCTTCGCGACGGGGTAGGAGGGTTTCGTCCGTGTGCAGGACGACATCGTTGCGGCTGGTGCGAAACGCTCCCATGACATCGCGCTCCTTTTCGGTGGCATCCGCTAGAAGAGCGAGTGCCTGATTGCCGTGGGTAGCCAAAACAACGTGGTCAAAACGCTGCACCGGACGGTCACCCGCAAAGTGGAGAGAGACACCTTGCCCATCGCGGGTCACGGCGCGAATGTCGACGCCCGTGTAAATGCGATCCCGCAGGGGTTTCGTGATGGGAGCGATGTAGCGGCTGCAGCCACCGGGAATGGTCTTCCATTGCGGATGATCGTTTACGGTCAGGAAGCGATGATTATCGAAGAAGCGAACCAGGGTGGCGGCCGGAAATTCCTTTACGGCATCCTGCGCGCAAGACCACACCGCTGAAGCCATGGGTACCAAATACAATTCCATGAATTCCGGGCTGAATTGCTTTTGCTCGAGGAATTCACCGAGATTCAACTTCTCACCTTCGGGCGCCCTGAGAATTCCCAGTGCTTCGCGATTGAAGCGCCGGATTTCCCCAAAGAGGCGCCACGGTTTTGCCCGCAGGAGGTTTTTCTTCTGAGCGAAATAGCCGCGCAGGCCCCGGCTGGAATATTCATAGCCGGTTTTACGGCAACTCACGGCGAACGACATGTCTGAATTTACGCGGGGCACTTCCAGTTCGCGGAGCAAACGAATCAGGTTCGGATACGTAAGATCATTGTGCACGATGAACCCGGTATCGATCGGGAGCGGACCGATGCTGGTATCCACGGTGACGGTGTGCGTGTGGCCGCCGAGCCGGGTCTCTTTCTCGTACAAGAAGACCTCATGCTTCCGGCTCAAGTAATAAGCCGAGGCAAGCCCCGCAATTCCCGATCCAATGATGGCAATGCGGCTCAAGATAGTTTCCGTGATTGTATTGCTTTTTGCGGGCCCTATAGTGAGAGGCTTTGCATTCTACAAACGTTACATCGTCACTTTCCCTGAGAGAAATAATTGACGCTAAGTTTCACCCCACGGAAAACTTGATTTCGTGACTTCCGTGGCTCTCCTGCATCCGACTGTAGTAGGCATGGCGTCTCCTCATTGGATGGCCGCATGCACTTAGGCCGCCCGCCCCGGCAAACGACGGTATCAAGGAAACGGCGAAAGTGAAGATATTTCTGAGGATTCTCTTTGGTTTCATATTCGTGTTCATGGTGGTGATGACGATTCGTACCAGCCTGCAGGTGCCCATCTGGAAAGCCTCGTTCACGGGAAATTCATGGGCATGGGCTACGCTGTATGACGCGTATTTTGGGTTCGTGACCTTTTTCTGCTGGGTGGCGTGGCGGGAACGCTCGCTGGGCATCAAGATTCTGTGGTTTGTGCTGATCATGACGCTGGGCAATATTGCGATGTCGTTCTACGTGCTGTTGCAACTTTTTGAGCTGAAACCCGAAGAGCCGGTTGCTGGACTGTTTCGCCAGAAGGTCGCATGAAAGAAAGCTTCTTCTATCGCCGGTTGGTTCTTCCGATCCTGGATCTGCTGCGTCAAGGTGTCACGGCAGAAAAGTTGGCGTTCAGCCTGGCGTTGGGCGTGGTCCTCGGCGTGTTTCCCGCGCTGGGCTGGACCACGGCGCTTTGCGCGCTCGCCGCCCTGATTTTCCGCCTGAATCTTCCGGCCACCCAACTCATCAATTACTTCATGTATCCCGCGCAGATCGCGCTCTTGCTGCCTTTCTTTCGGCTGGGAGAAATAATATTCCGGGCACCGCATCTGCCTATTTCCATTGCCGGCATTTACGGAATGGCTCGCGCCAATCTCTGGGGTGCCATCAAGTTTCTCTGGACCACCACGTGGCATGCGATTGTGGTTTGGGCTGTCGTGGCGCCCCTCTTCACGGTGCTCATCTACTTTGTTCTCACGCCAATCTTCCGCCGCCTCGCCAGGCGAGATGGCGGATCACTGCCCGTTGTGGAGGCGAAGGCAGCGTGATGCTGGCGCAAGTTCTTCCTTTGCTGCTGACGGGTGCCGCCATTGTGGGCGCCCTGATGTTGTTTCTCTGGGTCGTTCACCTCTTGATTGGTAATGCGGCGGTCGTGGACGTGGGTTGGGCCGCGGGATTAGGACTGCTGGCGGTGTATTACGCCTACGCCGGGCCGGGGTATCTCTCGCGCCGTTACGCAATTGCGGCGATGGCGGCAATCTGGAGCTTTCGCCTTGCTGGCTACCTCCTGTTTGCGCGAGTGATCGGCCATCCGGAGGAAGGACGCTATGTCCAACTGCGGCAGGATTGGAAAACGAATCTTCCCTTGCGCTTCCTTTTCTTTTTTGAATTTCAGGCGCTGCTCGATCTTGCGCTCTCGCTTCCATTTCTGCTTGCGTGCCTCAACACACGCGCACCGCTGGGAATTCTGGAAAAGCTTGCCGCGGCCATTTGGCTGATCGGCATTCTGGGCGAAGCCATCGCCGACGCGCAGCTTGACGCGTTCAAGAAAAACGCGGCCCACAAGGGCAAGACCTGCCGCGCCGGACTGTGGGAGTATTCGCGCCACCCCAACTACTTTTTTGAGTGGATCATCTGGGTGGGCTACGCCGTGTTCGCGCTGGGATCGCCCTGGGGCTGGCTGGGACTTTTCTCTCCCGCCCTGATCCTGTATTTCCTTTTGGGGTTGACCGGCATTCCCGCGACGGAAGCGCAGGCGTTGCGCAGCCGTGGCGACGAATACCGCGAATATCAGCGCACCACGAGCGCGTTCATTCCCTGGTTTCCGAAAAAGGAGCGAGCATGACCGCTGTGTCGCACGAAAGTTCAGCTACTGGGGCATCGCACGCGCGATGGCTGCCCGCGGCTCAGGAACAACCGGAGAAGCGCTTTTGGTACGAACCTCTACTGGAGAGCGGCCTGGTTCCCGATACGCTGATTCGCACGGCAATTCGCCGGCTGTTGCGCGCGCGTTTGCTGGAGGAAGAGCGCGGCTCCGAAGCAGCAAATCAAGCGCAACTGCTTTCGTTTGTGGAGAGCATGAAGAAAAGCTCGATCGCGCTGAGCACGGATTCAGCAAACGCACAGCACTATGAAGTGCCCGCGGCGTTATTTGACCAGGTGCTGGGGCCGCGCTTGAAATACAGTTGCGCGTATTATGGCGACGGATGCAGCGGGCTGGCCGAGGCCGAGGAAGCGATGCTGCGCCTCACCTGCGCGCGGGCACAACTCGCCGATGGACAGGACGTGTTGGAACTCGGCTGCGGCTGGGGTTCGCTCACTCTGTGGATGGCGGAGCACTATCCGAACACGCGTATTACCGCCGTTTCCAATTCGTCTTCCCAGCGGCAATTCATTCTGAGGAACGCGGCCGAGCGGGGGCTGCGTAACGTGGAAGTCCTGACGGCGGACATGAACGAATTCGCGGCGCCCGGCACAAACGATCGCGTCATTTCCGTGGAGATGTTCGAGCACATGCGCAACTGGGAGGCGTTGCTGAAGAAAATCGCCAGTTGGATGAGGCCGGGAGCGAGTCTATTCATCCATATTTTTGCGCACAAAAGATTTGCCTACCCGTTCGAGGTGCGCAGCGAAGGCGACTGGATGGCGCAGCATTTTTTCACCGGCGGGATGATGCCGAATGATGACCTGCTGACTCTTTTCGATCGCGATTTAAGAGTGGAAGAACGCTGGCAGGTGAATGGCACGCATTACCAAAAGACGGGCGAAGACTGGCTGCGCAACATGGACGGGGCGAAACGCGAGTTGTTGCCGTTGCTTGCTGCTACGTACGGCGCGGACCAGGCGAAGCGCTGGTGGGTACGGTGGCGAATTTTCTTCATGGCTTGCGCGGAATTGTGGGGATACCAGGGCGGCAACGAGTGGATTGTCTCGCACTACAGATTGGCGAAGAGCTGAGGTCTGGGCGTTAGGGGCGCAGGAGTCCTGCGCCCCCACGGGAATTAGAGAATTTCGAGAATTTCTTCGTAGCGCTTGAAGGGCGGAATAAGGTAAGCACCCGCCAGTTCCGTACGCGCCCAAGCAAGCATTTCGCGCGCAACTTCAAAACCGCGGTCGCGTGCCGCAACACCGGCGGCTTCCATGGATTTCAAGAGCGGCTCCGGAATCATGATGCCGGGCACTTCGTTGTTCAGGCGCAGCGCCTGTTTGTAACTGTTCAACGGCCACACCCCGATCAGCACGGGGATGGCGGGCTTGCCGCCCAACTTTTTCAAGAAAGTGTGCCAGTGTTCGGGATCGAAGAGCGGTTGCGTCATCGCAAAGTGGGCGCCGGCCTCGACTTTGGCGTGGAAGCGCGCAATTTCATTGTCCAGGTCGTCCGCAACGGGGTTCAACGCGACGCCGATGGTGAAATTTGTTTGCCCGCCAAGCGTTTTGCCCGCCCAGTCCGTACCCTGGTTCAAGCGATTCAGGATTTTCACCAGGCCGACGGAATCCACTTCGTACACGCCGCTGGTTTCCGGATAATCGCCGACCGAAGGTGGGTCGCCGGTGATTGCAAGAACGTTGCGCACACCGCCTACGGTCCAAGCGCCGAGGAGCATGGCCTGCAGCCCGATGATGTTCTGATCGCGCGTGGTGAGGTGCGGCACGGTTTCAATGCCCCTGGCTTCCAGAGCGCCTGCGACAATCAGCGCGTCCATTCCAACGCGTGCCATGGCGCCGCTGTTGATGTCAATGGCGTCCACTTTTTGGGAGGCCATGACTTTGTCCACCTGCTCGTAGATGCGGTCAAGTGCGAGGCCTTTGGGCGGATCGATCTCCACGCAAACGGCGAATTCTTTTTTCTGCAGCTTTTTCCAGAACTTACTTTCCGGTTCGCGATGTTGTGGCGGCGCGGCATGTTCCGCGGCTTGTACGACGGAAACCGCCGCATGCGCCTTCGCGGGCCGCAGCGATTTCACCGCTTCAGCCATCGCGCGGATGTGCGCGGGCGTGGTGCCACAGCAACCGCCAAGGATGCGTACGCCGAGTGCGGCGGCTTCCCGGGCAAAGAGTGCGAAGTATTCCGGCGAAGATTTCGGGTAGACGATGCGGTCGCCCTCGCGCTTGGGAAAACCAGCGTTGGGCATGCCACTGACACGGATGTCCCCGGCATTGCTGAGTTCCTGAAGGATGGGCAGGAGCGATTGCGGGCCCAGGGTGCAGTTGGCGCCGATCACCTGCACATTCTTGTTTTTCAACATGGCTGCGGCAAGGAACGGCCGCACATCGCCGTACGTGGTGCCCTCTTCCGAGTAAGTGAGTTGCGCCACGATGGGCAGGCCGGAGAAAGAGCGGATGGCATCGATGGCCAGCAGAAGCTCCTCGATATAGGAAAAGGTTTCGAGGATGAAGAGATCGACGCCGCGCTCCTCGAGGGCAAGCGCCTGCTCGTGAAAAATGGAGAGGATTTGGTCAGGCTCGGGATGCCGCGCCTGCACGCCAATGCCGAGAGGCCCGATGGACCCGGCGATGAGCACCTCGCGTGCAGCGGCTTCCCGCGCTTCACGGGCGATTTTTACGCCGCGGCTGTTCAGGCGCTGGACTTCGTCGCCCAGGCCGTGAGGAGCAAGCTTGAAGCGGTTCGCGCCAAAAGTATTGGTTTCGATAATCTGCGCGCCGGCTTCGATGTAGGCCTGGTGGACGCGGAAAACGGCTTCCGGCTCGGAGGCGTTGAGTTCGTCGAAACAGCGCCCAGAGCCTACAACCTCGTGCAGCATGGAGCCCATCGCGCCATCCGCGATGAGTATGGAATCCTTCAGCCGTTCATTGAAATCCTGAATTTTCATGGATCGAATGTCCTGTTCACAGTGCCTGCGGCGCGGGCAGGCCGTTTAGCGTTTTTGCTCCATCAGGCTCGCGACGGTACTCATCAAATCATACTTGGTCAGAATCTCGAACTTGGATTCTTCCATCTCCACGAAGATTGCGGGGTTTTCGTGGCTCAAAATGTAGGTGATGCGCTCGACGGGAGCTGTCTTGGGAACGAGCGGCAACGGCTTGCTCATCACTTCGCGCACCACGAGCTTGCGCAGGTCCTTGCCCTGCAGCGCGAGGGTCAGGATCTGGTCCTCATACACGGTGCCGATGGGCAGGTTTTCCTCGAAGACAGGAATCTGCGAGATGTCCTGTTCCTGCATGGTTTTCAGCGCGTGGAAAACGGTTTGGTAGGGGCGGGCAATCACAAGTTCGCGCACTTTGCCTGCCAGCCGTTTGGCCTCGACGATATCGGTGGCGGTGATCGCCGTAGTCGCCTCAAAGTAGCCGCGCTCGCGCATCCATTCATCGTTGAACACTTTGCTGAGGTAACGCATTCCGGTATCCGGCAGCAGCGCGACGACAAAATCCTGCGGGCCCAGGTCCTTGGCAAGGCGCAGCGTCCCTGAGAGACAGCCCCCGCCGGAGCCGCCGGTGAACAACCCTTCGAGCTTGGCCAGGCGGCGCGCCACAACGAAACACTCTTCATCGTTCACCTGGATCACGTCATCCAGGATTTGCATGTCCATCGTTGAGGGAAAGAAATCCTCGCCGATGCCTTCGACGACGTAGGTTCGTGCCTTGATGACTTTTCCGGTTTTGTGGAAGTCGTAGTAGAGCGAGCCTTCCGGATCGACACCGATAATTTTGACGTTGGGGTTTTTCTCTTTGAGGAATTTGCCTACACCGCTGATGGTGCCGCCCGTGCCCATGCCGCACACAAAATGCGTGATTTTGCCTTCGGAGTCTTCCCAGATTTCCGGGCCCGTGGTGCGGTAATGCGCTTCGGGATTGCTGGGATTATCGTACTGATTGGGATAATACGAATTGGGGATTTCGCGCGCCAGCTTTTTTGCCACGCTGTAGTAGCTGCGGGGATCTTCCGGCTCAACGGCAGTGGGGCAGACAATCACTTCGGCGCCGAGCGCTTTCAGGAGGTCCACTTTCTCCTTGGACTGCTTGTCGGTGGTGGTGAAGACGCACTTGTAGCCGCGCACGGCCGCCACCAGCACCAAGCCCATGCCGGTATTGCCGGAAGTACCCTCGATGATGGTGCCACCGGGCTTGAGCAGCCCTTTTTTCTCGGCGTCGTCAATCATGGTGATGCCGATGCGGTCCTTCACGGAGCCGCCCGGATTCAGCATCTCGGCCTTCACCCAGATCTGCGGCTTCAGGTCCCTGGCGATGCGGTTGAGCCGGATGAGCGGGGTGCTTCCCACCGCTTCGAGAATGTTGTTGCAGCGCATGCAGTCGTCCCGTTGGCGGCAAAGACACTTCGTCGTGCCTGTGCCATACTGCCTTTCAGTTTAGCATGCGGCCCTGAGGCACATGGAAATAGGCGTGTTTCAGGGTATTCATGGAGGAATCACCATGCCAAGGCAAAACATCTCCAGCGGAACATCCTGGGAACCCATCGTGGGTTACTCCCGGGCGGTGCGCATTGGCAATCACATCAGCGTATCGGGCACGACCGCGACGGGCCCCGACGGGAAAATCGTCGGCGTGGGCGATGCCTACGCGCAAACGCTCCAGACCCTGCGCAACATCGCAGCGGCGTTGGAGCGCGCTGGCGCCAGCCTGGCGGATGTGGTGCGCACGCGAATGTTCGTAACCAATATTGCGGAGTGGGAAGAGATTGGCCGCGCCCACGGAGAATTCTTCAAGGACATTCGCCCCGCGACGAGCATGGTCGAAGTGAGCAAATTGATCTCGCCGGAGATGTTGGTGGAAATTGAGGCGGACGCGATCGTTCAGGGCTGAGATTGTTTTACGCCCGGAAACAATGCGCCCGCCTCGGAAGGCGGCCGCTACAAAATCGCGCTGGCGATTACCACTTGGCGCGGATGCGGTACTTCAACACCGATTCGCCATTGGCCTTTACGGGAACATCGAATTGCGCGGCCCAGGCCGACGTTTTCGTGTACTTGTAGGAAGAAGTCAGCATCTCCCAATCACCGCCGATGGGTTCGTTCACTTGCACGGTCACCGGGGTGTCCTTGTGATTGCGCAGGGTGATTTCAAACTCCATTTCCCATACGCGCGTGGCGATGCTCTTGTAGTCGGTCTGCTTGCGTTCACACACCACATCGAACGCATTGCCGATCTTCACGGTGATGAATTCATCTTTGGGCGTGTGGTCGATATGATCTTCTCCGATAAAAAGCACGCCGCCCCTGGAGTCTTTTTGATAGACGCGCAGATTGCCCGCGGGTAGCGGGATGCCCAGACCAGCCTTTTCTTCATTTTTGAATTTGTAGAAGACCATGACGGGATCCTTCAGGGGCGCACCGGGATTCTGCGCGTTGTGATAGTAGAAGTTCTGGCCATTCACGACGAAGAGTTTTCCCACCGGGACGCCGCTGCCCTGCAGCAGGCTGATCTGCTTGGTTTCCTTGTCCTCGACAGAAGTGCGGCGGCCCAGCGAATACAGGTGGTATTCGCTGAAGCTTTCCTGCTGGAATTGTGGCGCTGCAGCGATTCTCCTTGCCTTGTCGTACTCCATATTTGAGTCTCGCGCGACGGCTTGCGGGAGGCGGTTCAAATCTCCGGCAACCAGTTGCAGCTTGGCATTGTGGAAAGCCGTACCGGAGTTGTTGACGAGGGTGACCCAGCCGTCGAGGTCGGCGGCTTTGTCGTCGCGGCCAACGGTAAGCACATAATCGGCGTTCCAGGAGAGATTGTTGGCCAGGTAGGAGGCCTCGATGCTCTGCTTGCGTGCGCCGGAATTTTCCAGCGACATCAACAGCGTGGGCCGGTCGTAAAGGTTGGCCGGCACTTCCGGGAAGCGATAGCTCTCGGCGTAGACGCCCGTGACGATGTCATTGCCAATGCGCCAGACGGGACCGTTATTATTGGCGAGCAGTGTAGCCTTGATCTCTTCGTGCTTTGTTGTGTTGTTGTCCATGTACGTGCGGACCAGCGTCACTTCCTTGCCGACGTACTTGTTCAGCAGCTTGGCGGGCTCCAGCAAATCGTATTCGTAATTCTGCTCGATGACCTCAAGCTTTTCCGGATCGGTGAGGGATCGGAAATGGACCGTGGCGGGATTCACCGTCGCGGCGATATCCATGAATTTCAGACGGAAGCCGCCGGAGGGCAACTGCAGTTGGCGCACATCGCGGATCAGGGCGATGTTGGAGTTATAAACGGTGACGGCGAGATCGGTCTGGTCGTTCAGCATGGTGGATTGCTCGGCCGTAGCCGCGCGGCTCGCTTCCTTCTCCTGCGGCTCGGCCTTCTTCCCCGCGTAGTAAGCAGGCACCAACGCGGCAGCGGTCGCCAGAACGATGGCGGCGCCAGTAGCCATCCAGCGGGAAGAAATTCCTTGGGAACCTGGACGAATCTTCATGATTGCACCTCGACTTGGATTTTCCTTCTCAATTAGAACGGCGGCACAGGAATTTCTTGCACGCGGCTCTACTGGTTAGCAACCTGCTTCCAAGTAAGCCCGCCGTCGCTGGTCTCAAAGCGGTTGTGGTTGGGAAGGTCCCAGATGTACGCGTCTTGCGCGTCCACGGCCTTGACGCCGCCGATATCTTCTGAGATCGGGGGAACAAGATGCTTCCAGTGTTTGCCGCCGTCCGTGGTCAGAAGCAGAGTCCCGTTTTTGCCCGCGATCCAGCACACTTTTTCGGAAGGAGAAGAGCCCGTAAGGAGATCCGCAGTCACGCCGCTCATTTGCGTTTTCCACGTGTTGCCCGCGTCGGTGGAGTGCTCGATCTTCCCAGCGGGACCCACGCGCCAGCCTTGCTGCTTATCTGGCGAAACAACGATGTTGCTATTCTGCAAAGACGACAAGAATACTGCTTTGTCATTCAGGGATGCCCGGGCGAACGCATCGGCCGTGGGCGCGGGCGGCGCTGAAGTCACTTCGACAGCTTCGGTTGAAGCACTGACAGCGACCGTTTCATTCTTTTTCTTTCGAGCTTTTTGCGCGTCTTTCTTGTCCTCGGTGGCGGGCTGCTTCTCGGCTTCCACCGTGACCTGTTCCGAGGCCTGGCCCAAAGGTCGATTTGCGGGCGGAGTCACGACCTGATTTGAGTATTGATTGGCAATCTGGTTCTGCATCTGATTCTGCGCCTGATTCGAGATCAGCGGGCCCCCGGCTCCGCCTGCCACGGCCTTGGGCGCGGCTGGAGTGGCAGCTGCCGCCCGCCTGCCACCGACGACGCCCTCAGCATCCCTGGCGCGGAATTCATCGGCAGATTTGCTCGCATCAAGCTGCGCAAGTTTGTCTTGTTCTGACTTTGCCAGATCTTGCGAAGCGGGAGGCGCTGCCACAAGGTGGGTCGAAGGCCTTGCTTTGGCTGGCAGTGCGGGAGTTGTGAGTGGAGTAGTGGACACGCGCTCCGCCGGAATCTTTGACTGAAGGGCCGCAAGGCCTTCGTCGCGGGCCTCAGCTTTTCGGGATTCTGGAATTGCTTGCGATGCGGGGGGCGTGGCTTCGCGATTTTCCGCAACCTGAACGCTGGCCTTTTCTTGCATCGAAAATCGGGAACCTTCGTGCACAGCTACCCAAACGAGAAGGCCCGCAGCCAGCGTCCCTAAGGGGACGACGATTCTCCAAGGCACATGGCGGCGAGTTTTCGCAACGGCCTTGGCTGCGCTGGGCATAGCAACAAGAACCGGCGCTACCGTCGCCGCGAATTTCACCGGAGCATTTTCTTCCTTCGCGATAGCCTCGCCCTCTGTCAGAGCTCCCCGCAATTCGTGTTTTCCCCAATCATTCGCGGCAACCGCATCGGTCTGTTCAAGCAAGGCCAGCGTCTCCTGGCAACGTGAGCAGGAGGCAATATGCGTTTTCCAGTGCGCCATCTCTTGCAGCGAGAGGGATCGCTCGTGATAGGCAGCGAGAATTTCCGCGTCGGGGCAAGCCGCATCCGGAGAGGCGCTACGCAGGTGGCGCGCAAGGGCGCGGTCGAGTTGCTGATCGCGATCGTCAGACGGCATGGCGCTCTCCCTTCTTAGAACGTTGCGGGAGCCGTTTCTTGCAGGACTTCACGACGATTCCTTTCTACCGAATCCGGGTTTACCGTGCTGCTTCTCTGGAAACAAATTCCGAAAATCAATGGGAGCATCTTCAGCGGCGTATTGGAAGCAAAGCGCAATTTCCGCCTGACTTAGGGCCGGTTCACTGCGCAGATGTCCCTCAATGAGCGCGCGCAATTCACCCCGCGTGCGTTCCAAGTTGCGCGAAACGCTGGATTCGTGTTCGCCAATCTGGCGGCCGATTTCCGCCAACGTTTTCTGCCGCGCGTAGTACAGCTCCAGACGCTGGCGATCGCTGCCATCGAGCGAAGCAAGGGAGGCTTGCAGAGCGGCAACGAATCGCTGGAGGTAGCGTTCACGATGCGGGTCAAGCGAAGGAGGGGCCACATGGAGTTCAGGAAGCGGCTTGGGCTCCTCGCCGTCGGCTTGATCGAACGATTCCCAGCGGCGGCTTTCGCGAAGGCGATCGACATGGCGCTGCGCCAAAATGGCACGCAGCCACGTTTTCAGTGCACTCCGGCCATGAAAATAGCGGAACAGCGAACGTTCGCCCCGCTTGCCATCCACCAGACCGTAAAGTTCCGCGAAGAGCGAATCGGCGAGTTCCTCGGCATTGGCGCCCGCACGGCTGCCTCTCGTTATTGCGCCGGCGGCGGCCCGCAGAGCGGCGCGGTACTCACGCACAAAATATTCCCAGGCCGATTCCGAGCCTTCCAGGCAGGCGGCAGCGAGGGCTAGGTCCTGAAGGTAGAGTGTCTGCAAATACTCGACACGGCGATCATTGGGCAAAGCCACATCGGCGAAGCGCTTGCTCAGGCTGCGGTCCAGGGCCGCGACAAACTGCGGCAGTGTGAGGCACCACTCCGCGGCACGGGATTCGGCATAGAGCGAACCCAGGATGGCTTCAGAGACCCCAAGGAGTTGCGCAGGATCGCGTTGCTCTGAGGCCGGGCGGTCATGGGGACGATGGGGCACAAAACTCCAGGATTGCACCTAACCACCCTATTTCTATACCCTAGGATGCCTAGGATACAACCAACGGCCAGCCCAAAGGGTGCATCTTAGACGATACCCCTCTGCGAGGAACGGGTGCATAAATGAGCGATAGCCTGTGCCTCTGGATGCGGTATTCTAAGGAGTGTTGCGAACCCCGCCCGCAACGAATTCAGCCTCGGCGGGTTTATCCCGGCAAAGAAGGCGTGTGGAAAGTGCACTCGCAAAGGCATTAGCGAGTACGCGACGATAGTACGAAAGTCCTATTCGGACGACTCAGGGCCCCAAAGTACTCTCGTACCGGTACAACACACGTCCCGATTTCAAACTACTCGGTTCCTTTGGAACAGAGGTGTCGGGATAAACATCTGTGCGAGGCGGCCAAGCGGATGACCACGATGATTGCAGATCCACCACGGAGAACCTCACTAGGCGTCGGGCTTGACGCATACCGCGGGCGAGCTGCGGGCGCCGAAGCCTGGAAACAGCACATGGGCAGCAGGCCGGTCCCCGCCCGCCTTGCCTTGCTGCCGGATGCAAAGCCCAACTGGAACAGGCTGGGCTTCAGCGCGTTCGTGCAACTTGCCATTTTGACATTTCTGCTGGCGGTGCCGTTGCTCTATCCCGAGCAGATGAAGACGGCCTTGAATTTCACCAGCGTGGAGATCGCTCAGCCGCTGACCGAAATCCCCGTTGCACCAGAGCCCCCGCCGCCACCCAAGGCGAAGGCCGTGGTGCCCAAAGTGGAACCCAAGCCAATTCCCGTGGAGCCAGTGAAATTGAACCCCACCCAGCCACACATCTTCGCGAACCTGGCGAAACCCAAGGCGGTGGTGCCCAAGGTGGAAAAGGTTGACGTGAAAGCGCCCGAAGTGGCGCCCACGTTTGAAGCGGCCAAGATTGACGTGAAGGACAACGGCCCGAAACGACCAAAGGAAGATGTAAAGGTCGGCAATCTGGGCTCCGGTAGCGCCGCAGTGGCGACAGTGGTTGCGCCCGTCAGCAAAGTGCAGACCGGCGGATTCGGTGACCCCAACGGCATAGCCGGAAAGGGCGATCCGAATAAAGGGACGAACGTGAATCGTTTGGGTTCTCCGGCGCTCCCGGGTGGCGAAGGCTACGGGAATGGCACCGGAGGAAAAGAAGGGATCCGCGGAACGGTGGCAAGCACGGGATTCGGAAATGGGACGGCCATACCACCCGTAGGTGGCAGTGGAAAGAAGGGGACGGTAGTTGCCGGAGGATTCAGCGATGTCGCGGCGGCGACCGCGGAAGCGCCGAAGAAGAAGACGGTGGCAGGCGGACCGGCGGATAACACTCCTAACATATTGGACAAACCGCGGCCAGAGTACACCGCGGAAGGGCGTAGTCTGAAGGTTGAAGGCGACGTCGTTATTGATGTGGTATTCCTGGCCAACGGGAGTATCCAGATCAATCGAGTCGTAAGCGGCCTGGGGCACGGCCTCGACGAGGCGGCGGTGCGAGCGGCACAACAAATCAAATTCAAACCGGCGTTGCGTCAGAGTGAACCGGTGGATTATCCGGCCCGCGTACGGATTGAGTTCCGGCTGGCCTACTGAGGGAGAGATGATCATGAGAAAGCTGTCAATGGGAATCCTCGTGCTTGCGCTTTGCGCCTGCACAGTTGTGCCGGCTATCGCCGCGCCCGCTCCGGCGGCCGATCAGCCTCGCACGCCGGAACAGGTGATCGACCGTGTGATCAGCAACGAGCAGCGGCTGTATGCCCAAATGCGCAATTACTCCCCGCTCGTGGAAACCTACATTCAGAATCTGAAGCCCGACAAGGATCTGGGGCAGGTGCCGGCGGGAGACAAATATTTTCTGGGACGCGCCAACTTCCAGAAGGGTGTCAACCTGGTGCCTCTGAACGAGACGCAGAGCAAAGGCAAGAAGGTATTCGGCTCCATCGGAAACTTCTTCAGCTTCGCGATGCAGTTCCTGCCCGACGGCTTCCTGCAGATGATTTTTATCGATACGAACGGCTTCGACAAGCAGCACTACAAGTTTGATTATGTGCGCCGCGAGTTTCTTGGCGAAGTCCGCTGCCTGGTATTTGACGTGACCCCGACCGAGAAGAATAACCGTGGGCGCTTCATGGGGCGAATCTGGGTGGAGGATCAGGACTTCCACATCGTGCGCTTCAATGGCGCGTACAACGGCAACGGCCACTCGAGCTGGTACTTCCACTTCGATAGCTGGCGGACCAACGTGCAGCCGGGGCTCTGGCTGCCCACTTTCGTCTACAGCGAAGAAAAGGACTTGCACTACGCCATCAGCAAGAAGCTGGATTTCAAGGCGCAGACCCGCTTGTGGGGCTACAACCTGGGCGGCGCCAGCCAGGAACAGGAACTGAGCAAGATTCTGGTGGAAACGCCGATGCAGGACGACAGCAAGACCACGAACGACGTTTCGCCGATTCAGGCGCAGCGGTCTTGGGATCGCCAGGCGGAGGACAACGTCACGGATCGCTTGGAGCGCATTGGCTTGATGGCGCCCAAGGGCGAAGTGGATAAGGTGCTGGAAACGGTAGTCAACAACCTGGAAGTGACGAACAACATTGACGTCGATCCCGAAGTGCGCTGCCGCATCCTGATGACTTCCACTCTCGAATCCTTCACCGTAGGACACACGATTGTGCTGAGCCGCGGCCTGGTGGACGTGCTGCCGGATGAGGCGAGCCTGGCGACCATGCTGGCGCATGAATTGAGCCACGTGGTCCTTGGACACCGCGTTGATTCGCAATATGCCTTCTTCGATAATTTGATGGTCGAAGACAAGGACACCTTCCGGCATTTTGGTTTCGCGCGCACACCGGAGGAAGAGCACCAGGCCAACGCAAAGGCCCTCCAACTCCTCAATAATTCGCCGTACAAGAATCAGTTGGGCAATGCTGGGCTTTTCCTGCAAGCGCTGGACGCCCGCCAGAAAGAGATCCCCAATTTGATCAGCGGCCACTTGGGCAATCGCGTGCCGCAGATCAGCGACCTGAAATCCACTACGCCCGTTGATCCCAAGCAGAATCCGCAGAAAATCGCGGCCTTGCCACTGGGCGGACGCGTGAAGATTGATCCCTGGAACGACCAGCTTAATATGATCAAGAGCAAGCCGGTAGGAACGGTGGCGGAACGGGAGAAGATGCCGTTTGAAGTGACACCGTTCATGCCTTACCTGACCAGGTTCGGCAATGAAGCCATCAAGCCCGTCGCAGCAAGCGCGGTGGCACCCTCCGACGGGAAACCTGGAGATGCGCCAGACCCTTCAAAACCCTGACCGTTTTTCATTTCGACAGCAGAAAGGCCCCTGGAAGTTCCGGGGGCCTTCGCTTTTCTGGGGAAAGATTCCCGCGTTTGGCGAAGATTGATTACTGGGCCGTCGCAAGTTCCTTCAGAAAACGGTAAGTGAACTCCACGCCGTCGTAGAAATCCTGCACGACCACGCGTTCGTCTTTGCCGTGAGAGCGGTCATCCTCGGAATCGAAAAACATGCACGCAATGCCGTAGGTGGGAATGCCGGCAATACGTAGATACTTGCCATCCGTCGCGCCCGTGGACATCGAGGGAACCACCGGAAGGCCCGGCCACATGGTGGCCAGCGTGGCCTCCAGAGCAGCCTTCAAATCCGGCCGTAGGGGAGAAGGAGGAACCGCAACGTTGGGGACCAGTTTTCCGTCAGAGGTTTTGTCTGCCACGGCTGTGATTTTCAGCTTGGAATCCGCGACGACTCGCTCCAATGTCTTGCGCACCTCTTCCCGATCTTCCCCGGGAAAGATGCGGCAATTGACGTTGGCGCGGGCGGTCTGCGGAAGAGCGTTAGGGGCATGGCCGCCAGACAGCATGGTGGCAACGCAGGTGGTGTGCAGCAGCGAATTGTAATAGGGATTCGTGGAGAGGCGTTTGATCGCCTCCGGATCAGGCGGGTCCTTCGAGACGCCACGAAAATCGGCGGCGAGCGAGCCTGAACTGAGCAGAGCCGTTTGCGCGAAGTAGTTGCGCGTGATTTCACTGACTTTCACGGGAAACGAAAAACCCTGGAGTTTCGTCAGGGCGGCGGCCAGTTCGTAGATGGCGTTCTCGGATCCGGGAACCGAGCTGTGGCCGCCGGGGTTGGTCGCTTCGAATTGAAAATCAACATAGACCTTTTCGCTGGCTTGCAGGCCCGCCAGCAGGCGTTTCCCCTTCGTCCTTTCGAACTCGCCGCCGTCGAGATTGATGCAGTACTCGGCGCCAATCCAGTCCCTGTGCTCTTTGATCAGCCAATCCACGCCGTTGAAGTCGCCGCCTTCTTCATCGGCGGTAAGAGCAAGAATCAGGTCACGGTCGGGAACAAATCCTTCGCGCTTCAGGCGAACGAAGGTAGTCACCAGGAGGGCGTCGCCTTCTTTCATGTCCTGCGTGCCGCGGCCGTAGAAGTAGCCGTCCTGCTCGATAAATTGAAATGGATCGGTGGTCCAGTCTTCGCGGTGCGCTTCCACAACGTCCAGGTGGCCAATGAAGAGAATGGGCTTCTTCTGTCCGGTGCCATGGTAACGAACCACAAGATTTCTCTTGCGCTCATTGGGGCCAGCGACGCGGACGTCCTGCTGGGGAAAGCCCGCGGCAAGGAACCGCTGGGCCATGGCATCCGAGGCTTTCGTGACGTTGCCGACGGAATCCGTAGTGTTGATTTCGATGAGTTGCTTGAGAATCGCGCGAGCTTCCTGGTTCACTGCATCGCGATTCTGGGCGCGGACAAACTGTCCCAGGCACAGACCGGCACACAGAGCCATGGCGCACCCGGGCATTCGCAGCATGCGTGTCACCTCGTGAATTTTCAGAGTAACGGCAGCGGCGGGCGGCGTCAAATCCGGCGGAGTTGCCGCCTCCGGCAGAGTCGCTTAGACTGAACGGGTTTTCTTTCCGGGGAGGACGGTCATGCTTTTCGCGAATCGCCGTATGATCCGGGTGTTCTGCGCGGCACTATTGTTTACCGCCGGAATTGCCGTGGGAAGCCTGCTGACGCGCCACGTTTCCGCTGTCAACAGATTCGGGCAGCCCAAAACAGTGGTGCACGTTGTGGCTTACAAATTCCGCGACGCCACTTCCTTGAACGACCAGGAACAGGCCATTGTGGGTATCAAGGACATGGCCGGGAAAATTCCGGGCATCAAGAACATCTGGCTGAAAACGGAGCGCAACCAAATCCGTGATTTCAGCGGCGTTTACGTGATTGAGTTCACAAGCGCCGAAGCCGCCGCCGATTACGCGGAAAGCCCCATTCACGATGCGTGGCGGAAGAAATGGGAACAACTGCGCGAGAACAGCCTGTCCTTCCAGGTTTCCAACTAGAGCGAACTATTCTTCGCGAAGGATGCCGTATTTGCGGCGCAAGATCGAATCAAGAATGGTATCCGGCAGGATGCGCCGTCCGAACGACGCCCATTTCGCCAATGACGTGACCGGATAACGCGCTTTGGGATGCGGCGACTCGATGGCTTCCTGAATCACGCGCGCGCAATCTTCCGGCGTGGTTTTGGAATCGCCACGAGCCTTGCTCGCGCCGCCCCACGATCCGGAATAGATCTTCGCGTAGGGCCCTGCTTTTGCCGCTTCAACGTACGGCTCGGCCAGCGCCCTGGCTGTCTGCTGGAAATTCGTGACGATGTAGCCCGGCTCGAGCAGGATGACTTCGATGTTGAACGGGAACAACTCCAGGCGCAAGGCGTTGGAAAGCGCTTCCAGGGCGTGCTTGCTGCTGCTGTAGGCGCCATAGGTCGGCGGTGTGAGGATGCCGGCGATGCTGCTCATCATCAGGATGCGGCCGCGGCGGCGCTCGCGCATATGCGGCAGCACCGCCTGGGTGACGCGCAAAACGCCGAAAACATTGGTTTCAAACTGGCGGCGCAGGTCGTCTAGACGCAAATCCTCAATCACGGCCATGTAGCCGACACCCGCATTGTTGATGAGCACATCGATGGCGCCGGCCTTCTCCAGGACAATCTGCACCCCCCGCCGGACGGAAGCGTCGTCGCAGACATCGAGCTCGAGCGTTTCGATGGGCAGCTTCTTCTCCGCGGCCAGACGGGCGATGGCGGCGCGCTTTTCCGCCGAGCGTCCGGCGGCGAAAACGCGGTAGCCACGTTCCGCCAGTAAAACAGCCGCGGCCTTGCCAAGACCATCGGTGCCGCCCGTAATCAGAACTGTTTGTGGTTTGTCGCTCATATCCCTTTTCCGTGGAACCGGCTCATTGTACGCAGGTCGGCGGCAGGATGCCAGCATCTGACAAAAGACAGGTCTTCCCCAGCAGCCTGACTGCGGCGCTGCTTCCTGCGAGCAATATCACAGGCTGGCGATCAATTGCTCGACGCTTATGCCGGCATCTCGCAAAATCCTCCGGAGCGTGCCGAAGGCGATTTCATCGTGCAAAGGAACTGTAACGGGGAGCTTTTTGGAATCCGTTGGATGACGGAGGCGAACGTGGCTTCCCTTCTGCCGGACTTGCTCGTATCCGAACTTCGTCAAAGCCCGGATTAAGTCATTCCCAGAGAGGACGGGAAGTTGTGGACTCATCGAGTTACAACAACGCTGCCAACCAGAACTTCACTCGGATCGGGAAGCTCTTCGCCGCGACTCTCCATGTCTTCCAGAACCAATTCGATCGCTTCCCGGATGTTGGCGAGCGATTCGGAGACCGTCTTTCCCTGCGAGTAGCATCCGGGAAGAGACGGGCAAACGATCACGTAGCCGCCATATTGCGCATCCGGTTCAAGAAAGACCTTGAAATCATGGGTGGTCATAGATGACATCGTAGCCGAGCAGTTATGGCGGCACAAGAGCAGATGCCATGGAGGCGCACTGCGACGCAGACTCGTGGTCCCAGCAAGTTCAGAGAATTCCCCTGGCAACAAGACGGATGAAGTCCTTGAGCGTCTGTAGACTTATACTGGCAAGGTCGAACGGATGCTCTCATCACGTCCACCATGCCCGCTAACTCTAGTAGTTCGACAAACGAGTGTTGCGAAGTTGCCGGAGAGGAGTCTTCCATCGTGCCATCCATTCCTGGATTTGAGGCCGCCATTTGCCGTTTCGGCTTGGTTGCGATTGCGGGGCTGATTATTCTGCCCGGAGCCTGGACGGGAAATTCCGCGCGCGCCGCGGAATCAGAACCCATCGTCAAGGTCACGGCCGGAGAGTTGAGAGGGATATTGAAGCCGTCCGGCGCAGCGCAATTCCTGGGGATTCCCTATGCGCAACCTCCGGTGGGCAATCTGCGTTGGCATGAGCCGCTGCCGGCGAAAGAATGGAGCGGCGTGCGGGATGCGAAAGAGTTTGAAGCGCCCTGCGCGCAGGTGATTTTGGGCGACTGGAACAAGCAGGACGCCGAGACGAGCAAGGAAGACTGCCTATACCTGAACGTATTGACGCCGCAGTGGCCGCCGAAGGAACCCCTGGCGGTGATGCTGTGGATCCATGGTGGAGCAAACAACGGGGGCACGGCATCCAGCGCGCTTTACAACGATGGCACATTAAGCGGGCACGGCGTGGTGCTGGTGACGGTGAACTATCGACTGGGCATTTTTGGTTTTTTCAGCCATGCCGATTTGACGCGGGAATCATCGCATCATAGTTCCGGGAACTATGGGCTGCTAGACCTGATCGCGGCGCTGCGGTGGGTACGTGACAACATTGCGAAGTTCGGAGGCGACCCGAAAAACGTGACGCTGTTCGGACAATCCGCGGGCGGCGCAGATGCCGGAACACTCATGACTTCGCCGCTGGCAAAGGGCCTCTTTCAGCGGGTGATCGCGCAGAGCGGCACAGCGCCGCTTGGGTTGCCTATGCTGGGCGAGATGGAGAAGACCAGCGAGAAATGGATCCAGAGCTTGAAGCCACCGGCGGGGCAAGGCGGGATCAAGTATTTGCGCGGGCTCTCGACAAACGAAATTTTCAAGGCCTTGGGAGGCCCCGATGCCCCACCCGACTCGCAAACTCCGATAGCGCCGGTGGTCGACGGATGGGTCCTGCCGCGCGTGCCAGGCGCGGTTTTTGCGGCGGGCCAGGAAGCCGGGATTCCCATGATCATCGGGACAACCGCGCGAGAATTCTCACTGACGCTCTCGGCCGAAAAGTTGCGGACAATTATCCAGAAGAACTACGGAAACGTTGCACCAAAAGCGCTGCAGGCGTATGGCATAGCGGGCAATGCGGAAGGCACGAATGACCCCTTGTTTGGCCCGCCGTCAGGCCAATGGTCCGCCGACACGGGCTTCCGCTGCCCAGCGACAACGCAGGCCATCTGGCACAACGCGGCGCATCAGCCAGTTTACGAATACCAACTCGAGCGGGCGATTCCAGGCCATGAATCGCAAGGGGCGGTGCATTCGGGCGATTTGGTCTATGTGTTCGGCTACTACCCGCAGACAGGGAACATCGGAGGCGTTTTTGGAGAGTCCGATTACAAGCTGGCTGACTTGATGGAACAGTATTGGACGAATTTTGCGAAGACCGGGAATCCGAATGCAAAGGGTTTGCCGGAATGGCCGGAGTTTGATGGTTCACAGGCATACATCGAGTTCACACAAGATGTGCAGGTCGTGACAAAAACGGGATTGCGCCGCGGGCAGTGCGATGTGTACCGTGAGAATCTGAAGAAGTTGATGGGGCACTGAGGAGGCAGCAAGGGAATACGAGTTCCCTTGTGCCCAAATCAACCTCGTTGGCAAGGATGCACGCCGAAACAATCGCCGGCGGCACAGCTCCCACCACGGTCGGGGCCGGCCCTGCCGAAACCGAACTGTTTCACGAGCCGCCGCCGGCAATTCAACCCGAAGCCCAATACGCTGCCATTGCTTGATTCATGGCGAACTGCGGAAGGCGTCGGCCCGCCCAACAACGTTGATGCTGGCGCCATCGGGAATCAGCCGCTGCAACTCCACGTCATTGAGAGGCACGGCCTTACCGTTGTCAGCATTGCGCAACGAATAGCCCGCGGTTTTCAATAGTTCAACGAATTCAGCAAAGCTGTTGTGCTGTTCGAAGTGTACGTAGGGCGACATCTCCATCACCAGCACGGGGTGAAAGCGGAGCAACGTCTCCATTCCTCCCCGCAACACGGGGAGTTCGTGCCCATCAACATCCATCTTAATGAGGTCCAGGCGAGCTATTCCATGCCTCATCGCAAAACCATCCAGCGTTTCCACTTTCGCCTGCGTGGTGGAAACCAGGCGCCCGCGGTGTTTCGGATGCACTGAGTCAGCTGTTTCCAGCGGCCAGCTCGCATAAATCTCTCGTTCCACCTTTTCCGAAGGCGTGGCCACGAGCAAAAGTTGCTGCGGACTTGTGCGCGATTCCAGTTCAGGGTTGAGCGCCAGGTTGCGTTTCAATTTTGCGAACGCAAAGTCCGCCGGTTCGAAAGCATACACCTTGCCTGCGGACCCAACGCTTTGCGCCAAACGCAGCGTGTGCGCACCGATGTTGGCGCCAATGTCTAAGACGACGTCGCCTGGCTTCACAAGTTCTTGCAGGGTTTTCGCGGTGCCGGGCTCGAACGCACCCAGAAGGTAAATGGAGAAATCGATGCCCTCGCTCAGGTCGAGGTCCCAACAAATACCGCTGCGGCGGACGATCGCCGATTTGCCCTTACCAACCAGGCCGCGTGCGAATGCGATGAACCGGTAAGCCAAGGCCGCCAGTGAAACCTTTGTCTTTGTGGTCAGCATGATTTGGCCAGCCATCTCGACTCTCCCGGGTGGAGGCAACGCATCGATCGCCTTTGAAACGCTCGACGACGGGGTGCTCTGTATCCGATAACCCGTCGTGGCTGGTTCACCCAAGTCCAGCGAGGTGGTCAGCACATGAGCAAGCAGCGAAGCAGCGCGACGGACCGCAAAGATTATCCTTCCAGGCGCCGCCAGGCATGCCAGCAAATGCCCAGCATGCGTGCTCCGTTTGCGACCACTCGCGTCATCTTCGTCACGCCATAAATGCGCTCCTGATAATGCACGGGCACTTCCACGATTTCGAGATGCAACTTGCTGGCACCAAACAGGAGTTCATAATCACCCCAAAGGTCCTTAAGACCCCAGCTCCCTAGAAAGGGCTCCATGCGCAGCCAATCCTTGCGCCAGAGCGCTTTCGTGCCACAAAGCGTGTCCTTGATACGCTGGTCCAGGAGGTACGAAAAGACCAGCCCAAAAAACTTGTTCCCGATGATGTTTGCGAACTTCATGGCCAGGTCCGGCATCGGATAGACGAGGCGGCTCCCATTCACGAAGCCGCCGTTCCCGCGCACCAGACAGCGGAAGAACACGGGCAGCTCTTCCGGCATTACAGTGAGGTCCGCGTCCAGAATCATGAGAACGTCGCTGCGTGAGGCCCGGAAACCCGTCCAGACATTTTCCGCCTTACAGATGCCGAGGCCATCCACCAGGCGGATGTCTCTTTCGGGATAAAGCAATTGCATGCGCCGAACTTCGTCCGCCGTGCCATCCGTGGACTTATCGTCGCAAAAAATGATTTCAGTGTGGCGCCCCATGGAAGGAATACGCTCTACGGCGGCCTCTATGTTGCCCAACTCATTGCGGCACGGCACGATCACGGCAACGGAAGTGTCTTCTTCGCGTTTTGGGCTGCCCACGGGCCGCGCCACCAGCACTTGCATCAGGCAGAGTCGCCGTATCCCCGGAAGACGCCCGACAAAGTCGTTCAGAACGCCAGAGATTAGGGGAATCCACTTCGGAAACAGCAAGAGCCGGTGTTTGCGGACAATGCGAAAGCCCGCCAAGCGAAGGAAACCGCGAATGTCGTTTTCGCTGACCCAGTTGGGCTCGACAAATTCAGACCGCAGCCCCAGCTGGCTGGCGAGCTCAAGAACAGGCTGCCAGAGCTGGTTGTAATTGATGACCACTACTTGCGTGTCCGCTGAACAATGCTCCCGAATCCGATCAAACCCCTTGAGAATATCCACGGTATCGAAAATGTGGTTAAAGATGATGTAGTCGAAGGTCTCGCCAAGATTGATATCCTCGGGATCGCTCTTGACAAAGTGCAGTTGCGGATTTATTTCCTGCGCCGTTGCTACCATGGCCTCGCTGATCTCCACTCCAACTCCGTAGGATGGGACGACGGAGGCGAGGAATTGCCCTGTCTCGCAGCGTAACTCGAGTACCCGTTTATTCGGTGCGATGATGAATTGCAGCAGGCGGTTCAAACGACTGTAGAAGTAGCGGTTCCCACGAATCCACTTGGAACGCCGGGGCGCAACGGCAGCCTGTTGCCGCCGGCGAGCATCGCGCAATTGTTCGAGAGCGGCCGGGCCCCAATTGGCAATGGAAGAGGGCGGCGGAGTTGCAGCTATCATGGCCGAGCACCGCGCGAATTGCGTTCCCAAATGGCAACCTGCCAGTCGGCAAAATTACCGTCATGGGGAAGAAGAAGCCCCTGGCGGTTATAGTGAGCCTTCAAGTACTCGCCAAGTGGACGGTCAAAATCTCTGCCGAAGATTAAAGCCTTGTATTCGGGGAAAACACGATTGGACCATAGCAAGTATCGAGGTGGATGCTCTTCCAGGCTCGCAATAATCTTATCGGTCATGGGTCCAGGGGCAACAATTCCGGGTGTAAAGGTATATACGCGGAGAGGCGCTTCGATTCCTGCAAAGAAATAGAGGCTGGCACTTTCGGGCACGGAGAGGATCGATTCTCCCCGAGAATTCTTATCACGGATGAACGCGAGGGCAGCAGCGTAGTTGTGGACCGTTGCGGGACCCGCACGAACGATCCCATAGGGTGTGACGAGGGCTTCGCGAAACTGTTTCTGTAGACCAATCGGAAAAACACAAGAGCCAACGGCGATGAGGCACGCAGCGCTCATTCCAGCTTCAGCACAAATCCTGCCGCGCTTCGTCGAAGAAAAATGACGAACGGCAAGAGAGAGAAGCAGCAACAGCGAAAGTAAGGCCGGGGCACTATAGTAGATTGGATAGTCCGTGGGGGTTGTATTAAGGAGTATCCGGAAAGCCAAAAGCGAGGAGAGGGAGAATAACAAAGTCAGAGCAAGCTTGCGCGTAGAGCCTGGGTCGCGCAGGAACAGATAGACAGCCACCAAGGCCGCGACAGCCACATAAAAAACCATGTCCGGCGGAAAGAATAGGAAACGAACGATGTCGCTGAGGGCCAGATTGCCCATCCCGACGAGATTGTCCATTCCAGCGATGAGCGCTACAACCGTCAATACAAGCACTGCACGATAGATTACCGGACGTACGCCTTCTTTTTTCCAGAAGAAGATGGCATAAAGCGCAAGCAACCAGCAGCCAAAGATCAGGGAATGCATCACACTCGCATTCACCGAATGCCAGCTGAAATCGAAACCCGTATAAGTTAACCAGAGCTTTCCATATTGGCGCATGAAATAAGATGTGGGCCAAGTAGCCAGGTTTTCCTGTAAGAGAAAATCGAGGCCTCCAATGGAGATCATCCACGCGCCAACGGCCCCGCAGACAGCCACTCCCGGGAGAACCACAGCCAGGTCCTTGCCTAGCCGAGTCCGGGACTTCCGGGAGATCGCACGGAAAAGCAGAAGGAGCGCCAAAATGGAGTAACAGGCGACGCCAAACTCCATTTTCAACAGCATCGCCACAGCCGAAGAGCAACCAAGGCCGAGGATCCAACCGATATTCGAGGATTGGCAGGCATTGACGAGGAGCCAGGAATACAGACAGGCCACGAGGCACCCGTAAACCGAAGCGAAACTGTACGGAAGAGGAAAACAGAACAATTGCCTCGCAAAAGCCTCCAAAATGAGGGCGCACGCAGCGGTCCATCCAGCAAGCCTTACAGAAAGTCGTATTCCGGTGAGGTAGAGAAAGCAGGCGGAACCCAGGGCTGCGAGAGAGCCAGCGATATAGAAAACCTCCACGCGAATGCCGAAGACACGAAAAAGAAAACTGTTGAAGTATGGCGCGCCTGGATGGTAGAGGTACCACACGTCCCGATAAAGCATTTTCCCGCGCGCCAACATGGCGGCAACGTAGAGCTCCCGGCCGCAGTCGATACTCAAGTTTCCCCAGCAGGCCCAGTTGACCCATAAACGCCAAAACCAAATGAGCAATAACGCGGCGAAGCCTAGGTAAGTTCTCTGTCTGACGGCCAGCGACAAATCTAAGAAAGTCCAATGCTCCCGAGCAGGCAAAGCAGAAGCTTCGGAGCTCCGCGAGGCAGATTCGTCGAGATCGACGGCGCTAGGCGCACCACGAGCAATGGATCTAACTGGCACTGTTGCATGATAGCAACATTAAATGGGCATTCCGTCCAACTAGGCATCTCCGGGTGTTCAGGAAGTTAAGAAGGCCGACTCTTCACTCAGAGGCTTTCGTGGCCTATATCCGGGCTCCAACAACCCACACTTTTACTTCGTCCAAGTGACCGAATTTATGGATCTTGTCGTAAGGATCATGCAGGATCACAGGTTGATGGTTGGTCGTAAATACAACGTGGACGGGCTTATTCACGAAAGCCTCAGAGAGAATCGCCAGGAAAGTTTAATCACTGCCGGCGAGAACCTGGAATGCCATGCGCACGTAGCGGAAGTTGCGGAAAAACGTGTTGACGCTCTGGCCTTCTTTGCGGCCGATCCAAACGGAAGGCACTTGCTCCATGCGGAATCCGTGCTTGAGGGGTGCAACCGTGGTCTCAATACAGATTTCTTGAAGAGTTCCCTGCCAGTCAATCTCGCGGGTGATTTGCTTGCTGAGAATCTTGAAACCGAATGTTAGGTCACCGATCTTGGTCCAAAACAGTGATTTGAAAAACTTCTGGAGAATCCAGTTCAGGACGTATTTTAGAGGATCGTAGTTGGTGAATCCGCCCCCAGGCAGCCTACGATTGGCAATAACCCCGTCGCATTGCGTATCCACGATCTTGTCCACCATGCGGTCCACGGCCGCGGGTTCCGTCTCCAGGTCAGCAACCATCAAAGCGACATAGTTCCCGGTGGCCGCCTCCATGCCCTCGCGGTAAGCCCAGCCAATCCCCGGATTGGTCTTCTGGATAAGAATGCGCACGCGGCGGTCCTGTTTTTCGTAAAAGTGGCAGATCGCGAAAGCTACTTCCGAGGCACGCGGAGAAATCAGCAGTAGAATCTCGTGAACGTAACCGCGATCATCGGCGAGGAGAGTGTCCAACGTTTCGCCGATCGAAAAGGTTTCCGTGAAAACCGTCATAACGATGGAAAGACGGATCTCCTTCAGGCGAGCCTCGCGAAGAGCCGCAATCCGGTCTTGGAGTACAGTCTGCTGACTGAGGGTAGTTACCATAGATGAAGACTCACTGGGATGCAAAAAGTGCCGTCAAGACGGCCCAGCTTAGGACGCTGACCAAAAAGCAGCCCTGGCGCTTACTTTGAGTCTACGGGGAGGTGCCGGGGAAGCAAGCAACCTGGAGTGGCCTGTTGCGAGAATGGAATTGCACAATAGGAAACGGTCGGCGTAAAGCGGCGTCGAAAAGAAAAAGGCCCCGATCCGAAGAACGGGGCCTTCTCTAAAATAATCCCGGCGGCGACCTACGTTCCCACACAGTTACCCGTGCAGTATCATCGGCCCGGCGAGGCTTAACTTCCGTGTTCGGGATGGGAACGGGT